>ERZ773252.753-NODE-753-length-35952-cov-9.074296_pt1 | contig 35952 bp, 33 predicted proteins | sample MGYA00580517_ERZ773252 | MGnify/ENA primary metagenome ERZ773252 (study PRJEB29015, sample SAMEA2737766) | human gut metagenome | biome: human gut; feature: human-associated habitat; material: faeces | place: China | collected 2012 ...
TCCCCATTGATAAAAAAAATTAATTTTTTTTTGTTTCTTACTTGACACGAGCAGAGGTTCAACGGGTGATTATTCGGGAAAATCAGGAGATTGAGCTTACGTATACGGAGTTTGAGATTTTCAAGCTTCTTGCAAAGCATCCGGGAATAGTGTTCAGCAAGGAACGGATTTATGACATTGTGTGGAAAGAATCATATTCCGGTGATTACAACATCGTCATGAGCCATATCCGTAATATTCGGGAGAAGATAGAGGATAACCCAAGCAAGCCAACCTATATACAGACTGTTTGGGGAGTCGGCTATCGGTTCAATAAAAATTTAACTCCCCTTTCGAAATGGTGTGTCTGAATGAAAAACATGTATAATTCTGCATTTTTGATGTATAAATCTACATTAAGGTTAATTTAAAAACGAATTTGTTTGAAATTTCACCAAATCAATGGAGGTGTTTGATTATGAAAAAAAGAATAATTGCAGTAATTGTAATTTTAGCTGTATTAGTAGCTCTATTCTTTATTGGCACAGGTTTTCAAAAAAGAATGGATGTCGTATTAGTTGATTACTCTGTATCAGAGGATGGAACGGAGATCACGCTTGATGTAGGAATTCCAACATCTACAGGATATATCAGAGGATTTAAAGACAATGGAAGTGGAGTAAAACCACATTATCTTACATTTTTTTCGACATTTGGTGGAATAAACAGTCCGATTGGAGCAGAGCATAGCTTCCAATTAGAGCTTACTTCGGATGATACAGAAATTTATTTTAACAGACCGGAGGGAGGTTACGAGTTGATTTTAGTGAAAGATGAAGAAACAGGTCAATGGCTCAGACCAAGTGGAATAGGTGAAGAAAATAACACTATTTTTGAAGCAACCATTCTTGAAATTCGTGATAATTATTTTTTAGTAGAACCAGTAGAGGGTAGTCAAGAATTAAACAATGCAGATCTGATTACAGTACCAATGAAAAACATAGGTACTGCTCCACAACCAAATGTTGGTGACATTATTGAAATAGCATATAACGGAGAAATTGCAGAAAGTTATCCAGCACAGATAACAGAGGTTTACGGTATCAAAGTTGTCAAAGAAGCAGAACAATGGGATTTAATTCCTATGGTCATGGTAAATGGCGAGTTATATATTGACACAGGTCATGAAAGTACAGTAGAAGCCCGTTGTGGTGTTATGGATGGAGAGATTACGTCAGAAGTAGACGGAAGTGAAAAGCCAACAAAAGACAATCAATCTAACTTTGGTACAGGCTATGGATATCAATATGGTTCACAAGAAGGCATAATCGAGATTAATATGAATGAAAAATGGTGGGTTTTTGCAACAGAAAAAGTCCTGGCCAGTAGTGAACTTATGATAGACCCAGTTGCAGTAGTAAGTATTCATAATGTTTTCACAGGAGAAAATGCGAACATCACTGAAAATGAGGATATCAGAACTATATCTAATATATTATGTGGTGATGCATGGAATACAGAAGGTACAACTGATTGTTTAAGCAACATTGAAATTACAATCAACGAAGAAACATACAAATATCATTCCGATTGTGGTACATTCAACGATAATGTAAATCAGAACTATTTATCACTGGATGACGAAAGGAAAGCTGTGGTAAATGCCATTTTTTCAGAGTATATATCACTCACAGCCACAGAAGTTCCAGCAGAATAAATTTTACAAAGGCTACCCGGTCAAAAAAATTGGATAGCTTTTATTATGTTTTAAACCTAAACTCAATTTCAATCCAGTCAGCAAAACTAATCTTTATCATATCCAAGCAAATCAATAGCTCAAATTGCATTAACTTCTTAAAATGTATAAATAACAGGATAGTTTGGGTTAAGTAATATCAGAAACACTTTTCCGAAAAGGGAGAAATTTAATAGCATAGAAACAGACAATTAAGAAACAAAAACAATGGCAGACGCTAAAACAGAAAAACAGAAAGTACAGGAAATAACGGAGAAGTTGGAGTAGGGTATCAAGGAACTTTTTGAAAGCGAGAAGTACAAGATTTATCTGAATACCATGTCAAAATTTCATAATTACAGCTTTAACAACACAATGTTAATTGCAATGCAAAAGCCTGACGCTACGTTAGTGGTCGGATTCAAGGAATATACTTTGCCGAATAAACAGGGGGGACGATAATGCAGGATGTTATGAATGTTAATCAGAAAGAATATAAAATTGTGAAGTTATTAGGACATGGAAAAGGTGGTTATTCCTATTTGGCAGAACGGGAAGGTAAATTTTATGTGTTAAAACAGATACACCATGAGCCATGTGAATATTACTCATTTGGCAATAAAATCGAAGCAGAACAAAATGATTATAACAGACTGTTGCAGACAGGAATCAGAATTCCAAGAATGTTAGACATTGATGTAGCAAATGAAAGAATATTAAAAGAGTATATTGACTATGAATGTAACAATTACATGGATGAATGGAATTTTGAAAATTGGGGGATTAAGTACTGGTCTAAGACAACGGAATTTATTGATTATATGGAGCAGCATTAGTTATGTAACTCAAGATTTTGTTCAATCCAAATCTCTTATAATCCTCAAAACTTGTTGATTTTACACGAAAAAAACTATACTATAGATAGTACCTATTATTAGAGTCAGAGCGTAGAGCAGAAAAAGATACGAGGAAGTAATGATGAGAACAGAAGATAAAACAAGAATGACAGAGGGAAGCATTTCCAGAAAAATTATTTTATTTGCGATTCCGCTGTTTCTTGGAAATTTGTTTCAGCAATTGTATAACACGGCAGATTCACTGATCGTAGGAAATTATCTCGGCAGCAATGCGTTGGCGGCAGTCAGCTCATCCGGGAATCTGATTTTTCTGATGGTTGGATTTATCAATGGCATCGCAATGGGTGCAGGTGTTGTAATTGCCAGATATTATGGAGCGAAAGACAGGGCAAATCTGGAGAAATCAATCCACACAACGGTTGCGTTTGGAATTGCAGCAGGAATTGCATTGACAGTGATCGGCATGCTTTTAGCACCGAAGATCCTGGTGTTGATGGGAACACCCGCAGAGGTGCTTCCGGAATCTATCACCTATTTCCGCACTTATTTTGCAGGCTCTATCGGAGTGATCATGTACAATATTTTTGTAGGGATTTTGCAGTCGGTTGGAGACAGCAGACATCCGCTGATTTATCTGATCATTTCTTCCTGTATCAATGTGGTGCTGGATATTTTCTTTATTTCAGGATTGGGGATGGGAGTCGGTGCAGCCGCTTTGGCAACAGCGATTTCCCAATTTGTAAGTGCATTCTTATGTCTGATCCATCTTCTGAGAGCAAAAGAAGAATATAGGCTTCAGTTAAATAAAATCCGTTTTGACAGACAGATGCTGTGGCAGATCATACAAAACGGTGTGCCGTCCGGCTTTCAGAATTCTGTGATCGCCATTGCGAATGTTTTTGTGCAGACAAATATCAATGCATTTGGGAAAATGGCGATGGCAGGATGTGGATCTTATTCCAAAATCGAAGGATTTGCGTTTCTGCCGGTGACCTGTTTTACGATGGCGCTGACCACTTTTGTCAGCCAGAACCTTGGTGCAAAGCAGTATGACCGTGCAAAAAAAGGAGCGAGGTTTGGCGTTCTCTGTTCGATTATCATTGCAGAATTGATCGGAGTTGTGATTTATACAGCCGCACCGGTGCTTATTGCAGCCTTTAACAGTGAACCGGATGTAGTACATTATGGAGTTATGCAGTCGAGAACCATTGCATTGTTCTATTTTCTGCTGGCTTTTTCCCACTGCATCGCTGCGGTGCTTCGTGGTTCGGGAAATGCATCGGTTCCAATGATCGTCATGCTGTGTGTATGGTGTCTGTTCCGTGTAAGCTATATCACGGTTACGGTTCATTTTATCCCGGATATCCGCGTGATCTTCTGGGCGTATCCATTGACCTGGAGTATTAGTTCGGTCATTTTCCTTGCTTTATTTTTGCGTGGAAAATGGGTGTATGGGTTTGAAAAGAGAAAATAAGCAGCATATCTGGCACATTGGGAAAAGCTTGACAATTTCAGCTTTACGTCTAAAATAATATCATATGAATTTGAATGAGACTGATGCATAAAAGAAATGTATCAGTCTTATCTTATGCAGAGGAGAACCGGAATTTATGAAAAAAAGTGGAACCATGAAAAAAATGATCACCTATTATAAACCTTACATGCGTGTGTTCTGGACAGACATGTTTTTCGCAACGCTCTCTGCGGCGGTTGCCCTGATCATTCCGCTGGTCGTGCGGTATGTGACCTACAATCTTGTGTACCGTGAGCCGGCAGAGATTTTGCATCAGGCAGCATACATTGCCATTGGACTGTTTGCGCTGGTGGCGGTTGACTGTTACAGTAAATTCTACATTTGTAATTACGGACATGTGATGGGAGCGAAAATCGAGTATGACATGCGTGCGGAAATTTTCGCACATTATCAGAAACTGTCCTTTTCCTTTTATGATGACCAGAAAGTCGGACAGCTGATGAGCCGTATCACAACCGATCTTTTTGATATCAGCGAACTGATGCATCATGGACCTGAGAACATCATTCTGTCCGTGATCAAAATTGCCGGAGCGCTGATCATTCTTGTGAACATCAGCCCGATGCTTGCAGTTGCGGCTTTTGCAATTCTGCCGTTCATGCTGCTCTATGCATTTGTCCTGAATAAAAAAATGCGTCTCGCATTCAAACAGAACCGTGTAAAAATTGCGGACATCAATGCGCAGATCGAGGATAACTTATCCGGTATCCGGGTGGTAAAATCTTTTGCCAACGAAGAGATTGAAAACCGCAAGTTTAAACAAGGCAATGACGGTTTCCTTGCAGCCAAGAAAAACAGCTATTTTTACATGGGAAGTTATCAGGCAGGGCTTGGAGCGTTTACGACACTCATTCAGGTCAGCGTGATCCTGACAGGTACGGTGCTGATCGCAAAAGGCAGTGTGGATGTCAGCGACCTTGTCACATTTATGCTCTATATCAGTGTGTTTACGGATCCGGTCCGCACCCTCATTGATTTCACAGAGCAGTTTCAGAATGGTTATACCGGGTTTGAACGTTTTCAGGAGATCCTCGCCATTCATCCGGATATCGAGGACAAAAAAGATGCAGTGGAACTTAAGGATGTAAAGGGAGATATTACTTTTGAAAATGTTTCATTCCAGTATGAGGAAAACACGGAAAAAGTGTTGAACCATATCAGTTTAAATGTTCCGGCGGGGGCTTACATGGCATTAGTCGGTTCCTCCGGCGCAGGAAAAAGTACGCTCTGTTCCCTCATTCCACGTTTCTATGACGTGACGGGCGGCGCAGTAAAAATCGATGGAAAAGATGTGCGTGATCTCACCTTAAAGAGTCTGCGCGACCACATCGGCATTGTGCAGCAGGATGTGTATCTTTTTGTTGGAACTGTTTTTGACAATATCCGTTACGGAAAACCGGATGCGACAAGAGAGGAAGTCATCGAGGCAGCAAAAAACGCCAATGCGCATGAGTTTATCATGTCACTTCCAAACGGTTATGAGACGGACATCGGACAGCGCGGGATCAAGCTTTCCGGCGGACAGAAGCAGCGATTGTCCATTGCAAGGGTTTTCCTTAAAAATCCACCGATCCTTATTTTTGATGAGGCAACCTCCGCACTTGACAATGAGAGCGAGAAAGTGGTGCAGGATTCTCTGGAAAAACTTGCAAAGAACCGTACCACATTTGTAATTGCACATAGGCTTTCCACCATCAAAAACGCAGAGAAAATCATTGTTTTATCTGAGGATGGTATCGAAGAATCAGGAACACATGAAGAACTGATGGCCAGGAAGGGAACTTACGAAAAGCTTTACAATATGCAGTTCCACAAATAAAATGAAAGCAGCAGAAAAAAGGAGAACTGATATGCCGGAACTTATACGTAAAAAAAAGAAAATGTCATCGTTTGAGATGATCGCATTTGGATTTGCAGGTGTGATATTATTTGGAGCAATTATTTTAATGCTTCCAATCTCATCTTCTGCCGGAGTTGTGACACCGTTTGATAAGACTTTATTTACTGCGACATCAGCTGTCTGCGTGACAGGACTTGTGGTCGTGGATACAGGAAGCTACTGGTCGGCGTTTGGTCAGGCAGTAATCTTACTTCTGATCCAGACCGGCGGATTGGGAGTCATCACTGTGGTTGCATCTTTTTCAATGGTATCGGGGAGAAAGATCTCGTTAATGCAGCGGAGCACGATGCAGGATGCGATTTCAGCACCGAAAGTAGGTGGAATTGTCCGGCTTACGAAATTTATTCTACAGGGAACATTTCTGATCGAATTGGTCGGTGCCATTCTCATGCTTCCTGTATTTTGCAGGGATTATGGATGGAAAGGAATCTGGATGTCAGTCTTCCATTCGGTATCGGCTTTTTGCAATGCAGGTTTTGACATACTTGGAACGGCAGGGCAGACATTTCCATCTCTGACAGGATATATTGCCAATCCGCTGATCAATCTTGTAATCATGCTTTTGATCGTGATCGGTGGCATCGGATTTCTGACCTGGGATGATTTTTGCACAAACAAATGGAACTTGAAACGTTACCGTCTGCAGAGTAAGATTATCCTCGTTACCACCGCTGTTTTGATTTTACTGCCGGCTATTTTTTTCTTTCTGAGTGATTTCGCCGGATTTTCTATGGGAAAAAGAATACTGGCTTCTCTTTTTCAGTCGGTAACTCTTCGGACGGCAGGCTTTAATACGGCAGATCTTGGTGCAATGAACGATTCTTCCAAAGCAATCATGACTTTGATGATGCTGATCGGTGGATCTCCGGGATCAACGGCAGGAGGTATGAAGACAACAACGATCGCAGTGCTGATACTGAATGCGTTTGCAACATTCGGAAGAGAACCGGAAACAGAGGTTTTTGGAAGAAGATTCGATAATACAGTAGTGAAAAATGCGGCAACGATCGCTATTTTGTATTTCTTTTTGTTTTTCACAGGTGGAATTGCAATCAGTCAGATAGAACATGTTGCATTATCGGATTGCCTTTTTGAAACAGCATCGGCAGTGGGCACGGCAGGACTTACATTAGGGATCACAACGGAGCTTGGACTGGTATCACATCTGATATTGGTTGTTTTGATGTATCTTGGAAGAGTTGGCGGACTGACACTTATATATGCTGCAATTTCAGTAAAAATCCAGAGCGGGGCAAAAAGACCGCTTGATAAAATAACTGTTGGATAAAGGAGAAAATTATAATGAAAAATATTTTGCTTATCGGACTCGGAAGATTTGGAAAGCATGTTGCATACCAGTTGAATGAGCTTGGACATGAAGTGATGGCTGTGGATGAGAATGAAAATCTTGTCAATGAAATTCTTCCGTATGTTACAGACGCACAGATCGGTGACAGTACCAATGAGAATTTTCTGGAGTCGCTTGGAATCAAAAATTATGATATTTGTTTTGTGACGATCGGAGGCAATTTCCAGAATTCCCTGGAGACAACTTCTCTTTTGAAAGAACTTGGCGCTAAAATGGTCATATCGCGTGCAGAGCGGGATGTACAGGCAAAGTTCCTGCTTCGCAACGGAGCAGACGAGGTCATTTATCCGGAAAAACAGATCGCCAACTGGGCAGCGATCCGCTATACGGCAGATCATATCCATGATTATATCGAAGTGGATGATTCACATGCTATTTTTGAGGTGGAGGTGCCGGGAGACTGGATCGGAAAAACGATCGGTGAACTGGATATCCGTAAAAAGTACAGCATCAGTATTCTGGCGATCAAAACAGACGGAAAGATGAATATGGCGATTGGTCCGGATATGGAATTAAGCAGTGAAGATACCCTTTTGGTTCTCGGTACATACAAGGATATGCAGAAGTGTTTTCGGATATAATGGATAAAAATAAACAGGGTATAAAATAATTATTAAAAATTGCACAAAATTTGCATTTTGTAAAATAATCGAGTAAAATAGGAATGTTCGGGCAGAAAGTGTGATCCGGACAGACAAAGATAATACAATGTAACCATGATAATCTGCATTCTGCATATTATCAAGACATAAAAAGGAGTGGATTCATTATGACAAAAATTGATATTATTTCCGGTTTCTTAGGAGCAGGAAAAACCACATTTATTAAAAAAATGATCGATGAGGTATTTAAGGGCGAGAAGATCGTTCTGATCGAGAATGAGTTCGGTGAAGTCGGAATCGATGGCGGTTTCTTAAAAGATGCAGGAATCCAGATCACCGAGATGAATTCCGGCTGTATCTGCTGCTCATTAGTAGGTGATTTCGGAAAGAATCTTCACGAAGTGATTGACAAATATCATCCGGACCGCATTCTGATCGAGCCATCTGGTGTCGGTAAGTTATCCGATGTTATGAAGTCTGTGATCGATATCGAGAAAGAGGAAGACGTTAAATTAAACGGACTCGTAACTGTCGTAAATGCTTTAAAAGCAAGCAAACAGATGAAAGCATTCGGTGAATTTTTTAATAATCAGATTGAATATGCTACAGTTGTTGTACTGAGCAGAAGCCAGAATGCAACACCTGAGCAGTTAGAACTTTGTGTAAAACAGATCCAGACATTGAATCCAAAGGCTGCAATCATCACAACAGCATGGGATGCGATCAAAGGCGAGCAGATCTTAAAAGTGATCGAGGGAGCAGATTCTCTTGAGATGAAACTGATGGCTGAGCAGCATGCCAAAGAAGAGGCAGAGGAGCATGAGCATGAACATCACCATCATGACCACGATCATGAGCATGATCACGAACATCATCATGAACATGACGAGAACTGCACCTGCGGATGCCACGATCACGAAGAACATGAGCATCATCACGATCATGAAGACCATGACCACGACCATGAGCACCATCATGAACATGACGAAAACTGCACCTGCGGATGCCATGACCATGAGCATCATCATCACCATCATGCAGATGAAGTGTTTACAAGCTGGGGCAAAGAGACGCCTCACAAATTCACGAAGGAAAAGATTGAGGATGTATTAAAGACTCTCTGCGAGACAGATGATTACGGAACAATCCTCCGTGCCAAAGGAATGGTAGAGGATGAGAATGGTTCCTGGATTTACTTTGACATGGTTCCGGGCGAGTATGAACTCCGTGACGGTGAGCCTGACTATACAGGAAGACTTTGTGTGATCGGCTGCAACATTGACGAACACAGATTAGAAGAGTTATTCGGAATTTAATAAGGGAGAATATATATGAACGAAATACCAGTATATTTATTTACCGGTTTTATGGACAGTGGAAAGACCTCCCTCATCAAAGATACCTTATTTGAGCAGGGCTTTGCAAAAGAGGGAAAAAGCCTTGTCATCTGCTGTGAAGACGGCGATGCAGAGTTTACGGATGAAGAACTTGAAAAAAATAATGTAAAACTTGTCATGGTAGACAGTGAGGCAGATTTTACAGAGGACTTTTTGAAAAAAGTAAATACCGAGTACCAGCCGGAGCAGGTATTCTTAGAGTACAACGGAACCTGGCAGATGGGAACACTCATGGATATGGAACTTCCAAAGTACTGGATGATCGTACAGCAGCTTGCCACGGTAGATGCAACGACTTTCGATATGTATCTTGCAAATATGCGTACAATGATCATGGAACAGCTTTTTTCCGCAGATGTCGTGATCTTCAATCGCTGTGATGACAGTACAGACAAAGGAAAATACCGCAGAAATGTCAAGGCATTAAACCGGAAAGCACAGCTTGTATATGAGCGTGCGGACGGAACACTTGACGAGAGACCGGAGGAGTTACCGTTTGACATTACTGCGGATGAGATTGAAATTTCCGATGCAGATTATGCGATCTGGTATATGGATTGTCAGGACAATCCGAAAAAGTATGAGGGTAAGAAAGTTTCTTTCTTAGCACTTGTATACAATCCGGACAAACTGAAAAAAGGAATTATGGTTCCGGGACGTTTTGCAATGACCTGCTGTGTGGAGGATGTTACCTTCATCGGCTTCAAAACGAAATACGACAGGGAGGATGAAATTCCGCACAAATCCTGGATCAATATCACAGCAGAAGTACACGTAGAATTCGCAAAAGAGTACAAGGGAAAAGGTCCTGTATTGTATCCAATTTCCATAACTCCAGCCGAGAAGCCGGAAGATGAACTCGTATACTTCTCATAAAAATAAAAAAAAGGTGTTGACAAAGATACGTTAATGTATTAAAGTAACACCATAAAGAAAAACCGTTGAGAAAGAGTAGTAAGTAATCTGTTGATATTACAGAGAGCTGCAGGTGGTGGGATTGCAGTATGGATCATTTTACTGAATGGACTTTCGAGGGTGACCTGAACAACATACATGAAGCATACAGAGCCATGTATCAGCAGTAGGAGTCACCGGGAACCGAACCCGTTATCAATCAGGCGTGTATGATAGTACATGAGAGAGTGGACCGGATGGTCAAGATGAGTGGTACCGCGATAATAAGATTTTATTACCGTCTCAAGCAACAGCTTGAGACGGTTTTTGTTTACTTGCAAACAAAACCGCAATACATGATTCTTATAACTTTCAAAACGGATTTCTTTCAAAAAAACATTCTTAAAATTTGGAGGAAAAAATGATGAAGAGAAAAATGATGGCAGCAGTATTGACAATGGCAATGGCAGCAGCAATGATCGGTGGATGCGGAAACAGCACAGACACATCCAATGCAGGAAACAGCACGAACACAACAGAGAGCAGTGCAGACGCAGCCGATACCGCAAAGGACACTGCACAGAATACTGCAGACAAAACCGTGTACAAAGTTGGGATCGTACAGTATGTAGATGATGCATCCTTAAACCAGATCGAGAAAGCAATTGAGGCAGAGCTGGATGCAAAAGGAGCAGAACTTGGTGTGACATTTGATTATGCCGATTACACCTATAATGGTCAGGCAGATTCCTCTGCCTTAAATCAGATCGCAGCAGATCTTGTGGCAGAGGGTGTCGATGTGATCATTCCGATCGCAACGCCGGCAGCAATGATCATGCAGAACGCAACGGAAGATAATCAGATCCCGGTTGTATTTTCCGCAGTATCAGATCCGGTCGGAGCAGGACTTGTAGCAAGTGCAGATGCTCCGGGTGTCAATATTACAGGAACATCCGATGCAATTGATGTGGCACAGATCATGGATTTCATTTTGGCAGCGGATCCGGATGCTGCAAAAATCGGATTTCTGTATGATAAGAGCCAGGATTCTTCCACAAGTGCTATTCAGGCGGCAAAAGATTACTGCGATGAACATGGGATTTCCTATGTAGAAAAAACAGGTACAACAACCGGTGAGATCCAGGCAGCAGCAGATTCCCTGGTGGCAGAAAAAGTAGACGCTATTTTTACACCACAGGACAACACTGTTATGACAGCAGAACTTGCGATTTTTGAAAAATTTGCAGACGCAGGTATCCCTCACTACACAAGTGCAGATTCCTTTGCTTTAAACGGAGCATTCTTAGGATACGGCGTCAACTATGAGACACTCGGAACAAAGACAGCAGACATGGTTGCAGACATTCTTGCAAACGGAGCAGATCCGGCCACAACACCGGTAGAAACATTAGACAGCGGTATCGTAACCGTAAATACAGAGATTGCAGAAAAAGTCGGAATCGATTATTCTATCTTTAAAGATATGTGTTCCGAATTGATCGAGACAGTAACAGCAGAGGAGTTTAATTAAGGTATGGGTTCCATTATTACATTATCAATTGTACAGAGTGCATTAGAACTTGGTTTTATCTATGCACTGGTCGCACTGGCATTATTTATATCCTTCAGTATTTTAAACATTGCGGATCTTTCGACCGATGGATGTTTTACATTGGGATGTGCCGTCTGTGCATCGGTGACACTTGCAGGTCATCCGATATTAGGATTATTTGCAGCGATGGCAGCTGGTGTCTGCTCCGGTTTTGTGACCGCTTTCTTACAAACAAAAATGGGGATTCAGTCCATTTTGGCGGGAATCATCGTAAATACCGGATTGTATACAATTAATATTGCAGTAATGGGATTCGCTTCCAACATGAACTTATTCAACTGTGAATCCGTTTTTACCTGGGCAAAAACAGCGATCGGTGGAACGTGGTATAAACTGGTCGTGGCTGCACTGATCGTTATCATTGTAGGAGTGCTGATCTCTTTCTTTTTAAATACAAGGCTTGGACTTTCCATCCGCGCAACCGGAGATAATCCGGATATGGTAAGAGCTTCCAGCATTAATACAAGTGCCATGATCACGATCGGACTTTGTGTTGCCAATGCCCTGACCGGTCTCTCCGGCGGACTGCTTGCGCAGTATCAGAAATCCTGTGATATCAATCTTGGAACCGGAATGGTAACAATCGCACTCGCCAGCCTGATCATTGGGGAATCTATCATTGGAAAAGGCGGTATGTTACAGCGTGTGACCGGCGTTATTTTAGGAAGCTGCCTGTATCGTTTTATCGTGGCAGTTGCCCTGAGATTAAATGTACCGGCAGAGTGTTTAAAACTTGTTTCTGCAATCATTGTAGCCGTGGCGATCGCATTCCCATATCTGAAAAAGCAGATGAATTTTTACCGGCAGAAACGTGCCGCAAAGGCTCAGAACCAGATATACGTTCAGGAGATTACGAAAAATGACAGCGAAGGAGGAGAAAGATAATGGCAGAGAAGAACGCAATGCTTGTGATGCGCGATGTCAGCAAAACTTTTAATCCGGGAACTGTCAATGAAAAATGTGCATTAAAAAATCTGAATCTCACCTTAAAGCAGGGGGATTTTGCAACGATCGTAGGAAGCAACGGAGCCGGAAAATCAACGCTGTTTAATGCGATAACAGGAGCCTTTTTTGCAGACAAAGGACTGATCATGCTGGATGGTGAGGACATTACCTATCAGAAAGAGCATGTCCGCAGTAAAGTGATTGGTCATTTGTTTCAGGATCCATTGAAGGGAACCGCACCACATATGACGATCGAGGAGAATATGGCGCTTGCCTACCTGCGCACGACTACTTCAAAGAATGCCTATTTCAGCCGGATCAAGGCAGCGGACAAGAAAAAATTCAGAGAGCAGCTCGCACTGCTAGACATGGGGTTAGAAGACCGTATGAAGCAGCCGGTCGGACTTTTGTCCGGTGGACAGCGTCAGGCACTCACACTTTTGATGGCAACGATGGTGACTCCTAAGATTTTGCTGCTGGATGAGCATACCGCAGCTTTAGACCCTGCCACCGCAGAGAAAGTACTGAACCTCACAAAAAAGATAGTGTCAGAGCAGAACATCACCTGCCTTATGGTCACGCACAACATGCATCAGGCGCTTGAACTTGGAAACCGTACCCTCATGATGGATTCGGGAAATATTGTGCTGGATGTTTCCGGGGAAGAACGGGAAAAGATGTCAGTGGATGATCTGTTAGAGCAGTTTGCAGTCCGTGCCGGAAAGGCATTGGATAATGACAGAATTCTGTTTTCCAAAGTGGAGGCATAATAGTGGTGTAGTAAGAATAGAAGCTATAAATAATTAGTATGTTTCAATTATATGAAAAAGCAATAAAACAAGGGAAAAGCCGTTGAAATCTAACGGCTTTTCCTTTATTATATAAAGTAATGCTAAAAAAATGTATATTTTCATAGGAGATTCGTGATTAAGGAAAACGATTACAGAGATGAAAAAGGCAGTGAGTATATACAAGGAGGAAAAACATGTATCCAATCGTTAGAAGAGAAAAACTGGCAGACAAGATCTATCTTATGGATGTCAAGGCTCCTCGTGTTGCGCAGTATTGCGAACCGGGACAGTTTGTGATTGTAAAAATTGATGAGGAGGGTGAACGTATTCCACTTACCATCTGTGATTACAACAGAGAAGAGGGAACAATCACAATCGTATTCCAGACCGTAGGAGCTTCCACAGAGCGTATGGTAAGCTTACAGGAAGGGGATGCTTTTGAAGATTTTGTTGGACCTTTGGGATGTCCATCTGATCTGATTCATGAAGATATTGAAGAATTAAAGAAAAAGAAAATTTTATTTGTTGCAGGTGGTGTTGGTACAGCTCCGGTTTATCCTCAGGTAAAATGGCTGCATGAGCACGGCGTTGACTGTGATGTTATCATGGGTTCCCGTAACAAAGATTTACTTATCTTAGAGGATGAGATGAAAAAAGTTGCCACAAACCTTTATGTGACAACGGATGATGGCTCGTACGGTTTCAAGGGAACCGGTACTGCACAGCTGCAGGAACTCTGGGATAATGGTAACCGTTATGACCACTGTGTGGCAATCGGACCAATGATCATGATGAAATTTGTCTGCAAACTGACAAAAGAATTAGGAATTCCAACGGTTGTTTCCATGAATCCGATCATGGTAGACGGAACCGGAATGTGTGGTGCATGTCGTCTGGTTGTCGGCGATGAAGTGAAATTTGCATGTGTAGACGGACCGGAGTTCGACGGACATCTGGTTGATTTTGATCAGGCGATGAGAAGACAGGCTCAGTACAAGACCGAAGAGGGAAGAGCAATGTTGAAATTACAGGAAGGTGCAACACATCACGGCGGATGTGGCAATTGTAACAGTTAAAAATCAGAAATTTGTCAGATCAGAGAGAATGCTGTCTGGTCAGTTACATAGAATCAGGAGGAAAAAATGGACGTATTAACTAGAGTTCCGGTTCGTGAGCAGGAGCCAGCCGTTCGTGCAGCGAACTTTGAAGAAGTATGTTTGGGATATAATGAAGAAGAAGCAATGGCAGAAGCTGCCCGTTGCTTAAACTGTAAAAATGCACAGTGTATGAAAGGATGTCCGGTATCTATCAATATTCCGGGATTTATCGCAGAAGTAAAAGAAGGTAATTTTGAGGCTGCTTATCATGTGATCAGTGAGTCTTCCGCACTTCCGGCAGTCTGTGGCCGTGTATGTCCACAGGAGACACAGTGTGAGGGAAAATGTATCCGTGGAATCAAAGGAGAGCCTGTAGCGATCGGTAAATTAGAGCGTTTTGTTGCGGACTGGGCAAGAGAACATGGCATTAAACCGAAAAAGGCAGAAAAGTTAAATGGACATAAAGTAGCAGTGATCGGCTCAGGCCCGGCAGGTCTTACCTGTGCAGGAGATCTTGCAAAGCTTGGTTATGATGTGACGATTTTCGAAGCATTACATCAGGCAGGTGGTGTGTTAGTTTATGGTATCCCTGAATTCCGTCTTCCAAAGCAGAAGGTTGTTGCCGCTGAAGTGGAAAACGTGAAAGCATTAGGGGTTAAGATTGAGACCAACGTTGTCATCGGTAAATCCGTTACAATTGATGAGTTGATGGACAACGAGGGCTTTGAGGCAGTTTTCATTGGTTCCGGTGCAGGACTTCCAAGATTTATGGGTATTCCTGGTGAGCAGGCAATGGGTGTATTCTCAGCCAATGAGTTCTTAACAAGAAATAACCTTATGAAAGCGTTCTTAGACAATTACGATACACCGATCAAAGCTGGTAAGAAAGTTATTGTAGTCGGCGGTGGTAACGTGGCAATGGACGCTGCAAGAACAGCAAGAAGACTTGGCGCAGAGGTACATATCGTATATCGTCGTGGTGAGGAAGAGCTTCCGGCCCGTAAAGAGGAAGTACATCACGCAAAAGAAGAAGGTATCATCTTTGATCTTCTCCAGAATCCAACCGAATTATTAGTGGATGAAAACGGTTGTGTAAAGGGTGCAAAAGTGATCAAAATGGAACTTGGTGAACCGGATGCTTCCGGAAGAAGAAGTCCGGTTGAAATTCCGGGCTCTGAATATGAGATCGAGGCAGATACTGTGATCATGTCACTTGGTACTTCTCCAAATCCTCTGATCTCATCCACTACAAAAGGTCTTGATATCAACCGCAGAAAATGCATTATTGCGGAAGAAGAGACCGGTGCAACTTCCAAAGAAGGTGTTTATGCCGGTGGTGACGCTGTGACAGGTGCAGCAACTGTTATCCTTGCGATGGGTGCCGGTAAAGCAGCAGCTAAGGGTATTCACGAATATCTCAGCAACAAATAAAAACAGACAGGACAGGGCAGGTGCTGAATGGATCATACATTTGGCACCTGTTTTTCTGTGGCTATTCCGAAGAAAAACCAAAGTTTTATTAATTTTTTATGAAGAGGGTAGCAAAATTGCAGGGTTTATGTATATAATAGAACACGCTACGCAAGAAAGAAATACGAGAGAGGTTACCGATAGATGAAGGAGCAGAATCAGCGCCAGATACAGAATCAGACAGAATTAGACGAAAGAAGACTGAGACAGAAAAAGCTTGTACGGAAAAGAAAAATCGTTTTGAGTGTAATGCTTTTGACATCTTTTTTACTGGGATGTGTCTGTGGAAGATATTTTCCTGAGATCAAACTTGGAAAAACAGAAGAAGTGCTGGCATCAGCGCAGGATAACTCCGATGAAGAGAAAAAAGAAAATCAAATTACAAATGACGTAGATAATGGAACAACAGCAGATGGAACGGAAAAAGAGGAACAGTCTGCTACAGAAACTGTCGAAGAACCTGCAGACAGCGAAGAAACGAATGATCCGTTTGCGGAGATTCCACAGGTTGTGTTATCAAAACCGGTAGATTATTCCTTGAATCAGGCAATCAGACAGTTAGAACAGATGGAAGCGTCAGATGAACGCTACGCACAGATCGTGGAAAATGCAGAGAAATATCCGGAAAAATTACTGATCAATCTGGCAAATAATCCGGAAATGATCGCATTTGTAGCTGATTATAAAGGGAACACAAGGGATTATGATAAAGCAGAACTGACAGAGAAAGAGTTACAGGAAGAATATCCGCTCTTTTTACAGTGGGATAAACGCTGGGGCTACCTTGCATATGGGGATGACAGCAATGTCGCGATCAGCGGATGCGGTCCGACAACACTGGCGATGGCAGTAGTTGCGCTGACTGGAAACGAGGAGGCAACTCCGGCTGCAATCGCAAAATTCGCCATGCAGGAAGGTTACTATATGTCCGGCACAGGAACGATGTGGTCGCTTATGACAGAAGGGGCGGCAGCTTATGGTGTCCGCTCCGAGCAGATCAATATCAGCCAGATTGAGATCAAACAGCACTTAGATCAGGGAGACATCGTGATCTGCTCCGTGCGGCAGGGAGATTTCACTACAGGGGGACATTTTATCCTGCTCTATGATTATGATGATGAAGGATTTTCCATTAACGATCCGTTTTCTTTATACCGCAGTGGTCAGAAATGGGACTATGGAAAAATCAGAAGCCAGATCAAAGCTGTCTGGGCATTAAAAGCAAAATAAAGAACAATTAGCGATTGTTCAAATAGTTTAATAAAAAACAGGGCATACTAAAGCATCATAAAGTGAGATGGAGAGATGCAGAATGTGCCAGAATATGAGTGGACTGTCCACTGCTGAAGTGGAATTTCGGAAAAAGGCAGGGTTGTCGAATGAAAGCGTAGATTCTTCCACAAAGACAGTGGCACAGATCATCCGCTCAAATGTTGTAACTTATTATAATCTTATTTTTTTGATTATTGCGATTCTTCTGATCGTGGTGGGGGCTTTTCGGGATCTTACTTTTTTACCTATTATTATTGCAAATATGTTAATCGGGATCATCCAGGAGCTGCGTTCCAAAAAGATTCTGGATGATCTTACGATATTAAACACACCGAAAATCATGGTCCGGCGCAACGGAAGTGATCAGGAGATTTTGGCGGATGAACTGGTGCAGGATGATGTGATAACGCTTTCAGCAGGTGGACAGATTCCGGCGGACGCACTGGTGTTATCCGGCAATATCACAGTCAACGAGGCTTTGATCACAGGGGAGGCCGATGAGATTGTAAAAAAAGAGGGAGATTCCCTTTTTTCGGGAAGTTTTGTGATATCAGGAGAGTGCACGGCAAAACTCGAAAAAGTGGGAAAAGATTCTTATATTTCAGGACTGATGTTACAGGCGACGCAGACAAAAGAGGGCGAGCAGTCGGAGATGATCCGGGCGTTGAACCGCCTTGTGCAGACCGTGGGCGTGATCATCTTGCCGATCGGGGCGATTCTGTTTTTACAGCAATATTTTTTTTCCGGGGCGACGATGAAAGATAGTGTGACAGGCATGGTGGCGGCCATTCTCGGAATGATCCCGGAAGGTCTGTACCTTCTTGCAAGTGTGGCGATGGTGGTGTCGGTGATGAGGCTTGGAAAACAAAAGGTACTGATCCATGACATGAAATGTATCGAGACACTGGCGCGGGTAAATGTGCTGTGCGTGGATAAGACCGGAACCATCACTGTGCCGGAAATGGAAGTGGCACAGTTTATCCTTGCAAAAGACCAAAGTCTGGCAGCGAAAGAACAGGAAGCAGACCAGCAATCGGAAGACAAAAATAAAATTGCAAAGCTGCTCTCTGACTGTGTGCGTGCCCTGCCGTGCGACAATGCAACGATGGAGGCATTGCAGCAGTATTTTACGGAGCCGATGGAAAACAGTGCAGAAAAAATCGTCCCGTTTTCGTCTGCCACAAAATACAGCGGAGTGGTTCTGGCAGGAAAAGCTTATGTGGTCGGCGCACCGGAATTTGTGCTGCGGCAGGATTATGCGGCTGTTCAGGGAACGATCGAAGTATTTCTGGAAAAGGGATATCGTGTGCTTGTATTTGCAGAGTATGAGGGGGATCTGGATGGAAAAGAACTGACAGAAAAAGCAAGTCCCATTGCATTTATCCTGCTCAACAATGCGATCCGGGAGGGGGCAATGGATACGTTCCGTTACTTTTCCAAGCGGGGAGTGGAAGTGAAAGTGATCTCCGGGGACAATCCGGTCACGGTATCGGAGATCGCAAAGAAAGCGGGAATCCGCCATGCGGAAAAACAGGTGGACGCAGCAACGTTGAAAACAGCGGATGCAGTGCGGAAGGCAGCAAAAAAATACACGGTGTTCGGCAGGGTGACACCGGAGCAGAAACGTCTCTTGGTGCAGACATTAAAAGAGCAGGGAAAGACCGTGGCGATGACCGGAGACGGCGTGAACGATATTCTTGCGTTAAAAGATGCTGACTGCAGCATTGCGATGGCATCAGGCAGTGAGGCGGCTTCGCATGTGGCACAGCTAGTGCTGCTCGATAACGATTTCAATAAAATGCCGGTGGTTGTCATGGAAGGGCGGCGGGTGGTGAACAACATCGGGCGCACTGCCAGCCTTTATCTGGTCAAGAACATTTTCTCCATGCTCTTAGCCGTATTTTCCATGCTGTTTCTGATTGATTATCCGCTGGAGCCGTCGCAGGTGTCGCTCATCAGTGTTTTTACGATCGGGATTCCGTCATTTTTTCTGGCGCTGGAGCAGAACCGGAATCAGATCCATGGGCATTTTCTTACCAATGTTCTGATCCAGGCGCTTCCGGCTGGAATTACAGATTTTATCGTGGTGAGCGGTCTGGTGATTTTTTGCAGGGAGTTCGGAGTGGAAAAAGAGTGCGTTTCCACGTCGTGCACGATACTGATCGCAGTAGTCGGTTTCATGATCCTTTATCATATAGCAAAACCGATGACAACACCGCATGCGATCCTGATCGCAGCGATGGTCATCGGCTGGTTATTTTGTATGCTGTTTTTCAGTGAACTGTTTGCGATCACGACGATCACAGGAAAATGTGCGATGCTCATGATCGTGTTTGCAGTCATCACGGAGCCGGTGTTCCGGTATCTGATACAGCTTGTAGAAGCCGTTCAGAAGTGGGGAAGAAAACTAAAATTTTAGGCGGGTGAGTCGACATGTTTTTTCCGGCTCTGTTTTTCCCAGATAAAATATGTCACGATCAGAAGGATTCCGGTGATCAGCCATGTGATCGGGCTTGCCAGACGGACTGCCCAGTAACCGAACGGATTTAAGGTGACGGCGATCACGATGATACGGCACACCATTTCCACAACGCCGCTTAACATTGGAACAAGTCCGCGGTTTAAGCCCTGCAGGGCGTTCCGGTAAAGGAAAATCCATGCGAGCGGCAGCATGAAGAAACTGATGGTGTTCAGATACTGCATGGCATAGTCAAAAATTTCTTCAGAAGGATTGCTCACAAACCAGCTCACAATAAAACGTCCGCCGAATACGCAGATGGCAGAGGCAGCAAGCGAGATAAAAATGCAGATGAAAAATCCTTTGCGCATTCCCTCGTAGATACGTTTGTATTTTCCTGCGCCGAGGTTCTGACCGCAGTAGGTGGCAATCGCAGTGCCGAGTGTCGGCATGGTCTGGGTGGAGAGGTTTTCCACTTTGGAGGCGGCAGTGAAGGCAGCCACAACACTGGAACCGAAAATATTGACTGCACCCTGCAGGATCATGGTTCCGATAGCGGTGATGGAATAGTTGAGCGCCATCGGAATACCGATGGAAAGCATATTGAACACACCGTATCCGTCGAGATAGTAATCTTCCCGGCTGGTTTTTAAAATGTCGAATTTGCGGAACATATAAATAAAGCAAAGCAGTGCGGAGACACCCTGCGCAATGATCGTTGCATAGGCAGCGCCTGCGGTTCCAAGTTTTACGACGACGATCAAAAACAGGTCGAGCACAATATTTAAAAAGGAAGAGAGAATCAGGAAATACAGCGGTGTTTTGCTGTCGCCGATCCCTCTTAAAATACCGGCGGCAACGTTGTAGGACATCGTGAGCAGGATACCTGCGAAAATGACTTTAATATAAGAGTCTGCGAGTCCTAAGATATTGTCCGGTGTTTTCATTAAAATAAGAAACTGTCTGGAAGCTGCCACCGTAGGGATAGTCAGAAGTAACGATACAATGGCAGTCAGTATCAGGGAGAGTGCGACATAATGCTTTAACAGCTTGAAATCTTTTGCACCGAAGGCGTGGGAGACCATAACGCCAAATCCCTGCGCAATACCATTTGCAAATCCTAATACAAGGAACATCAGACATCCGGTAGAGCCTACCGCAGCCAGAGCATCCTCACCAAGATACTGCCCGACAATGATCGTATCCACCATGTTATAAAACTGCTGAAAAATATTTCCCAGTAAAACCGGAACGGAAAAAAGTAAGATCATTCTGAGCGGGCTTCCCATTGTCATGTCTTTTGTCATAATCTGTACTCCTTGATTTATAAAATAGTTAAAAATCTGTCCGTGTTTTTTAGCCTCAACACGCATATTCTTTACGTTTCAGCAACTTAGTATAAGGCATGGACCGCAAAAAGACAATGTTTATTTTTGCGAAAAAATATAAATTTTTTGTTTTCGCAAAAGAAAAGATTTTTTCGTGGGAAACTGTTATAATAAGAAAGCAATTATTTGCAAGTCACAGTAAAATCACGGAGTAAAATAATGCAGACAAACCTCGAATACTACAAAATTTTTTATTATGTATCCAAATACAACAGTATCTCCCTCGCAGCAGAGGCACTTTCCATCTCACAGCCGGCAGTCAGCCAGGCAGTCAAGCATTTAGAAAGTGATCTTTCCTGTGCTCTCTTTGTGCGGACATCCAAAGGCGTGCGCTTGACAAAAGAAGGCGGACTGCTTGCAGAATATGTGAGAAAAGGATATGAGACAATCCTTACCGGGGAGAAAAAACTCTCAGAGATGTTAAACTTAGATGCCGGAGAAATCTGTGTGGGGGCTAGTGACATGACATTGCAGTTTTATCTGCTTCCTTATTTAGAAGCGTTCCATGATGCATTTCCACAGATCAAGGTGACCGTGACGAATGCCCCGACACCGGAGACGTTGAAACATTTACAGGACGGAAAAATTGATTTTGGGATCATCAGTACCCCGGTGAACAATAAATATGATTTTAAAATGACACCTGTCCGCAAAATTCAGGATGTCTTTGTGGCGGGAAAAAAGTTTGAGTATTTAAAAGGTGGAAAATTAAGCTATAAAGAGCTTGAAAATCTTCCGGTCATGTGCTTAGAGGGCAGCACTTCCACAAGAAAATATGTGGAGGATTATCTGGCAGAGCGCGGCACATTTGTCCGGCCGGAATTTGAACTTGCGACGAGCGATATGCTCATTCAGTTTGCAGTGCGCAACCTCGGTGTTGCCAGTGTCGTGTCGGATTTCGCAGAAAAATATATCGAAAGCGGGGAATTATTCGTATTGAAATTTGATAGGGCGATACCGGAACGCGAGTTTTGCATTGTCTCAAACGAGCGTGCGCCGATGTCGGCAGCGGCAGAAAAATTATATGATTTTCTGCCTGTTCCGTAGTGAAAAAATGTCAGAAAAAGTTCATCAATTCTTCATCAATCTTAATAGAATATCAATGGGATTACGGGCAGTAATATGATAAATTTATATGCAGGATCAGGATATTTAGGGGGAAACGTCAATGATGCGTTTATTATCAATCGGGATAGATTGTGTCTCAGCTGCTATTTTTGTGATTCCTGCTTTGGCTATTTTGCAGTGTACAATCTACAGGAAATGGGAATTTAAACCATTTTGTGTAAAACTGATATTTGCATTTTATGCGATTGCTTTGTTTTCAGTTGTGGGTGTTCCTGCGGTTGTGACATTTCAGATAGATTTTGGTCTGAATCTGATACCGTTTATAGACATTGTAAACAGTCCGTTTGCATATATGAAAAATACGATTTTGAATATCATTTTATTTATACCGATGGGATTTTTTGTACCTGCGGTCTGGAAGAATTACCGGTCTTTCAAAACCATGTTTTTCATGGGACTCGCGGTATCACTGGGGATTGAACTATTACAGATATTTACATTCCGGCTTACGGATATTGATGATCTGATCACCAATACGGCGGGAACCGTGCTGGGATATGAAATAAGCAGAAGATTTTCTTTTCCGTTCTCTTTAAAATCAGTGGATTCGAAAGGAATTTTGGTACGATATGAACCTGTCCTGATTCTGGCAGTTACGCTTTTGATTTCCATGTTTCTGAAACCAATCGTGTCTGATAGCATATGGAATATCATGATATAATAAACAATTATATCAAATATAATGAATATTAATTTTACTTATGACATTACTTCGTGTATAATCATAAAGTAAAAACAGGAAAGTGTGATGGTTTTTACAGACCGTCACTTTTTTTTATGCAGGAGGAAAATCAAATGGTTACAGCAGTAGTAGGCGCTAACTGGGGCGACGAGGGAAAAGGAAAAATCACAGATATGCTTGCAGATGAAGCGGACATCGTTATCCGTTTTCAGGGTGGAGCAAATGCAGGTCACACCATCGTAAACAACTATGGTAAATTTGCATTACATACATTGCCATCCGGTGTATTCCACAGCCACATCACCAACATTATCGGAAACGGTGTCGCACTGGATATCCCGAAAGTAATGAGTGAGATCAAATCAATCACAGACCGCAATGTGCCTGCACCAAAAATCATGATTTCAGATAGAGCACAGATGGTTATGCCTTACCACGTTCTTTTCGATCAGTATGAAGAGGAGCGTCTTGGAAAGAATTCTTTCGGTTCTACCAAGTCCGGTATCGCACCATTTTATTCAGACAAATATGCAAAGATCGGTTTTCAGGTAAGTGAGTTATTCGATGAGGAATTATTGCAGGCAAAAGTAAAACGTACCTGCGAGACAAAGAACATTATGCTTGAGCATATGTATCACAAACCATTATTAAAAGAAGAAGAGTTATTAGCTACTTTGCATGAGTACAGAGACATGGTCGCTCCATATGTCGGAGATGTTTCTTTATTCTTAGACAAAGCGATTAAGGAAGGCAAAAAGATCTTATTGGAAGGCCAGCTTGGTACTTTAAAAGATCCGGATCACGGAATTTATCCAATGGTAACATCTTCCTCTACTTTAGCAGCATACGGTGCGATCGGAGCAGGCATCCCACCATATGAGATCAAGAAGATTGTAACAGTAAGTAAAGCATACTCTTCCGCAGTAGGAGCAGGAGCATTCGTTAGCGAGATCTTTGGAGACGAGGCAGACGAACTGAGAAGACGCGGCGGAGACGGCGGTGAATTCGGAGCAACAACCGGACGTCCAAGAAGAATGGGATGGTATGACTGTGTTGCAAGTAAGTATGGATGCCGTCTGCAGGGAACAACGGATGTAGCGCTTACCGTACTTGACGTATTAGGATACTTAGATGAGATCCCGGTATGTGTTGGATACGATATCGACGGAGAAGTAACCACAGACTTCCCTGTAACTGCAAAATTAGAGAAAGCAAAACCAGTATTCAAAAAACTTCCGGGATGGAAATGTGATATCCGTGGAATTAAGAAATACGAGGATCTTCCGGAAAACTGCAGAAATTACATTGAGTTCATTGAAGGACAGATCGGATACCCGATCACAATGGTTTCTAACGGACCAGGAAGAGAAGATATCATTTACCGCAATAAATAAAGAGACTGAGGCAGGCGTGCAGTGGCACCCTGCCTTTTGTGACAAAATAAGGAAACGAAATCCTCTCCTCACCAAGGGGTTCGGATTTTTCCTTCGGAAAAACAAGGAGGATTGTATGATAAAAAATATTATTTTAGATGTCGGAAAAGTGCTTGTGGCGTGGGAGCCGGAAGACGCAATGAAAAAACTTGGATTTGATGATAAGACAGTGAGAGCGGTTGCGGATGCTACGGTAAATACTCCGGTCTGGCTTGAGACAGACCGTGGCGTGTGGTCAGATGAACAGATCCTTTCTGCTTTTTATGAGAAGGCACCGGAATATAAAAAAGAGATCGATCTGTTCTGGAATCATCTGGAACTGGCAATCACACAGTTTTCCTATACGAAAGAATGGATTTCCAATATGAAAAAAGAAGGCTTGCATGTGTATATTCTTTCTAACTATGGAGATTGGACTTATCAGAGAACGAAGGACAATGCGCTGGATTTCTTACTGTTGACAGACGGCGATATCTTTTCTTACAGTGTGAGACAGGTCAAACCGGATGTGGAAATCTATGAGACATTATTAAAAAAATATCAGCTCACAACGGATGAGTGTGTATTTATCGATGACCGGATGGAAAATATCGAGGGAGCCGAAAAAGCCGGAATCCACGGAATCTGCTTTGAGACGATCGGGCAGGTGAAAGAGGATCTGAAGAAATACAATATATATGTCTAAATAACAGGTATTTAAGAAGAGAAAAAATCGTCGTTTCACAAAGTTATCACATTTTTTTCCAAAAGAAAACACATTTTTTCGATAAGATAATACTATCGAAAACCGACAGTTGCGAAATTCGTGAAAACAGACGGATTTCGCGATTTTCATGCGAGCCGGAAGTAAGGAGGAAAAGATTGTGATCGAGATCAGCCATCTGGTAAAAAAATATGGCGACCATATTGCAGTGAATGATCTGACATTGACTGTGGAACCGGGAAAAATTTATGGATTTTTAGGACCAAACGGCGCCGGAAAATCCACCACGATGAACATTATTACAGGGTATTTAGGTGCAACCAGCGGAGAGGTAAAAATCAACGGATTTGATATTTTTGCACAGCCGGAAGAAGCAAAAAAATGTGTGGGATATCTGCCGGAGATCCCGCCTCTTTATGTGGATATGACAGTCAGAGAGTATCTGAACTTTGTGGCAGAGTTAAAGAAACTCGAAAAGGGTCGGAGAAATAAATATGTGGAGGAGGCGATGGAGACGACCGGAATCACTGCACAGCAGTCAAGACTGATTCGTAACCTGTCAAAAGGCTACAGGCAGAGAGTCGGATTTGCACAGGCAGTGTTAGGGTATCCAGAGATCATCATTCTGGACGAACCGACGGTCGGACTTGATCCAAAACAGATCATAGAGATCCGTGACCTCATCAAAGAACTTGGCAAAAATCATACGGTTATTTTAAGTTCGCACATTTTGTCTGAAATATCTGCAGTGTGTGATCACATTTTCATTATTTCCAAAGGAAAATTAGTGGCAGGCGATTCCACGGAGAATCTGATGAAACAGATGTCCGGGGCGCAGGAGATCGAACTTCTGATCAAAGGAGACAATGCGGCAGTGCAGGAGACATTCACCGGGATCGCAGAAGTTGAAAAATGCATTCCATTAGAGCAGAAGGACGAAGCGTGTGTACATCTGAATCTGATCGCAAAACCGGGAATGGATATCAGGGAACAGGTGTTTGCTTCCTGTGTCAACCATGGATTTGTCATTCTGCAGATGAATCCCGTTTCAAAATCTCTTGAGGATGTGTTCCTCGAACTTACGGAAAAAGAGGGGACACAGAAGGAAGTTCTGCCGGAGAAAAAACTCCATTTTGTAAAGTCTCATTTTGGAAAAGAGAGTAAGGAGGACGGGGAATAATGTTTGCGATATTAAAAAGAGAAGTAAAAGCTTACTTTCAGACGGTGACAGGATGGTTGTTTATTGCAGCAGTTCTTGTACTCTATGGACTATATTTTTATGTTTACAATCTGCGCGCAGGCTATCCTTATATTTCTTACTCACTGTCGGCGATCGCATTTATCATGCTGATCACGGTACCTGTGCTGACTATGCGCAGTTTTGCGGAGGAACGCCACAGCAGAACAGACCAGTTGATCCTGACTGCACCGGTATCTGTGGGAAAAGTAGTATTGGGAAAATATCTCGCAATGGCTTCTGTATTTACCATAGATATGGTGATCATTGCGATCACACCATTGCTGTTAATGTCCTACGGAACGATCCCATTAGGGGAATCCTATGCAGCAGTGCTTGGATTCTGGCTGTATGGCTGCGTCTGCATTGCCGTTGGTATGTTTATTTCCTCATTGACCGAAAGCCAGGTGATTTCCGCAGTTTTGACATTTGTTGCATTATTTGCCGGCTATATGATGGGAAGCATTTGTAATCTGATCTCAGAGAGCGGAAATCTTCTGACAAAAATTTTAGGCTGCTACGATTTTTATACGCCGCTTGATAACTTTATGAATGGAACACTGGATGTGGCGGGAATTGTCTATTACGTAACGATCATTGGATTACTTTTGTTCCTGACAGGGCAGTCCGTTCAGAAACGCCGCTGGAGCATCAGCTCCAAAAAAATATCGACAGGTGTATTTTCAACGGGAATGATCATTGCAATGGTGGCAGTGACCGTTGCAGTGAACCTGTTCGTGGCAGAACTTCCGGCAACATGGACATCCATTGATGTCACTTCAACGAAAATTTATTCCATCACAGACGATACGAAGGATTATCTGAAAAGTCTCGACGAGGATGTGACAATTTATGTGCTGGTGTCCGATGCATCAAAAGATACAAAGCTGGATGAGACATTACAGAGATATGAATCCCTGTCGGATCACATCAAAGTTTCCTATATCAATCCGGCTGCAAACCCGGCTTTTGCTGCGCAGTATACAGACAGTTCTGTAACTTCAAACAGCATGATCGTTGTGAGCAGCGAGCGTTCCAGAGTTATTGATTACAATGATGTGTATACCTATAGTTATGATTACAGCAGTTATTCCAGAAGCATTGATGGATATGATGCAGAGGGACAGCTTACAAGTGCGATTCAGTATGTGACCATGGATTCCACAGAGCTTCCGGTGATTTATCAGGTATCCGGACATGGGGAAACAGCTTTATCCGGTGGATTTACAGAAGCAATTGAAAAAGCAAATATCACATTATCTGACCTTGCATTATTAAAAGAGGATGCGGTTCCGGAAGATGCAGCAGCGTTGATTATTAATGGACCGACCACTGATTTTTCGGAGGATGATGCCAGCAAAGTGATCGATTATATCAATCAGGGTGGAAAAGTGCTGATCACCTGCAATTTCCAGGCACAGGGTTTGGAAAACTTCGAGTCGATCCTGTCAGCCTGCGGAATGGAGCGTGTTTCCGGCATTGTCATGGAAAATGATAAATCCTATTATTACAGCAATACACCGTACTACCTGCTTCCTGACGTAAATTCAAGTGCATATACAAGTTCCGTCAGCGGTTCATATATCTTTGCTCCATACAGCGAGGCAATCACCTATGGGGAAGATACAGATGATACAACTTATACAGCATTATTGGAGACGACAGATAAAGCAGTATCAAAGACAGATGCAGCAAATGCAACAACATCAGAGCTGGAAGAGGGAGATGCTGCAGGAACATTTGCGGTTGCGGTTGCCATGGAAAAAACAATCGATGAAGATATAGTCGCAAAAGTAGTGGTCGCCGGATCTGTGGAAATGTTTGCAGACAGTGCAGACCAGATCGTTTCCGGAAATAACAGCGCAATGTTTACAGATATCATTGCCCAGATGGTTGGCGATTCTGATCTTGCAACAAGTGTGATCCCGACAAAAGATTACACGCTCAGCGCCATCACGGTGGATGCGGCGGCAGGGATCCTGTACGGGCTTGGTCTGATGATCGTGCTTCCGGTCATTATGATGATTCTTGGAATTGTGATATGGGCATCAAGAAGAAAAAAATAAAACAATAGATAATAGAAAATCAAGATTGGAGACAGATAGAATATGAAAAAACAGAAAATTCAGTTTATTGTAATTCTGATCGTGCTGGCAGTGCTTATCGCTGCCACCTTCGGAATGAAATGGTATAACAAAAATAAAGAGGAAGAGAAAACAGCGGAAGAAGAGGCTTCTACCATTTATATTTCCAAAGTGGACGTTGACACGATCACAGCATTTACGTATGAGATCGATCACGTGACTTATTCTTTTACAAAAGATGGGGATACATGGACCTATGACGGAGACACATCACTGGATATGGATGAAGAAGCGATCGACAGCATGCTTTCAACACTGTCATCGCTGACAGCAATAGAAGAGATCAGTGATTATACAGATCTGAAAGAGTTTGGATTTGACCAGCCGGAAGATCTGATATCCTACACAACAAGTGAAGGGTCTGTTTCTCTTTTTGTAGGAAATAAAAATGATACTTTGAATGCATACTATATTATTTCAGCTGATGGAGGAAGCATTTATCTGACAGAAACGTCTCTTGCGGATGCTTTTTCAAAAACGATTGAGGAGCTGACAGTCACAGAGGATACAGAAAGCACGGAGACAGTTGAGAACACAGAAGAATAAATAAGATAAAAGCAGAATCAGCACCTGACAGGAAATTTGTTCAGGTGCTGATTTTTTAATGCTCTGCAGTATCTTTCTCTTCGGAATCCTTTTTGATCAGCTTATAAATAAAACTGTATGCCCAGATCAAAACAGGGATGATCACAGAGGCATAAATGGATGTCATGAGCATGTTCATAAAATTTTCACTGGCAGAAACTGCACAGACGATAGTAGAAATATAAAGCCCAACCAGAACGATCACGCCGATGATTGCTAAAATTTGTTTTATTTTTTTCATATTTTGAATCCTTTCGGGAAAATTGTAATAAACTATGGTACAATCATCGTATAGGAAAAAAACAGTTTCGTCAATAAAATTATGAAAAAGTGAAATAATCACATATTATCAACAAATACTGATTGAAATAAATAAAATAATGTTATAATATGTGAATATAACACAAAAATTGGAGGGCGCTATGCTAATAAGATTTTCTGTAGAGAATTTTCTTTCATTTAATCAAAGACAGGTTTTTTCAATGGCAGCAGCAAAACATACCAGACATAAGGAACAGTTGGTAATTGCACAGGGAAAACGTTTATTGAAAGCAGGTATTTTGTTTGGAGCAAATGCAGCAGGTAAAAGTAATCTTATTAAAGCAATTAAATTTGGTAAAGATATTGCTTTGAGAGGTGTGAGTGGAGGAAAACTTGTCAATCGTAATTTTAGAATAGACAGCACATCGATCAATCGACCTGGAGTTTTTCAGTTCGATTTCTATAATAATGGATGTTTTTATTCATATGGATTTGCAGTATCTTATTTACAAGCCAAAATTGTGTCAGAATGGTTATATCGGATAGATGGAGATCGGGAAATTTCTGTTTTTGAAAGAAATGAAGATGGAACAATTAATACTGATATAAAATTTTCTAATGCTGAAAATAAGCAACGATTTTTAATTTATTCGGAGGATGTAAAGGATGACACAACATTTCTTGCTGAGATAGTTGGTCATAAGTTAGAGGATATTGCAGAATTCACCCCATTTTTTGATACAAAAGAGTGGTTTGAATCAATCATAATAATTTTTCCACAGACAAAATTTGGTGATTATAGAAATCTTATTATGAATGATACGCTTAGTTCAATGGGAAAATTATTAACATACTTTGATACAGGAATTGTTTCATTGTCAGGAGACGAAAAATCAATGGATGAGGTTTTGTCTTTTCTTCCAGAGGAATTGAAAAATCAAGTAAGCCATGATGTGCAGGAAGCATTTGAGAAAGCAGAGAATACGAAGAAACTAAAATCTGTTGAGATTACAATTATGGGACGCCGTCTAAGTTTTTCAAAGAATAATGACGGAACGATAACAGCTGCACGACTTATGATGAATCATGGTAATGAGGATGATCTGTTTGAACTGCTTGATGAATCAGATGGCACAAGAAGGCTTTTTGATTTGATCCCATTGTATCAAAAAGCAAACCAGAATTATATTATAATTGTTGATGAGTTAGATAGAAGTTTTCATACAAAACTGACAATCGAATTTATAGAAAAATTCTTTGAAAAAACAGAAGGTGCATTTACACAATTGATCGTAACATTACATGACTCTAATATTATGAATCTGAATTTGTTACGGCAGGATGAAATATGGTTTGTGGAAAGAAAAGCAGATCATAGTTCTGAGCTTTACTCTTTAAATAAATTTAAAGAAAGGTTTGATCGTTCTGTTGCAAAAGATTATCTGCTTGGTCGATATGGAGCTTTGCCGAATTTTGGTATAGATCCATGGGATGAGGAGGAAGAATAATATGGGAAATTCGTTTCGACTTAGAGCGAATACAATGTTTAACCGAATCGATGAAGAACAAAAAGAGGAGCCTTTAAAAATAGTTTTTTTATCTGTTGAAGGAAATAAGACAGAAAAACAGTATTTTCAATATGTTGAAAAGTATAGAGAAAAACTTGGCATAAAAAGGGAAGTGCATATCCACACATTACAACGTGCCAAAAATGATAATTTAAGCGCACCTGAGAATGTTTTAGAACTGTTAGAGGAATATTTGGACATAAGGAATGATTGCAATTTGCCTCAAAGATTAAAGGCTGTTATTCCAGAAGAGTATTCAGTCGAATTTATCGAATCGTATCTGAAGGGTGAACATAAGAGGAGAGATATAAAAACAAAAGAATTTGAAGCAGTTTTGCAGGAAGCAGGAATAGACTTAACATATCAATACTTTTTGAATGAATATAAGGGTAATGGAAACGATGATATATTTGGCATTGTGATTGATAGAGATTACCATTCGCATAGTGTTAAACAAATGAAGGATATTGTATCACAATGTTGTAGTAAAAGTTATAATTGTTATATAACTACACCATTATTTGAATTTTGGCTGCTTATGCACCTTGTAGATATAAAAGAAATATATGCAGGGGAATTAGATAAGTTTATTGTGAATGAGAATTTGACAGATAAACATACCTTTACAAGTAAGGAAGTTTCGAAGATTGCCAAACATTCGAAAGCGATTAGTGAGCAAAAATTTCTGGAATATTATTTGCCTAAAATTGATTTTGCGATAAGGCAGGCTAAAGAAAATTTTACTATGGATTTAGATGAATTAATAGGGGAGGATTCTTCAGCAGATTCTAAAATGGGAAAATTAGGAACGAATATACCTGAATTATTCGAATTATTGCGGGAAGCGTAGAACGATATGGTTTATGGAAAAAGATGAAACATGAGGAAGGAGAATTATATGGATCAGGATACAGCACTTATGGTATTGTGCAAGGTGTTAGAGAAAGCATCAGAAAGTTCAGCACTAAGTAGAATTGAACTTACAAGGCAGAAGGTGGGAGAATTTATTAATGGTGATAGAAATAAGTTTGTTCAACTAGAGGCAGAAGTGAAGGATGTGCCAAGTTATATAGTTTATAATAATTATATTTTTTCTCTTTTAGGGTTTGCGGTAGCTGCCTTAGCTTTTGTGGAATCCGTTTTTCCGGCAGATAATATGAAGGCAGCTGTGATGTTAATTGTTTTAGCTATTGAACTTTTAATTGGATGGTACATGCTTACTAAGGAAAAGTTAATTAATAAATGGAAAAAATACATATTGGCAGTGATAGACGAATTTAAATGAAAAAGCTTTCTTCCAGCTATGATGTGAAGAATGGAATTAAAAAAGAAAAAGTGTGTTAGTGTTTTATGATAGACATTTGGAATTGTAAAGCAAGTGAGAAAAAACTTGGACATGAGGATATTATGTAGAAACAATTGATATTATATAGAAAAATCGGTGGTAAATGTTTTTTTGCACAGAGATTACGTGTCTTACGAGTCAGTAACTATGGAACTGGAACGACTACTACATCATGACCTTAAAGTCGTGGATAAGCCATATCTACGTGCAGGAAAAAGTAGATGATGGATTAGAACGTGTATTCGTCAATACCGCAGTAAAAGATAGAACAACCATTTCAGAATACATGGACTGTTTTCTGCAAAAGGAAATAGATAACGAAAAATTTCCAAAATTAACCAACCGTGTGCACTATCTGAAACATGAAGAGGGAGGCGTAAACGAACTGTGTAAAGTAATGAAAAAATATTCAGATGAAGCGTATAAGCAGGGCGAAGAAGCCGGAAAAGAAATCGGCAAAGAAATCGGTCAACGACAGGCCAACATCGCCACTATCAAAAAAACATGATCATCCGCTTCCACGCAACGGAGGAAGTCATTCTTAAAGATTATACCGAGTCCGAATACAACACCGCCATCGCCGAACTCGAATCCGAAGCCAAATAACCCCAGACAAAAATCACCCATCACAGAGCCAGCCCGTCAGGACAGGCTCTTCCACATCATAAAAACCATTCCCAACCACCTGCCAACAAACCTGCCAATTTCTACCAATTCCCCCACCCCGATTGCCCTCCCTCAAATCCCCCCGTATACTGTAACTAACCGCAGATTTCCCCGGAAATCCGTGGACAAAAATCAAGACACCATACGAGGAACCAACATGAGAACAATCGACGAAAACACCCTGCAATCCTACAAAAATCGTAATTATTCAGTGCCTTCATAATTACGATTCGCAAATCCATTAAAATCTGCTTCGCAGATGGGGATTTGCTCACGCTTGTATCATTTTCTTACGGTCTGTACAGACCTGTCCAAAGGTTACTCAAAACTGTTTTTATACACAGGAAAAATCCCAAAACACCATCGACAAATACATCCGCTACAAAAAATACCTCGAAGTCCACTACAAGCCGAGCACCACTAACAGCATGCTGACGGCACTAAACGGCTTCTTCAAATACATAGGCTGGCACGACTGCCGCGTCATGACCTTAAAGACTCAGCCAAACCACAGCTACGCGCAGGAAAAAGAGATGAAGCGCGCCGAATACAAAAAACTGATCAAAACCGCAAAAGAGCAGGACAACCTTCGCCTTGCCATGATTAGACCATCGGTGGCACCGGCATGCGTGTCAGTGAGCTTGCATCCGTCACATTGGATGCCATAAAGACCGGAAAAATCAGCATATCCTGCAAAGAAAAACACCGCCAGATCTATCTCGTACACAAATTGAAATGGAAACTGCTCGACTACTGCAAAAAGAAAAACATCAAAAGCGGAGTGGTATTCATCACAAGAAACGGAAACCCGGTGAACCGCAGCAACATCTGGACAGAAATGAAAAAAGTTGCCGAAAAAGCATTCCTGCACAACCTACTGTGGAAAAAGTCAATTATATCCTTGACTTTCCCCTCCCAGCCCCTTACAATAAACCTATCTTTTTTATCAAATCAAAGTTACAAAACATACTAACATAACAAAAATCCATCACCACATCGGTGGACCACTCAGCAGGAGAAAATGACAGACACAAAATTAGAGCAGTAACTAAAAAATCCATGCAAACAGTCTTGAAGAATCTTGAGGGGTTCTATATAATAAACATAGATCATTCGGAAAACCTGTTTGTATACCATAAAAGCAGGAGGTCAAATGACCAGGAAAAAACAAAAGACCAGGAAAACACAAAGGAACAGGAAAACACAAAAGAACAGGAAAAAACAACAGACATTAGAAGAAAAGATAGAACAGGTTAAAAATTTCAGACCTATTGATGATACGTTTTTTGAAGTACTGGCAGATGATATTGGCGTATGTCAGGAGATGCTGCGTATCATTTTAGAAGATGAGAAACTCATCGTAAAAGACGTTATCGTACAGAGCAGTGAGAGAAACCTGTATGGGCGATCTGTCCGTCTGGATGCACTCTGTATCATTGGAAAGGGTGCGGTTCAATGCATCGGTCATCACGGTGCGGGACTCGCAGACGGATGATAAATTTGAGGAGACGATCGATCTGATCGTTGTGTATATTTCCGAGTTCGATATCTTTAAACGTGGCAGGGTGATCTATCACGTGGACAGCGTGATCCGGGAAACACAGGAAAAAGTAGACGACGGATTGGAGCGTGTATTCGTCAATACCGCAGTAAAAGACGGAACAACTATCTCAGAATACATGGACTGTTTTCTGCAAAAAGAGATAGACAATGCCAAATTTCCGAAATTAACCAACCGTGTGTACTATCTGAAACATGAAGAGGGAGGTGTAAACGCAGTGTGTGAAATAATGAGAAAATATTCAGAAGAAGTCGCAGAAAAAGCATATCAGCAGGGCGAGGAAGCCGGCAAAGAAATCGGTCAACGCCAGGCAAACATTGCCGCCATCAAAAACATGATCATCCGCTTTCGGGCAACAAAGGAAGTCATTCTGGAAGATTACACCGAATCCGAATACAACACCGCCATCGCCGAACTCCAGTCCGAATCCAGATAGCCCAAGACCAAAACAACCCATCACAGAGCCAGCCCGTCAGGAGCTGGCTCTTTCACATCATAAAAACCATTCCACCACTACTTACAACACATTAACTACTGCAATAAAAATGCAAAAATAAATTACGTATATAAATAAAAAATATAAATATAATACATATAAAATTAATGAAAAGCAAAAAAATATTGCATTATCATAAAATAAACGATACTATAGCTGAATTGGAATCCGAGCTTCCAGTTTGCAAGTTTAAGTTCTGATTTAGCTAATCGCTTGCATAAGTAAATTCTGGCAAATCAAAATATCATGATTTTTATGGAAGTTAGTTTTGCAAAGTTCTTCAAAACTGGAATTTACTATTAGAAACAAGTTGTTTTATGCTTCATATGCTGATATTCTTTTTTTGAGATCTTAATCCTCTGAAAAAAGAGTCACGTTAAGCGGAGGTCGAATTTTATTTCTTTTTTCGCAAGATTAAATTCCACCCCTCATTCGGTTCAGTATTTCTTCCGAATGGCGCTACGTTTCTTATTTTTTCAGTAATAGAGGTGTAAGGTTAATCTCGTTAGCGGGAATGGATTTTATTCCTAACTTGTCAAGAATATCCCCGCCATTAATGAAGCTGAACAACTGGTGTGCCGACTGGTTATTCAGCTTTTTTCTGTTATATGAGTTGATATGACTCATCATAAGATTGATATCATCCTGAGTTAAGTTATCAAAAGAGGTTTTCTTCGGAAGCACACGACGAATCATCTCATGTGTAACTTCACAACCACCTTTTTGATCAGAACGCTGTGGATCACAATAAAAGATATGTGTTCTGCGACCATTGCCCTTATTAAATTCGATTGCCAGCGGGTTAGTAAATTCACTTCCTCTGTCGGTCAAAATCACCTGGAA
>ERZ773252.775-NODE-775-length-35253-cov-7.271351_pt1 | contig 35253 bp, 34 predicted proteins | sample MGYA00580517_ERZ773252 | MGnify/ENA primary metagenome ERZ773252 (study PRJEB29015, sample SAMEA2737766) | human gut metagenome | biome: human gut; feature: human-associated habitat; material: faeces | place: China | collected 2012 ...
AGCTTCACCAGTTCCATCTCTCGCTCGTCTAATCCGTGTGTTCTTTTCATGTGCTCATACCTCACTTTCTGTGGGTATTATTGGCATTTACACGGTTCGGTATTCAGCCTCAGCGGACACCGAAATTCCGAATTAAGAATTCCGAATTAAACTTGATTCCGGGGTTCTTCGCACGGAACGCGGCTTCAACGCCGGAAATAGCGGCGCTGCCGTTCCCGCCGGAAACCCCTGTTGTTGTCGGCGCTGAACCTCCCGCGAACTGCGGATATTTCTTCAGCACCTCGTCGATTGCCTTTTCAAGCGGCATGTCGTCGCTGACTTTAAGCGAAGCCAGCGCTACTACGTCGTCCGCCGCGTCGGGCTTTACGCCCTTTGACGTGGCGAGCAGCTTCGCTTCAAGGGCTGCGACCTTCTTCTCGGCTGCGTCCGCGCGGTCTGACTGCACCTTGATAGCTTCCGCGGACTTCTGCTCTGCGGATTTCTGGTCGTCCTGCCACTTGTGGAATGCTTCCAGTTCCTCCTTGCCGGGAAGTCCCTTGCGTTCGCGCTGAACGCGTGCCTTAATGAGGTCGTTGACCTCGTCCTGCGTGAATGTTTTTGCCGCCCCCTGCGCGCCAGTTTTGCGCACAATACCGTCCGGGTTTACATCGCCGAGAATGTTTTGCGCAAAACTTTGCGTAGATGTGTTAGGATCACCTCCACCGCTTAAAGCTGCGGTCTGCTCCGTTGCCTGTGTGGTCTGGGTGTTCTGTTCGTCTGCCATTGTTGTTACCTCCGTTTAACGTCCGTATGACTGTTTTCCGCGCGCAGTTTAACGCCTTGAGCGTGTTTCGGGCAATAAAAAAGCAACCGTTTCCGTTTTGGAAATAGTTGCTGAATTATTTGATTGTATGGTGAACGATTCGTTCACCGTTTGGAATGAAAAAGCACCCTGTTTGGTGCAGGGTGCTTATTTTATTAAATCACAGTGTTCCGCGCTTGCGAGCGGCTTCCGCCTGTTTGAGATAGCGCTCATAACTTTCCTTGACCTCTTTCGGAGCGTCGTCGTGAATAACGACATTGAGGTTATCATCATAATGCCAGTATCTCTTGTCTTTAGACCAAGAAAAATCAAGCTTTGTCATAATTCACATGCCTCCTTCAATAGTCTGACAAACTCCCTTGAATACTTGTTTGGATTAGTGTAATTAACCGACAGTATTTCAGGAATGATTTCGTTACAGACATTAACGCCGTTAGCTTTTGGTGTAACGGTAGCAGAATACTCAGATACGTTTTCTATCAAGAGAGATAACGCTTCTTTGTCCGAAATCCTTTTTCCACTTACATTATACACCGTTTCCTTGTAGATGTCAAGACCGGATTTGCCGTTGCGTATCTTGCCGGAAATGACATGCCCCATCTCATGAGCGGCTATGCCCTCGGCGGTGTTGGCTGCAAGATAGTTGTCAACTGAAAGATTCTTTTCAGTAACGCCCCTGTTACGCAATGCAAGTTCGTTTATCCATATCTGCTGATGGTTGGGAGATGTTTCGCCGAAATCGTCCGGATCCATGCGCTTCCAGCCAAGCTGCAAAGGCTCCTTGATTTTGAATTCTTCCCGCAGATCAGCGACAGTATCTATCTGGGATTTCAGCAGTTCCGCGTCGCCGTCGAACGGCTTGCGAGTGTACAGCTTTATTCCCTTGTCGGCAGCGTACTGGTTCAGTTCGGCAAGTTCCGCTGATGTGTGCTTGGCAGGCTCCGCACCTGTCCAGGTGTTGCCAACATTACTCATGTGCTTCGGGGACGGCTTCACGCTCCCGTAAGTCCTCACCCTGTCCGACCGATATTTCAGCCCGTTGCTGTCGCAGTAGGATTTCAGCGCCTTGTTCTGCTCCGCCATCTTCCTGCGGACTTCCTTTGCGCCCTCGGTATCTCCTGCGGCTTCGAGCATATCGGCTTCCGTTTTGGACTTCCGCACCTTGCGCTCAAGCTCCCGCTGCTTGCAGACCTTGTGATAAAGCGCTTTATCTTCCTCATCGTCATACTCGACCTCCGATTTCCGGAACAGCCCGTCGGAAACGCCGCGCGGACGATGCCCGCAGTTTATCCCGAACAGCCCGTCCGGCTCGCCGAAGCTCGTCTGCGACAGCGGAATTACCTTGTGCTTCCTGCCGTTGATGTCGGTTATCTCGGTAGTCCTGCCGGAGCGTGAAATCAGCTTGCCCTGCCAGGGACGGCACTTCGGGCGGCTTCCGGGGTGAGAACTAACGGTAGCTTACGCCGATGAGTTCAACGACCTGGAATCTTCCGCCGGACAGTTCAAGAGCATTTCCCTCAAGGGATTCCTTGTAGGCGCTCTGTCCAAGATTTCACGTTCGCTCATCAACAACAGCAACTTCCCTATCGTTGACTATGTCATCGGCAAGATCGCGGAGAAGTTTGCGCTGTGGACAGACAAGGAGCTTATCAAGGGTACCACCGACAAGATCGAGGGACTTTCCGGAATCACTCAGGTAGTTACAACTGCGGCTTCCACCGTTATCACCGCGGACGAGCTTATCGACGCGCAGGACATGGTACCTGATGTATTCAAGCCGAACTGCGTATGGATAATGAGCAAGCAGGCGCGCACTGCTATCCGCAAGCTCAAGGACGGCGAGGGCAACTATCTGCTCAACAAGGACGCCACCACCAAGTGGGGTTACACTCTGTTCGGCAGACCGGTGTACATCTCTGACGCGGTGGACAGCATTGCATCGGGCAAGACCCCTATCTACTACGGCAATTTCTCCGGACTTCTTCTATCAGGCGTTCCAGTGCGTCTTGCGAACACAATGCCGAAAGCGCATAAAGACCGCTGATCTTATCAAGCGGATATAATTCTCTTTTCCCCACTCGCAATAACTGTCAGAACTCCTGATGCCCTGCGCTGCTGCGATTTTTTCATAATCGCAGGCAGACCTGGTCTGCATCTGAAAATGATTACGCTCCGAAATAAGAGCTGAAAGCGTTCATAAGCCTGCGAGCCAGTTTGTAGAATGTGGTCTTTTTCATGCCCAGGCGTTTCATAGCCTCTACTGCTGTTATTTTGTTGGAATGCCACAGGTAAATCACCTCGGCATAATTGTCGGGGAGGAGCTTTGAACTCTCTGGCTCCACCATAATGATGATAAGCTCGTTGATGGTATCCGTCCTGCTTGGATTCTGCTCAATGAGAAATTCGGAATCCGTGCTGTACCGGACTGTCTGGACATAAGCGGAGCGCTCCTCTTTTATTCTGGTGATATATTCCATCTCGCCAGTCCTGCCAGATTGATTGGCTCAACAAGGCGGACAGCTACTGAAACCGCAGTGTTAAGCCGTTTTCTTTATGTAATACTGGTATGCTCATGTGTGAATTATTACAGGGTTTCGGGACAAAAAACGCCCTTTAATAGGGCTGATACAGCAAGCCGAAATGCCTGAAATATAAGAGAGCCGCCCCGATTTTGGAGCGGCTCTTTTCTTTTGGTATTGTGGCGCACTCTATGCTGTGACATACAAAGTAGAGTGCTGAATACACGCTGTGTATCGACTGTTTGCGCTGGATATTCGGCCGGGTCAGTACGCTGGCGAATGCTCCCGTTTTGTTATGTGGTTCCTTCTGCGGTCTTCTTGTTAAGCCTGCACTTATCCTTCCACTTGCCCTGCCAGTAGCGGATAAGTGACATCAGCGCGGTTATCACCCAGGTAAGGCAGGTAGTGGTCCAGACTGCCCACCAGCCCATTGCCGGGATATGAACGAGGATTATCGCGAATCCGATACGGCCTGCGACCTCCACGAAGCCGTTTATCATCGCGTAAACGACATCGCCTGCGCCGTTGAGCAGTCCGCGGGTGGTGTGGATAGTTCCGAGCGCCACGTAGAACAGGCAGGAAAGCTTCAGCGCCTGACCGCCTATCTCGATGACCTCCGGTTCGTCAACGAACATTCCGACGATCTGATTGCCGAACGCCAGGAATATCCCCATGATGAACAGCGCGAATCCCACCGTTACAAGCATGCTGCGGTGATATCCGCGTATAACGCGATTTTGCAGACCCGCTCCGATGTTCTGACCCGCGAAGGTGGAAACCGCCGCGTTCATGGAGGCAAATGGCTGCTGCACGAGCTGCTCGACGCGCATTGTCGCGGTGTACGCCGCCATGACTGTTTCGCCGAAGCCGTTCGCGGTCCTTTGTAGGAATATCATTGAAAAGGATATCATGGCGTTCTGGAGCGCTATCGGAATGCCCGTCGAGATTATCCGGCGGCATGCCTCGCCTTCGATCCTGGCGTCCTCGCGGGTGAGCTTGAAGTATGGGTTCTTGCGGAATCCTACCACTATCGACCCCGCGGCGCTCACGCCCTGGGATATCACGGTAGCGTAAGCCGCGCCGACCACCCCGAACTGGAACACGCATACGAACAGCAGGTCAAGCCCGACGTTGAGCAGGCTCGCAACGACCAGGAATATCAGCGGCGTGCGGGAATCCCCAAGCGACCTCATAACGGAGTTTATCCAGTTGTACGCCGCCACGCATATCGTGCCGGAGCACGCCGCGCGCATGTAGGCTGAGGCATCTTCCAGGAGGTTTTCCGGGGTGTTCATCATTTTCATCAGAAGTCCGGCGAACGCCACGGAGATTACGGTTATCACCGCTCCGAACGCGATTATGACATACGCGGAGTTGGTGATCAGCTTGCGGACTTCCTTGTGCATTCCCGCGCCGAACCGCTGGGATATCAGTATGCCGGCTCCCACGGAAAGCCCTATGCACAGCGTGCTGAAAAGGTAGGTGAGGCTTCCTGTCGTGCCCACCGCCGCAAGCTTGTTAGCGCCGAGGTACTTCCCGACGATGATGGAATCCACGATGTTGTATAGCTGCTGGAATACGTTTCCGGCGAACAGCGGCAGCGTGAACAGTATTATGTGTTTAAGCTCGCTGCCCTCGGTCATTTTCTTTGTGTAGCTCATATTTGTTCCTTTTTTAGCGTATTAAGTTATGGTCACCTCTAAAAACCTTGTTTGAGTGAAAATGTGTATAGTACACCGCCTGCTTCTTCAAACCTCCTCGTAAGGCATACAGCCTTACTTCGTCGGCTTTCATCGCATTCGGCGCACTCTACACATTTTCCCTTTTCAAACCGGTTTTTAGAGGTTCCCTTATTAATTTCCCCGTAACACAAAAACAGCCCCGCATTTGAGCGGGGTCATTATGTCGGAATGTACGTTCAGTCTGAAAGATAAGACTTCACAAGCACCTGGAGCAGCTCGTCACGGTCGATGTGGCGGATAAGCCCGCGGGCGTTGTTGAACGTGGTTATGTAGGTGGGATCCTCTGAAAGAATGTAGCCCACAAGCTGATTTATCGGGTTGTAGCCCTTCTGCTTGAGAGCGTCGTATACAGTAGTAAGGATCTCCTTCATTTCGTTTTCCCTGTCGTCGTGGACAGAAAAAGTCATAGTCTTGTCATGCATAATATCGATCCTTCCTTCAGTTCATGATTATAAGCAGCCATTTATAATGGTTACAATTCGATTACAGTATGATTATACACGTTTTTGATGAAAAAAACAACCCGATTTACTGCGTTTGGGCATTTTCACCATATAAAATCTATGAATCTGACAAAAAGGCTTTCAGGTCTTTGGATAATCTTACAATTTTGGCGCGTGTTTTATTTCAAATATATAAAATTTGCTAAAACACTTGTATAATTACAAAAAATATGATATAATCATATGTAAGAATGCGGCGGCTGTGTATCACTCCCGCCGCTGTGAAATCACTTTACTCAGGAGGAACCACACATGGCAGCTGGAGATGGATTCAGACAGGTCCCGTTAGGATTTGATAAAAATGAAGTTAACGCATACATAAGCGACCTCCGCAAGAAGATGAGCGCGCTAGAAGCGGACATGCGCTCCAACGACGAAAAGACTAAGGCGGCTGAAAAGCTCGCCGAGGAAGCCGACGGTCGCATAAAGGCTGCCCAGTCCGAGGCTGACAGGAAGGTCGAGGAAATGAGCTCCCAGCTTGAGGAGGAGAAGTCCACTACCAAGCGCCAGCTCATCGAGATACGCAACCTGAAGGATCGTATCGACGCTGAGAAGAAGAAAATGACCGACATGCTCAAGAACGGCAAGGGCGTCTCCGCTGAGGCCACCCGTGCGTTCAACGAGGTCATCGACAAGGCAAACGAGGAAGCGTCCGCTATAATCGACAAGGCGAACGCCCGGGCTGCCGAGATAATCGCCGCCGCTGACAGGGAGCGCGCCGCCGCATCCGAAAAGACCGAGGCGTTCCTCGCAGTGCTGAAACAGCAGATCGAGGCAATGACCGACAGCTTCAACGCAGTCAACGGCTCCGCAGCGGAACTTCTCGGGGCTGCCGCTGCGCCTGTATTCACGGCTCCGCAGCCCGTGCCGGTGGTGGTTTCCGCGCCTGCTGCTTCCGCAGATCATGAGGAGCCTTCGGCTCCGGCAGAAGCAGAACCGGAGGAGACAGAAGCGCCTGTATACGAGCCTGAAACCGCTGAGTTCCCCGAACCTGCCGCAGAGGAGCATGAAACTCCCGCCGAGGAAGAACCCCAGACCGAGCCGGCGCTTTCCGACGCCGCCGAGGAGGACGCTCCCGCATTATTCGGCGACTGGAGCGGGAACGACATGGCTGACGCCATCGCAGCCGCTGAAAAGAAGATGGCTGAGGAAAACAAGCAGGATATCCCGCTTGTCAACCCTGATTCCGGCAGCGATCCGTTCGGCAGCGTATTCGACATGAGCGACAATCACGACGATATGAGCGGCTTCGACATGGATTCCCATACAGAGGAGCCTGAGCAGGTCGACGAGATAAAGCCGCTGGATGTATCCGACCACTCGGAGGCTTCGTACAACAACGACTTCTCGAAGGAGCTTCTTGCGCAGACCATGCCCTCCAGCGCGCTGACCGACGCTGACGACGACCTCCTTGCGGCTGTAAGGGCTGCCGAGGAAGCCGCTGCGATCAAGCCCAACAACGTATCCGATATCGACATGGACGAGCAGCCGGAAAGCTCCGGTTCCGAGGAGGACGACCTGATGAAGGCTCTCCGCGAGGCTGAGGCGGCGTTCGGCGGGACCTCATTCCATGACGCGGCCGATGAGGAGCCTGAGGAGGATACCTCCGCTGCGGCTGACCCGTGGGCGGAGCTTCAGAACCAGCTCAAGGCTATGGAATCCGCGAACGGCGCTTCCTCCGCGATAACCTACGACGCTCCCGAGCCGCAGGAGGAAGAACAGCCCGAGGAGCAGTCAACCACACCGCCCTCCGCAGATGATTCTTCTATCTGGGATTTCGGCGGCGGAAACTCCGGCAGCGGCTCCGACGATGATGACATGAGTTCCGATTTCGGCGGCTTCGGCGGTTTCTGATAACATGAAAATAACGGCGGTGCAGTGGCTCTGCGCCGCCGAATTATCGTAATAAAAGGCAGTATAAATATGGAAATAGAACTGAACACAAGCGAACTCAAGGAAAAGGCAAAGACTCTGAGGGCAGGCGACAAGGTGCTTCTCAGCGGAACGGTGTACACATCCCGCGACGCCGCGCACAAGCGAATCAAGGCGTGCATTGAGAACGGCGAGCCGCTTCCATATGAGATAGACGGCGCGGCGATCTACTACGCCGGACCGACCCAGGCGAAGGACGGCATGGCGATAGGCTCCTGCGGCCCCACCACCTCCAGCAGAATGGACGTATATTCTCCCATGCTGCTTGATATGGGGCTTTCCGCGATGATAGGCAAGGGAGAGCGCTCCGAGGCGGTCTGCGAGGCGATAAGGCGCAACGGCGCAGTGTACTTCTGCGCGATAGGCGGAGCGGGCGCGCTTGCCTGCAAGTGCATTCCGGAATGCGAGGTCATCGCATTCGAGGATCTCGGCTGCGAGAGCGTAAAGCGGCTCAGATTTGAGAAGTTCCCGCTGATAGTCACTATCGACTGCGTGGGGGGAAACCTGTTCAAGTCGGGCAGGGAAAAGTACTGCCGGAAGTGACGAGCGTGCGCTGCGGCTGGTTGTAGTATTTTTGCATAAACGAAGGCTGTTTTTTTCATGTAAAACGCTTTTCTTTGGGAAATTTTCCGATTTTCCTTGACAAAACTTATAGCAGGTGCTATAATTATCCCTAGTAGAGATTTTTACATTTAAAGTAATTTCGGAATTAACTATGGCTGATTTTTCACAGATGTCTGACGAGCAGCTTGCGGGCTGTGTTTCCTCAGCGGAAAGCGGCGAGGCTGTCGCTGAGATGGTTTCGCGGTATACCGGGCTTGTGCTTGCGCTTGCCGGGAAGTACAGCGGCGGCGCCGATTACGAAGAGCTTGTGAGCGACGGGCTTGACGCGCTGCTCTCCGCGCTGCGGAAGTATTCCCCGGAGAAGGGGAGCTTCAGCGGGTTCGCTTCGGTGTGCGTCAGCAACCGCATGAAGAACGCCGTAGATCGCGCGAAGCGCCGCAATGAGCGTCTGGAGGAGCTTGCTGACGAGGATATCCCCGACAGTTCGCCCACGCCGGAGGAGCTTGTTATAGGCCGTGAGAGCGCCGACGAGATCACAAGATGTATGAGGTCGTTGCTGTCTCCGCTGGAGCTTGGGTGTATCGAGGGAGTTATCCTCGGAATGCCGTATTCAGAGATCGCGGAGAAGCTGTCCGTTTCGGCGAAGTCCGTGGATAATGCCGTGACCAGGGCGCGTGCAAAGCTTAAGCTGGTTTTCCCGAAGCTGTGACTTCGGGCTGGATATGACCCGGTAGCTTAATTTACCAGAGCGTTGTTTATCAAAGGTGTCGGTGGGAGTCCGACCAGGGCGAAAATTTTTTTTATGAGGTATGGACTATGTACACAGACATCACTTTAAAGTGCAAGGACTGCGGCGCTGACTTCGTATTCACCGCTGGTGAGCAGGAGTTCTACGCAGAGAAGGGCTTCACAAATCAGCCCCAGAGATGCAAGGCTTGCCGCGACGCTAAGAAGAACGCAGGCAAGAGCGGCAGAACCTTCTACGAGGCTACTTGCGCTGGCTGCGGCGGTATCGCTAGAGTTCCCTTCGAGCCGAAGGAAGACAGACCCGTATACTGCAGCGACTGCTTCGCAAAGATGAGAGGCGAGTAATCGACCCGCCCGGATTGGTTGGTATTTTCTCTCAGAAACTAGCATTTACTCAGACAGCACCGTAAGGTGGAGCGCAAATTTCTATAGAACCTATTGATCAACTCGCAAAAGTGACCCTCCCGATTTTTCGGGAGGGTTTTCTTTTTTATTTGGAGATTTGACGCAATCTGTGTGGGAAATAAAGTCGGTGGAAAATTATAGTTAACAAATTGTTGTTTAAAGGCGAAACGCTGCTTGTGAGAGAAAACTAGAATTTAGCGGCGAATGTTCCGCTTACTGCAATCCAAAATCGGGAGTCAAGGGGGACGCGTCCCCCTTGCAGGTCAAGGGCGGAGCCCATGTCGAGGTCGCAGACCTCGACATCTCCGCACGAAGTGCGGATACTCCGTGCGGAGCACGGCTACTCTGCGCGCCGGCGCGCAGTTAAACGTAAAAAGCGCTAAAGGGGTGTGGGGGAAAACAAGAGTTTTCCCCCACAAGCAACACATTGTCTTTGTTGAGCCTGTCCTCCGAAACAGTCCAGTGGACTGTTTCGGAAGCACACTACACCGCTAAATTATAGTTTGTCACAATCACAACTGGCATGCCTATCATTAAGAACCCCACAAACTACGCCTGTAATTTTATCTCACACATTAAATACCGTTCCGACAAACAGCGGCTGACCGTCAAGCCCGGTTATCACGAACAGGAAAGGTCTGTCGAGCATGAAATCTATCTCCTGGATATTCTCCGGCGGGCATGCGGAGCCGCACAGCAGCATTTCCGTGAACGCCGCCGCTGTACAGCCTTCCTCGTCAATAGTGACCCTTGTCGACTGCCGCGCGCTGTTAACGTACAGCTCCGAGGAACACAGCTCCGAGAAATCCGCGTTTTCGCTGAACACATCGGTGATGCCCAGCTCCGTCAGACCTTCCCTGAGGTCGATAGTGGAGGTAACGTCGAATTTCGGCAGTGCGAGATTCACCTTCATGGTTCGCGAGTTTTCGTAGTCGTAGCCATCGGTCAGCAGGCTAAGGTAATTCCCGGAATCCAGCACATCGCTGACGGATTTGTCCTCGTCGGGGAGTATCAGCCACATATCGCACCCGCTTACGAACGGCTGCTTCACTGCGCCGAAGTCCTCGCCCCAGTAGTAGCTGCGGTCGAACGACTGGTTCATGAACTCCGCCTGGACATCTCCGGAGGGAGCGTGGAACGTGCGCGTATCATTGAGCTGCTTATTGAATTCGTTATCCCAGCGCCCTTTGAACCACACCGTGGAATACAGCGCCATCAGCGTTGAGGCGTCCGGGGCGACATCGGACACCGCGTCATTCAGCATGCCGCCGGTCTGCTCGTTGAGCCAGCCGCGGATAGCCTGAGTCATTTCTTCAGAGCCGAACTCCCCGGAATGCGCGGAGGCGTAGTAGCTCTTGGCGAGGGTGCCGAGGGTCCCGCTGTTGGTTTCGAGGCTGTCAGAGAGCCACACTGAGTTCGCTAGGACGCTCTTTATCGCGCCGTCGTCGCAGTAATTTGCGTTCCAGACCTGCCCCGCCTGGGTGCGGAGTGTCTCGATATCCGGGGCGTTCATCAGGCTGAGTATCTGGCTGCGGCTCTCGCCAGAGGTACACTCCGCGAGCATGGACAGAGCCATGTACAGGCTCACCGGGGAGTACGCGCGGTTCTCCTGGGTGCCGGAAAGGTAGGTGCGGGAGCTGTCGCCGTAGAAGCTCCACAGGCTGTCGCAGTAGCCCTCCGGGGCGCTGAGCTGCTTCCTCCGGGAGGAGTTCCACTTGTCCCAGCCGTTTTCGTCCTCGCCGGGGTACTGCGCCATCTTCGGGTAGACCGGCTCGGTGGATTTAACTGCGCCTGCATTGACGCAGCCCGGAACATTCGTGAGCGTAACGGCTGCAAGCAAAACGGCCGACATGGATTTTACCGCCTGGGTCAGGAGTTTATTTTTCATATAGTATTCCTTTCTGCGTAGGTTCGGAGGTCTTTTGTATGTAATACCGCTTACGGAAGTAAAAGGTTGCAGAAATTAGATATAAAAAATGAGGGAGCCTGATGGTTCCCTCGTTTTTGTGAGAGTACTATAACGACCGCGCTTTGTATTATCCCGTTGAAGAATACAGCATAGTGACGTTTTTTTCAGCGTAATCCAGCAGGAATATGCAGTCGTTGTTCGCGATTATATCCGGGAATTCATCCTGCCCCAGATCCAGCAGCGCGGCACGAGCAGATTCCGCGTCGTCGTCATACCAGCCTATCAGGAGATAATTGTCCGTGTCCTGCCGGTAGTAGTCGGGTTCCTGCACCAGCGTCCGCGTGGGAAGGTGCTTCCACATTCTGGCGCAGAATATCTCGTCGCGGTTCATAACGCCGTCGCTTGTGATGAAAACCGAGAACGCGGACTTGCCTATCAGATGTTCTTCTGTGTTTTCCCTGTTGCGCCAGCCCAGTTCCGACTGCTCGCCGAGTACATCATAATTACGTGTAAGCACCGTGGTGGGGTAGTAGGTGTTGAGCATGTTATAGAAGATACGGGCGTTGTCGCCGATCTCCTCATAAGAAGGAAGGATTATCGGCAAACTGCCGTAGAGGGTTCTTACGGAGAGATCCTCCGTAAGGAAGCAGACATTCCCAACGCCGTAATAAACATCAGTCAGACCGAGGTCGTACAGACCGACTTCCCCGGTTGCAAGCTCCACGGTCAGCACGGTTTTTAGAGTCTGGCCGAATTCCGGCAGGGTGTATTCAGCGGAAATGTACATTCTGTCGTAAACTGCCTGCACGCCCCGGGTGGGGAGGTAGCGTATGTTTCCCGACATTTCCGGAACATCGAACACGGTTTTTCCGGTCTGATGGTTCACAACGGTAAGCCACTCCGTAGAGTCCTTTACGGAGCCGTCCTCGTCGAATTCAAAGGCAAACCTTTCGTATACGACGTAAGTGTCGTTTGCAAACAGCGCGGACAGCGAGGAGTCGTCGCTGCCGTAGTCGTACAGCAGCTCTTCCGTTCCGGTGAGCGGGTCGAATCTCCACAGCCTGTTTTCAGACCACCACTCGCCGTGGATCTGGGAGCCTTCAGTGAAATACATCTTTTTGTCAAAGCAGCCGAGGAAGTTGTCACCACCCCATTTGCCGAGCAGCGGAACATCGTAGGTTTCCACATTGAACGGAAGCTCGCTGACATCGCACCAGGTTCCGTTCAGCTCGAAAATATCGCTGTACTTTGAATCTCCTCCGGATATCAGCGAAACGCCCGAGGAATTCCCTGTCTGCCCTGGCTGTTCAGTCTGTTCCGGCTGACCCGGCTGGGAGGATACATCTGCGGTGGTTTCTCCGGCGGGCGGTGCCTCGGAGCTATGCGGAGCCTCGGCGGATCCCTGCGCGGTCTGGACTGCCTCCGCAGTGGAGGTCTGAGTTGATCCGGTGTTCCCAGTGCAGCCGCACAGCATCGCGAATGCGGCCAGGAGTGCAATGCGCTTTGCGTATTTTGGCATGGCTTTCCCTCCCTTTATTACTGGTCACCTCTAAAAACCTTGTTTGAGTGAAAATGTGTATAGCACACCGCCTGCTTCTTCAAACCTCCTCGTAAGGCATACAGCCTTACTTCGTCGGCTTTCATCGCATTCGGCGCACTCTACCCATTTTCCCTCTTCAAACCGGTTTTTAGAGGTTCCCTACTTGTATTCGTAGTCGTAAAAATGGAAGAAAAAGTTTCGCACCAGGCGATTTGTTTTGAATAAAAATACCAGCTCCTCCAATACTTTCATCAGACGAAACAACGGAGGTACACATCATGACAGCACGGTCACTTGACATAATAATGGCTCTGGGAGCGGCTCTGGCGCTGCTGCTGGGAGGATTCGCAGGCTTTGCGGAGGAATGCGACGAGATACCGTCTGAGGTTCTGCGGCTGCACATTCCGGCAAACAGCGACAGCCCCCGCGACCAGGAAATAAAGCTGGCGCTCCGGGACTGCGTATTGCAGGAGTACGGCACGCAGCTCTCCGGAGCGCACAGCCGCGAAGAAGCCGCCGATACGGTGCGCGGGCTGCTTCCGGAGATAGAAAAAACCTGCTGCGAGTTCCTTTCGCAGCAGGGCGTTGACTATGGAGCTGAAGCCGAGCTTACCGAGATGTACTTCCCGACCCGGCGCTACGAGCAGGCGACTCTCCCGGCGGGGGAGTACCAGGCGCTGCGCATAACCCTCGGCAGCGGGGAAGGTCACAACTGGTGGTGCGTGATGTACCCGGCGATGTGCATTCCGCTGGCTTCGCAGCCTGCGGATACTCTGGATACACTGCCGGAGGATTTCACCGGGAACCGTGTGGAATTCCGGTTCGCGGTCTACGAGTTCTTTAAGTCGCTGTTTACAGGCGAATAGTCAGGCGCACCAGGAGCGTCAGCGAAAACGCCGCAGCCAGGCGTATCTTGCTGCGGCTGATCCGCGCCGCCAGACAGCTTATCTCCCCGAGGGCGCACGCCTTATCCACGAACTGTATCACCCAGGTCTCGCGGAAGTGCGGCATGTGCGGCGACAGCGGCCACATGTGGTTTGCGATCATATCGCCCTCGCGGTCGTTTATCGGGAACATCTCCGCGGCGTTGAAGAACGCTACTTTCGGGTGGCCTACGGCGTGGTTTCCCTCGCCCTCCACCGGTTCGTGCTGCTTCCTGTCGTAGAGGAACAGGTCGTGCAAAAGCCCCGCCCTTGCGGCGGAGCAGGCGTCAAAATGGAGCTTCCGGCAGAGCAGGAAGTTGTAGTAGGATACGTTCAGGCTGTGCTGTAAGCGGGTCGTGCCCTTGTGGTGGGTGTACTCCCCGAGTTCCTGCACAGCGCTTGTGTTGAGCAGGTCGTGAACGCAGTCGTAGTATTCCGGTATCTTGTCAATGGTCTTGCGTGAGAATAAAGCTTTGTACAATTTATCACCCTGTTGCAGGTAAACGCTGTCCGCTGAGGACGGCGCGTCCCTGTTTTGGCATTTCTGCCCAATTCTTGCCTGCGGTTTATAGTTACATTGTACTATAATGTTGCGCGTTTTTCAACAGCTTATGCAGGGATTTGTCGAAACTGCACAGTTAATTTTTGAGGAATTGTGCAGTTTGTCAACAAAAATCGCACCATCTGAGAAATAACGGCAGGATATCCGCAGAAGTATTACCAGGCGGCAGAAAAACCCACGAACTCCGCCGGAATAACGACAAACTGCGCGGCGGAAAAGTGGTAAGATAAACATGCTTGAAAGGGGGAAACCAAATGGTTAAGCTATACAACGACGGAAAGCGTATAACAGCGGCGCTTTCCGGGGATATCGACCACCATGCCGCCCGGGAAATGCGCCGGGAGCTTGACGAGGTGATAGAGCGCTCCCAGCCGGAGCTGCTGATAATCGACATGGAGAACGTCGGGTTCATGGACAGCTCGGGGATAGGGCTGATACTCGGGAGGCTGCGTGCGGTCAGGGCATGCGGCGGGGATATCATCATCAAGAACGCGCGCCCGGAAATCGCCGGGGTGATAAAGCTGTCCGGGCTTGCCGGGCTGCTGGTGGAGACCAGGGAGGTCGTGAAATGAAACGTGAGATACTGAACGAATGCCGGCTGAGCTTTCCGTCGCTGTCGGTGAACGAGAGCTACGCGAGGGCTGCCGCGGCTGCTTTCGCGGCTCAGGCGGATCCTACCGTGCGGGAGATAAGCGAGATAAAGACCGCGGTTTCCGAGGCGGTCACAAATGCAATTGTGCACGGATACCGCGGCTGCGTCGGCACGGTGGAACTGATAATGCGGCAGTACCCGGGAGGGTTGTTCTACATATGCGTAAGGGACAAGGGCGCTGGAATACAGGACGTGGAGCAGGCGATGACTCCGCTGTTCACCACCGCGCCGGAGGAGGAGCGCAGCGGTCTGGGGTTCTCGGTTATGGAGAGCTTCATGGACCGCGTGAGCGTCAAGAGCGCGCCGGGAAAGGGAACTTCCGTCACGATGGAGAAGCGGATAAGCGCACACGCGCGCCCCGCTGATCCGGAAAGGTCAGAAAAGCAGGTGAGCCTCGCGTGACCAGGGACGAATTCATCGAGGGAAACCTTCCGCTGGTGCATAAGCTGGCGAACAGGTTCCGGGGGCGCGGCGTGGAGTACGAGGAGCTGTACGCGGCGGGCTGCGTGGGTCTGGTGAAGGCGGTCGACCGCTTCGAGCCGGAGCGCGGGCTGTGCTTCTCGACCTACGCCGTGCCGGTGATACTCGGCGAGATACGGCGGCTGTTCCGGGACGGCGGCAGTGTGAAGATAAGCCGCAGCCTGAAGGAGCTTTCCGTAAAGGCTGCGCGGCTGCGCGACCAGCTTTCCGCCAACGGGGAGCCGCGTATCTCGGACATCGCGCAGGCTCTGGGGGTCACTCCCGAGGAAGCCGCCGAGGCGCTCTGCGCCGGAATCCCTCCGGTGTCGCTGGATCACGGCGGCGATGACGGCGAGCCTCTGCCGGTGCCGTCCGCCTCCGGGGAGGACGCGCTCATCGACCGTCTGGCTCTGCGGCAGTGCCTGTCGGAGCTTTCCGGCGAGGACAGGGAGATACTCATGCTGAGGTACTTCCGGCGCAAGACGCAGTGCGAGACCGCACAGATCCTCGGAATGACTCAGGTGATGGTGAGCCGCCGCGAGCGTAAGCTGTTGAAGGAGCTGCGGGAGCAGTTGGTGTAGAAATCGCTTAAAACTGTTGACAAGCAAGTAAATATATGGTATCATTGTATTACATTAAATTATGGGAGGTAATTATATGCAGTCAACGGTTTCGGTATTGATGGCGGCGATAGTATTCATCGTCGAATTTTTCAGCGGGATTCTCAGCTCAGCCTCGGACAGGGAGCCAGCTAAACCCGATAAGCCTGATAAGCCTGCGGTCTCATCGACGCTGACGGTTTTCAGCAGGAACGACGAGTTCTCAGATTTGGTGGGAAAATATCAGCCGGAGGGCGCAAGGCTGAATTTCGTCAGCGGGTACATCGACTTCGAAGATTATGACGACGTACTGGAATACGGCTGGCGCGGTCAGACGGTGGATATCATCATCTGCGACAGCGCTGAAATTTGCAGATTTCTGGACAGCGTACTGCCGATGAAAGATATCGGGATATCCGAAGCGGAGGTCTCCGGGCTGTTCAGCTTCAACACTGAAAGCGGGAGGAACTCCTCCGGGGAGCTGTGCGCGCTTCCCGTTGTGAACGCTCCTGGAGTTTTCCTCTACAAGCGCTCTGCGGCGAAGAAGCTGTTCGGGACGGACGACCCGGAGACGGTGCAGTCGCACATCTCCGACTGGAAGAAGTTCCTGGAGACCGCCGAACTTGCCAGGAGCAAGGGCATCACCATGACCACCAACGCGTACGAGATGTACTTTGCGTTTGCTGGCGGAAGCAGCTTCACCGATAAAAACGGGAAGCTCTCGGTGCCGTCGGCGGCGATGGACTGGCTCTCTGCGGCTAAGAAAATGACCGACAGCGGGTGTCTCAGAGGCGGCTACAGCTGGTCAGACGAGTGGATGGAAAGCTTCGCCGACCCGGATATTTTCGGGCATTTTACGGCAAGCTGGTTTATTGAGGGAGTCCTCCCGACAATAACAAACAGCGACGACTACGCGGTCTGCGCGGGGCCGCAGTACTTTATCTGGGGAGGTTCCTACGCGCTGGTGAACCCGCAGTGCAAAAACCGTGAAGCGGCAGCGGAGCTGCTCCGGAGCGTGTGCATTTCCGGCAGCATGGATACCTCGTGGCAGGACACGACCGTGATTCCCGGAAACCGCGCTAAATTCGCGGCAATGCAGCCGATAGAGCTGCCGCAGCTCGGCGGTCAGGACATCGGAAAGGTGTACCTCGAGGTGATGGACAGCGTTCCGCCGCTGACAGGTAAGAACTCCGCAGACCGTATCCTGTCTGATAATTTTCATGCGTTTATGCTGGGGTACCTCAACGGAGATCTCGGGGATATTTCTATAACCGAAGCGGTAGATCAGTACTGCGGACAATTCTAAAAGCTATATCCCGAATACGTATAAAATCAGCCCCGGACGGTCATACGCCCGGGGCTGATTTTTGAAAACGACCACATTAATTCCGCATTCCGAATTACCCTATTACCTTGTAGTCTTTGTCCTCGACTGCCTTTTTGAGGGTCTCAAACGGGGTCTCGGCGGAGAGCTTGACTACTGCGGTGCCCTTTTCGTGGCTGACCTCGGCGCTTTCAACGGTGGGGAGCGCCTCGAGCGCCTTCTTTACAGCCGCCTCGCAGTGACCGCACATCATGCCTTCGATCTTCATTGTTACTTCCATTGATTTTTCCTCCTTGTGGTGTTTGTTGCTGATATGGTGTATTTTTCTGTCATGCGCGGGGCTGTGGACCTTCACGAAATTCAGCCTGAGCGCGTTTGAAACTACGCAGAAGCTCGAAAGGCTCATCGCCGCAGCGCCGAACATCGGGTCAAGGCTCCAGCCGAACAGGTTCACGAACACGCCCGCCGCCAGCGGTATACCTATCGTGTTGTAGATGAACGCCCAGAACAGGTTCTCCTTGATGTTCCGCAGGGAAGCGCGGCTCAGCCGCACCGCCGCCGGTACGTCCGTGAGACGGCTATTCATCAGGACCACATCCGCCGCGTCTATCGCGATATCCGTGCCGGCTCCGATGGCTATGCCGATATCCGCGCGGGTAAGGGCGGGGGCGTCGTTTATTCCGTCGCCGACCATCGCTACCTTGCCCTGCTCCTTCAGGGAGCGTATCACGGCTTCCTTGCCGTCCGGGAGAACTCCGGCTATTACTTCGTCGACACCCGCCTGCGCTCCGACCGCCTTCGCAGTGCGCTCGTTGTCGCCGGTCAGCATTACCACGCGTATGCCCATGTTCCGGAGCTGCTTCACGGCTTCGGGGCTTTCGGGCTTTATAACGTCCGCTGCGGCGATGACTCCGAGCAGCTTTCCGTCGCGGGCAAAGCACAGCGGAGTCTTGCCTTCGCCGGAGAGCCTGTCGGTTTCAGCGCGGAGCTCATCCGGCATTTCGGATTTCTCCGAGATGAACTTCACGCTGCCGCCGAGAAGCGCGGAGCCGTTCAGCTTTGCGGAAAGTCCGCTGCCTGGCAGGGCGGTGAATTCCTCGGTTTCCTGCGGAGCTGCGCCGTTTTCCGAGCAGTACGCCATGACTGCGGAGGCGAGCGGGTGCTCGCTGCGGGATTCAAGCGCGCAGGCGGAGCTCAGCAGCTCCCCGCGGGTGACCCCGGCGGCGGGGATAACGTCAGTGACCGCGGGTTCGCCCTTTGTGATGGTTCCGGTCTTGTCGAGCGCCACAATGCTGACCTTTCCGGTTTCCTCAAGCGAGACCGCAGTCTTGAACAGTATGCCGTTCTTTGCGCCCATGCCGTTGCCGACCATTATCGCCACCGGAGTAGCCAGACCCAGCGCGCAGGGGCAGCTTATGACCAGCACGGAAATTCCCCTTGCGAGGGAGTATCCCACTGTCTGACCGCACAGCAGCCATACCGCGATAGTGATGAGCGCGATCCCGATGACCACCGGGACGAACACGCCGGAAACCTTGTCCGCGAGCTTTGCGATGGGGGCTTTGGTCGCGGAGGCGTCGCTCACCATCTGGATTATCTTTGACAGCGCGGTGTCGCCGCCGACCTTCTCGGCGCGGCACCTGAGATATCCCGACTGATTTATCGTTGCGGCGGAGACCTTGCTGCCCTCCGATTTGTCCACCGGAAGGCTTTCTCCGGTCAGGGCGGATTCGTTGACCGCGCTGCTTCCATCGATGACTACGCCGTCAGCAGGAATGCTCTCGCCGGGCTTCACCGCGAATATATCCCCGACTGCCAGCTGCTCCGCCGGTATCGTCAGCTCCTCGCCGCCGCGTATCACCGTGGCTTCTGAGGGGGCGAGCTTCATCAGCGATTTGAGCGCGTCGGTGGTCTTGCCCTTGGAGCGCGCTTCCAGCATTTTGCCGACGGTTATCAGCGTGAGTATCATAGCGGCGGATTCGAAGTAGAATTCGTCCATGAAGGGCATTGCCGCCTCAGCGCCGCCGTGGAGCTGCGCGTCGGTCATTGCGAACAGCGCCGCAGTGCTGTATCCGAACGCTGCGGAGGCTCCGAGCGCTACCAGGGTGTCCATATTCGGAGCGCCCCTCACCAGCGACCTGAAGCCGCTTATAAAGAATCTCTGGTTTATCACCATGACCGCCGCAGTCAGCAGGAGCTGTATCAGCCCCATTGCAGCGTGATTTCCCTCAAGGAAGGGCGGCAGCGGGAATCCCCACATCATGTGCCCCATTGAGAAGTACATCAGTATTACCAGGAACACCAGCGAAGCTATCAGCCGGTGCTTCATCGAGCGGAACGCGTTTTCCTGCACGTTTTCGGAGCTTTTCGCGGACTTTTCCGGCTTTGCGCCCTTTACGGAGGCTCCGTAGCCTGCGTTCGTTACGGCGGCGATTATGTCCGAGCTGGACGCTGTACCCTCGACGCCCATCGAGTTCGTCAGCAGGTTCACCGAGCAGGAAGTTACCCCCGGCACTTTTGAGACCGCTTTTTCCACACGGGCGCTGCACGCGGCACAGGTCATGCCTGTGACGTCGTATTGCTGCATTTTCATGCCCCTTTCTTTTTTCTTGATCTATCTGTTATTTCATCATTTTCTGCAAAGTGTCGAGGAGTTCGTCTATCACCTCGTCGTTGCCCTCGCGTATGTTCTGGGCGACGCAGCTTTTCATGTGGCTCGCAAGGAGCTGCTTGTTGAACGAATTCAGTGCCGCTGTGACAGCCGCGGTCTGCACCATGATATCCGTGCAGTAGGCGTTGTTCTCGAGCATGTTCTCTATCCCGCGAAGCTGACCCTGTATCCGTTTCAGACGGTTCATCAGCGAGCGGTATTCTTCCGGGGAGCGCTCCTTGGTTTTCTGGCAGTGTTCGCACTGGCAGCAGTCTTTGTGCTCCATTGGTATCACCTCCGTTGTTCTCTGTGGATATTATATACCCCCATGGGGTATTTGTCAAGAGGTTTTAAAAAATATTTTTAGAAAAAACTGGATAGACATTGACTGGGCAGCAATAATGTGATATAATTTCTTTGTAGAATGCAACCTTTTTATTCTGAAATATGTCTTATTATATACAAAGGAAGATGAGCGGAAGGCTCACGTGCAAGGAGGACAATATGAGCATGACAAAAAAGGCAGTCACCATGCTGGCTGTGTTTCTGACGGCGTTTGCGCTTATAGCGGCTGCTGTTCCGATGGTAATGGCACAGGCGTCGAATCCCACGGTGCTGTTCACCGGCAGGAAGAATTTGAGCGGCGCATTCGTTATTTCCGACAGCAGTGTAGTTCCGGAGGGTTCCACGCTGTACGTAAAGAAGGGCGGCAAGCTCTACATAAAGAGCGGCGCGGAGCTGATAGTAAACGGCACGCTGAAAGTAGCCGCAGGCGGCGCAGTATACGTCAAGGGGAATCTCACGGCGGGCGAGGGCGCTGTGACTTCCGTCACCGGAAAAGTAAAGATACAGAAGAACGGCGTGTTCACCCAGGGAGGCACGCTCCGCGTGAATAAGGGCGGAAACGTGTTCGGTCTGGGGACCCTCGAGGTAGTGAACAACTTTTCCGATATCGTATGCAAGGGTACGGTGAAGTCCAAGATAAAGGCTCCGGCGCCGGTCGAAACGGACGGAGTTACCACCATCGGCGGCGTGATAATCGTCAATCGTCAGTTCGACCTGCCGAAGGATTACGGCGACGGCCTCACGGACGAGACCTACAGCGCGTACCTGAAAATGCGCGAGGCTTCCGGATACGACATGTCGATAGTTTCCGGATTCCGCTCCTACGAGAAGCAGAAGGCTACCTTTGCATACTGGGCTTCCATTGACGGAGCAGAAGTCGCTGATACCTACTCGGCTCAGCCGGGGCACTCCGAGCACCAGACCGGGCTTGCAATGGATATCTCCTCGCTCAGGCAGAGCTACGGTGAAACTCCCGAGGGAAAGTGGCTCGCGGAGCACTGCTGGGAGTACGGCTTCCTGCTGAGATACCCGAAGGGCAGCGAGAAGATAACCGGGTACATCTACGAGCCGTGGCATGTGCGCTACCTCGGAACAAGCACGGCGAAGCTCCTGCACGACAGCGGCCTTACTCTCGAGGAATTCCTCGGAGTGGCGTGAGGCGGCAGTAAGTTTATAGGCGACCGCACTTTTTAAGCGCGGCCGCTTTTTTTAATTCGGAATTATGAATTCGGAATTTCGGTGTCCCGCTTCGCGGGATTGATACAATTGAATAGATGCCGCGACAGCGCACAATAATTCCGAATTTGAAATTGAATTTCCTCCACGATTTGTTTTTCAATATATTTTTCCCAATCAATCTCATTAAATTACACAAATGTGACGGGGGTAAACCGGAAAATATTCACAATTATGCGGGCGGTTGTACAAATCTGACAAAAACCGCTTTACATGTTGAAGATTTTGTAGTATAATAATAGAAACGTGCTGCGCGGCAGGCATTTATCGTCAGCCGGCGCAGTAATATCTGAAAGGAATGGTGGCGAAATGTCTAAATCGATCCTGATTACGGGCGGAGCGGCAAGCGGAAAATCGCGCTGGGCGGCTACCAGCTACTCGCACTATGACTACGTGCTTTACATGAGAACCGGGGAGGCTGTTGATCCGGACACCCTGCACCGCATAGAATACAGCAACAACCAGAACGGCGTTGACTGGGACATCGTAGAGGGCGTGTATGACGACCCGGCAGGCAGGATAGGCGACCACAAGTTTGTTATCTTCGACCGCCTGAGCGACTACGCTTCCATCATGATAGACCGCATGTGCCCGGATATCTCCCAGATGTCCGACGAGCTGATGAAGTCCATCGAGCGCCGCATTATCGCAGATATCGAGGATATGCGCGAGCGTATCCGCGAACTCAACGGCAGCATGATCGTAATTACCCTCGAGACCGGATTCTCGGTCGCGCCCACCGACCCCAGGCAGATAGCTTTCCGTAAGATACTCGGAAGCGTAAACCAGCGTATCGCTAATTCCTCAGATGAGGTTTATTTCTCCGCAAGCGGCATTCAGTTCAAAATCAAGTAACGTCAGCATACCATAATACATATATTGGGAAGGAATAGAACACAATGACATTTGAAGAATTCATAATGCAGGCGCGCGAAATGAACGCCTCCGATATACACCTTACCGTCGGCGCTCCCACCGTTGTGCGCGTAAACGGCGAACTCCGCAAGTATACCGAGCTTTCCGACCAGGTAGTCAACCGCACCATTCTTTCTATACTCTCCGCCGAGCAGGAGAAAATGCTCACCGAGGGCAAGGACATCGACTTCAGTTTCGAGCTGAAGAACGGCGCCCGCCAGCGCGTCAACGTATTCCGCCAGAGCGGCAAGCTCGCGGCGTGTATCCGTCTGCTGAACGCCGAGATACCCACCCTTGAGGAGCTGAAAATGCCTCCGGTGCTTCTGGAATTCGCAAAGAAGCGCAGAGGTCTCGTGCTTGTTACCGGCCCTACCGGCGCTGGTAAGTCCACGACCCTCGCCGCGCTGATGGAGTACATCAACAAGACCCGCGCCTGCCACGTCATCACCATCGAGGACCCGATAGAGTACCGCTACAAGCAGGAGAAGGCGACTATCCATCAGAGAGAGCTCGGGCGCGACGTTCCGTCGTTCCACGAGGCGCTCCGCAGCGCGCTGCGTGAGGATCCGGACGTTATCCTCATCGGCGAGATGCGCGATTACGAGACCATCTCCCTTGCGATGACCGCAGCCGAGACCGGACACCTCGTATTCGGTACGCTGCATACCTCCAGCGCGGCTCAGACCGTTGACAGGATCATCGACGCATGCCCGATACATTCCCAGGATCAGGTGCGCTCTCAGCTTGCCAGCATGATACAGGGCATCATCGCGCAGACCCTTATCCCCCGCGCCGACGGCAAGGGCAGAGTAGCCGCAGTCGAAGTAATGATCGGCACCGACGCGATACGCAATCTTATCCGTTCCGCGAAGATAAACATGATGGAGACCACTATGGCGGCAGGCGCCCGCGATGGAATGTGCACGCTCAACGTCAGCCTCGCTAACCTCTACAAGACCGGTCAGATATCCTACGAGACAGCACTTGAATACGCTACCGACCGCGGTGAGATGGAAAAGAAGCTGCTCAGCGGAATTTAAATTAAATTCGGAATTCGGAATTATTGTGTCCCACTCCGTGGGACGTTATCTCAAATTGAGTTCCAGTATTTATTGTTTCAGCGTTTTTTTAATTACGTCCGCGAAGCGGACGCCTAAATTCCGAATTCTGCATTCTGAATTCCGAATTTTACATTCTCGTCCGCGGGTATACCGCGGACGAATTTAGTAAAGGGGACAATTTATGAAATGTATTCCTGTTTTAGAGCTTAATTCCATGTCGGCTGACCCGCACAGGCTCATAGAAAAATCAGAGAACGCCTATGCTGATCAGATCTCCCGAGCGGCAGAGCGTATCTACCGCGAGCGCCGGGAGAAGCCGGTGGTGCTTATCTCAGGACCGTCAGGCTCCGGCAAGACCACCACGGCTGGAAGGCTCGCAAGGCTCCTTGAGGACAACGGCTGCCGCGCCCATACCATCTCAATGGATAACTACTTCCTGCCGCTTACCGCTGAGGAGCTCAGGCTCGCCGAGGAAGGGAGGTTCGATTTTGAATCCCCGAAGCGGCTTGATACCGAGCTTTTCAAGCAGCACATCGAGCTGCTGAGCCGCTGCCAGCCGATAGACGTCCCGGCGTTCGATTTTACTATCCAGGACAGAAAGCCCGGATTCCGGCTTGAATACAAGCCCGGCGACATCGTTATCATGGAGGGCATTCACGCGCTGAATCCCGACGTTATCGGGCATTCCGACGAGTACACCAACCGCGTGTACGTTTCAGTCAGGACGCGCCTTGAAAGCGGCGGAGAGCTGCTCCACCCCTCGAAAATACGCCTTATGCGCAGACTTATCCGCGATAAGCTGTACCGCGGGCGTTCCATCACCGAAACTATGGAGTTCTTCAAGTCAGTCGAGCGCGGCGAGGATCTCTACATCATGCCGTACAAACACCGCGCAAGCTTCGATATAGACACATTCATCGCATACGAGCCGATGGTCTACCGGGATATCCTGCTCGACGACCTGCACAGAGTGTCCAGAACCTACCCGGAGTACGGAAAGTACGCCGACATCGAAAAATTCCTGCGGAAGCTGGAACCGCTCGACCCTGCAAACGTACCCGATAATTCCCTTGTACGGGAGTTCATCGGATAAATATATGGTAACCTCTAAAAAAGAAAGGCAAAAAAATGAACGTCAGAAAGTACGAGAATAAGGACATTCCCGCGCTTATGCGCATATGGAACGAGGTAGTTGAAGCGGGTCAGGCGTACCCGCAGGAGGAATTCCTCACGGAGCAGACCGCAGAGGAGTTTTTCGCGGCGCAGAGCTTCACCGCCGCAGCCGAGGATAACGGCGAGGCGGTCGGGCTGTACATTCTCCACCCGAACAACGTCGGCAGGTGCGGGCATATCGCCAACGCAAGCTACGCGGTGCGCTCGGATATGCGCGGAAAGCATGTCGGGCGCGAGCTTGTTTCCGACTGCCTCCACAGATGTAAGGAGCTTGGCTTCAGGGTGCTTCAGTTCAACGCTGTCGTGGCTGACAACATCCCTGCGCTGGCGCTTTACAAGAGCCTCGGATTCGCGCAGCTCGGGGTTATCCCCGGCGGCTTCCGCAAGAAGGACGGGACATACGCGGACATAATCCCGCACTATTTCGATGTGACAAAGCTATGATGAGACCACAGTTTTACGATAAATTCCTGTGCACCGGCGATAAATGCACCGACAACTGCTGCATAGGCTGGGAAATCGACATCGACAAACCCGCCATGGAGCGCTTTGCGAAAATCCCAGGGGAGTTCGGCGAGCGGCTCCGCTCCGCGATACACGGCGGGGAGCAGCCGACCTTCGCGCTGGCTTCCGGCGACCGCTGCGCGCTGCTCCGTGAGGACGGTCTGTGCGAGCTTATCCTCCACTGCGGGGACGGGATACTCTGCGATATCTGTGCGCTCCACCCGAGGTTCTTCAACGAATTCGGGGAGGTCAGGGAAGCCGGACTTGGCTTGTGCTGCGAGGAGGTCTGCCGGCTGATGTTCAACAGTTCCGAGCCGCTGGAGTTCACGCTTGACGAGGACGACAAAGCCGCGCTTTCCGGCGATGATGAGTACACCGGGCTGCTCCGCAGGGCGCGCGGGGAGATGTTCGCGGCACTCCAGGACCGCAGGCTCCCGGTGGCGGAACGCCTGAGCCGCTGTGCGGAATTCGCGTGGCAGATTCAGGAGGCTCTGGAGCTTGAGCAGCCGCTTCCCGGCGTTCCGCAGGAATACCCGGATATCTTCACGCCGGAGGAGGTCTCGCGGCTTCTGGGCACGCTTTCCGCGATGGAGAGCATAAATCAGGAGTGGGCGGATACTCTGGAGCGGCTGACGCAGCGGCAGGAGGAGCTTCTGGAGGCTCTGCCGGAGTTCCTGGGCGAAACCGGCGGGGAGTGGAGGTACGAGCACATTGCGGTGTACTTCCTCTACCGACACTTCACCGACTGCCTGTCAGACGGCGCTGTGTACGCCCGGACGATGGTCGCGTGCTGTTCTGCGGCGGCGGTCATGCTGATGGACTGTATGCGTTGGAAGGATTCCGGCGCGCTTTCCGAATGGGACAGGATACTCGACCTGAAACTCTACTCAAAGCAGGTGGAGTACTCCGAGGAAAACACCGCGGAATTCATCGCGGAATACGACTGATATCCATAAAAGTTCAGCGCCGGTGCTTTCACATCGGCGCTGAAAGGGTATATCTTAACCAGCCGTTAATGCCTCCGGCTTCTCACGGGCGCGCCGGCTGCTGCGCTGGCAGGGACAGCACGCCACCATCGGCGCGGCTGTGGATCTGGGCTTTTGAGCCATACCCTGCCTTATAATATGCCCGGTCGGGCTTTAGTGTGAGAAAATTACTCCGCTGTTTCTGCGGGCTGTTCGGGATCGCTCAGCGTATCGCCGTTCACTAAAACGAACGCGTAAACGCAGGTTCCCTGCGGCATTTCCACAATTATGCGGCACACTCCGCTTTCCGCAGCGGTTATCGTGTTGCCGGAGTACTCCAGCGGCTCGGTCTCGTCCTCGGAAAGGTATCTGACCGCTGAGATTATTCGCGCGTTCTCCGGCAGTCCGATTTTCAGGAGACTTCCCGGCTCGGCGGAGGCAGTGAGGAGTTTATTTTCCTGCGCAAGCCGCCACGGGGTGGCGCAGTCAACGGAAGCAGTCAGCGCTTCGCCGTTTTCCTCGACTGTCCAGGTGTAGACGCATTTCGTCAAGCGCAGACCGATGTCTGTGTCGCTTAAGTAGAGGTAAAGCTCCGGCGGCTGGGACGGGTCGGTCTGGCTGCGGGTAACGGCGAAATAGTAGTCCGCGTTGCCCTGGGGGAAGCTCAGCGACACCACCGCTACTCCGCTGTACGCTTCGTCCGGGAAGCTTATCGAGCCGTCCGGGGTGTAGTCCAGAGCGCAGCTTTCGGATTCGTCCAGCGGGTAGAACTGCGCTCCGGTCAGCTCTGCGCCGCTGAGCTGTATTTTGGGTTCGTTCTCCGACACTAAATCGAGGTCTACCACTGCGGTTATCAGCCCGTCGGCGTAGGCTGCCAGCGGCCCTGCGCTGCAGGAGGCGGTATCTTCACCCTGATAAGACCACGTGTAGGAGCCGAGGGTCATCACTGCGGCGGAAGCCAGCCCGTTTCCGCTGTAGGTCACAAGCTCCTGCGGAGGGGTCTCCGGTTCAGACGGCGCTTCCCGGGTCAGGAATGCTATGTCGGGCTCCAGCACCGCTATTTCAGTCTCCGAGGGGTCAAGGGCAATGGATGCTGACGATGTATCACTTGATGTACACCCGGCTGCGAGGATAATTCCGGCGAGCGCCAGAAGTGCGGCGTATTTTTTCATAGGAAAACCTCCCTTGTTTTTTATAAATAATACCGGACATATGCCAGAAAGGTTGCAGAAATGACGACAGACGAGATAAGAAGCAGGCTTTTCGCCATGCAGGACGTAAAATACCGCGATTTTCAGGGCGGGCTTATCCCGGGAATGAATCCGGAAAATATGATAGGCGTGCGCACTCCGGAGCTTCGGAAACTTGCGAAAGAGGTCGGCTCTGACGGTACATTTCTCGCGGAGCTTCCGCACAGGTACTTTGACGAGAATCAGCTCCATGCGTTCATTGTTTCCGGAATCAGGGACAAGCAGGAGTGCCTGCGCCGGGCGGAGGAATTCCTGCCCTATGTTGACAACTGGGCGACCTGCGACCAGATGTCGCTGAAATGCTTCAAAAAGTCGCCGGAGGAGCTGCTCCCGCACATAAGGGAGTGGATAGATTCCGAGCGCACCTACACCATGCGCTTCGGCGTGGGCTGCCTTATGGAGTTTTTCCTGGACGAGCATTTCAGCCCGGAATACCCTGAGATGGTATCAAAAATCCGCAGCGGGGAATATTACGTCAACATGATGACGGCGTGGTACTTCGCAACGGCGCTCGCAAAGCAGTATGACGCGGTTCTGCCGTACATTGAGCGGCGCAGGCTCGACCAGTGGACCCACCGGAAAACTATCCAGAAGGCGATAGAAAGCTACCGGGTTTCTGATGAGCACAAGCAGTACCTCAGAACGTTGAAATAATGTGAAATTTTTCTCAAAAAATGCTGCGCGGGGTTGACAAATCACGGCTCGGGTTGTATAATAAATACAGCAAATCAAAAATAGTTCTCGTTTTTTGGAGGCATAAAAATGACAGTTACAGAAGATATCCATTACATCGGCGTGAACGACCATGATATTGACCTGTTCGAGGGTCAGTACACTGTTCCGGAGGGCATGTCGTACAATTCCTACGTTATCCTCGACGAGAAGGTCGCGGTTATGGACACCGTTGACGGCAGATTCGGCGGCGAATGGCTCGGAAACCTTGAGAAGGAGCTTTCCGGAAGAACTCCGGATTACCTCGTAGTTCAGCATATGGAGCCTGACCATTCCGCGAACATCGCAGTTTTCGCTGAGAAGTACCCCTCGGCGAAGATCGTAGCTTCAAAGCAGGCATTCGTGATGATGAAGCAGTTTTTCGGCACGGACTACGCCGACAGGCAGGTAGTCGCGGCTGAAAAGGATACCCTCGAGCTGGGTAAGCATACCCTTAATTTCATTGCGGCTCCGATGGTTCACTGGCCGGAGGTCATCATGACATACGACAGCGCCGACAAGGTGCTGTTCACCGCGGACGGCTTCGGTAAGTTCGGCGCGCTCGACGCTGCGGCTGACGCTGAGTGGGACTGCGAGGCAAGGCGCTACTATTTCGGCATTGTCGGCAAGTACGGCGCGCAGGTGCAGGCAGTCCTGAAGAAGGCAGCCGCCCTCGATATCGCGATGATCTGCCCGCTGCACGGTCCGGTGCTGAAGGAGGATCTCGGTCACTACATTGATAAATACAATATCTGGTCGAGCTACGGCGTTGAGAGCGAGGGCGTGTTCATCGCGTACGCAAGCGTTTACGGTAACACCAGGAAGGCGGCGGACATGCTGGCTTCAAAGCTTGCGGACAAGGGCGTGCACGTTACGGTCAGCGACCTCGCCCGGGACGACTGGGCAGAGTGCGTTGAGGACGCGTTCCGCTACGGCAAGCTGGTGCTTGCGGCTCCGACCTACAACGCGGACGTGTTCCCGGCTATGAAGGAGTTCATAAACCACCTGACCGAGCGCAACTACCAGAACCGCACCATCGGAATTATCGAGAACGGTTCCTGGGCGCCGATGGCGGCTAAGGTCATGAAGGGGATGTTTGAGAAGAGCAAGAACATCACGTTCGCTGAGAACACCGTGACCGTACGCTCCGCAGTGAACGCCGCGAACGAGGCTCAGATCGAGGCTCTGGCAGAGGAGCTCAAGGGCTGATTCCTGGCTTATATGGCTTATAATTTACTTTCTCCCCGGAAGTTTCCGGGGAGATTTTTGTTTTTTTCCCAAAAACCCCTTGACAAATCAGTGCAAACAGATTATACTGTATATACAACACATTAACAGATAAGGGAGAGTGAAATTATGTCGCTCAAGGTCGACAACATCGTCAAGACATATGGCAGCTGCAGGGCAGTAGACGGTCTGAGCTTCGAAATGAAGGAGCCGGGCGTGTTCGCGCTGCTGGGAACTAACGGCGCGGGAAAAACCACGTCTATACGCATAATACTGGGAATGCTGAGCGCGGACAGCGGCTCGGTCACATGGCACGGGAAGAAGTTCGTGACCGCTGCGGAGTCCATCGGCTACCTCGCGGAGGAGCGCGGACTTTACCCCAAGTACAAGATAATGGATCAGCTCATGTATTTCGCTTCGCTGAAGGGCATGAAGCGGCAGGACGCTCAGCGCGCAATTGATTACTGGTTCGACCGTCTGGGAGTTCAGGAGTACCGCGACAAGCGCGCGGAGCAGCTCTCCAAGGGCAACCAGCAGAAGATACAGCTGATAGCTGCGCTCGCGCCGAACCCGGAGCTTCTGATACTTGACGAGCCGCTTTCCGGTCTGGACCCGGTAAATGCTGAGCTTTTCAAGAGCGTTATCCGCGAGGAGATAAAGAAAAACAAGTTCGTGATAATGTCCAGCCACCAGATGTCAACAATAGAGGAGTTCTGCCGGGATATCGTGATACTCAACAAGGGCAGGACGGTGCTCCAGGGAAATCTGAACGATATCAAGAAGGGCTACGGCAGGGTGAAGCTCACCGTCAAATGCGAGGGCGACATCACCGCGATGGCTCAGGAGTGCGGTCTGAACCTCACCGAGGAGACCCCGAACGGCTCCAGCTACAACGTATCCAGCGAGGAGCAGGCGCACGCCCTGCTGAACAGGATAATTGAAAGCGGAATGCCGCTTATAAAGTACGAGCTGCGCGAGCCGTCGCTCAACGAGATATTCATTGAAAAGGTCGGAAATGCTGCAAAGGCGGGTGAGTCTGATGAGAAATGACGCTGCAAGAGGCTGGAAAAAGGTCTTTGGATTTACATTCACACAGTATGTGCGCACAAAGTCGTTCATTGTGGGTACAATAATTGTATGCCTGATAACGATACTGCTGGTGGGCGGTCTGAACATCATACCCAAGCTGATGGGGGCGGGGGATTCCATAACAGGCTCCGGGAATTCTGACGAGCCGCCGGCGCTTGACAGTGTGTACCTGATAGACGACAGCGGTCTGCTGACCTCCGAGGACACCGACAAGCTGACCTCCGCGGGAGTGAAGCTCACAAGCACAGACAAGACGGCTTCCGAGCTGATAGACCAGCTTACAGACGCGGACGCAGGCAAGGCGCTTGTAACGATATCCGCAGATGAGAGCGGCTCCGAGGTGCTTGGCTACACGGTAAAGACCTACTATTCGCCCGACACCGACGGAACTTCCGTGGATACGCTTACAGGCATGATTTCAGACCTTGTGACTTACCGCAACATGATAAACGCCGGAGTGTCCCCGGATAACTTCGCGGCTACGCAGCGGTATGTCAGCACGTCGAAAATACAGGCAGGCTCGGACGAGTGGAACGTGTTTGAAACGATGATAAATTACGTTGTGCCTATCGTCATTTCGTTGGTTCTGTTCATTATGATATTCGCGTACGGTCAGACCGTCGCGCAGTCCATCGCAACGGAAAAGACCTCCCGCGTAATGGAGCTGCTGCTTACCTCCGTGAGACCTCTCGCGGTGGTTATAGGTAAGGTACTGGCGATGGGCTGCGTGTCGATATTGCAGTTCCTGCTGATAGGCATTGTGGGTGGAATTTCGTTTGCGGCAACGGCTCCGTTCGGCATCGGCGGCGACCTCGTGAATATGCTCCAGAACGCCGATGTTCAGACCGGCGAGAACGCTCAGATCGTCGAGGCGTTCAACGGCAGCTTTGGCAGCATGACTCCGCTGTCGTTCGTGCTGATATTCGTTATTTTCATTCTCGGATTCCTGTTCTACGCGCTTATTGCGGCGCTGGTCGGAGCCTCCGTGAGCCGCATGGAGGATCTCGCGCAGGCTATGCAGCCTTATTCTCTGCTCGGCGTGCTGGGATTCTACCTTGCGTACTTTCCGGCAATGTTCACGATGGACAGCCTGGAGACCGGTGCGGCTTCCGATAATGTGATGCAGACCTTCTCGTATTACTTCCCGGTAAGTTCGCCGTTTTCGCTTCCTGCGGCTCTGATGATCGGTAAGCTGTCAATGCCGGAGGTGATTGTCGCGGTGCTTATTCTGGCGGCGTTTGTGGCTCTTGTGGCGGTGATAGTTGCAAGGGTGTATGAGATGATAATTCTGCATAACGGCAGCAGGCTTAAATTTATGGATATCATTAAAATGGCTGGCAGAAAGTAATTGCAGTTGGGGTTCAGCTTTCGGCGAGGATATAAATTGACGGGCAGGCGTGAAGCTTGCCCGTTTTGGTTTTGGGGAAACTGGAATTTGTGCGGCTGGTGTTCGCCTTTGAGCGACTCCCGATTAGGGCGGCTCAAATTTATACCGTTATCTGACTGCGGATTTTTTCGAAGGTCTTTTCACCGATTCCACTTACGTTCATAATATCCTGCACTGTTTTGAAATTTCCATTAATACGGCGATATTCGACAATGGCCGCCGCTTTGACTTCGCCTATACCTTTCAGCTTTACCAGCTCACTGGCAGGCGCGGTGTTTATATTTATAAGCTCAGATGAGTTTTCACTGTCGGCGGCGTCAGCGGTTTCCTCCGCCTTTGACGACGAGGTTTGCAGAATTTGCACCGCGGAACTTCCCGCCGCGTAATTCGCGGAGGCTTCTGACACAGTTTCGCGCTCCGTACTTATCAGAATGGGTTCGGTTTCGGCAATCGCTGAAATTTCAGGCTCTGGTTCCTCGGTGAGAAGCTCGGGTTTTTTATATCCGCGGCTTTTCTGTATTATCTGCGTACCTGCGGTGTATTCAGACTCGTATCCGGACGTTTCCTCCGTTTCAGCGGATTTCGGAAAGCGTATGACTATCGCCGGTGTCTGATCAATGCGTGTAAAGAAGTCGAAAAGCGTGATAAGAATGCCGGCTGCCAGGCAGACGCGGATAACGTTCAGCGCCGCGTCAACTATTGAGAAAGGCTTTTTCATAGCCGCTCCTTAAAAATTATGTGATATTACCTCCATCGGAAGTAAATATGCCGTATTTTGTCTTTAGACGTTCAAGCTTTTTTCCCAGCGGTTTATTGAGCGCTAGCAGGAAAACTACGTTTGATACGCAGTACACCGCCGTTACGGGCGCTGCGGAGATTATCGCGGCGATCCAGAGCTCCCCTGAGAAACTGCCGTTCATTGAAAGAACCGTCCACACGTCCATGATGAACGAGTACCCGATTCCGGAAGCGATTCCGAAAATGCACAGCGGAAGCGGTTTACTTATCCAGCCGTGTTTTCCGAGGATCCCGGCGGCGGCTCCGATGAGACCCCAGCAGAGCATCTGGAAAGGCGTCCAGGGTCCCTGACCGAACCAGATGTTGGAGATAACAGCGGAGAGCGCTCCTATCATGAATCCCGCCTGAGGTCCGAGGTGACGTGCTGCAAGGGCGACTATCGCGGAAACCGGCTTGAAAAATGGAACAGGCGCGAAAATAAATCTTCCTGCGGCAGAAAATGCGGTCATTACCGCAATGAGCACAAGCTCGCCTGCGGAGGGAGCGCGTTTTTCAAACGACAGGAAGAATGGTATACAGCATAACACCGAAGCGGCGGCGCTCGCAAACCAGAATCCGCTTCCGCCGGAGAGAACGGCTCCGAGAATCGCGGCAGCCGTCAGCCCAGCCGCAGCAATGAGCGATACGACTTTTTTCACTGCTGGTGCCGTTTTTCTATGCCCGCAAGAATATCGTCAACTTCATAGCGCGACTTGTCCCTTGAGTCGTCGTCCTCGGTTATAAGGTCGCTGCGGTTTTTGGAAGCGAGGATATCCGCGCTGCGGCGGCTTTCAGGTCTGGCGGTGCGGGAGGGCGCCGCTGCGAGGGCGTCCTCGAGGTCGATGATCGAACGGCTGGATTTTGCGGTCTGCTTTCCGGTGAGGTTCCTGCCTATCTGCGGAGCCTCCGACTGTGCAAAGAATGCGTCGGAGCGCTTCTTTTCGGGTTTCTTTATCACGGGTATCTCGGCGGTCTTGGTGTTGGAGACTGCCGCGGGTATCGCCGAAGCATCGGAAACTGGAGCTGGTTTCACAGCGGGAGCCACCGTATTGTCGATATAGCGCTTGGCTGCGACCGGCGCGGGGAGCGTCGGCTTTTCGGGAGCGGAAGCCGGCTTTTCAGCCGGGGCGGTAAACAGGGGAGGCTCCGGGCGCGGTTTTTCCGGCTTCTGACCGAATCTGGGCGATGGAGCGTTCAGCAGTGAAAGAACGTCGGCGTCCGACATTCTGGGCGCTGAGCCGGTACTGGGTTCATCGTGCTGTTTTTTTGCAGAATCGAACGTGAAAAGCACGCTGTCTGCGCTTACGGACGGCTTTCCGCTTGGATTTCGCTTATATGAGGCTCCGCCGCTTTCGCCGACGGTTAACTGCGGCTGCGCGGGCCGGTCGTCCTGATTCTTGACCTGCGGGATAACTTCGGGGATCGGCTTTTCGTAGGTCTTGACGCGGAAGACATCAAACAGTATCAGCAGGGCGCAGGGTATGACCGCCATGACGAGAACTCCCCAGGGCGTTCTTACGAATCTGATGAAGGCTCCGAGGAACGGACTGCACCAGCCTGCCTTTCCGATAAGGGCGTCCTCGCTGATTACGGTGCTGTCGCTGTTGTTCACGAGGTGGAGGTAGTACACGCCGTCGGTCATTTTGAAATCTGCGTAATACCCCATCGCAAGCGGCGCGTTCTTATCCTCGGGGTCGGTGGTGTAGAGTACCAGGTTTCCTTCCTCGAGGTCGTAGGGTGCGCAGGAAGTGGAGATAACGGCGCTTCCGGCAGGTACGCTGTCGTAATCGCTGCTGTCGCATATGAACAGGTTGAATCCGAAAACTCCCACAGTTCCCGCAGAACCGAACGCCGCCGCTGATATCACCATCAGCAGGAATATCACTCCAAGCAGCGAAGCGACTGTCAGTCCGATCACCCGCGCTATTTTTTTGCCCGAATTTATAAAAAACACCTCTTTTGCACTTGACAAATCTTGATTTTCAGTATATAATAATACAGTCATCATCTGTATGAGCGTCATATATATTTTTATTATATCATACACTCATGTAGATTGCAAGTGCTTTTGCAAATTTTTGCTGGTATAGCTCAGTTGGTAGAGCAGCGCATTCGTAATGCGCAGGTCGTGGGTTCGAGTCCCATTCCCAGCTCCAGAACAAACCGCTTTGTTAAGCCATTCGGCGAACATGGCGGTTTTTCTTTTTTCCGGGACGGGCTTTCCGAGTGCGCCATTAGTGCGCCATTTCAAAAAAGTGCGCTTATTCCATCGCTATGACGGGGTAAGCGCTTTTTTATGCGCGGCGTTTCTCCAGGAGCGGGTCTGAAAAAACAACTGTGTAAACGCGAATAATCCCGAAAAACGTACCAAAGCTAAAAATGCAGCAAAACAGGGCAACGCTGGAGAGCGACCCGACGCAGCTGCAAGATATACGGTGAAGAGCAGCGGAGTCAATTCGCTGCTTTTCATACTTCACCGGTATCTTCCAGCGGATAAACTCCGGGAGCTCGAGGGTGGAACCCTCGAAGTCTGTTAAGCTGCGAATCTGTCCTCAAAATAAATCATGAACTGAGCATAAGCCAGCCCCCAGTCGCGAACCGGCATGGTCCACTTCTTTGAAATCTCGGAAACGCTCATATAAACGACCTTGCGAATAGCGTCATCGGTCGGGAAAATCGACTTGGATTTAGTGAATTTTCTGACCATTCTATGGTAGCCCTCGACAGCATTCGTCGTGTATATTATCTTACGAATTTCCTGGGGATATTCAAAAAATATGG
>ERZ773252.787-NODE-787-length-34940-cov-15.754336_pt1 | contig 34940 bp, 29 predicted proteins | sample MGYA00580517_ERZ773252 | MGnify/ENA primary metagenome ERZ773252 (study PRJEB29015, sample SAMEA2737766) | human gut metagenome | biome: human gut; feature: human-associated habitat; material: faeces | place: China | collected 2012 ...
TAATACGAGAAAAATCCACGACATTTGTCGTGGACTTTGTCTACAGTCTGAAAGCACCCTGTTATGGGTACTTTCTTATGATTTAAGCCTTACATATAGCACATCACTTTTCTCACCCCACCTTTTTTATTAGGAATCTTTATTTCACCTGATATTTTTTTACCAGCGTCTGATATCCTTTTTTTGTTACCTTTATTACAATCTTCGTTTTTTTCTTCAGTTTTGTTTTCAACTTAACAGTAAATTTCTTTCCCTTAACCGAAGCTTTTTTATATGCTTTTTTTCCAACCTTAACCTTCACAGTTGCCTTTGATATAGACACTTTACCATAAATCTTCTTCGTATTCTTTTTACATCTTACACCAAGCAACTTTATCTTTTTCTTTACAGAAGACCCAAATGTTTTTTTCTGATTCATATTATCTGATAATCTTGCGTTTTTTGATGAATTACTTGTTAATATAGGTTTTTTCGACACAACAGGAGTAGCAGTTGGCTCAACCGACTGCATAGGTGTTGCTGTTATTTGCGGTCTATCTGTCTCATTCGAAGCTACAGTACCCGACTTTTCCCATGCATAAGAAGAAAGATTAATATGCAACGCCGGACGCACACCATAAGTATAATAGCAAGCACTTTTACCACCAAAATTACCACCACCATCAGTATAAACATACTGAACACTATCAGCATGATAAATGCTCGGCGAACGCAGCCACCAATAGCAATACAAACCCTCTGAATTCCCGCCATTAACTTTCACATAGTCACTGGTCTTAGCTTGTCTTGTATTAGATTCTTCTCCAAGCTCTGTATCAAATCCATAACTAGAATTGCTTGCTTCCTTCTCCGATAGCAAATACACCTTATCCTTAGTATCATTTCCTCCCTCTACCTTATATTCTTCTCCATCCACATCTTTCCATACACTATCTTCATTAACTACCGTCGTTTCCTTTATAGCCTGCTTTTCCTTCTCAGTAAAAGCAGTATTACAAAAACCTTCATTTAGCCACTTGCGCAATGTGCAAGTTTCCCATGTAACATCTTCATCTTCTTCATGATATAGTTTCGCATCCAGACATCGATCAGCTAGCAAAAATGCATCATCCCCGTCCACTGACAACACACGCCATTCAATTGGGTTTTGTTTCCACGATGCTGTCTGATTATAGTTTCCTAACCAAATACAGTCCCAAGTAGTAACACCATCTTTCTCCCTTGGAGCATGAATTCCGTCTGTCTGCGCCGTAACATTTCCTTCTGAGTCTACTTCTCCAGCATCCCGAATAATTGAAGAGGACAAATTAACATGCAGTGCAGGACGCACACCATAAGTACCTCAATCGAGCAATTCCTGTCCGTCCTTTCCTGCCATATCCATATATTGATCTACGCTGATGTCCTTTGGCATCTCTGACAGATGTTTTCGATAATATTGAACCACCATTTTCACATTTTCTGCATCCATCGGATTGTAGGCAATTTGTGTGTAACCATCCCCTAACTGTAAATCAGGCAGCTCTGCAAAGGACACACGCATTTTTTTCAGACGGTCATAGAACCCCAACAGTTCCTTATCGTTCTCCAGAGGGATATTCAAGATATTATACTGCCCGCCTGTCAGTTTCTCCAGATCAGACAGTTTCATTGTCTTACGGTTGCCCGTACTGGCATAGTGGAGTTTCATTTTACACTGCATCGTCTTGACTTTTGCCACATCCACACCCTTTGCTGCCCCCTTTGCTGAAAAGCGGATTGCACGACCTAATGCCCCTAATCCTCTGCCGTATAATTCGATGATTTGTACCATTGATTGTAATTCTTCGCTCATACTGATTGCTCCTTTCTGTATTTCTGCAATAAAAGACACCCTATTAACCTTATCAAGCTAATAGGGTGTCTCCTCCATATAGTTGCTGCTTTCAATCTCCTTCCATATCTCATTCCTCCTAAAAACATTATACTACAATGAAAATATTTTTCAAGGTTGCTCCTTAAAATCCCATTCTATTGCATATGTATAATTTATATTTGCAACATCAGGGGAAAATTCATATCTTATCATATTTTCTGATTCACTTTCTGTAGTATGATCAAGCTTCCCTTCTTCAACTTTAATTTCCATAGATAAGTCCGCATATACAGCCCATCTTACATTCTCAACAATTTCCATCGGTGTAGTCAAAACAAGCTTTAATTTTTCTGTCTTATTTTTTACCATATGTGCTAAATAAGGTTCCATTACTCGTTTTTCGTCTTTTGCTGATGTTATTGTCTTATAGCAAACCACGTCCTCATCATGTTTTTTCCTATCAATTACAATGTTATAAGCATATGGCATACTTCCTTTTTGTTCTTCTAAAGTAATACCTGGATCAGTATCCTCATCATCTGACAATTTTGTGCCATCATAGGTACTTCCTGTCCATACAATTTTTTTAGGAATAATATCAATTGTCTTATTTAATGTAAAACTTACTTTCCTTGTATTTTCAATAACACTCCTACCCTTCACAAATTTAAATTCCACTTCAACATTATGATAAACCAAATCATCATATTTGATTGTATTGTCTTTAGTATCTCCTTTGGCAACATCTTTCACACTAATATCTGTCAACATTTCCAGTTCATCCTTTACAGGAATACGTGTTACATAAAAATCCAAATAAGCAGCTCCAATAGCTCCATAAAACAATTTCATTTGAGGATTATCCTTTTTTCCAAAAGTTAATATATGCTTTTGCGATATTCCAGGATAAGGATCTATGTAGTATATTTCTTTTATCCCCAATTGATATGCCTTTTTGGCACACAATTCACATGGACTTGCTGTGGTAAATAGATAACCTCCCTTCACCGCCGTACCTCCATACTTGGAAATTTGTAAAAAAGCATTTTCTTCAGCATGTAATGCTCTTGTATAGACTTGATTTTTTTCATCCTTTATTCCATTATAAATATCCTTAAAGCAAAATGCCTTACATCTGCCACACGCTTTTCCTTTCATTTGTGTATTTAAGGAGTCCATAACAGAATTAAATCCAACATCTTCAATTTCGTAACTACTAAATGATTCTGTATCCTTATTGGTGCAAAAGCTGGAAATATCTCTTAAATTACAAGATACCTGTCCTTTGGGAACATCATTCCATCCAATAGATTGAACAGAATAATCTTCTCTTGTAACAACAGCACCAACTTGTCTAGACAAGCAACCAGAATTGTATTTTGCATTATACGCCAACTGCATACATCTTTCTATATGTGTTGGTGTCACTAACGCAGGGTGTAGCATCAATGCGATATACTTTATTATTTGTTTAGTCAAATTATGGTATTTCCCATTTCCAATATTTTCATTATAAACATGGATATCTGCCACCTCTAAACAGCCCTGTATATTTTGGTGATAAAAAACTTCCTCTGGTTTTTTTAATTTTGTAGCATACTCAACGCTATCTAAATTATCTAGCTCTTCATCATTTAATTCTTTTAATCTTTTTCGTCTATCTTCATCCTCTGTGCTAATCGCCATCAAACGAAAAGACTTATATTTATCTTTAAAATACAATGCTTCATAAGGATTCCTAATAGCATCAATACATATACGTGTAGATGGCAATTCTCCATTTTTCTTTGCCTTATTCTCTGTGTATTTATTGATAATGTCTATCACATTATCTACACGTTTAAAGAAATCACGGAATTTATTTTCACAAAATTCTTTCTCAAAAGGATTTCCCGAGCTTCTAAGATTATTTCCCATTTCTTGCATCAAATATGTATATAAATGATAACGCTTTTGCTGCTTTCCTTTTAATCGGCTACGTTCCACTTCAAAACAAGTATAATTTTCTAAAATACTTTTAAAACTTTTTTTATAATCTCTAATCTTTTTGGTGTAAAAATCGTAATATTTCTCCAAATCCTTTTTGTCTTGTACTTTATCTGTAAACAAAGGAAATTTCGTTGCTTCTTCAAACATATAGGACATTTCATTAATTGCATCAATGAGCATTGCTTTTTCGCCTATGTTAATAGTAGACTTTTCATTTCCTAAAGTAATTGTGTTCAAGTATTCAACAAAATAGTCTTTTCCTCTCTCTAAAGCAGCAGCAAGTATTATACTACTCATTTCTATTACTTCAAATTTTTTCCAATGCCCGTCTATTTCCATAAAATCTTTGATAATTTTGTCTTTTCTTTCTTCTGCATTATCGTAGTCTATTTTCTTAGTATCTCGCAAATCTAAATCACAAAAATTTTCTCTTTGTAAAATTTCTGCCACTTTTGAACACCCTGAACCAGTACGACCGGTCAGACCTATAATAATCATTCGTTCCCTACCTCTATAGACCTGCTCCACTGCTTTTTCTAGCCCCATATAATTCCTCCTTAAAGCATATATCTTAATTAACATATATAATTATAACACTAATCATAATACAATGACAATTATAAATTACTTTTTCTACTCATACCCATAAATCCCAACTTTTCTTTTCTCGAATTCACCATCTGAAAAAACTCCACACACCTCTTAATCTCCATCGGTTCTTTCTTCCCCTTTGCCATTTTCAACACCTCATCCTCCGGCGCACCCGCCTGCACAGCCAATCGCAACTGCTCAATCTGTGCTGCCGACAGACCGGAATCATTCAAAATAAGCTGCATAACCTGTCCATATGGTTTTTCTTTACTGCCAGAAACTTTATAGTGTGCCCTCATAATAGCATCCAGTCTGTCTACCGGATTAGACTCCGCCAACATACCATCCTGTCCGGTTTCAGCCTTATCATCCCCATCCTGAACATTCATGCCAAGAACATGGCAAAGCATATACAGGTGTTTTTCTAACAAGGAATCCTCTTTCCTGCCAAGATAAGAACGGATCGCATCTTCTGATAATCCATATCCCAATCCAAGATAGAGCAAGGTATTCTCTGGACTCTCCGCAGACAATCTATATTCCTCCATCAATTTCTTTGCCGTCTCAATCTGCCGTTCTGTCATTTCTGCCTCCATTTCCGCACTTCTCTCTGTACTTTCTGCTGTTCCAGTTTTTTCTGTTTCAATAAATATTGTCTCTGCTGACCGCCTGTTTTATGGTAAACACCCATTTCTCTCATTTCTCCTATCATTCCTTTAATTACCCTGACACTTTGTTCATATAATTGTCATAATCAACTGTTCCAGTCCCCTTACAGGAAGATAGGCTGCCTGCACCGGAATCAATACACTATCCGATGATGCAAAGGCATTGATGGTCAGCATTCCCAGACTTGACATACAGTCAATCAGAATATAATCGTAGGATTCCCGCATCTGGTCGATGTACCGTTTCATGATTGTTTCCCGGCTCATGGCATTGATAATAGATACCTCCATGCCGGATAATTCAATGTTACAGGGAAGTAAATCAATCCCCTCTGCATGGTGCAGTATGCCCTCCGTCTGCCCCACTTCCCTGTCCTCCATAATTTTTTCCATTATGGAAGATAAAGTCACCTCCAACTGGTCTGTCTGATGAAAGCCGAGGCTTTCTGTCAGAGAGGATTGTGGATCGGCATCAATTACCAGAACCTTTTTTCCCTTTCTTGCCAGTCCTATTCCAAGATTTACTGTTGTGGTAGTCTTGGAAACACCACCTTTTTGATTTGCTATTGCTATCACTCTGCTCATAATTCTGAACCTCCGTATTCTTTTTATTTTACGAAACATCCATTGCCACAGGCTTTCCGTTAATACTGTGATAATGGTATTTACCATCCCAAAAATTAGAATATATTTCTTCTTCATAGACAAAATCATCGGTTTCTTCATCAAATCGGCATCTGTTGATATGTATCCAAGCACCACAGGCTAATGATGATATTTTGTAACTTCCGCCTGTAATCCACTCCGAACCCTGATAAAAGGTATATTTACAATCTTTACATAATGGAAGTTCCTCTTTAATCAATGATTTTGCTATTGCATACAGTTTCCTTTTTTTCAGGTACTTGACCATCCAAACCACCTGCCTTCCTACGTTTTTACCCCGCCTGCCACCCCTTTCCCATTCTGCTTTTCCTTTCGCTTCACATTGACATACAGCCTGCGAAATCTGGCATCTCCGTCACATGGCTTGAAAGTCGATATGTTCTCAACCTCATATCTGGTATCTCTCTCCATGCCTTTCAAAAACCAGCGGAGTTCCTTTTTTGTTCCCTGCAATCGGATTTTCAACACATATCTCATCCCCTTTCTAATTTTTCAAGCAGTCATCCGCAATTCGTGTTACACACGCATTTGCTTGTAGCGAACGCAAAAAAGGGGCTAAACAATATTCCCTTTCGGGTTTACTGTTTAGCCCCTTTTGTAGACTAAATATAAAGTTCAACTATTAAATCTTGATACTTATTACATTTTCGGTACTTCGGACTTTGTCTAAGGAAATCCCTTTCATCGTCCACCGTTACTGTAATTGTCATCAAGTGAATTGAATCTTCAATTATTTCCCTCCATTGGCGATTGCTGCCTGTGCTGCTGCCAAACGTGCAATCGGTACACGGAATGGAGAGCAGGATACATAGTCAAGACCAATCTTGTTGCAGAACTCAACAGAAGATGGGTCACCACCGTGCTCACCACAAATACCGCAGTGAAGTTTGCTGTTTACAGGTTTTCCAAGTTTCAGAGCTGTTTCCATCAACTTGCCAACACCTTCCTGGTCAAGTTTAGCAAATGGATCGTTCTCGAAGATTTTAGCATCATAGTATGCATCCAAGAACTTACCAGCATCATCACGGGAGAAACCGAATGTCATCTGAGTCAAATCGTTTGTTCCGAAGCAGAAGAAGTCAGCCTCTTTAGCGATTTCGTCAGCAGTCAATGCTGCACGAGGAATCTCGATCATAGTACCAACCTCATACTCAAGGTTTACACCTGCTGCTGCGATTTCAGCATCTGCTGTCTCAACAACGAAATTCTTAACATATTTCAACTCTTTTACTTCGCCAACCAATGGAATCATGATTTCTGGTTTAACATTCCAGTCCGGATGCTCTTTCTGAACTTCAATTGCAGCGCGGATAACTGCCTTTGTCTGCATCTTAGCGATTTCCGGATAAGTTACAGCAAGACGACATCCACGATGTCCCATCATTGGGTTGAACTCATGCAGGGAAGAGATGATTGCTTTGATATCCTCAACGGATTTACCCTGTGCATCAGCCAATTTCTTAATATCAGCTTCCTCTGTAGGAACGAACTCATGAAGAGGTGGATCCAAGAAACGGATGGTAACCGGATTTCCTTCCAAAGCTTCATACAATGCTTTGAAGTCTCCCTGCTGATATGGAAGAATCTTATCAAGAGCAGCCTCACGCTCTTCTACTGTATCGGAGCAGATCATCTCACGGAAAGCAGCAATTCTGTCTTCCTCGAAGAACATATGCTCTGTACGGCAAAGTCCGATACCTTCTGCACCAAGCTCACGTGCTTTCTTAGCATCTGCCGGTGTATCTGCATTTGTACGAACTTTCATTGTACGGAACTTGTCAGCCCATTCCATAACACGGCCGAACTCACCTGCGATTGTAGCATCAACAGTTTTGATAACGCCATCGTAGATGTTACCGGTAGAACCATCAATTGAGATATAATCTCCTTCATGGTACTCTTTGCCAGCCAATGTGAATTTCTTATTTTCCTCATCCATGTTGATATCGCCACAACCGGATACACAACATGTACCCATACCACGTGCAACTACGGCAGCGTGGCTTGTCATACCACCACGAACAGTCAAGATACCCTGAGATGCTTTCATACCAGTGATATCTTCCGGAGAAGTCTCAAGACGTACAAGTACGACTTTCTCGCCTCTCTCATTCCACTCTACAGCATCTTCTGCTGTAAATACGATTTTACCACAAGCAGCTCCCGGAGAAGCACCAAGTGCTTTACCAATTGGAGTAGCAGCTTTCAATTCTGCTGCATCAAACTGTGGGTGAAGAAGTGTATCCAAGTTACGAGGATCGATCATTGCTACTGCTTCCTCTTCTGTCTTATGTCCTTCATCAACGAGGTCACAAGCAATCTTCAAAGCAGCCGGAGCGGTTCTCTTACCGTTACGGCACTGAAGCATGTAAAGTTTTTTGTTCTCTACAGTAAACTCCATATCCTGCATATCATGGTAGTGATTCTCAAGGATATCACATACTTTGATAAATTCAGCATATGCTTCTGGGAATTCCTGCTCCATCTGAGCGATTGGCATTGGTGTACGAACACCGGCAACTACGTCCTCGCCCTGTGCGTTCTTAAGGAACTCACCCATCAATTTATTCTCGCCTGTAGCAGGGTCACGAGTGAAGGCAACACCTGTACCGGACTCATCATTCAAGTTACCGAATACCATAGGCATTACGTTAACTGCTGTTCCCCATGAATAAGGGATATCGTTGTCACGACGGTATACGTTTGCACGAGGGTTGTCCCAAGAACGGAATACAGCCTCGATAGCAAGTTTCAACTGCTCAACCGGATCTGATGGGAAATCTTCACCAAGCTGTTTTTTGTACTCAGCTTTGAACTGCTCAGCCAAAGTCTTAAGATCAGCTGCTGTCAAATCTACGTCATACTCAACGCCTTTTTCAGCTTTCATTTTATCAATGAGCTGCTCGAAATATTTCTTACCAACTTCCATAACGACATCGGAGAACATCTGGATGAAACGTCTGTAAGAATCGTATACGAAACGCTCGAATTTAGGATCCGGGTTTCCTTCGATCATTGCAGCTACTACTTCGTCATTCAAACCAAGGTTAAGGATAGTATCCATCATACCAGGCATGGATGCACGAGCACCGGAACGTACGGAAACGAGAAGTGGATTTTTGAGGTCACCGAACTTTTTACCGTTCACTTCCTCCATCCATTTAACACCTTCCATTGTCTGAGCCATAATCTCATCATTGATTTTACGGCCATCTTCATAATACTGCGTACATGCTTCTGTACTGATAGTGAAACCCTGTGGTACCGGAAGACCGATTTCAGTCATCTCCGCAAGGTTAGCACCTTTACCACCAAGCAGATTACGCATGGTCATGTTACCTTCTTTGAAGGTATAAACCCATTTGTTTGCCATGATACTTATTTCCTCCTAAATAATATAATAATGTATTTTGACACAGAAACATTTGCATAGAAATAACGCAACAGTTCTGCGGTCGCTGACTCCATTGTAACATAAAGAACGCCGAGAGAAAAGCACTTTTTTCGTCTTATCCGATTTTTTGGTAATTTAATTGACAAACCATTACAATCACACTATAATTTTTATAACTGCGGTATTATATATAAGAAGATAATTTTTTTATATAAAATGCCCTGCAAATACATTTACAATGAAATAATGGAGGTTCCTATGATACGCATAATTACGGACAGTCTGTGCGATTTAACCATGGACTATGCAAAAGAATTAAACATCGATATCATGCCGCTTACCGTTCGTTTTGGGGAAGACGATTTTAAATGTGGTATTGATCTCACCAACGAAGCTTTCTATGACAAACTTACAAACGACAGTAACAATCCTTCTACCGCCGCTGTCAATCCATTTGAATTCGAGGAAATTTTCAAAAAATACATCGATGCCGGCGATGAAGTCGTGGCAGTCCTCTTTTCCAAATACATGAGTGCAACATTTCAGTCCGCATCCATTGCCGCAGAAAACATCAATTCTGACCGTCTGTATTTGATTGACTGTGAAACGGGAGCCATGGGACAGGGACTTTTAGTTGAAACTGCTGTCACTTTGCGTGACGAGGGAAAATCCGCAAAAGAAATTGCCGACACCATTCAGACCCTTTTAAAGAAAACCGCAACCTATATCGTCGTAGATTCACTGGAATACTTAAAACGTGGCGGACGAATCAGTAAAAGTGCAGCACTGCTTGGCGGCCTGATGAAAGTACATCCGGTTTTACAGGTTATTGCCGACGGTGCAAAACCAATTGATAAGGTAAAAGGAAAGAAATCCGCAAATGCATGGCTGATTAACAAATTAAAAGACCAGCCGGCAGATGAAAATTATAAACTCGTAATCGGACATTCAAATGCGCCGGAGCGGGCAAAAGCATTTGAAGAACAACTTCGTGAGGCAGGTATTAAAAATGAAATTCTGACCACCTGCATCGGACCGGTCGTAGGAACACATATCGGTCCAAACTGTTTGGGAATTGGATATATCATCAAATAAATAAAATGGATAGAGAACAAAAAAACTATATATAAAGGAGACAACTATGCCTAAAAGAGAAGACATTAACAAAGTATTAATCATCGGTTCCGGTCCGATTATCATCGGACAAGCCTGCGAGTTTGACTACTCCGGAACACAGGCCTGCAAGGCGCTCAGAAAACTTGGTTACGAAATCGTTTTGGTCAATTCCAACCCGGCAACCATTATGACAGACCCGGAAATTGCAGATGTAACTTACATCGAGCCACTGAACGTAAACCGTTTGGAGCAAATCATTGCCAAAGAGCGTCCGGATGCCGTTTTACCAAACCTCGGCGGTCAGTCCGGCTTAAACCTTTGTGCCGAATTGGCAAGTGAGGGAATTCTTGACAAATACGGCGTACAGGTAATTGGTGTGCAGGTCGATGCCATTGAACGTGGAGAAGACCGTATCGAATTCAAGAAATCCATGGATGCCATTGGCGTTGAAATGGCAAGAAGCCAGGTATCCTACAGCGTAGATGAAGCGTTAGCCATTGCGGATGAATTAGGATATCCGGTTGTTTTACGCCCTGCTTACACAATGGGCGGCGCCGGCGGCGGTCTTGTCTATAATAAAGAAGAATTAAAAACTGTTTGTGCCCGTGGACTTCAGGCAAGTTTAGTTGGACAGGTTCTTGTCGAGGAATCCATCCTTGGCTGGGAAGAATTAGAGCTTGAAATTGTACGTGACGCCGATGGCAATATGATTACCGTCTGCTTCATTGAAAACATTGACCCAATGGGAACGCATACCGGTGATTCTTTCTGTTCCGCACCGATGCTTACCATTTCCGAAGAAGTGCAGAAACGTCTTCAGGAACAGGCATACCGCATTGTCGATTCCGTCAAGGTAATCGGCGGCACTAATGTACAGTTTGCTCATGATCCGGTTTCCGATCGAATCGTTGTTATCGAAATCAACCCAAGAACTTCCCGTTCTTCTGCACTGGCATCCAAAGCTACCGGTTTCCCAATCGCTTTAGTTTCCGCTATGCTTGCTGCCGGTCTTACTTTGAAAGACATCGAATGTGGAAAATACGGAACCTTAGATAAATACAAACCGGACGGTGACTATATTGTAATTAAATTTGCGCGCTGGGCTTTTGAAAAATTCAAAGGTGTAGAAGATAAATTAGGAACTCAGATGCGTGCCGTCGGCGAAGTAATGAGCATTGGAAAAACTTATAAAGAGGCTTTCCAGAAAGCAATCCGAAGCTTAGAGACCGGCCGCTATGGTTTAGGTTTTGCCAAAGATTATAATGAAAAATCAAAAGAAGAACTACTTCGTATGTTAGCTACTCCTTCGAGTGACCGCCATTTCATTATGTATGAGGCACTTAGAAAGGGCGCTACCGTAGACGAAATCTTTGATATTACAAAAGTAAAACACTACTTTGTTGAACAGATGAAAGAACTTGTTGAGGAAGAGGAAGCCATCGCAAAATCCAAAGGTTCTCTTCCATCCGATGAGCAGCTTATTTCCGCTAAGAAAAATGGCTTCTCGGATAAATACTTGAGCCAGATTCTTGCGATTCCGGAAGATGACATCCGCAATAAGAGAATCGAACTTGGCATTGAGGAGGCCTGGGAAGGTATTCACGTAAGCGGAACCAAAGACAGTGCTTATTATTATTCAACTTACAACGCCAAAGACAAAAATCCGGTCAGCGAAGAAAAGAATAAAATCATGATTCTCGGTGGTGGTCCAAACCGAATCGGTCAGGGTATCGAATTTGACTACTGCTGTGTTCACGCAGCACTTGCTTTGAAAAAACTCGGCTTTGAGACGATTATCGTAAACTGTAATCCGGAGACGGTTTCCACCGACTACGATACATCCGACAAATTGTACTTTGAGCCTTTAACATTGGAAGATGTTTTAAGCATTTACAAAAAAGAAAAACCACTCGGTGTAATTGCTCAGTTTGGTGGACAGACACCGCTTAATTTGGCAGCCGAACTGGAGAAAAACGGAGTTAAAATTCTTGGCACGTCTCCATCCGTTATCGACTTGGCGGAAGACCGCGATTTGTTCCGTGCCATGATGGACAAATTAGGAATTCCAATGCCGGAAGCAGGCATGGCAACAACCGTTGATGAAGCACTGGAAATTGCGAAAAAAATTGGTTATCCGGTTATGGTTCGTCCTTCTTATGTACTTGGCGGACGCGGCATGGAAGTCGTATATGATGACGAAAGTCTTACCGACTACATGAAAGCAGCCGTAGGTGTTACACCGGACCGTCCGATTTTGATTGACCGTTTCTTAAATCACGCATTGGAATGTGAAGCAGATGCCATCAGCGATGGAACACACGCTTTCGTTCCTGCTGTTATGGAACATATTGAGCTTGCCGGTGTACACTCCGGAGACTCTGCCTGCATTATTCCATCGGTTCATATTTCCGAGGAAAATGTTGCGACAATCAAAGAATACACGAAAAAGATTGCGGAAGAGATGCATGTTAAAGGTCTCATGAATATGCAGTATGCCATTGAAAATGGAACGGTTTACGTTCTGGAGGCAAATCCAAGAGCTTCCCGTACGGTACCGCTTGTTTCCAAAGTATGTAACATCCGCATGGTGCCTTTAGCTACCGACATTATTACTTCAGAACTTACAGGCCGCCCATCACCGGTATCCTCTTTGAAGGAACAGAATATTCCATATTTCGGTGTCAAAGAAGCCGTATTTCCATTCAACATGTTCCCAGAGGTTGACCCTCTGCTCGGACCGGAAATGCGCTCTACCGGCGAGGTACTTGGTCTTTCCACCTACTATGGCGAGGCGTTCTACAAAGCACAGGAAGCAACACAGACAAAACTTCCTTTGAAAGGAACTGTATTAATTTCCGTAAACCGCAAGGACAAACCGGAAGTAGTTGAAGTTGCTAAATTATTCGCCGAGGCAGGCTTTAAGATTCTGGCAACCGGTAAGACACACGAAATCATTACCGATGCCGGCGTTGAGGCAGAGAAAGTATTGAAATTGTATGAAGGTCGTCCAAATGTACTGGATTTAATTACAAACGGCGATATCGATTTAATTATCAACTCACCGGTTGGCAAAGACAGCGTACACGATGACAGTTACTTGCGCAAAGCAGCAATTAAAGCAAAAATCCCTTATATGACAACTATCGCTGCTGCCAAAGCAAGTATTAAAGGAATCTTGTATGTTCAGAAACATGGCAATGGTGAGGTAAAATCCTTGCAGCAGATTCACAGTGAAATTTCTGATAAATAATTTATCTACAACAAAAAAAGCTGCGTCTTGTAAACACAAGACGCAGTTTTTTTATATACCATATTTTTATTTAGTTGGAACGTTTTTCACATGTTTAATCCATTTTCCCTTTTTGCTTCGATATGTCATCGTCACACAATAAGTCTTCTTTTTCTTCGCCTTTTTCCGTATACATACTTTCCGAGATATTTTGTACGAATATGTCATATGCGCCTTTTTCGCTCCACGAATTGCCTTTGCTCCTTTTACCGTGCAAACACTTGTCTTCATGCTTTTGTCAGCAGTTAATTTTGTTTTCTTTCCCTTAATGTAAATCTTTTTCACAAAGAAAGGATTTTTTTCATCCCCCTGCATGATTCCCAGACGAACCTTTTTCACTTTAGCATCTACGTAAAGTTTTTTTATGGAAAATTTCTTACTGCTACCCTTACAAAAATCATTTGTCCAAAACGAATAATAGCCAATTCCTTTGTCCTCTCCCTGAGCCAAATGCCACTCTTCAATCGGCTTCGAAAAAAGACGGCTTTCATAAGACAACGAATAAAATCCTTTAGAGTAGACTTTCTTTAATGAAGTACAATCCGCAAACGCTTCATTATACATAGCAACGCCATCATTTAAATGTAATTCTGTCAAACTGCTGCAGCCAAAAAATGCATACTCTCTAACAAACAAAACATCTTTCGGCAAATAAAGTTTTTTCAAATTTTTACACTGATAAAACGCCATTACTCCAATGTTTGTTACTGTTTTTGGTATTGTTATTTTTGTCACTTTATCTGCATTTGTCAGTACCGTAAAAGACTGACGATTCACACTTAAATTTACCTCATTCGTCAAAATTTTTCCGGAATAACCAAGACTGACCACTTTGTACCCATCAATGGTTTGCGGAATCATAATTTCCGTATCATCTGACGCAATCTTTCTCAATTCGATTTCCTTTTTTGCCGCATCAATCACACGATAAGAGTATTTCCCGCTTTTTACAAAAGCACCAGTATCGCGCCAATCCTCCACCGTATCTTCCCTTGCAATCGGTTTTTCAGTTGCAGCCGGCGTGTCTGCTTTGCTTACTTTTGCCGTTAGTGGCGATGCCACAGCAAGTAACATAAACACCAAAACGCCCATCACAATTTTTGTTCTTTTACCACCAAACCACTTTTTATAAACAATCTCTGCTGCCATACTTCCTATCACCCCTCCTAAAAGATTTAATAAAAAATCATCCACATCGACACTTCGATAACAATAACCTAAGGCAGAGTTAAATACGCCCTGCAAAATTTCAATTGATAAGCTGGTAAGAAAACATATGATAAAAACCGTTTTCTTTTTATGTTTCTGTTTCCAGCTTAAAATCGCAGTAAAAAAACCATACGGAACAAACAACAATATATTTCCTATACATTGAAATAAAAATACACTTTGATATCCTGAGAAAAAATCTTTTATATACCCAAAGATACTACGAAAAGGTACAAAATTATTTGTTTGCCCTAATTCATATTCAATATTCAATGCAATTTCCTCTTGTTGTATTGGAAACGGAAAATACACCACAACAAATATCCCTGCCAGAGTAAACAAAGCCATCACATATGATATGAATAAATAAATTCCACTCTTCGTCCTTATATCCCATTCATGCATACAAAACAAAAGCACACCGGCAAATATAACAAACTGTACAAACAAAATGGTTGGTAACAAATATGTAATCATGTACATCTCTCCCTCTCATACTTTATATTATTATAATTATGATAACACATTCTAACGATAACAGATTCTAAAATTCGTGAACGGACAAAAATTAGGAGTGAACGGACATTTTTACACCAGCGGAATCACCACATCAGCAACAAACCACTTCTCTTTTGTATGTATCTCAAAATCTCCGTCAACACTCTCGACCATGTGACGAATACTTTTAATTCCATAACCATGAAGCTCTTTATCTTTTTTCGACGTTTTAATTCCCATTACAGAATTAAATTTCTCTTTGCCGTCATAGGTATTGGAAATTCGGATAATGAGCATTTTCTTTGCATATTTTATTGTAATCTTAATCTTTTTATCTTGCACTTTTTCGCACGCTTCCATTGCATTGTCAAGAAGATTTGTCAGGATTCCCGTAAGCACATAGGCAGAAACATTCAAATCTTTTGGAACTTTGACATCCATTTTAGTTTCAATCCCAAGGCGGTCTGCCTCCTGCAATTTATAGCTGAGAATACTGTCAATGACAAAATTGTCCGTTCGCTCAAACTTCGTCTGGAAAAGTTCCCCTTCCTGCATTTCATTTAAGTACGCTGTCAGTTTTTCTTTTTCGCCCTGACTGTTCATAAATGCAAGCATGGAAATATGTTTCTGAAAATCATGCCGCTGAATTCTAAGTTCTTCATCCATCTGATGCATCAGTTTAAGCTGACGGTTCTGATACACATTTAGCTGCTCCAGTTTTTCCTTTTCAAAACGCACGCGCATATTTTCAATCTGAACGTCACACAGATAAAATACCAAAACATTCATGACAAACAAAATAACCGTACAGCCAAGCATATTCAACCAGTAAAAATTCTGCTGGCAAATCATCAAATCAAGGTAAAGTGAAAACACCGGGAGCACAATCGTTACCGCCCAGTAAAGAATCGGAATCTCTCTTCCTTTCTGCAGATTGCGAAAGTTTCGTATCATAAGCACGACAAGATACTGCACGACCGGCAATGCCACCATGCCCCAGACGTTGTAATATTCTCTCGACTGGAATACATTTAAATCCAAAAATCCGGTTGCAAGTCCCACGATACATTCTGCTAAAGTCATGCTGACAAAAGCAAAGACTGAATACAAAAGGCCTTGTTTCCAGCCGCTCTCATACCCCAAAAAGGCAATCAATACAAGCATAACATAAGAACTAAGTCCCGTAAGAATTGGAATATCTATAAAAACATTTAACAGCATGGTTATCGCAAAAAAGAGCACAAAGGCTAAAAATTCAATGCCTGCCCCACGCTTGCTTTTCCCAAAAAAGCATCGGTACAACAGCCATAATTCGTAAGATTGAAATATATTGGCAATAATATAAAAAGTAGCAAAAAGCATCTCAGTCCTCCATCAGTTCATGATTAATAAATTCATCTTTAAATTGTTTTCTACGGCTTTTTCCTATTATAATCTCTTTGCCATCTGACATCTTCACCTTTGACATAGAATATTCCGAAACATAATTCAGGTTAATCAGATAACTCTTATGACAGCGGCTGAATCCATGTTTTTCGTAAATGTCACAAAGCTGCTGCAGCGAATTCCCCGCAAAAGCCACTCTCCCGTCCTTACAATGAACTTCAACACCTTTTCCCGCTCCTACAAAATACACAACATCCTTCAAACATACACTTTTATAAACGCCATCTTCACGGTACCGAAAAGCAAGCGTTCCCGTATTAACACGCTCACGCACGAGGTCAATATCTTTTACAACATCCTTGTGTTTTAACGGTTTTAAATGAAAATTCAATGGATGCACATCAAATAAATCCATACAATAATTTGATTTTCCGGAGATAAAAACCAAATAAATCAAATCCATTTTCCATGCACTGCGAATCATCTGCCCCAGTTCAATTCCATTCTTCTGTGGCAGTTCAATATCAAGAAACAGCATGTCATACCACTGACCGGACTGTAACTGCTGCTGCAATGTCTCCGCACTATGATACACGTCAACATAGAGACGCGTTGCATTTTCATAGTTATATTGTTCAATCCACCCCTCAAGCTGAGAGCATACGCCTTTATCATCATCACAAATTGCAATATTCACTGCGTATCACCTGCCTGCGTATTTATTTCCATTCTTTCGGAAGTATCGCATTTCCTCCAAATCCTTTATGTTTCCAATTGTCCTTCGACTTATCAAACGATGTCACCTGCAAAATCTGCCATGGGTTTGATTTTTTCAAAGAACGATACACTTTTTTCAAAGGTACCCACTGTCTGTTATGCGTCAAATCTCCGGAATCCCCGAGAAAAATTTTATCGCTTTTCTCATCATATAAAAACAATGTCACATAATGCCCCGGTGTATCTTTCCAGTAACAATCGCTGTCATTACTGCTCACCACAACAATACATGCCAGTGATTCTTTCACTAACTTTTGAAACGCTTCGTATTTGCCGGGCTTACGAAAAACATCTGACGTAAAACCAAGTTCTTTTAACGTAGCCTTCATATAGCCCCAGCCGATAGCACCACCACCGCCATAGCCACTCACTTTTTTTGCATACCGGTACATATCAACCGGCGAACTTTCATACGAAGAAAATGTCGTATAAATATTTGCCATGCAGCACAAACCGCATCCAAAAGCACCAAAGGAGCCACCATCGTAAAACTCTTTGCCCCATTTACCGGACCACTCTCTACGCCCCTCATAAGCCTTTGGTCCCTGAAAGAAAGTTGCTACTTTTTTGGTCGGATCAGGCGTCGGTGTCGGTTTTTGTGTCGGAGACAACGACGGCAAAGCGGTCACCTTCGGCGTAACCGCTGTCTGTTTTAATGTTTCCTTTGTCTGCTTTGACCCGGCCGGGAAAAACTGATTTAATAAAGCAGCGGCTGCCAGCATCCCGATGCTTAACAAGATGATGACAGCCAGTTGCTTTTTAGTAACTTCGCGTTTCTGCATAAAGTCTCCTAAAATGTAAATTTATCCGCAAAATACTCTTTCAAATCTACAATTTTAACTCTTTCCTGTTCCATAGTATCACGGTCACGTACCGTAACCATACCATCTTCTTCTGAATCAAAATCATAAGTAACACAATATGGTGTACCGATTTCATCCTGACGGCGGTAGCGTTTACCGATATTACCACGGTCGTCATATTCACAGTTGTAAGTCTTGCTGAGCTCTTCAAATACTTTTTCAGCATTCTCATTCAATTTCTTTGACAATGGCAGCACACCAATTTTAACCGGTGCCAATGCCGGATGGAAATGAAGAACCGTACGAACATCCGGTTTTTCTTTCGTTCCAATATTTTCTTCATCATAAGCACTGCAAAGGAAGGCAAGTGTTACACGGTCTGCTCCCAGTGAAGGCTCAATTACATAAGGAATGTATTTCTCACGTTTTTCATCATCAAAATATTCCATCGGCTCGCCGGAAGTATTCTGATGCTGTGTCAAATCGTAATCTGTACGGTCTGCGATTCCCCAAAGTTCGCCCCAGCCAAATGGGAACAAGAACTCAAGGTCTGTCGTTCCCTTACTGTAGAAGCAAAGTTCTTCCGGTGAATGGTCACGCGCACGCATCTCATCTTCTTTGATGCCAAGGCTCTGCAGCCAATCGATACAGAACTGACGCCAGTAGTTAAACCACTCCAAATCCGTTCCCGGCTCACAGAAAAATTCAAGTTCCATCTGTTCAAACTCACGGGTACGGAATGTAAAGTTACCCGGCGTAATCTCATTACGGAATGACTTACCAATCTGTCCAATACCAAACGGAATTTTTTTGCGCGACGTACGCTGTACATTTTTAAAGTTTACAAAAATACCCTGTGCCGTCTCCGGACGAAGATATACGGTATTTTTTGCATCTTCGGTTACACCCTGGAATGTTTTAAACATCAGGTTAAACTGACGAATTTCCGTAAAATTGTGTTTTCCACAACTTGGGCATGCAATTTTGTGTTCTTCGATAAACTGTTCCATCTGCTCATTGGACCAGCCATCTACAGAACCATCTAATTCAATGTCATTGTCTCCTGCAAACTCTTCAATCAACTGGTCTGCACGGAAACGCTCATGACACTCTTTACAATCCATCAGAGGGTCGGAAAAGCCGCCAAGGTGTCCGGATGCTACCCATGTCTGCGGATTCATAAGAATCGCACAGTCCACACCAACATTGTATTTATTCTCCTGAATAAACTTCTGCCACCATGCTTTTTTTACATTATTTTTTAATTCTACACCGAGATTTCCATAATCCCATGTATTCGCTAAACCACCGTAAATCTCAGAACCCGGATAGATAAATCCACGGCTCTTAGCCAGTGCAACGATTTTGTCCATTGTCTTTTCCATCGTCTTCCTCCATTGCTTTCATTTTCTCTCAATATTGTACTATTTTAACGATGTTTTTGCAAGTAAAATAATTTGTGGGGGATATTCTATATGGTGGTTTTTGAGGTTTCCGTAATTCATTAAGAAAAGTTTGCATCTCGTGGGACGTCTCCCGCCTGGTTGAGTTGCGTAACAGCAGGGGCACTGAAACTACCAGTGCCACCTGCTGACGCACTCAAAACCCACTCGATGCAAATCTTTTCTTAGTGAATTACCGGAATTCTCAAAGACCAACATGGAATATTTCCTGCGAATAATTTTCTCAAATGGGGAGAGGGTGCTTGGCCGGGCAGAGCAAAAAAGACCGTAGATTTCGCCATGAGGGACTTGCGCACCGTTACGTGTGTTCTCTAGCGAAAGTGGTCCCTCATGCGAAACTACGGTCTTTTGCTTACACATAGTAAATCGTAATTCCACCAAAGTTATTGCTTCCCTCTAATGTGAGTGTTGCCGTGACTTCGCCGTTTCTGTTATTTTTTTCATCAATTCCGCCAAAACTGCTCTCTACATGGTTCACGATCTGCCACTCTTTTGGCACGAAAAGTTCAACACCGGCAAATGATGAATCAATGTTTATTGTTGCATTTCCCGATGGGATTCTTGCCTGGTCAAGATACACCTTAACCCCTGCAAAACTGGCATCTATTTCCGCATAGCGAAAATCTTCCGATGTGATGTAACGGATGACACTGCCAAAGGTTGACGAAATATCCAGTTCGTCATCATTGAGTTTTTCACCCTTGACTTCGTCCCAATCATTTCTTTTTCTAGAGTGTCCGCGATGGACTATTTTTTTCCGAAAACGTCCAAAGATCAGGTGCAGGCCAATCGTCAAAAGAAGGGCTGCCAGTAAAACCGTCCATGGCGTGATTGCCGTGATTCCAAGCGGTTTATCGTAGATAATTGCGATAAAAGCAAGTGGAAATAAAATTCCGCCAAAGTGAACATGTGGGATACTCGCCACAATCACGGCGATGCATACAACGGTAAACAACAGTGAAAATACGCCTACTGCCGGAAGGTATCCAAGCTGGCTCACAACCAGATAGGCACCCGCCAAGATTAAAAATACGCCCCAAAAATAATTTTTTTTCATCATCTCATCCTCATTTCTACTAATTTTTCTTTTAATACTCTGCTGTAATGTCTGGATACAAAAATCTGCTTATGGGAATTTCGAAATGCCGCACAGCTCGTTGTCGACAGATTACTCTTTTGCAGCGAATAAATTTCCGACACATTGGCAATCGTCGATTTGGAAACACGCAGAAATTGATTTGGAAGAATCTCCTCCAATTCGTAGAGCCGCTGTTTCGTCTCATATATTTCATCTCTTGTGTGAACCTGAACTATTGTTCCTTCGGTTTCAAAAAACAAAATATCCAAAACATCCACATAACACTCCAAATCTCCCTGATAAAGAACCAGCCGTTTTGTCTCCGTATGACCGGATGCAAATGCCTCTTGAATTTTTTGCAGTTTTTCAGTCATCCGGCGGCAGTGAATCCTTATTTCATCATCCGGCAGATTCTCATCCAACTCAATGGTAATCTTCATAATCGCCTCCCTCTTCGTGTGTAATGCCATTATAGCAAAAGAAAATGGATTGTAAACCCATTTTCCGTAAGTGGTTCTATTTCGTTTGTAAGTGGTAAAAATAAAGCCTTAAAATCCCATATCTAACATATCCAGCGAGTGAAATGTACGGTCTGTGTGCACCTTAAAATATCGTGAAACAACTTCTTTTAACTGGAAAAGCACTGCCTCGCTGACCGAAAAAGTATACAGTTTTTGAAGCGGCGAGGAGAGAATCCTCTGCAAAGTGTAAATAGCAGTTTCCGACAACAAAATACCGGTCTTTCCGTCGTGGCATTCATCGCAGACAATGCCCGCATCCCCCACATAAAAATGGTGCAGATTTTCCGTTTTCCCACACCTTATGCACTCAAAAATACGCGGTGCCTCCCCGGCAATCGCTAACATCCGGAATTCATATATGTAACGCACCAGTTCTTCCGGCAGAGAAGGCACCGATAACGCCCGCAGCGACAAATACAAAAGATTCAATTCATGCTTCGCTGTCATTCCTTCCCTCGTAAAATAATCTGCCACCTCGCAAAAATAAAGTGCCAGATATAAATGCTCCAGATTCTGCCTTAATTCCGGGAAATAATTTTCCACCTCAACCTGCTCTATGCTATAAGAATCCCGTCCTCTATAAATAAAAAACTCCCCAAAGGTAAACGGTTCCGTTGCAGCAGACAGCGGACTTCTGGGGCGCCTTGCCCCTCTGGCGAAGGCGGAGATGCGCCCCCGCTCTTTCGTCAAAAGGACAACACGTTTGTCGTATTCACCAATGGTAGCTGCCGAAAGCACCATTCCTGTCACTCTCTCTTTCACGTGTTCCCCTCTCTTCCTTTGCTGCATTTTCCCATCCGTTTCTTCCTTTTTCTTCCCTCACATACGCCAGATAATCAGACACTTTCCCCGTCTGTGTAAATGTATTCCAGTTTGCTTCATTTCCCATTGCGTTCCTCCTCGCCACAGTCCTTTTGCGGCTTTTATACTTTTGTCCGGATGTAAATTGCTTTACACCCTAGCAATAGGATATCCCGATTCCAAACCGGCTATGCTAACACATATTGGTAATCAGTCTTTTTCTTTATAGCCAAAATTCTTAAGAAGAAAATCACTGTCACGCCAGTCTTTTTTCACCTTAACCCAAAGTTTCAGATTTACCTTTGCCTGCAAAAATTCTTCAATTTCCCTTCTGGCATCGGTTCCAATTCGTTTGAGCATACTGCCCTGTTTTCCGATGATAATTCCCTTATGGGAACTTCTCTCGCAGATAATAGTAGCATCAATGTCAATCAAATTTCTTTTTCCCGGCCTGTTTTTCATCTGGTCAATGGCAACAGCAATTCCGTGTGGAATTTCATCCGAAAGCAGACGAAGTGCTTTTTCGCGAATCAATTCCGCCACAATCTGGCGCACCGGCTGGTCCGTAATCGTATCCTCATCGTAAAATGCCGGTCCCTCTTCCAGATAAGAAAACATGGTCGTAATAAGTTCATCGACATTTTCGCCCGTCCACGCAGAAACCGGTATAATTTCTGCAAATTCCATCATATCTTTATAGGCAGCAATACATTCTAACAATTCGTCTTTCTTAATCGTATCAATTTTATTCATTACAAGAATAACCGGCGCTTTGGACTGTTTTAACTCCTCTGCAATATAGCGCTCGCCTCTGCCGATAAATGTTGTTGCCTCAACAAGCCAGAGCACAAGGTCAACTTCTGAAAATGTTTTTTCTGCCACACCTACCATATATTCACCAAGCTTATTTTTTGCCTTGTGAATACCCGGCGTGTCCAAAAAAACGATCTGTCCGCGCTCATCATGATACACCGTCTGAATCCGGTTTCTCGTAGTCTGCGGTTTATTTGAAGTAATCGCTATTTTCTGACCAATCATTTGATTCATCAACGTAGATTTTCCCACATTTGGTCTGCCCACTAACGTAACAAAACCTGATTTAAATTCCTGTCCCATCTTATCCTCCATTTTCTTTCTAATTCAAAACACGTATTTCATTAAATAAATCTTTTGCATCTTCCACTTTTCCTTCGCTTCCGATTGCACAAATATATCCATCACTAAGTACCGTGGAAACCATTTTTGCAGCCTCGCGAACCTGTTCACAGTCTGCCGAAAGCACCTCATCTCTCTCTTTTTGAATCTGCTCAAAGGTAATGTCGGTAAGCCATGCCTGACTCGAACGCCGTCCCTCGGCTCTCGGTGTTAATGGCGTATCTAACTCACTAACCGTACCAATAATATATTTCATCATATCGCGCTCATCAGCATCAAAAGCTTCCAGATAAGCCGGTACCTTTTCAAATACTTCATTTGTTTCTGCAAGGTTCGGGTCGCGGTACGATACCATATACCCATTTCCCAAATCTGTAAAAGCACACATAACTCCATAGGCGCCGCCTTTGACACGGACTTCATTCCACAAGTAATCATATCCAAGAATTGTTTTTAATACCTTATTGACACCGTTGTAAGCAATTCCTTTTTCCGAAGAATTTCCGACCCGTGCCACGTACTGCACTTTTCCAGCCGTCTTAAATCCCTCATTTCCTACAATCGGTTTCATCGAATATTCCGGTTTTAGAAGTTTTTCCTCCTCAGAATCCGGCAACCGGTCAATCAACCGTGAAAGTCCATTTTCAAGCGGTTTTAAGCCTTCTTTGCCAGAAGTTAAATCGACAGACAGACGCTCCTTTACAAAAACCTTCTTTGCCAATGCCTGTAAAACAGAAATCAAATTCTCCTTTCTCTCATCAAAATGCTCTTCCAAATCGCACAAAAAGTCATAGTAGGCAATTCCTCTGATATATTCCGTAAGATATGCGTTCTTTTTCATATATGCCATCGCACGGCCAACCGCTGTTGTATGTCCTGCCGACAAAAGCGATGACTGCTTAATCGAACGGCTCTCCGCAATAATCTCATACAGTCGTTTTTCATCGAAAAGCTTTGTATTGGTAAGCATTTCCGCCAAAAGGTCAAACACCTTTTCCGTCTCTGCGGTTAATGCTTTTCCACTAATCTCCCATAAATACCGGTAATCGTCATTATGACGGTTTGCGTACACAACCAAATCTGTCGAAATTCCGCCGGCATGCAAAAGAATCTCATTACTAAGTTCCAGTTTCGTATACTTTTCCGTATCCATAGCCGAAATTAATTCGCTCAAAAGGGACAAATACGGTGTATACTCTTCCAAATCTTTGACATCGAAAAAGCAGCGAAAATACTCAATGCCATTCGTAAAAATATCATGATGCAAAACCGGAACTCCCACCATTTCTTTCATTTCATTTTTAAATGGCTGCGCTTCTTTCTTCATATCCTCTCTCGTAAGAAGCGGAATGCATTTTAAATCCTCCGAAGGAGTCGGCTCCTCCTGATACTTTTTGAGTTCCTCTGTTTCTTTCACGAGTGCCTCTTTCTGTTCATCGCTCAAAGTTTCCATATAGTCTTCCAGCTTTTTCTTTTCTTCCTCTTCCATAAGCGTAGTCAAGCCCACTTTTGGCTGCACACTGACAAATGTCGCATGCGGATTTTTAAGCAGATATTTTTCAATGATTTTTTCAAAATAATCTGTGCCAACCTGCTTTTTCAAAAATGCAAATGTATCGTTTGCCTGAATATGAATAAACGGTTTATTTTCATCATACAGCCAGCTGTCAAAAATCTGAAGTCCATACATAAGCCCTTTCGGGAAGTTTCCAAAATCCGCCTCCCGGTACTGAAATTCATATCCGTTGATTGCCGCAAGCAGTGACTGCTGATTCAATCCCTCTTTGACGATTTTTTTCAACTCAGTCTCAATCACAGTAATAAACTGCTGTTTCTGCTCCATTTTTACATTTTTCGCAATAATCGAGAAAAACGGCTGTCTGACACTCTCTTCATAATAACAACTGATGTCATTTCCAATGCCCGCGTCCAATAAAGCCTGTTTTAACGGTGCTCCAATCGACTGCACTAATACATAGGAAAGAACCGGAAATGCCCGGTACAAATTTCTGTCAAGTCCGTCGCCACACACGGTATTATAACTGAAATATGCCTTTCCTTCGGTGTCCTCCCCTTCCGTCACCGAATAAAAACCATACTCCTCTTTTCTTTCGGCAAATGGCTTTTGCAGCCGCACCTCGGAATCCACTTCAATTTTCTCAAAATGGCTCAGATAATTTTCATCAATCCAGTTTAACTTTTCTTCCATATCCATATTTCCATACAAATACAGATAACTATTCGATGGATGATAATATTTTTTATGAAATGCCAGATAATCCTCGTAGGTCAAATCCGGTATTGATGCCGGGTCTCCGCCGGACTCCACGCCATATGCCGTATCCGGGAATAACGACTGCTGGATGTTACGGTCTAACAATTGTTTCGCTGATGAAAATACACCCTTCATCTCATTAAATACCACACCATTGTAAATCAGTTCTCCATCCACGCTCTCTAATTCATAGTGCCATCCTTCCTGGCGAAAGATTTTTTCTTCTTTATAAATATTCGGATAAAAAACCGCATCCAGATACACATGCATGAGGTTTTGAAAATCCTTGTCATTACAGCTTGCCACCGGGTAAACTGTCTTATCCGGGTAGGTCATCGCATTTAAGAATGTGTTTAAGGATCCCTTTGCTAGTTCAATAAACGGGTCTTTGACCGGAAACTTATCTGAACCACACAACACCGTATGCTCCACAATATGAGCAACTCCGGTCGAATCCTTTGGCGGTGTCCGAAAACCTATGTTAAACACTTTATTCTCATCATCATTTTCCAAAACTGCCACTCTGGCACCGCTCTTTTTATGGCGGAGCAAATATCCTGTACTGTTTAAATCCGATATTTTGCTTTCTTCAATTAACTCGTATGCGCTGCAATTTGAAACATTCATCGCGACTCTCCAATCTATTCTTTTCTTCTTATTTTCTATCTTTTTTCAGATATTTATACAGTATCACATTTGGCGGGGGAATGTCAAAAATTTGAGTGGTTTTTTCACTTTCCAAATTCCCCTAAAATAAATCTGCATCTCTTGCGCCGCTCCCGCTTATCAAAATGCGTAAGGGTATCGGCATGTAAACTACACATGCCAGATACCCACGTATTTGAAGCGCAATCGTTGCAGATTTATTTTAGGGGAATCACCGGAAGCTTCTTGCCGGTACTTGCAAACCAACGAAACTTACTACAAAATTACTCTTTGACTTTTGTTTCCTAATGTGCTATTGTTAAAGGGTGTTAAATTATATTTTTAGGAGGCAAAACACATGAAAGGTACAGTTAAATGGTTTAATGCCAAAAAAGGTTTCGGATTTATCTCCGATGAAGAAGGAAATGACGTATTCGTACACTTTTCTGCTCTGCAGATGGACGGATTCAAAGTTCTCGATGAAGGCGACGAAGTAGAATTCGAAGTTATCGATGGCGAGAAAGGTCCTCAGGCAGCAAACGTAACAAAGTTATAATCGATTGTTAATGAAATAATTTTTGAATAAAAGTTATATAAGTTAAAAGGGTTGTAACAAAAGGTGCTTCATTCGTGGAGCACCTTGCTTTTTTATATAGATTCATGTAAAATGAATCTTAGGTCAAAATGACAAAATGACATTCGCACTTACATGAAAAAGATATTTACAAAATGGAGGATTAATGTAATGGGAAACTATTTTCAAAAAGAAATTGAATGTGCATCCGCAGACCAGATTCGCGCATGGCAAAGTGAGCGTTTGGTAAAGCAGGTAAAAAACATCTATGACAACGTTCCTTACTACCGCACACGCATGCAGAACAAAGGTCTTGAACCAAGCGATATTAAATCGATTGATGATTTACATAAACTTCCTTTTATTACAAAGGATGACTTAAGAGATGCTTATCCATATGGACTTTTGGCACGTCCTTTAAAAGATTGTGTCCGCATGCAGTCAACAAGTGGAACGACCGGACGCCGTGTTGTAGCTTTCTATACCCAGCACGACCTTGATTTATGGGAAGACTGCTGTGCCCGCGCGATTGTTGCTGCCGGCGGTACAAAAGAAGATGTAGTTCATGTCAGTTATGGCTATGGCTTATTTACCGGCGGGTTTGGATTAAATGGCGGTTCTCATAAATTAGGAAGTTTGACACTTCCGATGTCCTCCGGTAATACAGACCGTCAGATTCAGTTTATGACAGACTTAGGTTCGACTATTTTATGCTGTACACCATCCTATGCTGCCTATTTGGCAGAGACCATTGAAGAGCGTGGTGTAAAAGATCAGATTAAACTGAAAGCCGGCATCTTTGGTGCAGAGGCATGGACAGAAGAAATGCGCCACGATATCGAGCAGTCACTTGGCATCAAAGCTTATGACATTTATGGTCTGACCGAAATTTCCGGACCGGGTGTTGCTTTTGAGTGTGAAGCACAGAGCGGCATGCATATTAATGAGGACCACTTTATTGCCGAAATTATCAATCCGGAGACCGGTGAAGTTCTTCCGGACGGTGAAAAAGGTGAATTAGTATTTTCCAGTATTACAAAAGAAGCATTTCCGCTTCTCCGCTACCGTACACGTGATATCTGTATATTAAGCCGCGAGAAATGTTCCTGCGGACGTACTCATGTAAAAATGACAAAACCAATGGGACGAAGTGATGATATGCTGATTGTAAAAGGTGTCAATGTATTCCCTTCACAGATTGAAACGGTATTAATCAATCAGGGATTCCCGGCAAATTATCAGATTATCGTTACCCGTGCTAAAAACAGTGATAATATTGAAGTTCAGGTAGAAATGACTCCGGTCATGGCAGCTGACGCTTCCTTCAACCGCGATCTGGCTCGCAAAAAATTAGTATCCGGTCTGAAAGCCATGCTTGGTATTTTAGCTGAAGTTACTTTAGTAGAGCCGAAAACCATTGCACGCAGTGAAGGAAAAGCAGTCCGCGTCATTGATAAGAGAAACTTATATCAGGGCTAATTTATTTTCCCAATCATTTGTTCATAAAGTGTCAGGCCATAACTTGTGTCGCCTGGCACTTTTTCATACATTTGAAAACGAATTTCATTTTCTTCCGTTCTGCCCGCCGACAAAAACAATACATTCTCAGGGTGTTCCCCATACAATTCTTTTGCAAATTTCGTAATATGAGTCACCATCCATACCGTTACCGCCTCCGAAAGACAAGTATGCATTAAATCCATTGCAATCTGGTAAGCCGTCACTTCTGTTGTAGTCGCAAACGATTCATTCAAAAGAATCAGCGTATTTTTCTTTGCCCCACGTAAAATCTGCTCCATACGCTTTAACTCTTCTTCAAATTTACCCATGTTCATCGTTGCATCTTCGCGTCTGGTAAAATGCGTGAAAATATCTTCATACGCATGAAGCGGATATTTCTTTGCCGGCACATACATTCCCGCCTGACAAAGCACCTGCGCAATACCAAGACTACGCAAAAAGGTTGATTTTCCGCCTTGGTTAGCTCCCGTCACGATAAGGGCCCGTTGTTCTTTCAGACTCACAGTATTTGGAATTGGCTGCTCCATACTCTGCAAAGCAAGTGCCAATTCATATAATTTTTCTGCCTCTTCTTCACAAGCTTTTGGCATACAAAAATAAAAACCAACCGACAAACCACGCTCATACATTCTCGCACAGCCCGCCAAAAAGATAATCTGCCTTGACAGCGTCTGTAAAATCTCCTCCCACTGCTGCAGAAACGGCGAACACTGCTCTAATAATTCAAGGACAACCCGGTTGGCAAACTGAACACCGCTCTGGTAAACTTCCTCACTGGCAATTACGCGCCCCTTCTTTCCTGAGAAAATACCGCTTCCTGCCCGCTTTGCCTTGTCACATACAGAAACAACTTCCACATTTTCCAGGGAAAATCCTTCCCCAATTGCTCCCTCCAGCACAATTTCTCCGTTTCCTTTAAAAGCATCCAGATTCTGCACCAGTGCAAGTTGCTCTTCTAATCTTTCGGCCGGCTCTGCCTCACAAAAACTGTCATAAAAATAGTTAAATGCAGTCTCTTTGAAAATCTCCGGATTTTTCGCTCCCATTTGCGAAATCTCAGAAAGTCCCTGCACCAATTCCCGTATCGTTTCTACATGCACACCAATCATCGTCTGTTCCATCAAATGTTTCCCGCGGCTGTCTAAAATCGCATGCAGTCCACGGGTCAGATTTTCCGAAAGCAAAACAATCCGGTCCCGCAGCTGATATGTTACCGATGCCTTTTCACAGGCAGCCGTAACAACCTGCTGCCTTTTTTCAATCTCACTTTCCGTCGTAAGAGGATGCTGAAGAACTTGCAAAATAGCGGGAATGTCACCTACTTTGTCACCTGCCATATTTCTGGCAATCCAGTGCAGATTTAAGTCCTTTTCCAAATCCTGCTTTCTCCGATACGAAAAATTTGTCTCCTCGAAAAATTCAATCTTCATGTCCTATCACCGCCTTCATCTGATTTTCGGTCATATTGTATTTGGTAATCAGTGAGTCTTCATATTCTGCCTCACTCGCTGGTTTTCTTGTTATTTTGAAAGAACGCGTATGATGGTCATCTGCCAGTTCCGCAACCAGACTCACTAACCCACCCCTCTCTTTTGCAAGCGACTGGATATGTGTCACATAAATTCCATAGCAGTCATGCGACATGAAATAATCAAGCACTTTCTGCCCCATAATACCGGCATCCCACGTTGCCGCTGTCGTAAATAGCTCATTCAAAATCACAAAACTTCCACTCCATTTTTCCTGCATCATCGGTTTTAAGCGGGTTAATTCCTCGACTAACTTTCCTTTTCCGGACATCTCCGATTCGTCATTTGAAAAATGCGATAAAATCGTTGTGTAATTTGGCACACCTGCCTTTTCACATGGAACTAAAAGACCCATTTTTGCAAAATACAGAATTTGTCCAATCATGCGCGCATAGGTCGTCTTGCCTCCTCCATTGGCTCCCGTAATCACAAAGAACCTCTCATCTCTTTGCAGATTACAGTCATTTGCAATCACTTCCTTTTCACTTCGAAGAGCTAGGGCAAGATCATATCCCTGCTTCACTTCCAGTTTCTCCGTTTCCTCTGGCATACAAAATGAATAGCCTCTGCCTTTCATTTCCCGCACAAGCAGGAAAAAACCAAGATAATACTGCACATCCTCCGCTAACTGCACCAGTTTTTCATCCATCTGAATCTGTAACAGTGTTTCTAACATACCATCCCAGTTTTGTCTCTTAATCTGCCGCTCCGCTAGATTTCTCTCAAGCAACGTAAGCTCTGTTTCCTTGTTTACATTCACTGCCTGCCCCAGCTTTTTGGCGGCAGCAAAGGCCTTTGCCATTCTCTCTGCAAAAAATTCGCCCTCCGGTTTTTCTTCCCACACAACCTTGTTTTTTTGAAGGGAAAATATCATTTTCGTTTCTTCCATCGACTGATGCAGATTTTCCGCCAATTCTTTGCCCTTTTCAAACGCTTCGCTTTTTGTCACCTCACAAAGATAGGAAACAAGTTCTTCCATTGCATCCGAATAAGACGGCTGCCTTTTTAAGTCATCCAATAATTGTTCAACTGCTTGTATGTAAATAAGAAGGGAATCTAAATGCCATTTCTGCTTTTGATAAATCAGATTACTGTAAGTGCTTTTTTTCTCATAAGAAACTGCCCTCGCCACCTGCTTTGCATACCTGTCAAACGCCTTGAAAACTGCCTCATTTTGCATATCTGAGGTGATTTTTTTCCGATACTTTGTTGTCTCAGATTCTTTTGGAATATTCTCATACAATTTTTGTAAATCATATCCCTTAACCAAATTGTTCATGTAAGAAATGCACACATTCAAATTAAAATCCGTAAAAATACTGATTTTATCCGAATCCTCACATTTCTCTTTACCCAATATACTATAAAACAAATGCTACCTCCTTTATTTTGACCGAAAGGCACTTAAAACACCAAGTGCCTTTCGATTGATTCACTAGAATCGGAAATCTCTTTTGCCTTCATGAATATTTTCAATATACTCTTTTGCCTTCTCTTTCACTACCGGATTTGTAATAATTTCCAACTGCTCCCGAATCACTTTTTCCCCTTTTTCTTTGGTGTCCGCAGAAGCATAATCCTCCAAATATTCCTTGAGTGTCATCAGTGCATTTGGCTGACAACAGTTTACAATCTGCCCCGATTTCAACAATTTCATAAACCGGTCACCGGTTCGTCCTTCCCGGTAACAAGCCGTACAGAAACTCGGAATATATCCAAGTCCAAGCAGCCAGTTCACAACCTCATCCAGACTTCTTCTATCGGACACGTCAAACTGAGCGGAATTCTCTTCTTCCGGCTCTTCCTCAACGTAGCCGCCTACACTTGTGCGGGAACCACCGCTAATCTGGCTAATTCCAAGGTCTAATACCTTTTCTCTCGTTGCCTTCGATTCACGAGTTGAAACAATCATTCCGGTATACGGCACCGCAATGCGGATAACCGATACAATCTTCTCAAAAATTTCATCCGGAATAGCATTTAATTCTTCCGGATCAATGTCATCTGCCGGACAGACACGAGGTACGCTGATGGTATGCGGTCCAACGCCAAACTTAGCCTCTAAATGCTCCGCGTGCATAATAATACCAACCAATTCATATCGGTATTTATCCAGACCGAACAACACGCCGCATCCTACGTCATCAATTCCAGCTTCCATGGCACGGTCCATCGCCTCTGTATGGTACGCATAATCACTTTTTGGTCCTGCCGGATGCAGCTCTTTGTAAGCCTCTTTATTATAAGTCTCCTGGAACAAAATATAGGTTCCAATCCCTGCATCTTTAAGTTTCTTATAATTTTCAACAGAAGTCGCCGCAATATTTACATTTACTCGACGAATCGCTCCATTTTTATGCTTAATGCTGTATATTGTACGAATGCTCTCCAAAATGTATTCGAGCGGATTATTCTCCGGGTCCTCGCCTGCTTCTATCGCTAGTCGCTTATGCCCCATATCCTGCAGTGCAATTACTTCCTGCTTAATTTCTTCCTGCGTCAGTTTTTTTCTCGCAATATGCTTATTTTTTACATGATACGGACAGTACACACAACTGTTAATACAGTAATTGGATAAATAAAGTGGCGCAAACATTACAATTCGCTTGCCATAAAACCGCTCTTTAATCTCTTTTGCAAGTTTTTCAATTTCCTTATTTTCCTCTTCCAATTCACATTCCAAAAGAACCGCCGCCTCTTTGTGGCTGATTCCTTTCATCTCGCGTGCTTTCTGCAAAATCGCATCAACTACCTGTTTATTTGCCTTATTTTCTCTGGCATATGCCAGTGATTCTAAAATTTCTGCATCGTTAATAAATTCATCTGCGATACTCGATTTTGGATCATATTTGTACATAATAATTTCCCCCGATAGTATCAAAATTGGCTGCTTGCGCAACTGTATTAAGGATAGCACAAATGAGATTTTTTTTCAATGTTTTCCGTTGCTTTGTGTCAAATGTTCGATGTCACTTTTTTTGTTTTCCATAATTCCGTAGAAAAAATTTGCGTCTCGTGGGCGCTCCCGCTCGTTGAGTGCGTAGCGGTATGGGCACTGAAACTACCAGTGCCACATACCGACGTACTCAAACCCACGAGTCACAAATTTTTTCTACGGAATTACTGGAGCCCAAAGAAACCGACAGCGAATATTTGACACCATCCAATTCACTTAAAACTTTGTTCTAAAATAAAATGCTGACAAGTTCTGTCCATTCCCTTTTGTCACAAAACCGTCTTCCAGTGCGAGTGCAATCATGCCCTCCATCATGCTCCACATAGAGACAATTGCGCCAACCTCGTTTGCTTCTGCTATTACGGCAGGTGTTTTCTTACGAAGTTCCTCTCCTGCCATATCTCTATGCCTGCCAATCAATTCTGCCAACAGATTAATCCCTTCGCCTAATTTACCTTTTACCATCTTATAATCCTCATATGAAATGACTGCAAATTCCGGTAAGAGTTTACCATCCTTCACACTGACAAAACGATTTTTTAACAGAGCGGATAACGCCGCTACTTCTTCAGGCTCCTGTTTTCTTTCAACTGCTGCCTCCAGCACCTGACCAACCGCATTTTGATATTCAAAAGGGTTCAGAACGTTATCCGACAATTTTACAAAGTTCATAATACGCATATAGCCTTTGCTCATATCATATTGTCCATAAATCCCCTTCGTATCTGTATGATATTCTCCTCGAATTCCCATAACATATCCATTACTGCCATTCTGTAACAAAGGGAATGTAAGCTTCGTATTCATCTTCTGTTCAGACATCATACCGGCTTCCCAAATAATCAACAGTAGTATAAACCACTTTTTTGCATTAAGGTCTGCCGCCTCATAGCAGTAATCCGTCTCTTCTAGATATTCCAGTCCCTTATCAACAAGTTGCTTTACCTTCTCCAGTTTCGGATAAAGTAATTCGACTGCCTTGTCATATACTGCTTTTCTCCACTGTTCATCATACAAAACCATATTGCTCTGATAAGCTTTTCCTTTTCTTACAAGTAGTCCCATCTTTTCCAATATTGCAACTTCATCTTCAAGATAAGGAACTCCAACACCCATTTCAAGACTCAGTTCTTCTAATGTTTTCGGACTCTCGTATGCAGCAATAATCAGATTCCCAGGAAGTTTTCTTTCAAATAATTCCCAGTATCCACTCGAACTATTTCCCCAAAAATTCATAGTAAATTTTTCCGGAGCATAACTTAATTTGCCATATTCTCTAACCATATCCATTCCTTCTTTCAGCTTTTTCCTGCCCTCAAAGAGATACTGTTTCACATTCGATACAGATAGATTGTATTGATTTGCTATTTCCTTGCAAGTCCTGCCACCAATGTAATAGCTAATCATAATCCGGCGGTACCTTTCCCTAAGGAAAGATAACTCTCTTCGCAAAAGCATTATTTCCTCCGCCTTTAACATATTTTCCTCAGGAGAAATACAGCAGGCGCCTTCAAAATCATTAGGAATTTCCGTATGCCTTTCTTTTGCACTTTCCCGCCAATAATTTTTACACAGATTGTTGGCAACACGCCACATATATCCATATACTGCTTCATCACTCTGAATCCTTCGATACGAACGAAGCATCTCCAAAATGATATCGGATGCAACATCTTGTGCCGCAACAGTGTTTTCAAGTCTCTTAACACAATATAAATATATTTTCTGCATATTCTCCTGAATAATTGTTTCTATCTGTTTCTTTGTCATAGGTTCTCCTTTTCGAACTATTGTTTTGAAAGCTTTCATATCTATAGTAGCAAATATTGCCTGCTGGTTAAAAAACTTTTTGAAAATAACTGGTATTTTCCCGTCATCTAAATTAAAATAAAATTAACAGAACTATATACTTTTGGGAGGATACCGTCATGAAAAAACGCTTACAATTTTATCTGAACTACTACGAAACATTAACAACAGAAAAATCCCTGACCACCGCAGAGGCAGCCAGGGAACAAGAGCAATCTGCAAAGAGGCATTGAGATAATCGCCCCTTCTGGAAAATTCTGAATCGCAATTCCAAGGGCCAGCGCAAAAGCATTTTCTCCAACTTTTGATTCATACTCCCCTTCATGAAAAATACCATGCCTGCTCCCAATGTTGTTCCCAGAAAAGGAATCA
>ERZ773252.791-NODE-791-length-34841-cov-4.493589_pt1 | contig 34841 bp, 29 predicted proteins | sample MGYA00580517_ERZ773252 | MGnify/ENA primary metagenome ERZ773252 (study PRJEB29015, sample SAMEA2737766) | human gut metagenome | biome: human gut; feature: human-associated habitat; material: faeces | place: China | collected 2012 ...
TCGGGGCTGAAGCGCTCGCGCAGCAGGCCGAGATCGAGATCCTCGTCCCGCTTGGACAGACGGCGTCCGTCCACGTCGCACAGCAGCGGAATATGTACGAAATGCGGCGGTTCGAAGCCGAACAGGCGGTACAGCCAGATCTGACGCGGCGTGCTGGAGATGAGGTCGCTTCCGCGAACGACCTCGGTCACGCCCGACAGGCCGTCATCGACCGTCACGGCGAGCTGGTAGGCGAAAACGCCGTCCGAGCGCCGGATAATGAAATCACCGCACTCCTCCGCCAGGTTTTCGCTGTACGCGCCGAACACGCCGTCGGTGAACGAGATGATCTCGTCGGGCACGTGCACACGCGTTGCAGGCGCACGTTTTTTCCGTTTTTCTTCGATCTCCGCAGGTGTGAGATCGCGGCAGGTTCCGGCATACAGCACGCGGCCGTCCGAAAGATGCGGCGCACTCGCGGCGTGCAGCGCGGCCCGGGAGCAGAAGCACGGATAAAGCAGCCCCTTTTCACGCAGAATCTGCTCGTATTTTTCATAAATCGGCGCCCGCTCGGACTGATACGGCACCTCGCCGTCCCAGTCGAGACCGAGCCAGCGCAGATCGTCCATAATGAGATCCGCGTAGCTGCGCGGACAGCGCATCGCGTCAAGATCCTCGATCCGCAGCAGGAACGCGCCATTCTGATGCCGTGCGCTCAGCCACGCAAGCAGCGCGCACAGCACGTTTCCAAGGTGCATACGCCCGCTCGGACTGGGCGCAAAGCGTCCGACTGTCTGCATCGGCAGTCTCTCCCTTCTGTCTTTTCACTCCGACTATTCTACCACATCGCGCATATACATTGCAACAGTCCGGTATTTCTGCTATAATGAAGCGCACAAGGATTTGTCACGAGGAGGAACCGTCATGGCCGTACGAAAACACCTTGCTCTTGCGCTGCTGCTGGCACTCGGCCTTTCCGCGTGTGCATCGAGCGAGCCGCCGCAGGCGGAAACGCCGCCCGCCCGGCAGACACAGCCCGAAGCACCCGAGCCGACGCTCGAGGAGCAGCAGCAGGCCGCCGCTGAGGGATACACCGAAAAGCTTACCCTTGAGCAGCAGACTGCGCAGCTGTTCTTTGCACGCTGTCCGGACACGGACGCCGCCGCTGAGGCCGCTGAATACAGTCCCGGCGGATACATCCTGTTCGGCCGCGATTTCGACGGCAGGACCCGGGAGCAGGTGCAGGACGGCATCGCCTCCTGTCAGGCTGCCGCAGCCGTTCCCATGCTCATCGGTGTCGACGAGGAGGGCGGCACGGTCGTGCGCGTGAGCGCGAACCCCAATCTGCGCAGCACGCGCTTTTCCTCGCCGCAAAAGCTGTACGCTGAGGGCGGTCTCGACCGCATCCGCAGCGACACGGAGGAAAAGGACGCGCTCCTGCTCTCGCTCGGCATCAACGTCAATCTCGCGCCGGTGTGCGATATTTCATCCGATTCGTCGAGCTTTATCTATCCCCGCACGCTCGGTCAGGATGCCGAAACGACGAGCGACTATATCCGCACCGTTGTCGGGCAGATGAAGAGCGACGGCATCGGCATGGTACTCAAGCATTTCCCCGGCTACGGCGGCTCCGCGGACACGCACACCGGACAGGCGCTCGATCCGCGCCCGCTGAGTGACTTTGAGAAGAACGATCTGCTGCCCTTCGAGGCCGGCATCGATGCCGGTGCGCAGGCCGTGCTCGTCAGCCACAATATCGTCGCCTGCCTTGACGCAGATTATCCGGCATCGCTCTCCCCTGCCGTACACGCTCTGCTGCGCGACCGGCTCGGCTTTGACGGCGTGATCATGACCGACGACCTCGCCATGCAGGCGGTGACCGATTTTACAGGCGACGAAAACGCCGCCGTGCTCGCTGTACAGGCCGGGAACGACCTGATCATCTCGTCCGATTTCGTCACGCAGTACCACGCGGTGCTCGACGCCGTAAAAAACGGCACGCTGCGCAAAAATGACATCGAGCAGGCAGCACAGCGCGTTATCCTCTGGAAGATACAGCTCGGCCTGATCTCTTTCTGAAATCACTTTTTCTTCGATATGGAGGCAATCTATGAACATAACCGTATATCTCGGCGCAAGCAGCGGCAATTCTCCCGCTCTTGAACAGGCGGTGCGCGAGGTTGGCGCATGGATCGGCGAGAGCGGCAACGCGCTCGTCTACGGCGGCTCGAAATCCGGTCTGATGGGCGTGCTCGCGGAGAGCACACTGCATACAGGCGGCCGCGTCACCGGTGTCGAACCGCAGTTTTTCATCGACGCAGAGCTTCAGTACGACGCGATCGACGAGCTGATCGTCACCGAAACCATGGCGGAGCGCCGCACGAAAATGATCGAACTCGGCGATGCGTTCATCGCGATGCCCGGCGGCACGGGTACGCTTGAGGAGATTTCCGAGGTGATGAGCATGTGTGCGCTGGGTCATCTCGACGCCCCCTGCATTCTGTATAATCTGAATGGCTATTACGATGACCTCCGCTCGCTGCTGCGCCGCATGGTCGACGCCGGACTTTCGACCGAAGACCGCCAGCGCGGTATTTTCTTTGCGTCGACGCTCGACGAAATCCGCGAGCTGCTGAAATAAGGTTTCGCTGTCTGTAAACTGCGTTATTCGCAGTCTAATCCCCCCTTTCTGTGCATATGCTGAAGCAAACGCATGGAAAGGGGTCTTTTATTTGCTGTTTCCTGCTCTGGCGGCGCTCGGCGGCGCATTTTTCCTCTTCGTTCTGCGCGTGCAGGGGGCGGACGGCTGCTTTCCCAGGCCGCTCTCCGCCGAGGAAGAAGCGAAGCTGCTGAAGAAAATGCGCGAGGAAGGCGATACATCCGCGCGAAACCTCCTGATCGAGCATAATCTCCGGCTTGTTTCGCATATCATCAAAAAATACTACTCCCCAGAGGCAGAACGCGACGATCTTGTTTCCATCGGAACGATCGGTCTGATCAAGGCGGTCGACACCTTTCGGTCGGAGCGCGGCATCCGTCTGACTACCTATGCCTCCAAGTGTATCCAGAACGAGCTGCTGATGCACTTCCGCCGCAAGCGCAGAACGGCCGGCGAGGTCTCGCTTTCGGATACGCTCGAGACCGACGGCGACGGCAATGCGCTTTCGCTTCAGGATACGATCAGCTGCGAGGACGAGGGACTAAACGCCGTGGACGATCACGACCGCTATTATTCGATGTACCGCGCGCTCTTCTCCTCGCTCAGCCCGCGCGAGCGCGAGGTCATCCGGCTGCGGTACGGTCTCGGCGCTGCCGCTCCACTGCCGCAGCACGAGATCGCCCGCCGTATGAACCTGTCTCGCAGCTATATCTCCCGTATCGAAAAGCGAGCCCTCGAGAAGCTGCGCGGCGCCATCGGCGAGATGCCTCCATAAAAAATCCTGCTGTTCGGAGAAAAAAACTTGACACTCGGCTGCGGATGCGCTATAATAATGAAGTCGCAGAGAGCGGCAAGCATTCAGCCGAATTGTGTAAAGGTAGCACGACAGACTCTGACTCTGTTTGTGAGGGTTCGAATCCTTCTTCGGCTGCCACATGGACCACTTGAAACCACAGGGTTTCGAGTGGTTTTTTATTTATCTTTGAAAAAGGACGTGAACACCATGCGCATATCCTCGGTCATCGGACTGTATTTCAGTCCGACCGGAACCACACGCACACTCGTCACCGCCGCTGCGGAGCAGGCTGCTCAAACGCTCGGTGTCCCCTGCCGTCTCATCTCGCTGAATACCCCGGCAGAGCGTGAAACAGAATTTCACTTTTCTGCTGATACGCTTGTCATCGTCGGCGCACCGACCTATGCAGGCAGGCTCCCGAACAAGATTTCGCCCGACCTGCGCCGCATCCTGCATGGCAGCGGCTCTCCTGCGGTCGCGCTCGTGACCTACGGCAACCGCGCCTATGAGAACGCGCTTGCAGAGCTGTTCCGCGTGCTGACCGACGGCGGCATGAAGCCGGCTGCCGGTGCAGTCTGTGTCTGCCAGCACTCCATCGCCCGTGCGCTTGCGGTCGGCCGCCCGAATGAAGAGGACTGCGCTGAGGTGCGCCGCTTTGCCGCCGAAGTCGCAGAACGCATTCAGGCTGACGAAATCGTTCTCTCCCCTGCCGTGCCGGGCGACGCAGACAGCAGCTATTATGTCCCGACCGGTACGAGCGGGAAGCCCGCGAAATTTCTTAAGTCTGCACCGCAGACCGACCCTGAAAAATGCGACGGCTGCGGCCGCTGCGCGGCACTATGCCCGATGGGCTCGATCAGCAGCAAAGATCCGTCTGTTGTTTCCGGTATCTGCATCAAGTGCCAGGCCTGCATTCTCGGCTGCCCGAGGGGCGCAAAATTTTTCGACGACGAACAGTTTCTCTCCCATGCGCGTATGCTTGAGCAGAAGTTTGCCGGGATACATAAGGAAAACGAGTTTTATTTGTAAAAAAAGAGCGGAACCATGCGGAAGCAGGTTTCGCTCTTTCTTTATTTTCGGCCCTTGACGCGATCCCAGTACGTCTTTGCTGTCTGCTCGGTCTTATTCGGGCCGAATTCATAATATTTCGCGCCGGAAAGCTCCGCCGGGAGATAGTCCTGTTCGACCCAGTGATTCGGATAGCTGTGCGGATACTGATAGGTCAGTCCGCGTCCGAGCTTCGCCGCGCCGCCGTAATGCGCGTCCTTGATATGCGCCGGGATGTCGCCGCTTTTGCCTGCGCGAATGTCTGCAAGCGCCGCGTCGATTGCCATGCAGGCACTGTTGGACTTGGGCGCGGTCGCCATGACGATCGCCGCCTGTGCGAGCGGAATGCGTGCCTCGGGCAGACCGAGCTGAAAGGCGCTGTCTACGCATGCCTTGACGATCGCCGCGCACTGCGGATAAGCGAGGCCGATGTCCTCGCTCGCGATGACCAGCATACGCCGCGCCGCCGAGATCATGTCTCCGGCCTCGAGCAGACGCGCAAGATAATGCACCGCTGCATCCGGGTCCGAGCCTCGAATGGATTTTTGCAGCGCAGACAGAATGTCATAATGGCTGTCGCCGTCGCGGTCGTAGCGCATGTTCGAACGCTGCGCCGCCTGCTGCGCATCTGCGAGCGTGATGCCGTTCTCCCCGGCTCCGGAGACAAGCAGCTCGACCGCGCCGAGTGCCTTGCGCACATCTCCGCCGACCGCCTGCGCGATATGTGACGCAACGCCGGCCTCGACCGGAATATCGCGTCCGTCAAGCGCGAGCACGAACGCCCGGTCGACCGCGCGCTGCATATCCGATGCTTCAACCGGCTTGAACTCAAACACCGTGCAGCGGCTTAAAATCGCGTTGTAAATATAGAAATACGGATTTTCCGTCGTGGACGCGATGAGCGTGATCTTGCCGGTCTCGATAAACTCCAGCAGGCTCTGCTGCTGCTTTTTATTGAAATACTGGATCTCGTCCAGGTAAACGAGCGCGCCGTTCGGCGTCAGAAAGGTATCGAGCTCATCAATGATAGCCTTGATGTCTGCGATGCCTGCGGTCGTCGCATTGAGATGATACAGCTTGCGGTCAGTCTGCTTCGCGATAATAGACGCGACCGTTGTCTTGCCCACACCGGATGGGCCGTAAAAGATGAGGTTGGGAATGCTGCCGCTCTCGATGACGCGGCGCAGAAGTCCGTTTTTCCCGAGAAGATGCTGCTGTCCCACAACATCATCCAGTGTTTTCGGACGGATTTTATCGGCTAAAGGCTGATACATGACAAATTCCCTTCCAATCATAGAATGTATATCAATTATAGCACACTCTCCTTGATTTCACAAACTTCTCTTGACTTTTCCGCTTTATCATGGTAAACTAATGACATCAACAAAACCGACAGCAAAGGAGCCTTCTCATGAACAAGCCTTTTCTCGATAAGCTGCGCAGGATCGACCCGTATGTGCCAGGCGAGCAGCCTAAAACCGCGAACATCATCAAGCTCAACGCCAACGAAAACCCGTATCCGCCTGCGCCGGGCGTGACCGAGGTGCTGCGCACCTTTGACGCGGCGAAGCTCGCTGTCTATCCGGACGCAAACGCCAAAGCGCTCAAGACCGTGCTCGCGGAGCGGGAAGGCCTCAAGCCCTCGCAGGTTTTCCTCGGCAACGGCTCGGACGATGTGCTCGCGCTCGCGTTCCAGTCGTTCTTCTGCTCGGGCGAGCCCATCCTCTACCCCGACATTACCTATTCGTTCTACCCGGTCTGGTGTGATCTGCTCCGCATCCCTTACGAGACCGTGCCGCTCGACGAAAACTTCTGCATCAATCTGCGCGATTACGACAAGCCGAACGGCGGCGTTATCCTGCCCAATCCGAACGCACCGACCGGCCGTGCGCTCTCGCTCGCGGAGATCGAGGATCTGCTTCAGCATAACGCCGACTGCGTCGTTATCATCGACGAAGCCTATGTCGATTTCGGCGCGGAAAGCGCGATTTCGCTGATCGAAAAGTACGAAAATCTGCTGGTTGTACAGACCTCGAGCAAATCCCGTTCGCTCGCCGGCATGCGTATCGGCTATGCCTTCGGCTCGGAAACGCTCATCTCCACCCTCGAAGCGGTCAAAAATTCGTACAATTCCTATACGATGGACTCGCTTGCGCTCGCAGTCGGCGAGGCATCCATTCGCGATGAAGCGTATTTCCGTGAGACCTGCCGCAAGGTTGCTGCGACGCGCGACAGAGCAGCAGACGAGCTTCGCGCGCTCGGTTTCGAGGTCACGCCATCGCTGGCCAACTTCCTGTTTGCGACCCACCCGAAAAAGGCGGCGCCCGAAATTTTCTCTGCCCTGCGCGAAAAGGGTATCTTCATCCGCTATTTCAAACTGCCGCGCATCGACAATCACCTGCGCATCACGGTCGGCACGGACGAGCAGATGGACGCGCTCATTGCTGCGCTGAAGCAAATCCTGTAATACCGTATCGACATGAAAAAGCTGAACCCGCGGAACAAAACGGGTTCAGCTTTTTGCTTTTTATTTGTCGATGAGTTTGATAATCTCGTCAATTTTCTGTTCGCGTGCCTGTTCGTCGCCGTTTTCAAAGGCGTCCCGGACGCAGCCGTTCAGATGTGCGCGGAGCACCTCCCGCTGCGCCTTGTGCACGAGTGACTCGACTGCCTGAAGCTGGGTCACGATGTCCATGCAGTAGCGGTTTTCGTCGATCATACGCAGCACGCCCTCGAGCTGTCCGCGCGCGGTGCGCAGCAGCGGCTCGACACGCTTGCGGTCTGCCATCATTCGATGCCGACCACCTTATAGCCTGCCTCGGTGACAGCGCTCGTCAGCGCTGCATCGTCCGGAAGCTGCTCCGCTCTGACGACTGCCCTGCCGCCGTCGAGATCGACCTCGGCGGTCACGCCCGGCAGCTCCTCAAGCGCCTTTTTAACATGTGCGACGCAGTGCATGCACATCATGCCTTCCACCCTGATTGTCTTTTCCATAACATTTTCCTCCTTATTTTTCGCCGTTTCCGACGGATTAGGCTGTTCACTGTGCGGCAGAACGATCGGGTCGCCTGCCCGCTTGACGCGCTCGCCTGCCTTGAAAAAGCGCAGGCGCAGCGCATTGGATACCACGCACACCGACGAAAGGCTCATCGCGGCCGCGCCGATCATCGGGCTGAGCTTGATGCCGAACGGCACCCACAGCGCACCCGCTGCGATCGGAATGCCGATGCAGTTATAGAAGAACGCCCAGAACAGGTTCTGACGGATGTTGCGGATGGTCTGCCGCGACAGACGGATCGCGTCTACTGCGTCCATGAGGTCGCTCTTCATCAGCACGACATCCGCAGACGAGATCGCGACATCCGTGCCCGCGCCGATGGCAATACCGACATCGGCCCGCGCGAGCGCCGGTGCATCGTTGATGCCGTCGCCGATCATTGCGACCCTGCGGCCTGCGGCCTGCTTCTCACGCACGATGCGCTCCTTGTCCTGCGGCAGGACCTCTGCGATGACCTCGCCAACGCCAAGCTCAGAGGCGATGGTCTGCGCGGTCTTTTTATTGTCGCCGGTCAGCAGCGTGACCTCGATGCCCATGCTCTCGAGCGCCTTGACCGCCGCGCGGCTCGTCGGCTTGAGCACATCTGCTACCGCGAACGTGCCGACGACCTGACGGTTCGCCGCAAAAAACAGCGGCGTCTTGCCTGCGTCTGCCAGCTTTTCGCCCAGCTCCTGCATGGAGCGCGAAAGCGCGAGACCGTTTGCGAGCAGCATGCGCTGATTGCCGGCCATGCACGGCACGCCGTCGACTGCTGCACGGATGCCTTGTCCCTCGACCATCTCAAAATCAGTCACACTGCGCTCCTTCGCGCCCTTTTCGAGAGCGTAGCGCACGATCGCGTCCGCAAGCGGATGATCCGAGCGTTTTTCGAGCGACAGCGCGAGCGACAGCAGCTCCTCCGTGTCCACGCCCCAGGTCTGCACATCGGTCACGACCGGACGGCCTTCCGTGACCGTGCCGGTCTTGTCCATGATGGCGCTCGTGACGTTATGCAGGTTCTCAAGTGCTTCGGCAGACTGGAACAGCACGCCGTTTTTCGCGCCGACACCCGTGCCGACCATGATCGCGACCGGAGTCGCGAGGCCGAGCGCACACGGGCAGGAGATCACGAGAACAGAGATCGCGCGGGTCAGCGCGAACGAGGGGGTCTCCCCTGCCAGCAGCCAGATGACCGCAGTCACTAGCGCGATACACATGACGACCGGCACGAAAACACCGGCAACCTTGTCCGCGAGCTTGGCGATCGGCGCCTTGGATGCACCGGCCTCCTCGACCAGACGGATGATCTGGCTGAGCGTGGTGTCATCACCGACGCGCGATGCACGCATCACGAAATAGCCGCTCTTGGAAACCGTCGCGCCGATGACTGTACCGCCGACATGGCGCTCAACCGGCATGCTCTCTCCGGTGATCGCGCTCTCGTCGAGAAACGCGCTGCCTTCGGTGATCACGCCGTCCACCGGCACCGACTGACCGCCGCGAACGACCACGAGATCTCCCGTCTGCACCTGCTCGATCGGCAGCTGAATGGCCCGGCCGCCGCGGATGACCTCTGCGGTCTGCGGACGCAGATCCATCAGCGCCGCAATGGCCTCGCCGGTCTTGCGCTTAGCTCGCGCTTCGAAGAACTTGCCAAGCGTAACGAGCGTCAGGATCATGCCGGCCGACTCAAAGTAAAGGTCATGCATGAAGCTGTGCGCCGCCTCGGGCGTCGGTGCGGTGCCGATGCGGACGAGCGCATAAATACCGTAGACGAGCGCCGCGCCCGAGCCGACCGCGATCAGTGCGTCCATCGTTGGCGCGCGATGCAGCAGGGTCTTAAAGCCGTTGATATAGTATTTACGGTTGATGAGGACGATGGGGACCGTCAGGACAAGCTCGGTCAGCGCGAGCGCAAACATGCCGTCCATGCCGGCGACATACGACGGCAGCGGCAGTCCGATCATCTCTCCCATGGAAAAATACATGAGAACGATCATAAATACAGCAGATACGATGATGCGCTTTTTCATCTCGCTGAGCGCCTCATCTGCCTGTGCGCCCTGCGCCGGCGCTGACTGCTGTTTTCCGTCGTCAACAGCAGCGGTATAGCCGCCGGACACGACAGCCGCAATGATTTTCCCTGCATCACAGACAGCTTCATCATATTCCACGGTCATGCTGCCCGCGAGCAGATTGACCTGTACCGTGCTGACGCCCGGCACGGCGGACACGCTTTTCTCGACATGTGCCGAGCAGGCCGCGCAGCTCATACCGCCGACCCGGAAACGTTGCTTCATATCGGTTATCTCCTTTTTATTTCCCCGGAAAAGCAGCATGGGCAAAGGCTTCGCCCTCTTGCCCCTCCCCCGGGAGGGGGTATTTGTTATCTTGAGTATACGGCACGGACTGCGCGTTGTCAAGAGAAAGTTTGCTCTTGCTAACGCGCTTTGTTCTTGACACGGACGGGCTGACTATGGTATACTTCAAACAATTAATGGTAGTTAATCTGTCCGAACGGGCGAGGTAAGCGAAAGTTTATCTCGCTCTTTTTTTATGTCAATCAAAAATTTTTATACATATAAAGGAGAGCAATCAATAATGCCCAAGAACAAATTTCAAGACGTCGTTTTTACCATCATCATGGCTTCCGTCATGGTCTACGGAATGGTCGCGTACAACATCGTACTGAACACCGGTTCGCTTGAGAACTGGGTATTCGGCGCCGTTTTTCACGAGTGGCCCATCATGGTGCTCATTGCTATCGCACTCGAGCTCGTTTTCGTCGGCAGACTCGCCATGAAGGTCGCATTCCGTCTGGTCAATCCGCGTGAGGCCGGCCAGACCCAGATCATGCTCGCGATCTCTGCTGCATCCGTCTGGATCATGTGCCCCTGCATGAGCTTTTTTGCGACCCTGCTGTTCAAGGACAGCCACAATGCGCAGTTCCTCGCCATCTGGATACAGACTACCGTCATGAATTTCCCGATGGCGCTCCTGCTCCAGTTTTTCTTTGCAGGCCCGATTACGCGCCGCATCTTCGGCGCGCTGTTCCACGAGAAAAACGCCGCTCCGGCCCCGCAGACAGATCGCGGTTAAACCGATATAGCAAAAGGCACCCTGAGACTGTCGAAAAACTTCGTTTTTCCGACAATCTGTGTTTTGACTTCGCAAAACACGGACGTCCGAAAGTTCCCATACGGAAACTTTCTCCCTCTTAAAGTATGAAAACCGAGGTACACGCCCCCGGTTTTCGTGCATTTGCTGCGCAAACGCTTTTGAATGCGCGCTGCCGCGCGGCTGCCGTTCCTGCATGAAAATAATCTTTATCGACAGACTGAGGCACCCTTTCGGGTGCCTTTTCTCGTTTGCAGCGCTTTATTCTGTAATCGTGGTTCGGAATGCGAGGGTTTCGCTCTCGCCCGGAGCAAGTCTGCGGATTCCCTGCTTGTTCTCGATGGCGTGATCGAGATGCGTACCGTCCGGGAGTGTACTCCACGGCTCCAGGCAGGTAAACGGCACATCAAAATCCTTGTACGGGCTCCAGACGGCGAAGTACGGGAAATCCCCGAATTCCATCGTCACCCGGCGGCTGTTTTTCGTGCTGCCGATGGACGCGCGGCGGACGGTCAGTCCCTCGGTCATTACCGCATCGGACGCAAAAAGCTCACGCGAAATATGCAGCCTGCCGCCGTCGAGCGGCAGACGGCTGCGCTCTGCGGTCAGCATAACGCTCTCGTCGGTAACAATACGCGTCAGCGCGTCCGTTCCCTCGAACTCGACGAAATAATCCGTGATTTTCTCGTCCTTCTGCCAGCACAGCGTATAGGCATCGTGACCGCCGATCTCATAATACATCGTGCTGCCGCTGTCGTTGCGCGTGATGTGCTCCTTGAGGAGCGAGCCGCCGTCGAGCGTGAAGCGAAGCGTACAGGTGAAGTCCCACGGATACATTTTTTTGGTATACTCGCTCTGCGTGAGCGTAAATTCCGCACAGGTGCCGCTCACCTGCTTCGGCTCCCACTCCAGATCACGGCCGAAGCCATGCTGCGTGATCTCAAAGGACGCGCCGTCCACCGTGTAGGTCTTGTCCTTGAGGCGGCCGACAATCGGGAACAGAACAGGCGCGTGGCGCTTCCACGCCGCCGGATCGCCTTCCCAGACATATTCCGTTCCTGTCGTTTTGCTTCTGAAGCTGGTCAGCTCCGCACCGAACGGGTTGATCTCCGCGCGGAAGCCTTCGTTTTCGAGTACGATCATGATTTTTCCTCCTCTTTGCTCGTTTCTATGCGAAAAAGGCGCAAAGTCTGGTACTCTGCGCCTTTTCATTTTACTTGTTGATGTATGCCTTGAGTGCCTCGGCCTTGTCGCGGTTCTCCCACTTAACGCCAAGCTCCTCGCGGCCCATGTGGCCGTAAGCGGCAAGCTGCTTGTAGATCGGCTTGCGCAGGTCAAGCTGCTCGATGATTGCAGCCGGACGCAGGTCGAATACGTGCTCGACCGCCTGCTCGATGACGCTGTCGTCAACGATACCGGTGCCGAAGGTCTCGACCATGATGGAGACCGGCTCTGCAACGCCGATCGCGTAGGCGAGCTGGATCTCGCAGCGCTTTGCCAGGCCTGCCGCAACGATATTCTTTGCGACCCAACGGGCAGCATACGCGCCCGAGCGGTCAACCTTGGTCGGGTCCTTGCCGGAAAATGCGCCGCCGCCGTGACGGCCGATGCCGCCGTAGGTGTCGACGATGATCTTGCGGCCGGTCAGGCCGGAATCGCCCTGCGGGCCGCCGATAACAAAACGGCCGGTCGGGTTGATGAAATACTTGGTGTTCTCATCGAGCAGCTCGGACGGGATAACGTGCTTTACGACCTGTCCGATCATATCCTCACGGATCTGCTGGAGCGAAACCTCCGGGCTGTGCTGGGTGGAGATGACAACAGTGTCCACGCGGACCGGGCGGTTGTCCTCGTCGTACTCGACCGTAACCTGACTCTTGCCGTCCGGACGGAGGTAGGAGAATATGCCGCTCTTGCGGACCTCGGTCAGACGCTTTGCCAGCTTATGTGCCAGAGAAATCGGCAGTGGCATAAGCTCCGGCGTCTCGTCGCAGGCATAGCCGAACATCATGCCCTGATCGCCGGCGCCGATCGCGAGGTCGGCCTCGGAGGCACCTTCCTTGCTCTCGAGCGAGTTGTCAACGCCGAGCGCGATGTCTGCGGACTGCTCGTCGATCGCAGTCAGAACGGCGCAGGTGTCGCAGTCGAAGCCGTACTTTGCACGGTCGTAGCCGATCTCGCGCACGGTGTCGCGTGCGATCTTCGGAATGTCTACATAGCAGGAGGTCGAGATCTCGCCCATAACCTGAACCATGCCGGTCGTGCAGGTGGTCTCGCAGGCGACGCGCGCATACGGATCCTGCGCTAAAATCTCGTTAAGGATTGCGTCCGAAATCTGGTCGCAGATCTTGTCGGGATGGCCTTCTGTTACCGATTCAGAGGTGAAAAAATGATGTGCCATTTGTGTCATTGTCCTTTCTGTTTCTCGTGGAAGCGGAATAAAAAACGCTCCCGTTTGGGAGCGAAAAATGCGTTCTGCTCCCTCATCTTTCGTGTTTCTACGCCGGATTTGGCACCTTACAGCGCTTTCGCGCGCAGGTTGCCGGGTTTCACAGGGCCGTTCCCTCCACCGCTCTCGATAAGGTAGATTATTCACTTACGGAGTATATCTTATATAAAATTTCAGTGTTTGTCAAGGGAAAATTTCGGTATCTCCGGAAAATCTAACTGCATTGACATTTTACACGAACGAGTATATAGTAAATAAGTAGCATTTTGCCCGCTTTTTTACGCAGGCGCATCTACCCGCATTTTCACGCGCCGTGGCAGCAGCTGTCCGCCGGCGCATTTATTATCATGGGAGTACGATTAGGATATGTATGTAAATGTTGGCATCGACATCGGTTCAACAACGGTCAAGATCGTTGTTGTGCGCGATGGAGAGATCATCCACAAACACTATGAACGCCATTTTTCAAAGGTGCGCGAAAAGGCTGTCGAGCTGGTTCGCGCCGCACGCGGACTGATCGGCGAGGATACGCCGATTCACTGCTCGATCACCGGCTCGGCCGGTCTCGGCGTTGCCAAGGCGGCGGACATCGACTTCGTTCAGGAGGTCTTTGCCACGCGCAAGGCGGTCGGCGTGCACGTACCGGCGGCAGACGTCGTCATCGAGCTCGGCGGCGAGGACGCGAAGATCGTCTTTCTGACCGGTCAGCTGGAAGAGCGCATGAACGGTTCCTGCGCCGGCGGCACCGGCGCGTTCATCGACCAGATGGCGGTACTGCTCGACGTTACCCCGTCCGAGCTTGACCATCTCGCGCAGGGTGCAGAGCGCATCTACACCATCGCTTCGCGCTGCGGTGTGTTCGCCAAGTCGGACATCCAGCCGCTGCTCAACGAGGGTGCACGCAAGGAGGATGTTGCAGCCTCGATTTTTCAGGCGGTCGTCAACCAGACCATCGCCGGCCTCGCACAGGGCCGCGAGGTCAAGGGCGATGTACTGTTCCTCGGCGGCCCGCTGTTCTTCTTCAAGGGCCTCCAGAAGCGCTTTCAGGAGACGCTCGGTCTGGATGATGAGCACGCACACTTCCCTGCCCTCGCGCCGTATGCCATCGCGGCCGGCGCAGCGGAGTATGCAGGCACCACTTCTAAGACCTATACCGTGTCCTCCCTGCTCGATGCGCTCGAAAAGGCCGCCGGCGCACCGGTCGTTGCGAACTATCTGCCGCCGCTGTTCGAGTCCGAGCAGCAGTATGAGGAGTTCAAATCGCGGCACAGCTCGCATGACGTCATGACCCAGAACGTTACCGTTTACGAGGGCGACGCCTATCTCGGCATCGACTGCGGCTCGACCACGACTAAGCTCGTGCTCATCGGCGAGGACGACCAGATCCTGTTCCACCACTACCAGTCCAACAAGGGCAACCCGGCAGACGTTATCCGCGAGCAGCTGACAAAGCTCTACGAGCTGTGCGGCGACCGCGTACATATCGTCTCCTCCGCCGTCACGGGCTACGGCGAGGCGCTCATCCAGAACGCCTTCGGCGTGGATTTTGGTCTGGTCGAGACGGTCGCGCATTTCCGCGCGGCACGCCATTTCAACCCCGACGTCGATTTCATCATCGACATCGGCGGCCAGGACATCAAATGCTTCAAGATCCGCAACAGATGCATCGACAACATTTCGCTGAACGAGGCGTGCTCGTCCGGCTGCGGCTCGTTTATCGAGACGTTCGCGCGCTCGATGGGCTACTCCATCGAGGAATTCTGCAAGCTCGGCCTGTTTGCGAAGCATCCGATCGACCTCGGCTCGCGCTGCACCGTGTTCATGAACTCGTCGGTCAAGCAGGCGCAGAAGGACGGCGCCGGAATCGACGCGATCTCGGCCGGTCTGTCCGTGTCGGTCGTCAAGAACGCGCTCTACAAGGTCATCCGTGCCCATTCGCCCGATGACCTCGGCAGGCACATCGTCGTACAGGGCGGCACCTTCCTCAACGATGCCATCCTGCGCTCGTTCGAGCAGGAGATCGGCCGCAACGTCACCCGTCCGGCCATTTCCGGCCTCATGGGCGCCTATGGCGCGGCGCTGCACGCCAAGGACAACCGCCGCGAGACCACGACGCTCGTCGGCACGGATGTGCTGGCAGGCTTCGAGCACAACGTGCGCTCTACGCGCTGCGGTCTGTGCGAAAATCACTGCAATCTGACCATCAACGACTTTGGCGGCGGCCGCCGCTTCATTTCGGGCAACCGCTGCGAGCGTCCGCTCGGCGGCACGAAAAAGGCCGACCTGCCCAATCTCTATAAATGGAAGCTCGAAAAGCTCCGCAGCTACGGCGAGCCGTCCGGCAACCCGAACCCCATCGCGACCATCGGTCTGCCGTTCGGCCTCAACTTCTTCGAGCTGCTCCCGTTCTGGACAAAGCTCCTGCGGACGCTCGGCTTCGAAACGGTGATTTCCGATGTCTCCACCCGCGACATGTATATGAAGGGGCAGCATTCCATTCCGTCGGATACGGTCTGCTACCCGGCCAAGCTCATGCACGGTCACATCGAAAATCTGCTTGAGAAGGGCGTAGACGCGATCTTCTATCCCTGCATGACCTACAATCTCGACGAGGGCCGCGCGTCCAACTGCTACAACTGCCCGGTCGTCGCCTACTACCCCGAGCTGCTCAAGGCCAACGTCTCCGCGCTCACGGACTTCGATTTCATGATGCCGTATTTTGAGCTTGCAGACCCCAAGCGCTTCCGAAAGCACGCAGTCAGCTATTTCTGTAAGAAATATCCGCAGCTGAAAAAGAAAAAGGTGCTCGAGGCAGCCGATGCCGCCTATCAGGCGCAGCAGGAATACTGCACCGCCGTACGTCTGGAGGGTCAGAAGGCCATTCGCTACGCCGACGAGCACGGTCTTGACGTCGCGGTCATCGCAGGCCGTCCGTATCACGTTGACCCCGAGATCAACCACGGCATCGATCAGCTCATCTCGTCGTTCGGGCTTGTCATTGTTTCCGAGGATGCGGTATGGCAGCTGACCGACGCGCCCGAGGTACACGTTCTCAATCAGTGGACCTACCACTCTCGTATGTACGGTGCTGCGAAATACGTCACCCAGAAGGAAAACGCGCAGCTCATCCAGCTTGTATCGTTCGGCTGCGGCATCGACGCGATCACGACCGATGAAATGCGCGCCATCTGCGAAAACGGCGGCAAGATCTATACACAGCTTAAAATCGACGAGATCAGCAACCTCGGCGCGGCAAAGATCCGCATCCGAAGCATGCTGGCTGCCGTAGAGGAGGGCAGAAAACTTGCAGAACACAACGCCTAAAACCTATGATTATCCGCAGTTTACCGAGGAGATGCGGCGCGATTACACCATCCTCGTGCCCAATATGCTCCCGGTCCAGCTCGGTCTCATCTGCCGTCTGATGCGCAACTACGGCTACAAGATGGAGCTGCTGCATACCGAAGGCCCGAACATTGCCGAGCAGGGTCTGCGCAACGTACATAACGACACCTGTTACCCCGCACTGCTCGTCATCGGTCAGCTGATAGACGCCATTCAGTCCGGCCGGTACGACGTGCATAAGATCGCGCTCATCCTGCCACAGACCGGCGGCGGCTGCCGGGCATCCAACTATATCCACCTGCTTCGCAAGGCGCTCGAAAAGAACGGCTACGGCTTCATTCCGGTTATTTCTCTGAACTTTTCCGGTCTCGAGAGCAACCCCGGCTTCAAGCTGACCAAGACCATGCTCATGCAGGTCGCCTACGCCCTGCTCATCGGCGACCTGATCATGATGGTCGCGAACCAGTGCCGCCCCTACGAGGTCGTTGCCGGCTCGACCGACAAGGCCATCGAAATCTGCATGGATGCCGTTACAAAACGTTTTACCGGCGAGCGCGTCATACGCTACGGCGAGGTCAAGCATCTGTTCCAGTTCGTGATCGATGTTTTCGGCAAAGTTCGTCTCGACAAGACGCAGAAAAAGAAACTCGTCGGCATCGTCGGCGAGATCTACGTCAAGTTCTCTCCCCTCGGCAACAACCGGCTGGAGGAGTTCCTGCTCTCCGAGGGCTGTGAGCCTGTCCTGCCCGGCCTGATGGATTTCTGTCTGTACTGCATCTACAACTCGGTCATCGACCACGATCTGTACAGCCGCAATGCCAAAACCGCGATGATCTACAAAATGGTCTATCAGTTTGTGCTCTCCAAGCAGACTGACATCATCAAGATGATGAAGAAAGACGGCCATTTTCGTCCGCCGATGGCCTTTGACGAGGTGCGCAGGAAGTCGCACGCCATCATCGGTCAGGGCGTGAAGATGGGCGAGGGCTGGCTGCTGCCGGCGGAAATGGTCGAACTTATCAGCGAGGGCGTTACCAATATCGTCTGCACACAGCCGTTCGGCTGCCTGCCCAACCACATTGCCGGCAAGGGCATGATCCGCAAAATCCGCGAGGTCTACCCTCAGGCGAACATTGTCGCGGTAGACTACGATCCCGGTGCATCCAAGATCAACCAGGAGAACCGCATCAAGCTCATGCTTTCGAGCGCGGAATAAGAGGAACATCATGAAACAGCTCAAACCAAACGATATTTCCGTCATGCGCACGGCAATCGGCCTCTATGCGCAGCCGTTCGGCGTCGAATCGTTCGCAGTCATGCTGAACGAGGACAAGACCGAGCCGAAGAGCGAGGAGGAGCGCGTAACGCGCGATCTGCTCCACCGTCTCGACCAGTACGAATACGGTCTCGCGCCCGAGTTCACCCTCTCCGAGGATGAAGCAAAGTTCGTCACGGACGCACTGCGTCAGCTGATCGTGCGCGACAATCAGTCGCTCCGGTACGAAAAACGTCCGAAGTGCATTCGTGAATGCGAAAAGGAAATCCGCGCCGCGACCGTCTGCATCTCGCGTATTGGCTGAATACAAACATTTAAGGCACGCCCACGGCGTGCCTTTGTTGTTCTCTGCTGTAACCGGTGATCCTGCTTCCGCATAGGCTGAAATGACCGCCCAGACGGTCAAATCTACAATACTGGACTGATTCTATGGAACAAAATACTGTTCTCACGCTGGCGCAGCTCCCCGAAAACCGCTCGGCACGCATCTCCGCGCTCCGCCTCTCAGGCGGCATGCGGCGAAGACTGCGCGAGCTGGGTTTTATTGCCGGGACGCGCATTATCTGCCTGCACCGCGTGTCGGACGGTGCGGCTGCCGCATACCTTGTCCGCGGCACGGTCATTGCCCTGCGGCGGAACGATGCAGAGCGCATCGAGGTGTTGCCATGAAGAATGCAGGCTCTGCGGTCGCGCTGATGGGCAATCCAAACGTCGGAAAGTCCACGGTCTTCAACGCGCTGACCGGCGGACGACAGCACACGGGCAACTGGAGCGGAAAGACGGTCGCGCTCGCGGAGGGACGCATCACAGGTGAAAATATCACGCTCATCGACCTTCCGGGTACTTATTCGCTGCACGCGCGTTCGCAGGAGGAAGCGCTCGCACGCGAATTCCTGACCTGCGGCGGTGCACAGGCCGTCATTCTTGTCGCAGACGCCGCCTGCCTTCAGCGCAGTCTTGTTCTGGTCCTGCAGGTGCTCGAGGTGCAGCCGCACGCCGTTCTTTGCCTGAATCTGATGGATGAGGCACGGAAGAAGCATATCCGCATCGACACAACAGCGCTTTCTCGTGAGCTTGGCATTCCGGTCGTACCCTGTGCCGCACGGTCAAAAAAGGGGCTGAACGAGCTGAAAAACACGCTTCGAGCCGTGCTGAGCGGAACACTTCCTCCCTGCTCCGAGCCGCCCATCCGATACCCCGCGGACATCCGGTGCGGTCTGTATGCCGAGCCGCACAAGGGACAGACGCGCGACGAGCTTGACGATATTCTGACCGCCGCCGCGGTGCTGCGCGCCGAGGAAATCGCTATGACCTGCGTCACCGCGCCGGACGATCCGCACGCCCGCGACCGTGCCATCGACCGTATTGTGCTCAGCCGCCGCTTCGGCATTCCCCTCATGCTCCTGCTGCTCGCGCTCGTTTTCTGGCTGACGCTCTCCGGCGCGAACACCGTCAGTGCCATGCTTTCCGGATTTCTGCTCGGGCTCGAAGCGCCGCTCAGGCGTGCGCTTGTCTTGCTCAGTCTGCCGCCCGGCGCTGTCTCGCTGCTCACCGACGGCGTATGGCGCGTGCTCGCGACCGTCGTTTCGGTCATGCTGCCGCCTATGGCGATCTTTTTTCCGCTCTTCACCCTGCTCGAGGACGCAGGTTATCTGCCGCGCATCGCGCTTCAGCTGGATCATGCGTTCTGCCGCGCCGGCGCCTGCGGCAAGCAGAGCCTAAGCATGTGCTTGCGCGCGCTGCGTGCGCAAAAAACAGGACCGGATGAGGCTTCCGATCCTGTTGAAGGCGATATTCAGATTTCCCTGCCCCGCGTGATGATCGCGTGCAGCACGAACGGGATAAACAGCGTGATGAGCGCCGCATAGCCGAGATATGCATAGCCCTGCTTGACCACGGCCATCAGACCGAACTGCGCGATGGCGAACGCGATAAAGGTGAAGATAAGAGTGAACACGGCGTTGCGCGCCAGATGTCCCTTCATGCGCTCTGCATCGCTTTTGCGGCCGCGCTCAACAGCGTTGACGCAGCGCGTGACGATGCCGGAGATCATGTTGACCGCAGTCGAAATCGAACCGAGGATGATCAAAATGGAGATGATCGGGGTGAGCACGCCTGCGCCCACGCCGTTCTGGATCAGAACGAGCATCGGAACGGAAGCGTTGCAAGATCTGCCGCATAGGCAATCGCCAGCAGGCCGATGATGGAAAGCTCCATCGCTGCGAAGTTGCAGACAAACATGCCGATGGCTGCGCGGTTGATCTGCTTGACGTCCGTGACCGGCTCCATGTGCTGATACATGACCGAGACCGACGCGAGCTGGAAGAAGAAATACAGCACCGCCATCCAGAGCGCCGAACCGAACGAGCCGTTCGCCTTGGAGATGGTCGGCATCTCGCCGCCGGCCACTGGGCAATGGTATTCGGCACGAGCACGAGCACCAGACCGATCAGAATGAGCACGCTGAGCGTGGATGCGCACTTGCGGACCATCGAGGTGCCGTACAGCGCGATGACAAAGATGAACGCGCCGACGATCAGCGTGCACAGCCAGTACGGCAGACCGGAGAGCGTCTGAATGGTCGAGCCGCCGGTCGCAAACGCCGCCGCAGAAGCCGTGCCGATCATGATAAGGTAGCAGATCTCATACAGATTGCTCATGAATAGGCGGGTCCTGCCGTACAGGCTGTTCGAGAAGCTGCGGTAGTCATAGGTCTTGTGCTTGTAGGCATAGCGCATGCCGTACCAGAAGAACAGCGCGTACAGACCCTGCGTCAGCGCCGGAGGGGCGGCTGCTTTTCTCGCAGGATAATTTTCAATCCTCGTCCCAGCCGAACAGGGATTTTCCATCGGCAAGCGTGCCGATACGCTCCATCTCCTCATCTGACAGCTCAAAATCCAACACGCTGAGATTTTCCTGCATACGCTCGCGATGCATGGTTTTCGGAATGACGCCGATGCCGCGCTGCACGAGAAACCGCAGTGCGGTCTGCGCGGCTGTTTTACCGTGCTGCGCCCCGATTTCCCTCAGCACCGGCTCCTCAAAAATACGGCGTTTCCCTTCTGTGAACGGCGACCATGCCTGCATGACGGTGCTGTTCTCGACGAGCGCGCGCCGCAGCGGTTCGCGCGGATAGTAAACGTGCGCTTCGACCTGATTGACCGCCGGAATGATGCCGCACGAGCGGCAGAATGCGCGGTACTCCCGCTCGTTGAAGTTGGAAATGCCGACTGCGCGCACTGTTCCTGCGCGATACGCCTCACAGAGCGCACGGTACATTTCAAGCGACGCATCATACGGCTCGTGAATAAGCAGCAGGTCGATATAATCGGTCCCGAGTGCTGACAGCGACTTTTCGATATCGCGCTTCGCATTTTCGTAGCTCGCCGAAGACTCGAACAGCTTGGTCGTCAGAAAGATCTCATGCCGTGCCAGGCCGCTTTCGCGCACCGCTGCGCCGACAATACCCTCATTTTCATACATCTGCGCGGTATCGAGCAGACGATACCCCGTTTCAAGTGCGTCCAGAATGCAGCGCTTTCCCGATTCACCGCGCAGCGTCCATGTGCCGAAGCCGACAAGCGGCATACGCACCCCGTTATTCAAAGCAAGATATTCCATGCTCGTCTCCTTTTACCGTTTTCCCTTATCATATCATGTTTTCCGCGTGTTTGTAAGGTGTGTCATCCGCGTTTTCACAGTCTGTATACGAAGGCTCCGAACTTTTTTCGCGTCCTGCGTATTTTTTCATTGCAATCTGCCGTCATTCGTCGTATACTGTTTATTACAGCTTTTTTAGAAAGGACTTCGTTTCATGACGTTTTATCAGGAATTACAGCTTGGTCAGGCGGGTTCAAAGAACCTTATCCGTGCCTGCGAAACGCCGCGCGACCGGCTTCTGCACACGCTCATCTATCTTTTCAAGATCGCGCTTACCGTCGGCTTCTGCTTCTGCTTTGTCACGCTTTACAGCATGGCCTTCGGCAGTGCGAACAGCATCGTGGGCGTTGTCGTGCTTCTGTATCTGCTCGTGTTCCGCGCGGCCGATCTCTGCCTTCATATCGGTCAGTCCACCGCCCTGCTTGCATCATTCCTCGTGCTCTCTGCGGCAGCACCTCATCTCGCGCATCTCGCAGGTCCGCTTCCCGGCTTTTTCATCAATCTCGCGTCTATCGCCTTCCTGATCCTGTTCGGCTGCCATGAGCCGCGCATGTTCAACCAGTCCACGCTCGTACTCGGCTATCTGCTGCTCTATGGCTACGATGTGAGCGGCCGCGATTTCACGCTCCGTCTGGCGGGCATCGCCTTCGGTGCGCTGCTCGTCTGCACCGTATTCCTCCTCAGACACCGCAGCCGCAGTATTCCGCTTCGCATCCGCGATATTCCCGTCGCGTTCTCCCTGCATCATCCGCGCTCGCGCTGGCAGCTCTGCCAGATTTTCTGCGTGCCGCTCGTCGTGCTGCTCGCCGAGCTGGCCGGTCTGCCCCGCGCCATGTGGGCAGGCATCGCCGCCATGTCGGTCATCCTTCCGGTTGCCGAGGATATGCACTACCGGGTGCGCCGCCGTGTGCTCGGCAATATTGCCGGCGTGCTGTGCTTCGTCATTCTGTATTTTATTTTGCCGCCCTCCATTTACGCCTTTATCGGCGTGATCGGCGGCATCGGTGTCGGTCTGTCCGCAAAATACGGCTGGCAGGCTGTGTTCAACACCTTTGGTGCGCTCGCCATCGCAGCAGAAGCCTACGGTCTCAAGGCCGCGCTTGGTCTGCGTCTGCTTCAGAACGTATTCGGCGTGCTGTTCGCACTCGTTTTCTGTCTGCTGTTCAGCCGTATGCTCGCGCGTTTCTCTGCTCCTGCGGAAAACAGCTGAGCCTTACCGCTCCTCCCTGCATCGGGATGGAGCGGTTTTTTGTGTCCTTTTACATTTTTTCTGTCTTTTTCCGTTTTGTTCCTTGCTGTCCGTTTGGGATAATGCTATACTGTTTTTGACAGTGGTGCATGCGCGCCGCTGCATTCCCGGATATAACAAAAAGAGGTAACCTGTATGACACTCAAAGATCTGCCCATCGGCAAGACTGCAACCATCCGTTCGGTTGGCGGCGAAGGCGCACTGCGGCAGCATTTTCTTGATATGGGTCTTATTCCCCACGGCGATGTGACGATGGTCAAGTTTGCTCCGATGGGCGACCCGATGGAACTGCGCATCCACAGCTACGAGCTCACGCTGCGCCTGGCGGACGCAGAAAAGATCGAGATCGAAAACGTCCGCGACGCGGTTCCGCTGACGTCGCCTGAACGGCGCGCGCCCGTGCCGCATCCCGGTCTGGGCGAGGGCGGCCGCTTCCATGAAAAGCAGACCGAAAATCCCCTGCCCGAAGGCACCGCGCTGACCTTTGCCCTCGCCGGCAATCAGAACTGCGGCAAGACTACGCTGTTCAATCAGCTGACCGGCTCCAACCAGCACGTCGGCAATTTCCCCGGCGTCACCGTCGACCGCAAGGACGGCGGCATCCGCGGCAAATCCGGTACGCTCGTCACCGACCTGCCCGGTATCTATTCCATGTCGCCGTATTCCAGCGAAGAGCTCGTAACGCGCAGCTTTCTGCTCGATGAGCATCCGCGCGGCATCATCAACATTGTTGACGCGACCAATATCGAGCGCACCCTGTCCCTTACCATGCAGCTGATGGAGCTTGACATTCCGATGGTGCTCGCGCTCAACATGATGGATGAGGTACGCGAAAACGGCGGCTCCATTATGGTCAACCGCATGGAGGAAATGCTCGGCATTCCGGTCATCCCGATCTCAGCGGCGAAGAATGAGGGCATCGACGAGCTGATCGAGCACGCGCTTCATGTCGCGAAATATCAGGAAAAGCCGGTCGAAATGGACTACTGCGATGCAAACGACGACGGCGGAGCGGTGCACCGCTGTCTGCACGCCATCATGCATCTGATCGAAGATCACGCTGTGCGCGCAAGCCTCCCTGTCCGTTTTGCGGCGGCAAAGCTCGCTGAGGGTGATCCGCTGATTCTGAAAAAGCTCGACCTTGACGAGAACGAGAAGGAAACGCTCGAGCATATCGTCAGGCAGATGGAAACCGAGCGCGGCCTCGACCGTGCCGCTGCTATCGCGCATATGCGCTTCGACTTCATCGATAAGATATGCGATGAGACCGTTGTTCGCCCGCACGAGAGCCGCGAACACCTGCGCAGCGTCCGTATTGACAAGATATTCACCGGCAGGCACACCGCCATCCCCTGCTTCGTTGGCATCATGGGTCTCGTGTTCTTCCTCACCTTCGGTGTGATCGGCAAGCTGCTGTCCGCGCTGCTCAGCATGGGCATCAATGCCCTCGGCGGCGTTGTGGACAGCGCGCTCACCGCGTGGAACGCTCCCTATGTGCTGCGTTCCCTCGTCATGGACGGTATATGGGGCGGCGTAGGCAGTGTGCTCCAGTTCCTGCCGATCATCGTGACGCTGTTCTTCTTTCTCTCGCTGCTCGAGGACAGCGGCTACATGGCGCGCGTAGCGTTCGTCATGGACAAGCTGCTGCGCAAGATCGGTCTTTCCGGACGCAGCATCGTGCCGATGCTCATCGGCTTCGGCTGTACGGTTCCGGGCGTCATGGCGAGCCGCACGCTGACCTCGGAGCGTGACCGCAAGATGACCATTCTGCTCACGCCGTTCATGAGCTGCTCGGCCAAACTGCCGATCTATGCCTTTTTCTCCGCCGCATTTTTCCCGAAATACAGTGCGCTCGTCATGACCGCGCTCTACTTCGGCGGCATCCTCATGGGACTGCTGATGGCGCTGCTCCTGCGCGGCACGATGTTCCGCGGCGAGGCGGTTCCGTTCGTCATGGAGCTGCCGAACTACCGTCTGCCGGGCGCGAAAAACGTCTGCCAGCTGCTCTGGGACAAGGCGAAGGATTTCCTGCAGCGCGCGTTTACCGTCATTTTTCTGGCAACGCTCATCATCTGGTTCCTTCAGACCTTTGATCTGCGCTTTGCCATCGTATCCGATTCCTCGCAGAGCATTCTCGCGATGATCGCAGGCGTGATCGCACCGGTTTTCCGCCCGATGGGCTTCGGAGACTGGCGCATTTCGACCGCGCTCATCTCCGGCTTTATGGCCAAGGAGAGCGTCGTTTCCACGCTGACCGTACTGTTCGGCTCGACTTCTGACATTCTCGCCTGCCTCACGCCGCTCGCAGCAGCCAGCCTGCTGGTTTTCTGCCTGCTGTATACGCCGTGCGTCGCGGCAATCGCCTCCATCAAACGCGAACTGGGCGGCAAATGGGCGATTTTCGTTGTCATTGCACAGTGCGTGATCGCATGGCTCGCGGCGTTTGTCGTACACGGCTTCGGTACGCTGTTTGTATAAAATACATAACAAAAGAGCATGGAATTGTTTTTCCATGCTCTTTTGCTATTTATATGGCATCATGCGGATTTTTTCCTTCTGACAGCTGCCGCACGACCGGAAGCGTGACGCAGAGCGCCAGAATAAAGGCGCACAGGTCGCTCGCTGCCTGACAGCACTGCACGCCGGCAAGGCCGAACAGATGCGGCAGGATAAGCGCAAACGGCACGAAGAACAATCCCGCGCCGCCGCAACGATGCTTGCCCGCAGCGTCATGGCAATGTTCTGAAGCAGCATATTGCTCATAACGACAAAGCCGGTGATCGGGAACGAGATGCACTGCAGCCGCAGCGTCAGCGCACCGATGCGGACAACCTCCGGGTCGTCACCCCGGAACACCGCAATGATCTGCGGCGCGAAGAGAAAGCCGAGCACTGCGAGCGCCAGCAGGATCAGCGAGGAGGATCTGACGCAGAAGCGGAAGCCGCGTGTCACGCGCTCGTACTTGCGTGCGCCGTAGTTGAAGCCGCAGACCGGCTGAAATCCCTGACCGAAGCCGATCATCGCCGAGCCTGCGAACTGGCTGACGCGGGTGACGATGCTCATCGCCGCGATAGCCGCATCGCCGTAGGGCCGCGCCGCCGTATTGAGGCAGGTCACCGCAATCGAGGCCAGTCCCTGACGGCACAGGCTCGGAATGCCGCCGCGCGAGAGGTCGGCGTAGCGTGCAGGCGAGGGCGAAAACAGGCACAGCCGGATGCGGATACCGCCCGAAACGTATACGCCGGTCAGCAGCAGGCAGAAGCCGACAAGCTGACTCAGAATGGTGGCGAGCGCCGCGCCCCGGATGCCCATGCCGAAGGTGAAGATGAAAAGCGGGTCGAGCGCCATGTTCAGCACGCCGCCGGAGACCAGCCCGATCATCGCATATACCGCATTGCCCTGCAGGCGAAGCTGATTGTTGAGCACGAGCGACGCGGTCATATACGGTGCACCGATCAGAATAATGCACATATAGTCGAGCGCATAGGGCAGAATGGTGTCCGTTGCGCCGAGGAGATGTGCGAGCGGATGCCGCAGCAGCAGCCCCAGAATCATGATAACGCAGCCGGCGCAGAGTGCGGAGAAAAAACCGGTCGCCGCCATGCGTTCAGCCTCCTCGCGGTGCTGCGCGCCGAGCTGACGGGAAATGTAGTTGCCCGAGCCCTGTCCGAAGAAAAAGCCGACCGCCTGGATAAGCGCCATGAGCGGAAACACGACACCGACTGCGCCGGTTGCGCTCGTACCGAGCCGCCCGACAAAAAAAGTGTCGGCCATGTTGTAAATGGATGTGATCAGCATGCTGATGATGGTCGGCACGGCCATTTTACAGATCAGCGGCTCGACCGGAGACTCAGTCATCTGAATATATTTTCGTCCTTGTGCATCTGTCTGCAACAGAGATACGCCTCCTTCTCTCTTTCTAAAGGCGACCTCCCCAGTCGTTCTCGGGAGAATTCTATGTAAATAATAATCCTTCGCGTTTTAATTTGTCAAGCTGTATTCCCCTGAAATTATTCATATGCAATCGTTTTCGCAATCTCATTCTGTTCGAAACACAGGGAAATGCGAATGTTCTGCCGGCGGGCGGCTCTCCGACCCGTTCCCTCCTCGACCTCTATGCGCCGCACAAAAGCGCGAACAAGCTCTCGTGTAAGCCGCTTCGGACAGCAGCACTCATCGATCGCGCTCTCCAGACGCGCTGTATCGGGAAGGTCCGTTTCTCTCATATCCAGACGCCGGCGCAGCGCAGCCGCCTGATCTTCCAGACGGTGCAGCGCGGCATAAAAGCTGTCTGCCGCAACTCTGCCCGATGCACGGTCCAGGTAGAGCGCCGCAATCGTATCCCCCGTGCGTGAAAGACTGCGCCGCAGACCGTGCGCGTCCTCCCCTTCCTGAGAGCAAAGGCTGTGCATCAGCCGCTCGCGGAGCTCGGCTTTCTCGCGTTCCGTCAACGCAAGATGCCTGTGCAGCACATCCAGAACTGCCGCTTCGAGCGCTTCATAATTCGTTCCGTGCCGAGTGCAGGCGCGGCGTCCGTGCTGCTTGTACCCGCCGCAGGCAAGATCGGCGCGGCTCCCCTTCCGTCTCGTGCCGACCGTGCTCATTGCCCGTCCGCAGTCCGCGCAGAACGCGATGCCTGTAAACACATTGACGAAGCCAGCGGAGCGCGAAATGCGCCGCGACCGGCTCTGCTGCTGCACCTGCTCGAAAACCGTCTGCGAAACGAGCGCCTCGTGGCAATGGGGTACGATAAACTGCTCCTCTGGTGCTGTTCGACGGACTTTTCCCGATTTAAAGGACGGTTTTCGTGTTTTTCCCTGAATGAGCGTGCCAAGGTACACCTCGTTTTGCAGGATACGCCGCACCGTTCCGGCTGTCCATTCGCCGCGCGGTGCGCTGCCGCGATAGACCGAGGGCGGTGCTTCTCCCTGAGCATTCAGCCGCGCCGCAAGCACCGACGGAGCTGCGCCCCCGGCCGCCCCTGCAAACAGCCGGCGCACCACTGCCGCTGCTGCTTCGTCCGGCACAAGCCTGCTGCGCTCCTGCGGGTCGCGGCGGTAGCCGTAAGGTGCATAATGACCGATGAAGCGGCCGTCCTTCATTTTCGTCTGTAAGGCTGCTCGGATTTTCCCGCTCGTGTCCCGGGCATACAGCTCATTGATGTAGTTGCGCATCGGAAGGAAAATATCCTCGTGCGCCGTGTCGACCGCGTCCCCCACCGCAATGACGCGCACGCCGTGCTCCGGGAAATAGCGTTCCAGATAGCGTCCGGTTTCCAGATAATCCCGCCCCAGACGGGACAGATCTTTGATGAGAATGAGATTGATGCCACGCTGCGGGATTTCGCACAGCATTTTCTGGAACTGCGGTCTGTCGAAGGTCGTCCCGGAAACACCGTCATCCGCATATTCCGCCACGACCGGCCAGCCCTGCCTCAGGGCGTAGTCGTGCAGCAGCCTGCGCTGATTGGCGATGCTCTCGCTCTCTCCGGCACGGCCGGTATCATCGCGGCTGAGACGAAGATACAGCGCCGCGCGGCAGTCTGCCTCCGCCGTCATATTTCCTCCCTGTACCGCTCAAGGATAATGCGCTCGAGCGCTTCAAGCAGCAGTTTTCGTTCTCTCTGCGTCACAGTCATCCCTCCCTCACCACATCATAGCGGAAATCCCGGCAGATATGACATGGAACACGCCGCGAGCGTACCCCCTCAGCTGTTGAAACCCTATGTTTTCTGTGAATCGGACACAGTTCCAGAAAAAAATGACACTACTCTGTCAAAAATATGCTATACTATAAATAGAGACTCTCTGAGCCGGAAACAGCACAAGTAAGGAAGTATGATAAGTATGACCAGTCTGCAAATTGCCCTGTGTGATGATAACAGCCTCTCCCTTCAACTCGCACAGCTCGCTATTCAGGAATACGAACGGCAGCACGCCGACCGCCTCTGCCGCCTGCATTGCTTCAACAGCGGTACTGCTCTGCTCTCTTTTCTGGACAAACACAAGGACTTTTCCTTCGATCTATTCATCCTGGACGTCGTGATGCCGAAACCCGACGGCATTCAGACCGGCCTCGAGCTGCGCGCACGCGGCGACAAGGGACGCATCGTATATCTCTCGGCAAGTCCGGATTTCGCGCTGTCCGCCTACGATGTGCATGCCTATTCCTATCTTCTGAAGCCGATCGACCGCAAAAAGCTGTTCGAAATTCTGGATAATACTCATCTTTCTCCACGCAGGCCGCAGGCGCGTATGTTCGCCATTCATATCGGCTCGTCTGTCCGCTTGGTATCGTTTGATGAACTCATTTCGGCTGAGCTGAAATGCCGTACCATTCTCTACACGCTTGCGGACGGCAGCGTGATCCAGACGCCGACGATCCGCAATTCCTTCAAAACCGAGGTAGCCGCCCTGCTCGCGCACGAGCAGTTCGTACAGTGCAGCGTTTCCTCGGTCGTCAATCTGCGATATGTGCGCTGTCTTGAAAAAAACTGCCTGTTTCTGCTCGACGGACGTCAGATTTCCATTTCCCGTCAGGCCGGCGCCGGCGTCAGGACCAAATGGCAGAAATACTGGAGCGGCCCGTCTGAAATGAATGGAGAGTTCTGATCTTCTGCCGCAGACCGAAAACACCGCAGCGACAGCATTTATGCTGTATTCTGCGGTGTTTTGATTTACGCTCCCGGTATCTCTCGTTTAATTTGTTCCAAAAAACGTACTTTTCGCGACTTGTCTCGTGCTATTCGAGTTTTCTCGACAAAACCAGACTGCGAGACCGGTCTCTATATCTATTTTAGCGCACGAAACGCACGCAAGCATGTGCATGGGGTTCGGCTGCAACGCCTGCGGCGTAACCGGTTGCCGCATCATCGACTCTTCCCGCGAGCGTCTGATCGCAATCCTCACCAACAGCTTTGCAGCGTGCAACGGGCGCTTTCCCCTGTTGATTTTCCTGTGCGCAGTATTTTTCGATGCCGGTTCCGCCGGCGGCGCACTGCTGCTGACCGGCGTGATCGCCGGGAGCGTCCTGCTTACGCTTGCAGCCTCCCGGCTGCTCTCAGCCTTCTTTCTGCGCGGCTTGCCCTCCTCGTTCGTACTGGAGCTTCCGCCCTACCGCGCGCCGCAGCCGGGCAGGGTGATCGTGCGCAGCGTGCTCGACCGCACGGTGTTCGTGCTCGGCCGCGCGATGATTGTTGCGGCGCCTGCCGGTGCGCTCATCTGGCTGCTCGCAAACATCACGGTCAGCGGCAGTTCCCTGTACAGCAGCATGACCGCCTTCCTCGATCCGTTGGCGCGCTTCTTCGGTCTGGACGGAGTCATTCTGGCGGCCTTTCTGCTCGGCTTCCCGGCAAACGAGCTCGTTATGCCGCTCATCGTCCTCGGCTATCTCTCCGGGGGCACACTTGCCGATGTGTCCGACCTGCTCTCCTTTCGCGCCCTTCTGCTTGCAAACGGCTGGACCGGCTGCACCGCACTTTGCACGCTCCTGTTTACCATCTGTCACTGGCCGTGCTCAACGACCTGCCTTACAATTTTCAGGGAGACCCGCTCGGTGCGATATACACTTGCCGCAATCGCGCTCCCGACCGGCTTCGGACTTGCGCTCTGCGCACTCGCGCGGCTGCTCTTTGTACCGCTGTAAAAAGACACCCTCCGGCATCCCAAAGGATGTTCGGAGGGTGTTTTACGTTATTCCAGTTCAAACGCACCGGTATAAAGCTGATAGTATTTGCCGCGATCTGCGATAAGCTGCTCGTGATTGCCGCGCTCGATAATATGACCGAGCTCAAGCACCATGATAACATCTGCGTTCTGCACGGTGGACAGGCGATGCGCGATAACGAACACCGTTCTGCCGTGCATCAGACCGTCCATGCCGGCCTGAACGATCGCCTCGGTACGGGTGTCGATCGAGCTGGTCGCTTCATCGAGAATCATGACCGGAGGATCTGCGACCGCAGCACGGGCGATCGAGAGCAGCTGACGCTGGCCCTGGGACAGGCTGCCGCCGTCGCCGCCGATGAGTGTATCATAGCCGTCTGGCAGGCGGCGAATGAAATCGTCCGCACCGGCAAGCTGCGCCGCTGCGACGATCTCCTCATCCGTCGCATCAAGATTGCCGTAGCGGATGTTGTCCCGGATCGTGCCGGTAAACAGATTGGTGTCCTGAAGCACGATGCCCAGCGAACGTCGCAGATCGGACTTTTTGATCTTGTTGATATTGATGCCGTCATAGCGGATTTTACCGTCTGCTATGTCGTAGAAGCGGTTGATCAGGTTGGTGATCGTGGTCTTGCCCGCGCCGGTCGCGCCGACAAAGGCTACCTTCTGGCCCGGCTCGGCGTACAGCGTCACATCGTGCAGAACGATCTTATCCGGATTATAGCCGAAATCCACATCGTAAAAGCGCACATCACCGCGCAGCTGCGTGTAGGTCGTCGTACCGTCCTCATGCGGATGCTTCCACGCCCAGATACCGGTTTTATCCGTCGTCTCGACGAGGCCGCCCTCGTGGTCGTAGCGTGCGTTGACGAGCGTTACATAGCCGTTGTCGACCTCCGGTTTCTCGTCCATCAGCTCAAAGATACGCTCCGCGCCTGCGAGCGCCATGATGATCGAGTTGAACTGCTGCGAAATCTGTGTCACCGGCATGGTAAACGATTTGGTCAGCTGGAGGAAGGACGCGATCACGCCGATGGTGATGCTGTCGCCGACAACACCGGACAGCGCGAGTGCGCCGCCGACTACCGCGACCAGAACATACAGCAGATTGCCGATATTACCCATGATCGGCATCAGGATATTCGCAAAGGTGTTTGCATTGCAGGCCGCCTGACGCAGCTCATCATTCAGCGTGTCGAACTGCTCCCTGCACTTGTCCTCGTGGCAGAACACCTTGATGACCTTCTGACCGTTTATCATCTCCTCGATATAGCCGTTGACCTTGCCGAGAGACGTCTGCTGCGCGAGGAAGAATCGCGCAGACCTTCCGCCGATGCTCCTGACCACGACGAGCATGACCGCGATGCCGAGCAGCACGAACAGCGTCAGCCAGATGTTCGTGACGAGCATGCCGATGAACACGGAAATAATGGTCATGGCGGACGAGAACATCTGCGGCACCGACTGACTGAGCATCTGCTGGAGCGTATCGGTATCGTTCGTAAAGTGGCTCATGAGGTCGCCATGCGTATGCGTATCGAAATAGCGGATCGGCAGCGTCTGCATATGCTCGAACATTTCGTCGCGCACGCGCTTGAGCACGCCCTGCGAAATACCGACCATCAGCCAGTTATAGAGGAAGGTCGTGCCGATGCCGATGAAATAGATGACCGCCATGCCCATCAGCGCATGGATAAGCTGCGTGAACACGGGAGACGCCTGCAGGAGCAGCGGCGCGACATAATCGTCGATCAGGCTCTTGAGGAACATCGAACCGGCAACGTTCGCGACTGCCGACAGCGCAATGCAGATCAGAACCACGCCAAACTGAATACCGTAGCCCTTGCCGATATATTTCATCAGACGGTTCAGCGTTTTTTTCGGATTCTTGCTGCGTTTTCCGCCCATCGGCCTGCGGCCGCCGGGACCGCGCATCTGAGGTCCTGCCATTATTCCTCACCGCCCTTTCTGTTCTGCTGGTTGTAGATTTCCTGATAAATTCGATTTTCTGCGAGCAGCTCGTCGTGCGTGCCGATCGCCTGCACCGCGCCGCCGTCAAGGATAACGATCTGGTCGGCCTCCTGCACGGAGGAAACGCGCTGCGCGATGATGATCTTGGTGGTGTTCGGGATCTCCTCTGCGAATGCCCTTCGGATGAGCGCATCGGTCTTGGTATCGACCGCGCTCGTCGAGTCATCGAGGATGAGGATCTTCGGCTTTTTCAGCAGTGCGCGCGCGATGCACAGACGCTGCTTCTGGCCGCCCGAAACGTTGCTGCCGCCCTGCTCGATGTGTGTGTCGTATTGATCCGGCATCTGCTGGATAAACTCGTCCGCCTGTGCAAGTCTGCATACACGCACAAGCTCGTCATCCGAGGCGTTTTCATTGCCCCAGCGCAGATTTTCCTTGATCGTGCCCGAGAAGAGGACGTTCTTCTGGAGGACCATTGCGACCTCGTCGCGCAGTGTCTCGATGTCGTAGTCGCGGACATCCACACCGCCGACCTTGACCGAGCCGCGCGTTACATCGTACAGGCGCGGAATGAGCTGCACCAGCGTAGACTTTGCCGAGCCGGTGCCGCCAAGGATACCGATGGTCTGGCCGGAACGGATGTGCAGATTTACATCTCGCAGCGCGAGCTTGTGCTCGTCGCCCTTGTAGCTGAAATCGACCGCATCAAAGTCGATCGAGCCGTCCTTGACCTCACAGACCGGCTGCGCCGGGTTGTGCAGATCAGGCTTTTCGCTCAGGAGCTCCGCAACTCGTTCTGCGCTCGCCTTCGCCATCGTGATCATGACGAAAACCATCGCGACCATCATCAGACTCATCAGGATCTGCATGATATAGGAGAACATGCTGGTCAGCTCGCCGGTCGTCATCGAACCGCTCACGATCAGACGCGCGCCGAACCACGAGATGAGCAGCATGCACGCATACATACAGAACTGCATGAGCGGCATATTGCACGCGAGGGTCTTCTGCGCCTTGGAAAACGTGCGGTACAGCAGCTCGGAGACGTTCTCAAACTTCTCGGTCTCGTGATCCTCGCGGACATATGCCTTGACCACGCGGATACCGTGCACGTTTTCCTGTACGACCGTGTTCAGACGGTCATAAATCTTGAACACACGCTCGAATACCGGGCCGACCATCTTCATCAGAATGCCCAGACCGATCGCAAGAACCGGCAGCACGGCAACGAAGATGAGCGCCATGCGGCTGTTGATCTTTGCGGCCATGACGAAGGCGAAGATCAGCATGACCGGGCATCGTACTGCGATGCGCGTGCACATCTGAAATGCGTTCTGCACGTTCGTGACATCCGTCGTCAGACGGGTAACGATAGAGCCGGTGGAGAACTTATCGATGTTGGAGAACGAAAAGTCCTGCACCGCATAGTACATATCGTGTCTGAGATTGCGCGCAAAGCCGGTCGAAGCGCGCGCAGCATAGGTGCCGGCCGCCGCGCCGAATACGAGCGCGAGCATCGCACACGCCACGAGAATAAAGCCGTATTTCCCGATGGCGCTCATGTTCTGTGCGTCGATGCCCTTGTCGATGAGCTCCGCCATGACAAACGGAATGAGCACCTCCATGACGACCTCGAGCACAACGAAAAGCGGCGTGAGAAGCGCGTCTTTTTTGAACTCACGCACGCTTTTCAACAGCTGTTTTACCATTTTTTCTGTCCCTCCCGGCATAATTTTCCTTGGTACTGCTCCAGATTGGAGCGAATTTTCTCGCTGACGGAAAACCAGCCCTTCAGCTCCTCCTCTGTGATGCCCCGGCGCAGCAGCTGCTCCATCTGCACCATGCGCTCGGTGATCCGTTCGTCCATCGCGCGCGCACGGTCGGTCAGCACCAGACGCTTGAGCCGTCCGTCATGCGCGACCGGCTCGCGGCGCAGGATACCGTGCTGCTCCATGAGCTGCAGAATTCCCGTGGCGGTCGAGCGGCGCATCTGGAACGCGCTCTCGATATCCTTTTGAAACAGATCGCCTTCCTTCTCGCGCAGGATCAGATGATGCACGATCATCGCCTGCATGCCGGTCACATTGGCCGAGTCGGCACTTTTTTCTATCATGCACGCCATCTGGCGCCGAAGCAGGTTGTGCAGCATACCGATTTCTGCCCCGATGCGGTCATTCGAGTGGCCGCAGCATTCGTTATGGTCACAGCGACACATTGTTAGCCTCCTTACTGTTAGTTTGCTAACATATTATACATCACTCATTCTCAATGTCAACCGACTTCACAGAATATTCACAAAATCGGCTGCAATGCAAAAACGGAGCGCGGCGACATTCCATGGAGCGACAAACGCGCGGCAAAAAAATCAGGATATGCGCCTGACTTTTTACAAACACAGAGACCCCCCGAGAACCGGAAAGTTCTCGGAGGGTCTCTGTGCAATAGCCCTTGATTTGAAGGGCCTTGACCCTTCAAATCGAAGAAGAAAGTCTTAGCAAACGCCCTGTGCGAGCATAGCGTCAGCGATCTTCTCGAAGCCGCCGATGTTAGCGCCCATGACCAGGTTGTCCTTGTGGCCGTACTTCTCAGCTG
>ERZ773252.794-NODE-794-length-34788-cov-39.562376_pt1 | contig 34788 bp, 33 predicted proteins | sample MGYA00580517_ERZ773252 | MGnify/ENA primary metagenome ERZ773252 (study PRJEB29015, sample SAMEA2737766) | human gut metagenome | biome: human gut; feature: human-associated habitat; material: faeces | place: China | collected 2012 ...
CTGGCATGGGAGGGTCATTTTGCGATTTTAGGCCTGTTTTTTATCCTGTACATTGCACTCGGTAAAATCTACGATGCGTTCTGGATGTCGATGCAGCGGGTCTCGGAGCTGGTGTACGGCCAGATCCTTGGCGCGATGGCAACCGATGGCATCTTGTACATCGTGATCTGCCTGATGTCGGCAAAGATTTGCAACCTGTTGCCGGGTATCGCGGCAATTGTGGGACAGCTGGTGATGGCTGCGATCTGGGCATCTTGTGCACATAAATGGTACTACAAGACCTTCCCACCGCAGAAGACCGCTGTGGTCTACGATGTACGTCATGGTATGGAAAAGCTCATCAACGAGTACGGTCTGAGCCAGAAATACGATGTGCAGGTTACCCTGAGCGTGTCGGAGTGCTTGGCAGACCTGAGCATTCTGGACGGTATGGAGACTGTTTTTGTCAGTGGTGTTCACAGCCATGAACGAAACATTATCCTGAAGCACTGCGTAGGGAAGGGCATCAATATGTTCGTCATTCCCCGCGTTGGCGACGTTATCATGAGCGGCGCTTGGCCGATGCACATGTTCCATCTGCCGATGCTGCGCGTCGGTCGTTACATGGCAAGCCCGGAGTTCCTGTTCGTTAAGCGTGCAATGGACATTGTGATCTCGCTGGTGGCATTGATCATCTTGAGTCCGCTGTTCCTGATTACGGCCATTGCAGTCAAATCCGATGGTGGTCCCGCCTTCTATAAGCAGGTGCGTCTGACCAAGGACGGCAAGCAGTTTGAGATTTTGAAGTTCCGCTCTATGCGTGTGGACGCAGAAAAGGATGGCGTGGCACGTCTTTCCACCGGCGACAAGGATGACCGTATTACAAAGGTCGGTCACATTATCCGTGCCTGCCGTCTGGACGAGCTGCCGCAGCTGCTGAACATCCTAAAGGGTGATTTGTCTGTTGTGGGCCCTCGTCCGGAGCGCCCGGAGATCGCTGCCCAGTACTGCGAGGAGATGCCGGAGTTTGCGCTGCGCTTGCAGGCTAAGGCTGGTCTGACCGGCTATGCACAGGTGTACGGCAAATATAATACCACCCCCTACGATAAGCTGCAGATGGATTTGATGTATATTGCGCATCCCAGCTTGATCGAAGATTTGAAAATCATGCTGGCAACCGTGAAGATCCTGTTTATGCCTGAAAGCACCGAGGGGATTTCTGAGGGTCAAACCACTGCTATGAGTGGAGAAAACGACTAAATATCGACGCTTTTGTACATTTTGAGCAGCTAAAAATTGGAAGAAATTCCAAAGTGGAGTCGGGCATAAATGCAGCTCTTACAGTAGCGTTAAGCTGAGAAGTCGGAAAAATGCTCTGTATAGGGGTGATATGGCGCACCCGATAGTGCAAAATGCCGAGAGCGTGGGCGTGAGAAAGGACAAAACGAGATCATTTCGATGTTTTTACGCCCTCCAAAAGCAATTTTATGGATGCGACGGTAGCTCGTGGGTTTATGCCAGATGGCACTGTGATGATATTACCGACACGGTGGTGATTATCACATAACAGTTTCGGGACTTGACGATGATAACATCATCTGCGATTTCATCTCGGTCTTGGAGATAACAAGTCGGATGTGAGCATCTCATGCTCACGGAGATGCTCATTCGTGCGGGGGTGATCTATCATAAGCAAGGGAACTACCGTAGCGTCAAAAATGGCGGCACTGACTGCTGCTGTACCATAAAACATTTTTAAAGGTGAGGAAAATGTGTAACAAAAAGGCTGTTATTATTGGCGGAAGCAATGGAATCGGATTGGCAATTAGTAAGAAGTTGCTTGATTGCGGATATGATTTGGAGATTTGTGATCGCATACCACCCGAGGAGGGGGTACTTGAAGAAACAAAGGTGACATATCACTTTTGCGACTTGATGGATTTTGATGAGGATTTGTATCAGAAGCTTGCACAGGATCAGGATGTTGAGCTTCTGATGGTTACAGCGGGAATTGGACGAATTGCGGATTTTCAATATCATCACATCGCAGAAATCGAAAAAATGCTGACGGTGGATGCTGTGAGCACCATTAAGATTTTCCGCATTTTCTACGAGAGAATCCTAGGCAAAAAAGATTTCTACGCAGGCGTGATGGGAAGTATCTCGGGTTGGATGTCCTCTCCTAGCGCATCGGTTTATGCTGCGGCGAAGGCGGCAACTGTCCGATTTGTAGAATCGGTAAATATTGAACTAGAGGCATATGGTTCAGCAAACCGTATTCTTGATGTTTCACCGGCATCGTTCAAGGGAAGTAGATTTTACGGTGGTAAAAACGACTTAACAGAAACAGAGTCGCTTGCAAGAGATATTGTAAGACACCTTTTTGCCCGTGACGTTCGATTTATTCCGAATTATGAGGAAACATTCAAGGACGTTCTTGAACGGTATCATAATGATCCGCATGAATACGGGCTACACAGTTATCAGTATAAGAAGGAGTCTGGAAGGCTCGATAACACTAAAAGGGTGAAAATTGGGTATCTTTCTGGGACATTTGACCTTTTTCATGTGGGGCATCTTAACCTGCTTAAGCGTGCAAAAGAACAGTGCGACTATTTAATCGTAGGTGTACACGGCAGCGGTGCATGGAAAGGTAAAGAAACATTTATTCCACTTGAGGAGCGCAAAGCAATTGTCGGTGCCTGTAAGTATGTGGACAAGGTGGTGGATTCCTGCAAGGAGGATTCGGATGCATGGGATCTATGGCATTACGATCGCCTATTTGTGGGTTCTGATTATAAGGGAACGGAACGCTTCAATCGTTATGAGGAGTACTTTAAGGATAAGGGTGTAGATATTGTCTATTTCCCGTATACAAAGAGTACGAGCAGCACACAAATTAGAAAAAAGATTACTGAAAATGCTACGCAATAATTGATTTTAGGACAATGATATAGAAGAGGCAGGAGTCATGAGGGATAGACTGATTTATATTTTGAAACACAACAGGCTCATTCAGAAGCTGTATGTTGTGATTATGAGCTTTGTATTTAAGGTATGGGGTGCTTTCCTGAAAACGGATGACAAACTGGTTCTCTTTGTCTCTTTTATGGGTAAAAACTTCAATGACAGTCCCAAAGTTCTGTACGATTATATGCAGTCGCATCCTGAGTACAAGGGTTATCGCTGCGTTTGGGCATTTGAACATCCGGAAAACTTCCCGGAGCTTGAGACGGTGAAGATTGATACTCCGGCTTACTTCAAAATGGCTTTGAAAGCAAAGTATTGGATTACCAATACAAATATTGAGCGCGGTTTGAAGTTTAAGAAGAAAGGCCAAGTCTATTTGAACACGTGGCATGGTATCGCCCTTAAGTATATCGGCAATGACTGCCCCGGCCGTAAGGATTATAACTTTGATACGCTGGACTACCTCACGGTTTCTGGTGACTATGATGAGCGCGTATTTAAGAGCGCGTTCAATGCGAGGGAGTCCAGCTATCTTCGTTGTGGTATGCCGCGCAATGAAGAACTGTGGCTTGCGGATGAGAATAAAAAGGCAGCAATGCGCAAGAAGCTTGGCATCCCAGAAAGCAAAAAGGTCATCCTTTATGCACCGACTTGGCGCGAGTCTACGGATGGCGGTAAGTCCTATGCCATCAAACCGCCTATCCATTTCGATGAATGGCAGAAGGAACTGGGGAATGAGTATGTTGTCCTTTTCCGTGCCCATCATCAGACGACCAAGGTGCTCGGTGTTGAGTATAACGACTTCGTGCGCAATGCATCCGATTACCCAGCGGTCAATGACCTGATGATTGCAGCGGACATTTTAATCACGGACTACTCGGCTATCGCATTTGACTATTCGATTTTGTGCCGTCCGATTTTCTGCTATGCTTACGATTATGACAGCTATCTTGCGGAGCGCGGTACTTATTTTGCAGTAGATGAAAAGTACCCCAATAAGAGTTGCCGGACGGAAAGTGAATTGCTGCAGCGAATCAAGAATGTAGATTACGCTGCGGAGTGTGCTAACACCAAACGATTCCGTGATGAGTTTGTTCAGTATGGTGTGGGTGCTACGGAGATATGTATCAAAGCGGTTTTTGCAGAGGATTAACGTATGAAGATATTGATGGTAACAAACAAGGTCAAGACATATGCACTAGGATTTCAGAATGTGTTGGAACCGCTGGGACAACTCGGACATGAGGTGATCTGGGCCGCTGATTTCTCCCAATTTGTAGCAGATAAGAGCGTCATTCCATGTCAGATAGAGCAGATTGACATCAATACGAATCCGTTTAATAAGAGCAATGCTACGGCTTATAAGCAAATCTTGGATATAATTGAGCGCTGTGATATTGAGGCAGTAATGTGCAGTACACCTATCGGTGGAGCGCTTGCACGCTTGGCAGCAAAAAAGAAAGGGATTAAACCTGTTCTTTATGAAGCTCATGGCTTTTTGTTTTTCAAAGGTGCACCGTTTATTAACCAGACCGTGTATAAGTGGGAAGAAGAATTACTGGCGCATTATACCGATATACTCATAACAATTACAAATGAAGATTATGCGGCAGCACAAAAATTTAAGCTTCGTAGTGGCGAAAGACCTTATTTGGTACATGGAGCCGGAGTTAAAGTTGGCGTTCGTGTTGAGATAGATCGTGCAGAAAAACGTAGAAGCGTTGGCGTTCCGGAAGATGCCTTTGTTATTGTTTCAGCAGGTGAGTTGAATAAAAACAAAAATACAGAAGTTGTAGTTCGTGCGCTCAAGGATGTACCAGAGGCACACTATGTTGCCTGTGGTGTAGGACCAGAAAAAGAGAATCTGGAGAAACTAGCAGAAGAACTTGGAGTATCTGAGAGATTTCACCTTATGGGTTACCGGACGGATATGCCTGAGATTCTAGCAATGTCAGACGTATTCACAATGATGTCTTTCCGTGAGGGAATGCCTCGATCTCTACTGGAAGCAATGGATCTTGGCCTGCCCTGTGTTGGTAGTGATACTCGTGGTATCCGGGACTTAATTGATTCACATGGAGGTTATATTTGCTCGCCGAGAGATCCGAACGCATTTGCAAATGCGTTTAATGCTTTACGAGAGAATGAAAAGCTCCGTTCGGAAATGGGGGCTTACAATAAAGGCAAGGTGCAGGATTATTCAGCAGATGTTGTGAAGCGTGAGCTGTACGATATCTATAGAAAGGCATTCTCAACGAAAGCCAATTGACATAAAGGATAGGGGAGAAAAAATCCAATGACTATTAAAAGATTGATTCAAAAGGCTTTCGTTGGTGGTCAATGGTATGTTGGCTATCGACGCAAGGGCGACACAAAGTATAGCGTAATTGAAACACCGAAGGATATGTGGATTGCAGATCCTACCATGTTTGCAGCCAATGGTGAGCACTATTTATTTGTTGAGGTGTATGAGAATAAGAAGAAAAAGGCTGCTATTGGCTATTATCATTTTGAAAACAATGTTCCTGTCTACAAGGGACTGATTATTGAAAATTCCTATCATATGAGTTATCCATGCGTATTTGAGTATAATGGAGAATTCTATATGATTCCAGAAAGTTCGGCAAATGATAGTATAACACTTTATAGAGCTGAACATTTTCCGGATAAGTGGGTTAAAGAAACTGATCTCCTAAAAGGTGAGAAATATGTAGATTCTACAGTATTTCAGCATGGGGATGATGTAGGACTTCTCTCCTATAAAGTTGTCAAAGGAGGCTGGCAACTGGTTAGCTTTTCTTTAGATATGGACCAGAAAGTTCTTAAGAAAGAAAATGTAGTTCATTATAAAGAAAACACTGGTAGACCTGCAGGATACATTTTTGCTGGTAATAAGAGGCCGGCGCAAGACTGCCGAAAAAAGTATGGAGAAAACCTTTTGATTTATGAGATTGATTCTTTTAGACCATACGCAGAACACTTGACTAACACGGTATGCGCAAATCAGATTGAGACTTCAAAGCCATATGATCGAGTACACACTTATACTGATGATGGAACATTTGAAGTTGTTGACTTGTTTAGGGAAAAATTTGATTTGATGCATGGCGTCAAAATTTTTTGTAGAGCATACTTAAGAAAATAACCTCTACGGGAGAAACGGAGAAGATGACGTGAATAAAATTAAAGTGCTCCATATTCTTTCGAGTAAGACGTACAACGGTGCCGAAAATGTTGTGTGCCAGATTAATTCGATGCTACAAGGAGCAGGAGATAATATTGAACTAATTTATTGTAGCTTAGATGGACCCGTTCGAAGCCATATTGAAGAAAATGGAATTAGATTTATTCCTGTATCTAAAATAGCAAAAAAAGAAATCGCGCGTGTAATTCGAGAAGTAAAACCAGATATTATTCATGCACACGATATGCGAGCTGGCTTCGTAGCTGCTCTGGCATGCGGAAAAATTCCACTTGTTTCGCACATCCATAATAACAATTTTGACTCTAGAGGATTGTCTCTTAAATCGGTATTGTATTTATATGCAGCCATCAAAGCTAAACATATTTTCTGGGTTTCAAAGTCTTCGTTTGACGGGTATCGCTTTCATAACTTACTGAAGAACAAGAGCGAGATTTTATTTAATGTTATTGATGTGAAAGCACTGTACAAAAAAGCAGAACTGGACACAAAAACATATAATTACGATGCAGTTTATCTGGGTCGTTTAACCTATCAGAAGAATCCTCAGAGACTTGTTGAAGTTTTAAGTGAAGCTGTAAAGAAAACGCCTGGTTTCACAGCAGCAATTTTGGGGGATGGTGAAGATGCAGAGGAGGTAAAAAAACTAATTGGAAACAACAATATCCAAAATAATGTGTCGTATCTTGGCTTTTCAGATAACCCATATAAAATTCTACAGACAGCAAAGTTAATGATACTGACATCAAGGTGGGAAGGTACTCCGATGTGTGCCTTGGAAGCGATAGCAATGGGAGTTCCGATTGTAAGTACTCCAGTTGATGGTATGTGCGATTTAATAGTGGATGATCAAAATGGCTATCTAAGTAATGATAATGAGGAACTAGCAAAGAGATGCTCCGAAATAGCTTCTAATGATACTTTACAGAAGAGGCTGTCAGATGGAGCAAAACAAACAGCTGACAGAATGATGAATGTTGAAAGTTACCGGAACGCAATTAGTTCCGTATATCATAGAATTGCGAAATAAGAGGGAAAAACATGAAAAAGATAGCGATTATCATACAGAATTTAAATGGAGGAGGAGCTGAAAGGACGGCTGCCAACCTGTCACTATATTTTTCTGAAAAGTATGAAGTACATCTTATTGTTTTTGATGGTCGAATCATTAGTTATCCACACGGTGGAATGCTTCATGATTTGAAGGTTTACCCTAGCAAGAGCAAAGTACAAAAAGCAATTAATGTTATTCGTAGAGTTATAAAAACTAGCGCGCTTAAAAGAAAGTATGGAATTGAAACAACTATTAGTTTGATGGAAGAGTCAAACATAGTGAATTTGTTAAGCAACTCTGGGGATAAAAAGATAACTTCCATACGGAATTTTGAGTCCAAATCATCGTATAATTCTTTCTTTGAAAATTTTGTTATGAAACTTGTTAGACGAAAGTCCGACTGTGTTGTTGCACTTTCAAAGGGCGTTGAAGAGGATCTAATTGATAATTGTGGGGTTCCGAAGGAAATTGTTACGACAATTTATAACCCTTGCGACGGAGAACTACTTAGGGAAAAAGCGAAAAAACACGCAAGCAATGCGAGTGAAATGGCGGAATATAGCGTTAGCACCATGGGACGACTGACCGAACAAAAAGGACAGTGGCACTTGATTCGTGCGTTCAAAAAGGTCGTTGAGGAAATTCCGGAAGCAAAACTCTATATATTTGGTCAGGGTATTCTTGAAGAAAAATTGAAGAAGTTAGCAACCGACCTGGACATTGCAAACAATGTCAAATTTATGGGATTTGTTGAAGCACCGCATGCTTATATCGCAAAGAGCAAGGTGTTTGCTTTTCCGTCCCTATATGAAGGGTTGGGAAATGTTTTATTAGAGGCAATGGCTTGCGGCGTTGCGTGTGTAGCGGCAGATTGTTACTCCGGACCGAGAGAGGTGATGGCACCGGGAACGAAGGTTTTGGAAAACCTTGATGATATCGAATGTGCTGATTATGGAATTCTTGTATCTGTTGGTGGTAAGGAACATTTTAATGAAACTGACCCACTAACGAAAGATGAAACACAGCTGGCCAATGCAATTGTGCTACTACTTTCCAATGGAGAAAAAAGAAGTTGTTATGAAAAAAAATCACTTGAACGTGTAAAAGCTTTCAGCCCGGAAAAGATCATGTCGGATTGGGAACGGTTGCTATAACTAGAATTCGTCGTAAAGGAGCCGGAATGGAGAATACAAATTTATTTCTGATTTCCATATTACATTTACTATTTGGAGGCACTGTCCTAATTGTCACGATTAATGGTATTGTTAAATGCAACAAAATTAGTGTCTTTGACTGTATCAAGTTAATGTATGCAATGATATACGGATTTCTCCAAGGATTAATTTACTATTATGAGTCCCTGGGAGAAAGGAATCTTTATTACTATGACTATTCTGGACAGGGGATTTTTAACTTATACATACTGTTTCTTTTTGCTGTTTTAATTTACCTTGAACTAATTCTTTGGCACAAGTGCTTTGTCAGAAATAATGAAACAATTAAACCAAATGAACTACAGCTAGATAAGTTAGTTTATATTGAGAAGTACGGATCCGCAGAGGACATATATCACATCGGCATAATCATGCTGGCATTTGGTTTTTTGTGTATTTTTCTGTGGACGAGAGCGTATGGCACTATCCAAAACTTTATTCTTAACGCAGATGCAATTCGGTCTAGTAGAAGTACAGTTTACAATAGATTTGCTTTCTTGCAACACTTTGCAAGTATTGTGTTGGTGTCGTTCTATGCTCTTTTTTCAAGTTTTCTTTCCTATAAACCATCAGGCTTGAGAAAAATAGTTTGGCTTATAATGTTGGGACTGTCTGCTATTTGCGTATATATTTATCTGCTTTGTACGGACAGTCGTGTTACTATAGCTTACATTGGAATAGCGATATGCCTATTGATGATTAAAAATAGGAAAAGTAACAACATTAAAAGAACACTTGGTATAGCCGGTATATTAATTTGTGTTGTTCTCCTATTAACGATGACAGCTGATACCGTGACGCATTTTGTAAGATATGGCGAGTGGAAAAGCGGAAGCTTTGATTTAGCACATAGTCTAATCACTGAATTCAGGTTTACTGTTTCATCAGAAATGATGGCGATGAACCAGTGGTGGAAAGGAACACTGCATATTAAGTTTTTTGATGATCTTCTAAATGCCTTAATAAGCTGGTTCCCAGAAAGTTGGACACCGTTTGTAAGACCTGAGTCAGTTTGGACATATAATACAATGAATATATCGGGAACGATTAAATTTGGTCAATCTCCATCTGATATTGTTGGAACGTCAATATATGAGTTTGGAGTTATTGGTGTTGTACTTTATCCTTTCATTTTTTCAGTACTTCTTTCAACAGTTGAAAATGCTTTGAACAAAACGAATAAAACGGTTTATTCAGATGTTCTTTATGCGGCATTCGCAGTTAGATTAATCAACTTAACAAGTCACAATCAGTTGAGTAGCTTTGCCTTGGGATGCTTTTCAATTTTCTTATATTATTTGATTGCAAAAGTATATCTTGGACTGACACTGAGAAGAAGAATGAGACAGTGTAACTTTGATATGAAGGGAAGAGAATAGATGTTAAAACTTGTATTACATAAAATACGTAAGGTGCTTTCATCGCCAAACGCTTACATTAATCTCCTGCGTGAAGATGGAGTTAATATCGGAGAAGGCTGTGATATTTCCAAAAGTGCAGTTTTCGGTAGTGAACCGTGGCTGATTTCAATTGGAAATAATGTTCGAATTACACAAAAAGTTCAATTTATAACACATGACGGAGGGCTGTGGACATTGCGGAAAATGGGTTTGATAAAAGAAGATGAAGTCAAATATGGTAATATTACAATAGGGGATAACTGTAATATTAGTTGGAACACTATAATTATGCCTAATGTACATATCGGAAAAAATGTGGTTGTTGCAGCCGGTGCGGTTGTGACTAAGAGTATCCCTGATGGAGAAGTATGGGGGGGGGGGTACCCGCTAAAAAGATAGAAACTATAGAGGAATACTATTCTAAAATAGTGGGTAATACTGAACCAACATATGGAATGAGCAGTAAAGATAAAAGGGACTTTTTGGCTCAACATAGACCGGAGCTTTTCGATTATTCAGGTGTCTAAAAATAATAAGACACAAGCGTTGAGAAGGTGACAGTTCAGTATTTCCATTTTTTCTTTAAATTGAGAGGAGATACAGGGATGGATATCACGGAACTTAAAAGGACGCTAAAAGGAACATTTGAAGGGCTTTATGATTACAGGCTTCATCTTCTTCGAATTAAGCAGATTAAGAAATGCGACAAACTATCCTCTATGGATAAGAATGAATATCCCGTTCTTTTAGCAAAAATGTATGAGGAGCGTATAGGTCATTCGCTGGACTGGAATAACTTGAGAACCTACACAGAGAAGATGCAATGGGAAAAGCTATATGATGATAATCCTCTGAAAGTACAGTTATCGGATAAGTATGCAGTAAGAGATTGGGTCAAAAATAAAATCGGTGAAAAATATTTAATTCCGATTTTGGGCGTATGGGATAGGTACGAGGACATTGATTTTGACACTTTGCCAAAACAGTTTGTCCTGAAAACCAACCATGGATCTGGAACAAATTTGATTGTAAAAGATAAGAGTAAGATAAATCATCGGCGAGTATCAAGGATGTTCACAGAATGGTTGAAAACAGATTATGCTTATGTTAGTGGATTTGAACTACATTATTCTAAAATTAAGCCAAAGATAATTGCGGAAAAATATATGGCATCTTTTGAAAATGACCTTCCTGATTATAAGTTTTTATGTTTTGACGGAAATCCAATGTACTGCAGGGTAGACATGGGAAGATTCGCTGATCATGTTAGAAGTGTTTTTGATAAAGAATGGATTCGGCAGGATTGGAATCAAGGAAATTATCCGCCTTGCCCAGATGTTCCAAGGCCACAGAATTATGATGAAATGCTTGAAGTAGCAGCGAAGTTATCACAGGGGTTTTCGCATGTACGAGTTGACTTATATAATATAAATGGAGCTATTTATTTTGGTGAAATGACCTTTACCAGCGGAAGTGGCTTGGAACCAAATGTTCCTGAAAGTGCTGATGTGATGCTCGGAGAAAAATGGAATCTGGATATCAAACAGGATGCGAGCGTTATTTGAAAATTTGAAAGGAGATAATTAATAGCATTATGACTAGAGGCACGAAGTTAAAGCTTAATATGCTTACAACAATCATATATCAGATCGTAAGTATTTTGAGTGGCTTTATTCTTCCAAGATTTTTTTTACGATATTATGGCTCAGAAGTAAATGGTCTAGTCTCTTCTATAACGCAGTTCCTGGCGGTAATTACATTATGCGAATGTGGGGTGGGTGCTGTTGTTCAGACGGCTCTGTTTAAACCGATTGCAGAGAATGATGAGAAAGAAATTAGCCGAATATACAAATCGTCAACTAAATTCTTTAATAAAATTGCAATTATATTGATCGTTTATACGGCAATTCTAGTGTTTGCATATCCGCATATTGTCAACAAATCTTTTGATACACTTTATACAGGCGTTTTAATTATTACTCTATCGATTAGCCTTTTGGCTCAGTACTACTTTGCTATCACATATAAACTAATTCTGAATGCTGCTCAGTTGATTTATATTCAGATGATTGTAAGCACGGTTTCACTTGTTTTGAATGTTGTTATCAGTATTGTTTTGATGTACATGGGTATGAGTATTCAAATAGTGAAACTGGCATCCGCAGGTATTTTTGTGCTTCAACCGCTGGTTTACAAATATGCGGTAGATCACAGATTTAATATTGATAGAAATATAGTACTTAATGGAGAACCAATTAAACAAAAGTGGAATGGACTGGCGCAACATTTAGCAACTGTAATTTTGGAAAATACGGATGTATTGGTATTGACTTTTTTTTCAACACTATCTAGTGTATCAGTTTACTCAGTCTACCATATGGTAACGAATGGAATAAAACTTTTGTTTACCTCACTTGCCAACAGTGTTAAATCGTTGTTGGGTGATATGTATGCGAGAAATGAAATGACCCAATTAAATAAAACATTTTCGCGATTTGAATGGGCGTTTCATTCGGTAGTCACATTGATATATTCAATTTGTGCAGTACTTATTGTTCCATTTATAACCGTATACACGGATAAAATAACAGACGCAAATTATAAGCTGCCACTTTTTGGCGTAGTTATGTGCATAGCAATGGCGATTTATTGTATTCGGTTGCCATACAACCAGATGGTCATGGCTGCAGGGCATTTTAAGCAGACCCAAAATAGTGCAATTATTGAAGCAATCCTCAATCTGACCATCTCTATCGCTGTTGTCTATAGATTTGGACTTATAGGTGTTGCGCTGGGAACTCTTATAGCGGTACTTTATAGAACGGTTTACCTTGCTGTTTATCTGTCTAAATATATTTTGAAACGTAATATTCTGATTTTTTTAAAACGCTGTCTGAAAGACTGCGTGATTGCGGCTGTGATATATATTTCCACAAAATGGATTAATATGACTGAGGTAAGCTATGTTGCGTGGTTTATCATGGCTGTGAAAGTAGGGATAATTTCAGTCGCCGAATGTGTTCTTTTAAATTTGATCCTTGACAAGAAAGAGTTCAAGAGCATGGTTGAGAAAATGAGTGGGAGGAAAAGCCTTGAATCGTAAAAGATATATTTATATTGACTATTTGAAGGTTTTGGGCTTACTTCTTGTTATTCTAGCACATGTGAATTGTCCCAGTCCGCTAATGCAGGTTCGCAGCTTTGACGTACCATTATTGGTGTTTGTTTCAGGTTTTTTGGCATCAAAAAGCTATTCTGGTCACAATGCAAAAGGGTATTATTGGAAGCGAATTAAGAGACTTGTTTTTCCAGCATGGATTTTTTTGACGTTTTTTTTCTTTGTGCAGAGCATTGCATATACCAAGCCATCTTTTACGGATGTTATAAAGGGATTTACTTTTCAGAGAGATTCACAGATGGTTGGAATGCTTTGGGTGATCTGGGTGTATCTTGTTTGTGCTCTTATAGTCCCTATAATTAAGAAAATTGGGTTCAGAGAACATAGTTTGATTTTTGTATTTGCTCTACTGTTTGTTTATGAAATGCTGTGTGCAGTAACTAATTTGTCGGAAATAAGATTTCTATATATTACGCTTTTCACTATTGTGCCGTGGGGGTGTGTTACATATATCGGATTTTATTATGACCTTATGACTAAAACACAAAAGCGATGGTTGCTTATGGTGTTTGCAATATTATTCTGTATGGGTGCTTGCTTTTTAAGAATGAAATATGGACATTTTGTACCGACTAATGACTTTAAGTATCCGGCAAGGCTCTATTATTTAAGCTATGCTTTTACAATTGTACTTATATTAATGCCAAAGCTGCAAAATATGAAATTAAGAGAAAATCGAGTGATTTCTTTTGTGAGTAAATCATCTTTGTGGATTTATCTGTGGCATATTTTAATTCTGTATGTGGTAAAAAGCCTTATAGAGAATGATAATCTTTGGCTTGTTCAGTATGTTGCCATAGTGGTGTTATCTGTTGTGGTTACACTGATTCAGAATTTGATTGTAAATAAGATGCTTAGTAAATACCCCATTGATTTTTTGAAAGTATTCTTGGGATAACGAAAAAGAGGTGGCTGTAGAATGAACAAAAGTTGTTTGGAGTACATAAGAAGCGACTGCTTTAGATACAAGGGAAATGCTACACTTAAGACTATGACATTATTATATTTGAAAAGCAGTACTTTTAGATGGCAGGTTGCTTTTAGGCTGGTTCATGGATCTGGGATTATAAAAATGCTGGGTGAAATAGTCTGGTATCTTAATATGAGTAGGCAAAGAATTCAAATCGAAAAGCGCACTTCCATTGGTTATGGGCTATACATTGCTCATGGCGGGCCAATAGTTGTGAATTCCTCAGCCACAATCGGAAATAACTGTAATCTATCTCAATTTACAACTATAGGTGCAAATGGGGGGGGCGAAAGCGGCGACCATCGGTGACAACGTTTACATTGGCCCAGGAGTATGTTGTGTCGATAGTGTTGTAATAGGAAATAATGCTACTATCGGTGCGGGTAGCGTTGTGACAAAGAATATACCTGATGATGCAACGGCAGTTGGAAATTATGCGCGTGTAATCAATTATAACAATCCAGGAAGATATATAAAAAATCGTTGGAATATAAAATAATCGTGATGATTGGAAAGAGAGGAGAAAGCTATGAAAATTGCAGTTGCTGGTACCGGTTATGTCGGTTTATCAATCGCTACACTGTTGTCGCAGCACCATGAGGTTATGGCAGTAGACATCATTCCGGAGAAGGTTGATCTTATCAACCATAGAAAGTCTCCGATTCAGGATGAGTATATTGAAAAATACCTTGCCGAAAAGAATTTGAATCTAACGGCTACGCTAGACGCTGAGGCGGCTTATAAAGACGCTGACTTCGTTGTTATTGCAGCACCTACCAACTATGACAGTAAGAAGAACTTCTTCGACACATCGGCGGTCGAAGCTGTGATTAAACTGGTTCTCCAGTATAATCCGAATGCCATTATGGTCATCAAGTCCACGATCCCTGTGGGCTATACCGCAAGTGTGCGCGAGAAGTTTAACACCAAGAACATCATTTTCAGCCCGGAGTTCCTGCGTGAATCCAAGGCTTTGTATGATAACCTTTATCCGTCCCGGATTATCGTCGGTACAGACCTGAATGATGATCGCTTGGTTGAGGCTGCACACAAGTTTGCCGGCCTGCTGCAGGAAGGTGCCATTAAGGAAAACATCGACACACTGTTTATGGGTTTCACCGAGGCCGAAGCAGTCAAACTGTTCGCAAATACCTATCTCGCCCTTCGCGTGTCTTACTTCAACGAGCTGGATACTTATGCTGAGATGAAAGGGCTGAACACTCAGCAGATTATCAAGGGTGTTTGCCTTGATCCTCGTATTGGTGACCAGTATAACAATCCGAGCTTCGGTTATGGCGGTTATTGCCTGCCCAAGGATACTAAGCAGTTGCTGGCAAACTATGCTGATGTCCCGGAAAATCTGATTGAGGCAATCGTTGAGTCCAACCGTACCCGCAAGGATTTTATTGCCGACCGTGTGCTGCAAATGGCAGGATACTACGGGTACGATGAGGATAACGAGTATAACAAAACACAAGAAAAGTCTTGCGTGATTGGCGTGTATCGCCTGACCATGAAGTCGAACTCTGATAACTTCCGCCAGTCTTCCATTCAGGGTGTTATGAAACGCATCAAGGCAAAAGGAGCTACTGTTATCATTTTCGAGCCGACTCTGGAAAACGGTAGCACCTTTTTCGGTAGTGAGATCGTCAATAATCTTGATGAGTTCAAGAAGCGCAGTCAGGCCATCATTGCCAACCGCTACGATAGCTGCCTAGATGATGTGAAGGAAAAGGTCTACACCCGCGACCTGTTCCGCAGAGACTAATACTTACCGGCCATGTGTTAAGCCACATGGCTGTGTTGCTCAAATATACTACCTCTTCGTGGTGAGCAGCAGGCAACGAGAGATTCTCTCGGCTAAAAGCATATACCTATTCGTTTATTTACTCTTTGGATGAGGATACAATTACATAATGGGAAAGTATTTTGGGACTGATGGCTTCCGTGGTGAGGCTGGAATAACTCTGACCGCTGACCACGCCTACAAGGTTGGTCGTTTTTTGGGCTGGTATTATAATATGCTCCGTGAGCGCAACGGCAATAACGAGCCTGCCCGTATCGTCATTGGCAAGGATACCCGCCGCAGCTCTTATATGTTCGAGTATAGTCTGGTTGCCGGTCTGACCGCCTCCGGCGCAGATGCCTACTTGCTGCACGTCACTACTACGCCTTCCGTGGCTTACATTGCCCGTGTGGATGACTTTGATTGTGGTATCATGATCTCGGCCAGCCATAATCCCTACTACGATAACGGCATCAAGCTGATTGACTGCTATGGTGAGAAGATGCCGGAGGAGATCTTGCTGTTAGTCGAGGATTACATTGACGGAAAACTCCATGTGTTCGATAAGGACTGGCTGGAGCTGCCTTTCGCTCACAGGGAACACATTGGCTGCACGGTGGACTATGTGTCCGGCCGCAACCGCTACATGGGCTATCTGATCAGCCTTGGTATCTATTCCTTCAAGGGTGTCAAGGTTGGTCTGGACTGCGCCAACGGTAGTTCCTGGAACATCGCCAAGTCTGTTTTCGATGCTCTCGGTGCAGACACCTACGTCATCAATGCACAGCCTAACGGCACCAACATCAACAACAATGCAGGCTCCACCCACATCGAGGGCTTGCAGAGGTTCGTGGTTGAAAAGGGCCTGGACATCGGGTTTGCCTATGACGGCGATGCTGATCGTTGCCTGTGTGTGGATGAAAAGGGTAATGTGATCACTGGCGACCATATCCTGTACATCTACGGCTGCTACATGAAGGAGCGTGGCAAGCTGCTGACCAATACCGTCGTTACCACGGTCATGTCCAACTTTGGTCTGTATAAGGCTTTTGATGAGAAGGGCATCGGCTACGCCAAGACCGCTGTGGGTGACAAGTACGTCTACGAATACATGGCTAAGAACGGCTGCCGTATTGGCGGTGAGCAGAGTGGTCATATTATCTTCTCCAAGTACGCAAGCACTGGCGATGGTATCCTGACCAGTCTCAAGATGATGGAAGTCATGCTGGCGAAGAAGATGCCCATGAGCAAGCTGGCTGAGCCGCTGAAGATCTACCCGCAGGTTCTGGAGAACGTCCGCGTGACCGACAAGAAAGCCGCACAGGATGACGAATCCGTGCAGGCAGCAGTCAAGGCCGTAGCCGAGGCATTGGGTGACACTGGCCGTATCCTTGTCCGTGAGTCTGGCACAGAGCCTGTCGTGCGTGTGATGGTGGAGGCTCCCGACCACGATACCTGCCAGAAGTATGTGTCTCAGGTTGTGGACACCATTAAGAGCCGGGGTTATGGAGTTTGAATGTGAAGCTGAAACAGAAAAGTGTTCATGCGCTTTTACTTGCCTTCATTCTGGCTTCGATTTTGTTTATGTTGCCAGATGCCACCGTTGATCATGATTCCGGTTTCACGTCTTCGGAACTTGAAGTGAAGGAGACCGTAGAGAAAAATGTGACTGCCACGAGTTATGTGAATTCTGAGGGCACTGTCACAGATGCTATTAACATGGGCTATGCAACCGTACAGAGAACACGGAATTCGGCAGCACAAGTCACAGAAGAATTTTACCTCGATGCTGCTGGAAACCCAGTGGAACGGTATGGTGAGTACTGTGGCATCTCGTATGAGTATAACGATGGCGATACTGTAATCAGGTATCTTGGTGCAGATAAGCAACCAATGATGCTTAGTTCCGGCTATTCCGCCATTGTGAGAACACTGGTGGATGGAAAAGCAACGGACGATTTCTACTACGATCTTAATATGCAGCCGGTCCAATGCACAGGCGGCTATTACGGTTTGCACCGGGAGTATGATGAACAAGGAATAAATTGCGCTATTACTTATCTCGATGAAAATAGGCAGCCCGTCATCTGCACATCTGGTTATGCTGTCAAGACGTATCTGCGTGATTCGGAAGGAACCGTTATTGGCGAACGATACTTTGATACAGAAGGAAAACCTGTAAAATCTTCTTTTGGGCAGTATGGCGAGCTATATCAGCGAGATGAGCAAGGTCGTATCAGTCAGATAACCTATCTCGGCGCAGACGGTAATCCAACACCAACGAATGCTGGTTATACGGTTATGAAGCGTACTTACCACCGGGATGGTACAGCGGACACTGATATGTATTTCGATGCAGATGGCAATCCAATGGTCCTGTCCAAAGGGCAGCATGGCATCAAGCGCAGCGGAAAGGTGAATCTGCTGCTTGACAAAAACGGTCATGTCATGCTGTGTGTGGACAATATCCTGAACAGATTTCCGTTTATGGTTGGCATTTCTGGATGTGTTATCTGTTTGCTGATACTGTTGCTGCCGAAGAAAATGAGTATCTTTTTGACGGCTGCGTATGTAGTATTCATCATTTATGAAACACTGATGTTCCGCGAGACGGGGGATGCAAGGACGAACTTTGTTTTGTTTTCTTATGCGGATCGTTTTCTGACGGAGCAAGCTGTGAGAGTTGGGGTCATAAATAACATCTGGCTCTTCGCACCATTGGGAGCAGGTTTATACAGGATAATACAGAAGAAGTGGGTACTGGTGATTCCCTTCGTGATGTCTGTGGCAATCGAAACGACCCAGTATATTACGGGACTTGGCATCGCAGAGTTCGATGATGTGTTCGGCAATACGATGGGCGGATGGATTGGTGTGCTGACAGCATGGGCGTGGCTGAGCCGGAGGAAATTCAGTATGGATGAACAAAAGACTAAGGAGAAAAAGGACGAAGAAATAAAGTGGTGGCAAAAGCTACTTTCCTTTTTAAAGGAAAAACTCTGGTATATTTTTCTCCTAGCGATAAGCACGATTTATTTGGCAACCAATAGATTTGCAATTGAAAAACTGGATGATGCAAGTATGCTTAGTACGGTGTTTATCATCTGGGTTATTCTTTTGGCTCTCCCACTTTTTTCGGAGCTGGAATTTCTGGGTGTAAAGGTTAAAAAAGAAGTCAAAAAAGCCGTAGAAAAAAGCAATGAGGAAGTAAAAGCAAGTCTCAACAATCTCCAGCAACTTGTATCGCAAATCCAAATCTCGAACAGTGTAGCGCCGCAGTTCACAATTAACAGTGGTCTGCTACCCTCTGAAGAGCGAATTGATAATCTGATCAAAGAAATCCATTTGCTTAATGAGCAAAATAAGGATAAGCAAGTTGAACAACGAGATGAAATTGCCATTCCGGCATCTAATCTCGAATTGTTTAAAATGCGATACGAGATAGAAATAAGAATAAGAGAAGCACTGGAACTAATCGGGTACACTGGCAAGAATCGAACTTCGCTTATGCAAGCCACCTATTATTTAAATCAGCAGGGGGTTCTTGATCCTACCAGTACAGACTTGATAATTCAGATGCTGAGAATAGCTAACAGAGGCGTACATGGTGAGATTATAGGTCAGAAGTATATGGATTTTGCTTCCCAAGCATATCCACAGATTATTGATGGATTGGATAACTGCAAAGAGCTGATCAAGAGAATGACATGACTTGCCATCCAACTTCCACAGTGCTGTACTAACATCATATTTTACATATTCTTTCGGGAGGTATCATCCTATGCCCAGAACCAAAGGCAGCAAGAACAAGACCAAGACCGTAAAAGCAACCGTTGACTTTGCTGCACAGATTGCTGAAAAGCAGTCTGCAAAGGAAGCCGCTGCCGCCGAAATCGCATCCATCACTGCGAATATCGATGCGTTGAAAGCTGACCTGAAAACCAAAAAGGCAGAGCTGAAATCTATCGACAAGGAAATCGCCAGAATCGAAGCTAAAAAGGTCAAAGCTGAAACCAAAGCAGCGGAATCCGCAAAGAAAGCCGAAGCAGAGGACGTGCTGAAAAAGCTGCTGGCATCCGGTATGACGGCAGATGAGATCCTCGAAAAGCTGAAATAAAGTAATATGCCGTGTGAACTGAACGCCAGAAGTTTACACGGCATATTCTTGAGTACGATATATAGTTTGTGATGGAAATAAAAATGGAGCGTGAGAAAAATGAATTTATCAAAAATTCATCATATTGCAATTATTGTATCTGACTACGAAGTAGCAAAGAATTTCTATGTAAATAAGCTGGGATTCTCTGTCATCAGAGAAAACTACCGTCCAGAGTGTAAGGATTGGAAGCTGGATCTTCGTGTCAATGAACACACGGAGCTGGAAATTTTCGCTGAAGAGAATCCACCGAAGCGCGTGAACCGTCCGGAGGCCTGTGGTCTACGCCATCTTGCGTTCTGCGTTGATAGCGTGGAACAGACAGTGAATGAGCTGGCAGAGGCTGGAATTGAATGTGAGCCGATTCGTGTGGATAATTATACCGGCAAAAAGATGACTTTCTTCCACGACCCGGACGGTCTGCCGCTGGAGCTGCATGAATAATCATGGGAGAGATAAGAGCATATAAACCCCGGAAGCCTGGCGGCGGTCGAAAGAAGTTGAAGCCTGAGTATAATGCCGGGAAAAATCTGAAAAAGCTGATGGACGCTGCCGCAATACTTTATAAGGAAGAAATGACCATGCAAGCCATCGCGGACGCACTGTCCCTCAACCCCATCAAGGTGAGAAAGTTGCTCATCACCGCCGGAGTCTACAAGTCAGACACGGCAAAACTCGTCCGGCAGACGTTCGGTTCTTTTAGAAGCACACAGAGTTATTTCGATGCTGTCACCTCCACCATGGCTGCCTTGCAGTTATCCCATCCCTCCGTGACCTCCTATCTGCCGTATGAGAAAGGCGTGTACTTCCCGGAAACTGCTGAAGCAGAGAATATCAGTGCCGGGGCAGAGAGGCAGCGACACTATCGAGCTGTGGACGCACTGAGAAAGGATCCCTGCGAGGTGAACCTCTGGAAGTGCGTGGTGGCTTTTCGGGGTTACAAGTTCAAGACCCTGTCCGGCTTGCCCTTTACCTATAAGCTGAAGAAGGGCAGGGAAGATGAGTTTACCAAGGAACTGTGGATCGACCGCAGAGAGGGCAGCAAGAGCCTTGCTTGGAGCTCTGTGCTGCTGGCGTATCACAATATCGGTGAAATCGGAGAGGTAGTGGGCAGACCCAAGGCTCTGGGGGACATCCGAGGCGTGTCGTACATTTATGGGATGTTCTGCCGATTTGGCTTGATTGATGTGCCAGACAAGGTTAAGGAGAAGATGGCGAAGGGATAAGAGTGTGGAAGTATAATTTATGACAGAAATAAAACTGCCCTCCGTGGATTCCACAGAAGGCAGTTACTATCCGATGATAGACTTCCTATTAAAAGAGGTGAAATGCAAAATCAAGAGACGACCGAGGTCTCCTTCGATAACAATAACAGCGCAGGAGAGGTTATTTGCCTCCTTTGTAGTCCATATAGGGGCGGTTATCCCGGTCGGTATGAACACCAGAATAGTTGCCATCGGAATCTCGATCGTATGAAAGATGACGGTTATCAGTTGTACTATAAACGGAAACATGTGTTACGCCATTTTCATCAGGTTCTTTTTCATGAATCCCACCGCCGTTTGCTACAATGGAATCAGTAGCGCGATCAATATCAACAGTGCCTGAATTGGAATATTTAGCCATGATGTCAACCTTCCTTTCCATAAACTTATCGAGGTGTAACTAACATCCTACAACTATAGTATAATGGCACTGCAATTGAATGTCAACGTGAATCCTCATGTTTATTCTTCATCTTCAGCCCTTGCTTGGAGCAGGTCTTGGATTTCTTTCTGAGTGGCCAGCCGGACGGCAGCTCTTTCCTGAAATACGACCTTGCCGCAATCAGGGCAGCGGTCAGGCAGCGACTCTGCCTCAAAGCAGTAATGGCAGACATCGCAGAAATAGTAGTTCACGGCGTTTTGCACTTCCTTTGTCATGTGGGAATTTATATGTCATCAGGATATTTTTCAACCCCTAGGTAGTCCTCAATACTAGTGATGCCCTCACCGGCAAGATCGGCAATGTCATCGAAGGAAATGATGACCGGAAGCTCTTTCTCAATGCCCACAGCTTTTCTATCACTGTCCTTCATGACTTTCAGCTCTCGATAAACTGGGTCGATCATAACAACTGTGCCGGTCAGACTTATGTACTTGCCGGTACTTTCTGCGGCCTTCACAAAGTGTCGCACGACGACCTTCATGCCTTTTTTGACCTGCGGGGGCTTGTCGGAGAGAGCGTTCTTCTCCTCATCAGAGAGTTCCGCCTTCTTCACCAGCAGCTTGCTGGCTCCCTCGCTGGAAATTTCATCATCGAAGCCGCGCAGCGCAGCAAAGGGGCTGAATATCTTTGCCCGGTTCGAGAGTGCCATCCGGGGATGCTTTACAGGTGGCTCTGGGCGGCTGAGATGGAGGATGTCCGCATACTTCTGGGCGACGTTTCGTCCCTCTTTGGTATTCTTGAAGTCTGCCATAGAATCCTCCTTGTTGCGTTATTTGGCCTTATGACCGCCTATCTGGCCGTTCCGTTCTCGCATGGTTGTGCCATCCAGATAGTTAGTGCCCTTCAGAACAGCGTTTTTTCCGAACTTCTTCTTGATACCAAGCATGGTCGCCTGCAGGGATTTCTCCCGTTCCAGTTTGCTGGTGTCAGTGAACAGATCTACTTGTAAGATGCCCTGATCTTTGACTACACGGTTTGCCGTTATTGTTATTCTACGTACAGTTAGGTTCCTGTTGGCAATGCGGTCGAACAGCTCCGTGGTAGCTGCCATCAGTTGGCTGCTGAGATTGGTCGGGTTGTCCAGTCGTGTACTGCCATGGGCACCCTTCGGAACAGTGCGGCCATAGTGATCGATGTGGACAGGACCGTGATAGACGCCCTTGTCGCAGTTTTCCCGGTTATAGCCGATGTCAAGTGTCAGGCTGTCTGTGACCAGTCCTTTGTCCGTGAGCTGGAATACCAGACTGACGGTCATCTCCTGGACGATGATCCGAGCCTTGTCATAGGAATAAGGGCAGGAGAGTACTTGACCTTCAGATAGGCTGTTGGTTTCCGGGCGATAGGCGTTGATCTCCTTCATTCCGCAGGGTTCCAGCCCCCAGGCGCGTTCGATAAGAATCTCAGCGTCTATGCTGAACTCCTTATATAGTATCTCAGGGAAGTGAATGCTGGCTCTTGCCAGCTCACCCATCGTATGAATGCCATGCTTTTCCAGTCTGCGGACGGTGCCGGGACCAGTCTGCCAGAAGTCCGTGAGAGGCTTATGATCCCAGAGCAGATACCGGAAGGATTCTTCATCGAGCTCTGCAATGCGTACACCATCCTTGTCCGGAGCAGCGTGCTTGGCAGGAATGTCCATTGCCAGCTTTGCCAGGTATAGATTGGTGCCGATCCCGGCGGTGGCGGTGATGCCGGTGGTGGCGGTGATGCCGGTGGTGGCGGTGATGCCGGTGGTGGCGGTGATGCCGGTGGTGTACAATACCTCCCGGATCATGGTCATGGCGAGGTCGTGGGCAGACATTTTATAATGAGTAAGGTATGCGGTGGCATCGATGAATACCTCATCGATGGAATACACCACGATGTCCTCCGGGGCAATGTACTTGAGATAGATGCCGTAAATCTGCCGTGAGATCTTCTCATAGTACGCCATCCGGGGTGGTGCTACCAGATAAGGATACTTCAAGAGAGGGATCGGCGGCGAGGGCAGTGGCATCGTAGGACGCAGCCGCAAGAGAGGGAACCCCATCTTTGTACACAGCGGTCTTGTTCCGGATGGCATCTCGCAAACGACCGTTGTTGATCTCTTTGACACGCTGCACGACCTCGAACAGTCGAGCTCGACCGGGAATGCCATAGGACTTCAGCGATGGGGACACAGCCAAGCAGATGGTTTTCTCCGTGCGGCTGGCATCGGCCACGACCAGATTGGTGGTCAGCGGATCGAGATGCCGTGCGGCGCATTCTGCCGAGGCATAATACGACTTGAGGTCTATTGCCAGATACGTTCTCTGCATACTGTGTCCCTCCTTCCATTAGGTTGCTCGCTCCACGTACCAGCGGCCAAGCCGACCGGTGAAGCGAGGGTCAATGTGTTCAAAGAACAGGTGCTTCTCCTGTCCTTGAATCAGGACAGTGAAACAGTCGCCATTGCAGTCATTGTCTGCGGTTCCTGCCGGCCGGAAGTCCCGGACGGTTTCGATAGGGAAGGTCCTGCCGTCCGCCCAAGTGATGGATGTTGGCTGCATATAGTCGGTTGAATCAAACTCTGAGGTGACCTTTACATAGACACGCACGATCTTGATTCGTTTGGGTATCGCCATGTGGGTCACCTCCAACTATTAAAGGTGGCCGGCATCATCAGAAATGGTGCCGAGGAAGTTGCGGTCTGGCATATCAGGGAGCCGGAGGCGATTATCGTCATTCATCTGCTGCAATTTCAGCAATAGCAGATTGACGTTGGTCCCAAGCTGCCGAGCAATTTGGACAACATCATAGCCATCGCTTATAAGCTCCTCGATGGTGGTCTCATCAAGAAGAAGGTTGGCGGCGAAAAGATTTGCCTCATACTCGGTGGTGTTTGTGATATTAAAGAGCTCGAACTCCATCAGTCCACTTTCAGATTTTCCGAGAGAGCGATGGAGGAGCGCATGCCCAAGTTCGTGGGCGCATACGAGACGTTTCATCTCATCGGAGAGGTTTGCATTGATGAAGATGAAGCTGCCGTTGAGGATGACCTTGAATGCGCCCTTTTGACGTTTAAAATCGGCCCGTTCCATAACATCGATGTCGAGGGCTTCTGCAAGTTCAAAGGGGTCGTTGCATTTGAATTTCCGAATCAAACGGCGAGGCAAGGCTGTACATCCAGACTGGCAAGAAGAAGGATGTTTCTAAGCAGCTGCACGCCAACACGAAAGCAGAACTGTGTGCATTCAAGGGTGATGAGTGGATTCGCGTTGCCGGCGAATTGGTGGAAGATGACCGTGTTGAAGCAAGAAAATCTATGCTGGATGCTTATCCGGGACTGAAGAAGAAATATGCTGCAGATGATGGTAACACAGAAGTGTTCTACTTTAAGAATGGTGTGGCTACCATTAGCTCCTTCACTCATGAGCCGAAAGTAATCAAGTTCTGATAATATGCCGTGTGTGGAACACAGGCTCCTCCGGGAGCTGGAGCGCACGCGGTATATGTTAAGACTCAATATATAGTTTGTGACGGAAATAAAAACGAGGTGAAAATTAGTGGATAATACACGCGCCCTAAAATGAACCTAAAATGAAACTAAAATGAAACGCAAGCCCGGCGGTGGATGGAAACCATCAAAACCGGAGTATAGTGTGGTTGCCCTGAAGAAGAACCCCTGCGAGGTGAACCTCTAGAAGTGTGTGGCACTTTTGTGAGTTGAAGCAAACACTGGTAAAAAGTTTAACCAAGAGCGAATTGCAGCATGTGAACGAGGCAATTTGTGTTTTGACGGATATGCTAAAAAGGTGAAAGAAGAATTGTCATGATGTACACAAGAAATAAACGAAATATTGATGAAAAACACTGGAAATGAATTTGAAAAAACAGTATAATCATACTGGGGTTGTGTAAGTAAAAGCGTAAAAATCTTTTGAAAGCTTGTTGATATAAAAAGGATGGTAACATAGGATGCTTGAAGTTTTTGCTTATAATGCGGGAAAAGGTGATTGCACCCGGATTCACTATGCGGGGACACATAACATCATCATTGATTCTGGCGTGATGAGGTTCTCTCAAAATTTCAAGCATATATGTGATAGTGTGATACAGGAGAGAGAAACGTTAGATGCTTTAATACTTACACATGTGGATACGGATCACATTGGAGGAATTCTAACAAATTTGCGCCGTGCAAATTATAAATGCCCATTTAATGAGGTGTGGATGAACCACTCAGGGAAAGCATCGTTTGGAGATAGGACGTTATCCGTCCAGCAAAACGATGAAGTATATGCACGACTTTTAAATCGGGGTATTAATGTAAAACCTATGTATAAAGACACACGCAATGAATTAGCAGGCGCAAAAATATGTGTGTTTTGGCCAGACAAAAACATATTAGAAGACTATGACGGCCGCTGTGTAGAAAGAAATTTAGCGCGGCATGCTGATTATGGACTATCATTGTCGGATTTGGCGAATAAACTACTTCCGATACAGGATGCTAGCATTAATAATAAAAAGAGCGTAGTTTTCTCTTTTGAATTTGAAAATCGTAAATTGCTTTTTACAGGAGATGCATGGGCAGAGAATGTGATTAGTGCACAGGGTGTTTATGACCTTGTTAAGATTCCACATCATGGTTCAGCAAGAAATATTTCTGAATTATATCGAGAGAGCATTCATGCATCCAATTTTCTGATATGCACGGATGGTGTAAGTCATCCTGATAAACAAACTATAGCAAAATTGGAAAAATGGTACGGAAAAATCGATATTTATAGCCCTTCTGAATGGTGGAAAAACGGATATTTTATAAAGGACGATTATCTGCATAAGATTAGTTATCATTATAGAGAAGGCTGTGCGATAATATGGTAAACGATAATACAAGAGAATATAGTGTGTATATTTCTGATGAAGCTAGTACGGTTCAAGGTAGCGGTGTCCTATTCTATGCTGGTGGAGACAGTATGTTTGTTTTCACTTGCGCCCATGTTGTTGAGAACCTTGAAAAAATCAGGCTGTTTATCTTGAAAGAAAATGATGCTTCGAGGGATCTCTATAACGTACTTTACACGGAAGTTTCTGCAGCACAGGTCATTTATTCCCCACTTGATGAAATCCAAAACAATGAGTTCGGGGAGAAATTGCACACAGAAGATATTGCGGTTATTCAGATAAAAAAACCAGAGGCTATAGAGTTATCAACAACGCAGTATTATATAACAGAGACATATAGAAGCCGTTCAGTATTCGTTCAAGGTTATCCAAATGGTGTTCCAAGTGGAAAAAAACAGATTGAGTATCTTGATTGCCTTCATGGAAAAGTTGTGGTCAATTCAGCAGATAGTACTCGATTTACTATTCGCATGGATGATAATTTTATTGATGCAGGCTCACGAGTATGTGAGTTGGAAGGCCTTTCTGGAGCACCTGTTTGGGATGATAATGCTGATGTAAACGGCTTACTGGGTGTTTTTACAAGTGCATACGGCGCGACTGCTTTATTATCTAAAACATATGTTACAAAAGCACAGCAACTTCGTGCTATAATGAAGGAACGATTTGGTGTCCTTATCGAAAGAAAACTTGAGGGGATTCCAGAAGAAGACGTTGCAGGAGTTGATCTTCAACCAATTACATATGATGGATGCATCGAGCCTGTTGGAAAATCAGAGGAGGAGAAATGGATAGATGAGCAGCTTTCTGGTTTGCGCTGCATTATTGAGGACTTAAAGCTACAGAAAGCAATTGACAAGGGAAATGAATTGATACAAGATTCAAGATATAGCAATCTTAGCAAAGAATCAAGGCGAAAAATTAAGCAATGCCTACTGTACTGCTATGAAATTGCCGATATGGACAACGAATTTGAGCAATTGGAGACTCAAATGAGAGCTGAGGGGCTTATTAAAGGACACGATGTATTACGCGAGTTGACACGCACCTTTATGCGAAAGCAATTTCATGAAACGATAGATGCTGCTCAACATTATATTGATGAATCGGATGAACCGAAAAATCAAAACCTTTTGTCTTTTGCAAAAGCGTTTCGGCTTCTTGCCATGGCGTATACAGAAGATTTAGCAGTGGAAGATACAATTGGTAAGCTGTTGGACGAAAACGAAAGGTTTATATACCCAACTGATGAAATTGAAGATGAAGCTCTTGTCTATCAGATGATTGGATATGTCTATGGTGAACATTATCATGATTATGTGAATTCTGTAAGATTTATTAATCGTTCATATAGAGTTGGTTATGACAGTATAGTATTGGAATCACTTGGTGCGGCCTACTATGGGTTGGCAATGCATGATGCAATAGAGGCGGATGGACGGGTTTCTGATACAAGTAGAATCGATAAGAAATCATTATATAAAGCCAGAGAATGTTATCTGATAATAAAGTCAAAGGCAGATGATTTGTTCTGGGCAGGGACGATGAGAAGAGTTGGATTATGTATATATAATACTTTTGTGTTTCTGCAAGACAATTATCGAATCCTTACAGTTTACCCTGATGTTAAAAAATATTTGCCGCAACTGAATAATAACGAATGCCGTGATATCGAAATGAAATATGCGATGATTAGTGCACAGAAGGGAGAGATAAATGTAAAGGAATTCACGCATATTACAGCAAAAGATGAAATTGCACTGAAATCTATTGCTCGAGCAAGTAAGTGCTCTAACTTGATTGAGGATGCAACGGCAAATATTCCGGCTGATCAAATTGGAAACGTTCAGCAACTTGCACGACAAATCAGAGACACAACGCGATATCTTGAAAGATATGTGCGGCTGATAGATAGAAAAGAACGAATCCAGATATATGTCCAAATGATAAATTTGTATGGACGAGGAATGTTAATATTCGGATGGGACAAGAAGGAAAAACTGGAAACGCTTTATGAGAGACTTTCTGAATATGCGAATCCGGAACTGCTAGAGTCTATATCAAATTTCATTTTTGAAATGGATGCGCCAATCGCAGAAGCGGAAAAACGATTTTTAACTTCCTTTGAAAGTAAAAAAAATATTATTACATGGCAAGAATTGAACCACTTCTATATCAGGCATGGGATGTTTGAGCGTGCTGATGCTATGTATCAAGAACTCTTTTCTGAAAGAATGGAACTGATTGAAGAAGGCCCAGAATATGCTTACCGTGCATTTATTGATTATGTGACACTCTATAAAAGAAATCTCAAATATGCGCTACAATGCTATCTTGATGCGAAAGAGACTTTTAAAGATACCGACATTGAGGGATTTTGGAAATTAGAATTGATGCTGTATAGTGGCACATTCAATAATCCAGAACGATTTGAACTTGAAAGGAAACAATTTGTTGATAAAGGATTGGTGACAGAAGAATCGTATCATCGAGATGCTTTCATTGCTCATCTGGCAAATTTAAATAATATAGAAGCCATTGAGCATAATAACTATATCCGACAATGTCCACACTTAGTGAATCCCAAAACGGGACTACTTATAGTAAGCAAAGAGGAAATGCAGTTTCTTAACTGGATTGGAGCTGTTAAACCCGGTTTTCTGCCTCCTTCGGATAGTATGGTGGAAAAACGTGCGAAAGAAGTCCAAAATAGTTACGCATGCGAAACGTGGCATAGAAAAATAGATGTTCAGCTAAAAAATCAGTTTGGCTTGAATAGAAAAATTGCCATTGACGCATGGGGACTATATCAGATGGCTGAAAATGATATGTTGGATGTATTGGATGAGTTTGAATGTGTGTATGTTAGCCATATGAGTGTCATCCGGCTTCTAGAAGAATTGTCAAGAACCGATAATGTCAGGATAAGAATTTTGTTGGACTACCTCAAAATATGCAACAAGGTAAAGATTTATTCTGCCGGATTTAAAGCACAGATAGTGGTTCGAAATGTGACTCGATACTTTGAACCTGAATCAACGGTTGCAGTTGCAGTGGAGAAGGATTGCTTAATGCTTTATGGAGAGCCTATTGTGGATAAGGAGCTTATTGAGCATTTCGGGAATCGAATCGTTCGCATTAATGATATTAATAAATTGATTGAGAAGTCGCAATAAAAGAAACTGGCAGAATATAAGGAGTATTTTCGCTCCTGTATCTGCGATGAGTGTGAATGCTAATATATATTTGAGCAACTTTCCCGATAGAATGTGGCGGCGCTAACAATTAGCATTCACAATACGCCGTGTGGACTGAACTCCAGAAGTTCACACGGCATACTCTTGAGCACGATATATAGTTTGTGACGGAAATAAAAATGAGGTGAAATTTAGTGGATAATACACGCGTGCGCAAGCCCGGCGGTGGGCGGAAGCCATCAAAACCGGAGTACAGCGCAGCCAAGAACCTGGCACAGCAAATGAAAGCAGCTACTGAACTTTATACGGACAAAATGAGCCTGCAAGCCATCGCAGACGCACTAGCCCTCAACCCTATCAAGGTTCGGAAGTTGCTCATCACCGCCGGAGTCTACGAGTCGGACACGGCAAAACTCGTCCAGCAGACGTTCGGTTCTTTTAGAAGCACGCAGAGTTATTCTGCTGCTGTCACCTCCACCATGGCTGCCTTGCAGCTGTCCCGCCCCTCTGTGACCTCTTATCTGCCGTATGAGAAAGGCGTGTACTTCCCGGAGGACGCTGAGGCGGCGAATATCAGTGCCGGGGCAGAGAGGCAGCGACACTACCGAGCTGTGGTTGCGCTGAGGAAGAATCCCTGCGAAGAAAATCTCTGGAAGTGTGTGGTGGCTTTTCGGGGATACAAGTTCAAGACGATGTCCGGCTTGCCCTTTACATATACGCTGAAGAAGGGCAGGGGAGATGAGTTCACCAAGGAGCTGTGGATCGACCGCAGAGAGGATAGCAAGAGCCTTGCTTGGAGTTCTGTGATGCTGGCGTATCACAATATCGGTAAAATCGGAGAGGTAGTGGACAGACCTAAGGCGCTGGGAGATATCCGGGGTGTGTCGTATATCTATGGGTTGTTCTACCGCTTTGGTCTGATCGACGTGCCAGACAAGGCTAAAGAGAAGATGGCGGAGCAATAAGAAAACGAGACATATTTTGTTTTAAGATGGAATGTGATATAATAAAACTGGCGGTTTACCGTACTACATGAAAAGGGCAGGTGAATGTGCAAATGTACATCATTTGTCAAAATTCAACACTTTCATCAGCTATCGAAGCAGTTGCTAAAGCGGTCAGCTTATTATGTTTGAAGCAAGAAAAGAACAGAATCAATAAGCGGATTCAGTCATTGCTTCATATTACTGATGATCTGGCACCGGATTCTGTGGAGTATCAGTGCGTTTATGAAAGAATTCTCGAATTGGAAAGGATGCGAGAACTGATCAGACGCATTAGAAAGGCTAAGTGTGCACAGATTTATGCGCAATTGCATATGCTATGGGTTAATAGAGTCAAAAAGGCCAGTCGCGCGACTGCGGGTTTGACTACTGATCCAATGAGCATCGCTATGCCCATTCCTCCCACGTTTGAGGCTACCTTGAGTAGTTTCGGACGTGGGAGAGATTTGGATGCCCTCGCATGCTGAAAAAAATCAAACAGAGATCAAAAACTACTATCGTATTATAGACCCGGAGGAAAGGCTGTCTGAGAATGAGAAGGCTGAAGAAGAACGCAAGGTGTTAGCGAATATGCCTGCTTGCTTCCCGGCAGCACTACGATATGTGATGACACGCTTCGGATTTACGCAAGAGGCTTTGGCCTTTGAATCAAAGGTGTCGGAGTCAACGATCGGTCGTTACAGAAATGGAAAGGTTGAAAGTTTTTCTGAGAAAAACGTGGTTGCACTATGCGTTGCTATGCACCTTCCTCCATGGCTTTCGTTTGCGCTCATAGCAAAAGCGGGTTTTAGCTTGGCTGCAACCAAAGAACAGCTAGCACATTTGATGATTCTTAACTGTATGTATATGAGGTCGATTGATGAGGTGAACGAGTACTTGAGGGAAAGAGGAACTGATTCACTGTCCCGAGAGACGGCATAGGATTGTCGAGCTTCTTGAGATTCTGAACCTAAAATGATGAGCCGTGTGTTCAACTCCCTGCCGGAGAAGGATACACGGCTCATTTGCACTGTTTGAGGATAAGGACAGGAAAAGGCAGATGCAAATCTGTACACTTGGCTCATCGGGGGACCGTGTGAGCCAGTTTAAAACTGAATTGTTGCCTGTTTGGTACTGCTCGAATGGGTAGTAAGCCGGGGTTGACTTCAAAAATCTGAAATTATTTCGGATTTTAGGAGTCTATTCCGGCTTTTTTGCGTTTATAGGATCGGAATTGGCAGATTACACAATTTTCTGGCTTATTTCTCGTCGCTTCGATGAAAAGCGGCTGCTCCTATTTACAAATAGAGTTTTGGCTGCTATATTATAAATGTAATAATAGCCTGAAAAGCTCTATTGAAAAGATAATAATTTGTAACGTGGAGGTGTATTACCAGACAAACATAGTCATGTTGTTCAGTTAAAAAAATCCTTCTGAATGACGTCTCAGCAAGAGACATTACATAGGTTTTTAGTAGAGTGCCGCGATTGTTGGAGGCAGTCAGCGCACAATTATTGAGGAGTTATAACTAAACGGTCCTTAATTCAATACTAAAACACTACTGTAAGGTTGAAGTGCGTCTACTTGCTGATAAGACTATAAAATGTCTGGCTAATACACGTCCGGTCAATGAGTACGGAAACGGAAATACATAAGACCGGAGTAAATTTAGAAACAAGTAATGCGTAAGCAACTTGAAATCTGAATTTGCTCCGGTCTTTTTTTATTAAAATTTTCAGCGAAGGAGGTGAACCGAGGTGGCATCCGCTGTACATAAGAATACCGAGACCAAAGCGGCATCCGTCAATGTCAACTCGGTTTGCCGCCAGAATACTGCTGAGCAGGGGATGGCTGCGCCAGATGAGTTTATGGCAGAGGTTCAGTGGTCCATGGCAATGCGGAAGATGATTGCAAAACTTGAGTTCGGAGACGCTCTAAAGCTGCTGATGAACGACCGGGATATGTCTGTAGAGAATATGGAGTCTGAGTCCGGACTCTCTGTGTCCACAGTGAAGCGGCTTCGTGCGGGTCAGGAGGCAAGCGCGGAACAAGTCGTTGCCATTTCGGTGGCATTGCGGCTTCCGCCAATGGTCAGCAGTGATTTATTGAGAATGTGTGGAATCACACTGGACTTTAACAATCAAAGGAATACGGTCTATCAGATGATTCTGACGGGCCATTACAAAGACGGTATCGAGAAAGTCAACGTCTATCTTGCAGCTTGTGGATGCGCCCCACTCAAAACTGCCTGCTAAGGTACCTACAACAGAATATCCATGAGGCGATTGGACCATAAAACGGTCTGGTCGCCTCTTTTTTTTTTTGAAATTTTTTCTGAGGTAAGGGCTCAAGAAGTGAGCCCTAAACGGTAATAAAACGGCGCAGTAAGGCTGCATAAGAGCATCTGACATGACGGTATTTTTTATAAAAGTACGAAATAACAATGCTTTGTGTGCTGCTTTTTAGAGCTCATCTGATGAACTGGTGATTTGAGGTGTTCTCGGTTATCATGTAGTCAGTTCAAGGGACAAGCCCCAAGAACAAAAATATCGTAAGGCCCGATTCTAGAGAGGGTTAAGGATACCATAACGGAGTTTTACCAGCCGGCAGACGCTGTCTGCTGCGGTAGAACGACCGGTCTATGGGTGTACCTCCCATCTCTGGAATCGGGCCTTTTTGCGTTTTGCAGGCTGGTTCAGTGCACGGCGTGAACCCCTATCCAGTCTCCGTCATCGGTATCCTTCTCCTCCCTGAGTCCGGGGGAAAGGACACAAAAATGACTGACGTGATGAACTGCGTAGACAAGCTGCGGGAGAAGAAGATCTCCGGCTACAAGCAGCGCATGGCTGTGAACCCCTGCGGTGTTTATCGCTAGCCTTCCAAATTTTCGACTTTTCACGACTTATCGAAAATTTGGAGGTTACACATGAGTTTCAATAATGGTAATGAACGTCGCAAGCTGAACGCAAAGTGGGAGCAGCTCCGTGTGCAGTACCGCGAAGCCGGAATGAGCGAAGAGGCAATTCAGGCTATGTATGAGTTTGATCTGGGCGTCCTGAACAGTGAACGCGCCTATGATGCCAACACGGTGGCAGTCTGTGATGGCGAAGATGACGTTGACGCAAGGAAAGCAGCTGATCTTAAGCAATATGAGGCTGCGATCACGGTAACGGATACCTACCGCGAAACCAAGAGCCGCTTTGCATGGATCGGCGAAATCGAGAATGAGAGGCTGCTGGCTGCTCTTGAAAGCTTATCGAAACTTGATCTCAAAATCCTTACGCTCTATGTCTATGCCGGGTACACCGAGTCCGAGATTGCAAGTGCCTTGGAATCCAAAAGGATTACGATTCATAAGCGAATCGAGCGAATGACTATGTTTTTGAAGAACTTTTGAACTATTTTCTTTTCCGGGTAACAATTTGCCCCTTCTCGATGGCTCGTAAGTGAAGGGACAATTTCCCAAGCGGCATCTGCCGCAGGGCAAAGTATCCGACCTCGCGCTCCTTGAAAACAGAATAATTCAATCGTCCGGTACTTCACAAAAGGTACTTCCGTAATTCGCGGCCCGGTCACAAAGCAGACGGGGTGGCTGAAATGCCAATGAAGCGGTACAAGTCCGCTGCCAGATGTTCATGCCCCACTCGCAGGGGGCCGAGGGCGAATATGCGAGACCTTTAATCATATTGATCCGGGAACTGCCGGGTACGTTTTTGCGCATTCGGCAGTTCCCGTTTTTTACGTATCCCAATTTAATCTTTACCCGAATATCCACTTTTGATACATAGGAGGACACTTTTATGGACGAGTTGAACCCCACGGTGCGCGAGCAGGAGATCTACGAGGAGATGGAGCTGACCCCTGAGATGGTCAAGTCCATCCGCACCCTCTGCGGCACCTGTCTGCGGCACTTTGTGGATGCAAAGGCTTTCAAGATCGCGCTTGTACCCAGCGCTGACCGAAGCATGGACACCTGCACCGTCTGCCAGATGAGGCGCGGCTATGATTATGTGGTCATGCACCGCTGACCCCAACCATACCACCATACCTTGAACGAAGCCCGCTGTGGAACATCCGGCAGCGGGCTTTGCACATAACAACATGGAGGTACAATTTTGCAGC
>ERZ773252.797-NODE-797-length-34744-cov-7.156245_pt1 | contig 34744 bp, 32 predicted proteins | sample MGYA00580517_ERZ773252 | MGnify/ENA primary metagenome ERZ773252 (study PRJEB29015, sample SAMEA2737766) | human gut metagenome | biome: human gut; feature: human-associated habitat; material: faeces | place: China | collected 2012 ...
GGCAGCAGGACCCTTCGCAAGGGGTCATATATATTCGCGCCGCGGCGCGGAGAAAACTGTTGCGGGCCGCAGAAATGCGGCTCGTTTTTTTCGGTCTGATGGGCAGGCCTTTTTCGTCGTGCGCAGAAAACGGCGAAAACCGTCCCAAAATGGCCGGAAAACCTGCAAAAAGGGCGATCGCCGCGCTTTGACCGCGCGGTGCGGCCCGCAGTCCACTGGGCGGCGCAGGCAGGGCAGAGAAAAGAGCGCCGTCAGCTTTGCAGTCATGAAAACAACCGTGCAAAGAAGAATTTGTCGATAATTCCGTTTTTTTCCGGGCATCGAAAGGAACGAGGAGACACAGACATGAAGAAAACCATAGCCTTAAAGGAAAACCACGAATTCCGGCGGCTGTATCATCGAGGCACCTCATCGGCGGGCAGGCATCTTGTGCTTTACTGCCGGAAGAACCGTCTCGGACACAACCGTCTCGGACTGACGGTCAGCGCAAAACTGGCATGTGCGGTCAAGAGAAACCGCATCAAGCGTCTGTTTCGTGAGGCATACCGCCTGCATGAGGACGAATTTGCCACCGGCGTTGACCTTGTGCTCGTCGCGCGTGCGCGCGCGGTGGGCGCGACCTATCAGGACATCGAAAAATCGCTGCTGCGTGCGCTCCGTGAGAACAAAGCCGCAGCAGCTCAGCCGTGAAGCGGTTGCTTCTGGCGCTCGTGCGGTTTTACCGGAGAAATATCTCTCCGCTCAAGCCGCCCTGCTGCCGCTATACGCCGACCTGCTCGCAGTATGCCCTCGAGGCGATCGAGAAGTACGGCGCTCTGAAGGGAGGCTGGCTTGCGCTGAAGCGCATCTGCCGCTGCCATCCCTTCTCCAAACGGGGGCCCTATGACCCGGTGCCGTGAGGCAGGGAAGGGCTCTCATTGCCGGGGAAATATTTTCCGGCCATAAACGCGCTAAGAGCGCGCATTTCTGGAGGTTCTTATGACCATCGATCAACTTTCTAACCTGATCAAAGACCCCAATATCTTTGGTTATCTCATCGTCAGACCGTTCGGTCTGATCCTGCTCAGCCTGTACAATTTCGTGCATAACTACGGCTTTGCCGTTATCCTGTTCGCGCTGATCGTCAAGCTGTGCTGCGTACCGCTCGCCATCAAGGGCAAGAAGAGCATGCTCGCCATGACCGCGCTCAACGCGGAGATGCAGCAGCTTCAGAAGAAGTACGCGAACAACCGCGCCAAGCTCAACGAGGAAATCCAGGCGCTCTATGAACGCCGCGGCGTCAGCCCGATGAGCGGCTGCCTGCCCCAGTTCATTCCGCTCCCCATCATGATGGGTCTGTACTATGCGGTACAGCAGCCGCTGCAGTATATCGTCGGCCTGAGCAGCGAGACGGTCATCAAGCTCGCGCAGCTGGTCGGTCTGGACAATCTGGCAGGCGCAAACTACACCGTACAGATCGTGATCGCGGAAAAGCTGAACGCATTCAAGGATGCAGTCGGCAATTTTACGCCCGACGTTTTCAAGTGCCTCGCAGACGGCGAGAGCATCTTCCCGATGGACTTCAACTTCTTCGGCCTTAATCTGGCGGATACCCCGTCCATCAAGCACCCGGGCCTGATCTGGATCATCCCGATCCTGTCGTGCCTGACCGCATATCTCTCCAGCTACATCATGCAGAAGATGCAGAACATGCCCAAGGGCAACGATGCAGCTGCGAACCAGATGAAGATGATGACCATGCTGATGCCGCTGATGTCGCTGTACTTTGCGTTCATCCTTCCGGGCGCGATCGGCATTTACTGGATCTTCAACAACGTATTCACCTGCGTACAGGAGGTCATTCTGACCAAGCACATCCGCGGCAAGCAGGAGGCCGAGCAGGCCGCCGAAGCCGAACGGGTCGAGGCAGAGAAAAAGGCCAAGCGCGAGGCAAACCGCGCGGCACAGAAGTCCCATAGTGAGAAAAAGAAGGGGGACAAGTAATCATGCAGAAGTTTTTAGAAGCAACCGGCGAGAGCCGTGATGCAGCTATTGCAAACGCGCTGCGTCAGCTGGGCCTCGACCGCGATGATGTATCCGTAGAGGTACTCGACAACGGCAAAAAGGGCATTTTCGGCATTGGTGCGACCCCGGCGCGCGTCCGCGTGACCTATGAGGCGCCCGAGATCATCGAGGAGAAGAAGCCGGCGCCGAAGGCGGAAAAGCCGGCTCCGAAGCCGGTAAAGACCGAGCCGAAGGCAGAAAAGCCGGCTGTCAAGCCGCAGAAGCTGTCCATCACCGACGAGGACGACACGCCGCGTCTGGTCAAGGCCGCTCCGGCGGATTTTGTTCCGGAAAAGCTCGAGGTCGAGCGTCCGCGCCGCGAGCGCAGCGACCGAGCGCGCCGTGAACGCAGCGACCGCCCGCGCCGTGAGCGCCGTCCGCGCGAGGAGCGCCCGATCACTCCGTCCGTTCCGAAGGAGCGCGAGCTCATCCCGGTCTCCGAGGACTGCATGAAGAAGGCGGAGGAGCTCGCGACCTCGTTCATCTTCGGCCTGATGGAGAAGATGGGCATCGAGGGTCAGGTCACGGTTCTTCCGCAGACCGAGTGCGACCAGCTGCGCCTTGAGCTGTCCGGTCCGGACATGGGTCCGATCATCGGCCGCCGCGGTGATACGCTCGACGCGATCCAGTATCTCGGCTCGCTCGTGCTGAACAACGCGCTCGATGAGCACGTTCGTCTGTCTGTTGATACCGAAAACTACCGCGAGAAGCGTGCGGAGAGCCTGGAGCGTCTGGCGCGCAAGATGGCGATGAAGGTCGTCAAGAGCCATCGCTCGATGACTCTCGAGCCGATGAACCCGTATGAGCGCCGCATCATCCATGCCGCTCTCCAGGATTTCAACGGCGTTACGACCTACTCCACCGGCACTGAGCCGAGCCGCCGCGTCGTTATCGCACCGGACAGCGGCCGCCAGCGTCATTAACGCAGAGGTATCATCTATGAATGATACGATTGCCGCTGTTGCCGCATCGGGCGGACCGATCGGCATCATCCGTGTATCGGGTGCGCAGGCGATCGGTGCGGTCAGCGCGGTCTTTTCTCCGAAAAACGGCAGTCCGCTGGCGGAAGCAGCCTCGCAGAAGCTGGTTTATGGCACGCTTTCCGACAAGAACGGGCATTTGCTCGACGCCTGCTATGCGGTCGTGTTCCGCGCGCCGCATACCTACACGGGCGAGGACATGGCGGAAATTCAGTGCCATGGCTCGACTGCGGTCCTGACCGCGGCGCTCGCTGCGCTTTTCGCGCACGGCGTGCGGCAGGCCGAGGCCGGAGAGTTCACGCGCCGCGCGTTTCTGAACGATAAAATGGGACTTTCCGAGGCGGAAGCCGTACATGACCTGATCACGGCGCGCACGGTCGAAGCCGCGCAGAACGCCGCAGCGCAAATGATGGGCGCGGTCGGCTCGAGCGTGCAGCAGATGCGCGACAAGCTGCTCGGCATGGTCGCGCATTTCCACGCGATCGTCGATTTCCCGGACGAGGACATCGACCCGATCCTGTTCGATGATGCGGCGGCGCTGCTGCACCAGACAACGAGTCAGCTCTACCGCATGGCGGAGAGCTATGAACGGGGGCGTATCCTGCGCGAGGGCGTACCGTGCGTCATTCTCGGCCGGCCGAACGCCGGCAAGTCGACGCTGCTGAACACGCTGCTTGGACGCGAACGCGCCATCGTCACGGACATTCCCGGCACGACGCGCGACCTCATCGAGGAGAACGTCAAGGTCGGCCAGATCCTGCTGCGCGTGACTGATACGGCCGGACTGCGCGACACAACCGACCCGGTCGAACAGGCCGGTATCGACCGCGCAATGGCGGAAGCGTCTGCGTCCGCGCTTATTCTCGCCGTGTTCGACGGCTCCAAGCCGATTGGGGAAGAGGATATGCTCGTGCTCGCCCGTTCGGCCGGACACCGTGCGATCGCCGTGCTGAACAAGGCAGACCTGCCGCAGCAGCTCGACGAGGAGCTGCTCAAAAAGCAGTTCGCGCACATCGTTCATCTGTCGGCAAAGACAGGGGAGGGAATGGATCGTCTGCTGTCGCTCATTCCGCGCACCATCGGCTTCGGAGAGACTGCGTTTGACGGCGCACTGATCACAAACGCCCGTCAGGCCGCCGCGCTCGCGCGCGCCGCAGAACGCTGCGAAGCGGCGCTGTACGCTGCACAGTGCGGCATGACGCCGGACGCTGTCGTGATGGATGCAGAGGGTGCGATCGCCGCGCTCGGCGAGATCACCGGCGAGACCGTGACCGAGTCGGTCGTTACCCGAATTTTCAGCGATTTCTGCGTCGGCAAGTGACGCGGAGAACGAATGTGGAAACAATGTGGATAGGGGGGCCGCCTGCCGCGCGCAGCGGCCCCTTTTTCAGGCAATAATACAACAAAGCGTAATCGAATGATAAAAATATTACGTTCAGTAAAACGAAATTGACCACTCAAAGTAGAGTTATCCAGAGTTTCCACATAGTTATCAACAGTTTTACACAGAGAGGGACCGATGAACATTTTGCTATTTCGATATACAAAAGGAGGCGCCGCGCGATGACAGCATTTGACGCGGAAGCGTTCGACGTTGCGGTGATCGGCGCCGGCCATGCAGGCATTGAGGCCGCGCTCGCAAGTGCACGTTTAGGTGCGAAAACCGCGTGTTTTTCGATCAATCTGGACGCTGTAGGCAATATGCCGTGCAATCCTGCCATCGGCGGCACGGCCAAGGGACACCTCGTTCGAGAGATTGATGCACTGGGCGGAGAGATGGCCCGGGCGGCGGATGCGGCCTGCATTCAGTACCGTATGCTCAACCGCGGCAAGGGCCCTGCGGTGCATTCTCTGCGTGCGCAGGCCGACCGAATTAAATACAGAGCGTATATGAAGCACGTTCTGGAGCAGCAGGAAAACCTGTTTCTCATGCAGGATGAAGTGGTCGCCATCGAGCAGAAGGACGGCGCGGTTTCGGCTATCGTGACCGCTGTCGGCGTGCGCCATGCCGTCAAGGCGGTCGTTGTCGCCTCGGGTACCTTCCTCGGCGGCCGCGTCATCATCGGAGAATATACCCGTGAATCCGGCCCGGACGGTATGGCGGCGGCAAAGCCGCTCACCGAGTCGCTGCGCGGTCTGGGACTGCGCCTGCAGCGCTTCAAGACCGGCACGCCGCCGCGCATCAACCGCCGCTCGATTGACTTCGAGGGCCTTGCGGTGCAGGAGGGAGAGGATGAAATTATCCCGTTTTCCTTCGAGACCGACCATCCGCCCGATAACCGTGCGGTATGTCATCTGACCTATACGACTGCGGAAACGCATGAGATCATCCGCGCAAACCTCGACCGTTCGCCGCTCTACGGCGGCAAAATCGAGGGCGTCGGCCCGCGCTACTGCCCGTCCATCGAGGATAAGGTCGTGCGCTTCGCGGACAAGCCGCGCCATCAGCTGTTTCTTGAGCCGATGGGACTGGATACCGAGGAAATCTATGTACAGGGCTTTTCGTCCTCCATGCCGTTCGATGTACAGCGCAGAATGCTGCATTCGGTCAAGGGACTGGAGCATGCCGAGATCATGCGTCCGGCCTACGCCATCGAGTACGACTGCATCGATCCGCTCGAGCTACGTCCGACGCTCGAGACCAAAAAGGTCTCCGGTCTGTACGGCGCAGGTCAGTTCTGCGGCTCGTCCGGCTACGAGGAGGCCGCCGCACAGGGTCTTGTGGCAGGCATCAACGCCGCCCTCAGGCTCAAGGGAGAGGAGCCGCTCGTGCTCGACCGTGCGGACGGATACATCGGTACGCTGATCGACGATCTGGTGACGCGCGGCACGAATGAACCGTACCGCATGATGACCTCGCGCTCGGAGTATCGCCTGCTGCTGCGGCAGGACAACGCAGATGAACGTCTCGTCCCGATTGGTGTCCGCGTCGGACTGAATTCGCCCGAACGCGGCGACAAAGTGCGGAAAAAGTACGAAACCGTGCAGCGAGAGATTGACCGCATCGCGTCGGTCGGCATCGCGCCGGGCGAGCAGCTGAACGCCTTTCTGGAGCAGCATCACTCGACGCCTCTCAAGGCCGGCTGCAAGTTGATCGACCTGCTGCGCCGTCCGGAGCTGAGCTACGCAGCTCTTGCGCCGTTCGATGCAGAGCGCCCGGAGCTGCCTGCGGTCATCCGCGAGCAGGTCGAGATCCGCATCAAATATGCCGGTTATATCGAGCGCCAGGAGCGCGATGTCGAGCAGTACCGCAGGCTTCAGAGCCGTCCGCTGCCGCTTGATCTGGACTATAACGAGGTGGACTCGCTGCGTCTGGAGGCGCGGCAGAAGCTGAACGCAGTCAAGCCGCTGAATTTCGGTCAGGCGGCCCGTATTTCGGGTGTCTCGCCGGCGGATATTACTGCGCTGATGATCTATATCGAAACACATCGAAAGGGGGAAAGGGCTTGACCGACCGCGAGCTGCTGTACACCGGACTGAAGGAATTTCTGCCCGAAGTCAGCGATAAAATGATTGATAATTTATTGAAATTCTCCGCGCTGCTGCTGGAGAAGAACAAGGTGATGAACCTCACCGCAGTCACCGAACCGACCGAGGTCGTGACGCGCCATTTCCTCGACTGCGCCGCCCTCGCGCCGCATATGCCGCAGGGGGGAAGGGTGCTCGACGTGGGCACGGGCGCCGGTTTTCCGGGTATGCCCCTGGCAATACTGTGCCCGGAGACCGAATTTGTCCTGCTCGACGCGCTGCGCAAGCGCATCGACTTTCTGAATGAGGTTATCGAGACACTGGGTCTGACCAACGTCACCGCCATCCATGCCCGGGCGGAGGATTTCGCGAAGGACAGCCGCGCGTCGTTCGATATGGCGGTTTCACGTGCAGTGGCAGACCTGCGCACGCTCAGCGAGCTGGCGGTGCCGATGGTCAAGGTCGGCGGCTGCTTCCTCGCCATGAAGGCGGCGGACTGCGCGGAGGAAGTGCAGAGCGCGGCGCATGCCTTCGAGGTGCTGGGCGTCGGCGAGCCGGAAATGCTGAGCTATACTGTGCCGCATGACGGCATCGAGCGGGCGCTCGTTCGTCTGCCGAAGATCAGCGATACCCCCGACAAATACCCGCGCCGCTTTAAGAAAATTCAGACCGCTCCGCTCTGAAATTATACGGAAAGTTTACCCTCTGTACGGAAATTACAGAGGGTATTTTTTGTCCGAAAATAAGTATATCAGCCGCTTTTTCGTTGGAAATGACAGGAATTTGTCGTACAAGGCAGATTACGCGGTCGATTTTGCTTGCCTGTCTGCAAAATTGTGGTAATCTATTACCAAAGGACGACCGTGCCACAGAAAACAGGGGTGCAGTACCCCTGTTCATCGGGCACAGCAGGAAAAGGAGGCTACTTATGATGAAATCGGTCCTGACGCTTGTGTCCGGGAGGGAGGATCGGGTGTTGCGGCGCATCCGTATTTCAGAGATCGTGCGCAATCCCAACCAGCCGCGGCGATATTTCGACCCGGAGGCGATCGCCACGCTCGCAGAGAGTATCCGTCAGTACGGCGTGCTCAATCCGCTGACCGTGCGGCGGACAGGGAACGGCGGCTATGAACTGGTCGCAGGGGAGAGGCGGCTGAGGGCGGCGCGCGTCGCCGGACTGACCGATGTACCCTGCCTGCTCATCAACGCGGACGGGGAGGACTCGTCGGTGATCGCCCTCGTTGAGAATTTGCAGCGGCGCGATCTGGATTTCTTTGAGGAGGCGAATGGCTTCAAGCGGCTCATCGAGCAGTTCGGTCTGACACAGGAGGAGGCCGCGCGCAAGGTAGGGAAGACCCAGTCGGCCGTTGCGAACAAGCTGAGGTTGCTGCGGCTGTCGCAGCAGAATATGGAGCTGATCCGCTGCAACAATCTGACCGAGCGGCATGCCCGGGCGCTGCTGCGCCTGAACGATGAGGCCGACCGCATCAACGTCACCAATTATATCATCGAGCATGAGCTGAATGTCAGCCGTACCGAGGAATATATCGACGAATTTCTCAAGGCGAAGGAAAATCCGCAGCCGGTCGTTGAGGCGGAGAGCGGAAAGCGCGTTGTGCGCCTGTTCAAGGATGTGCGTTTTTTTCTGAACACACTCAACCGCGCGGTCGGAGTGATGGTCGATGCAGGGATCGGCGCGACCGTCAAGCAGCAGGAGAGCGACGACGGCCTGACGCTCACTATTTGCATTCCGCACGCGAAAGGGTAAATTGCAGCAATTACTATATTATAGGTGCCATCCGAAGGGATGGCACTTTTGTTTCATGTGAAACAAAGGCATGAAACAAATGACAGAATTGTTCCACGTGAAACATCGGCGCGAAACAGGGAGGGACTGTTTCACGTGAAACCTTTCCCGGGCGGTCTATGTTCCACGTGAAACAACGTCCACGCAGGCAAACTCATGTTTCACATGAAACATTTTCCGCAGAAGGAAAAGCGCAGGCAAAAATTTTGGGATAGTGCCTTTGTTTTCTTTTAAGCATGTGCTATAATAAAGAGCATAGGAAAAAACACGAATAAAGAGGAAAGCACTATGGGTAAAATTATCGCGTTCGCCAACCAGAAGGGCGGCGTGGGAAAAACAACGACTGCGATCAACCTCGCAGCGGCACTGTCCGAGCGCGGAAAGCGCGTTCTGCTGTGCGACTTTGACCCGCAGGGCAATGCGACCTCAGGCTTCGGTGTCGATCCGCGTTCCCTCGAAACATCGGTCTATGATCTGATCGTATCCGAGGACCCGGATACGAAATCAGGTATCGTCCAGACGAAATGGGTCGATATCATCGGCGCGAACGTCAATCTTGCGGGCGCAGAGCTCGATCTGATCGCAATGGATCACCGCGAGGCGCGGCTCAAGCTCGTGCTCGACAAGGTGAAGGACGAATACGATTATGTGTTCATCGACTGCCCGCCGTCGCTCGGCCTGCTGACGCTCAACTGCCTGTGCGCAGCGGATAGCTTTCTGGTTCCGCTCCAGTGCGAGTATTACGCGCTCGAGGGTCTGAGCCAGCTGATGACGACCGTGCGCATGGTCAAGAAAAACATGAACCCGAAGCTGTCGCTCGAGGGCGTGCTGCTGACCATGTTCGACGGTCGAACCAACCTGTCCATTCAGGTGGTCGAGGAGGTCAAAAAGCACTTCCCGGGTGAGGTATTCTCGTCGGTCGTTCCGCGCAACGTTCGTCTGAGCGAGGCGCCGAGCCACGGCAAGCCGATCACCGAGTACGACCGCATGTGCCGCGGCGCAGAAGCGTATCTGTCGCTCGCGGATGAAATCCTTGCGAAAAACGGAAAGGGGAAGGGCTGATGGCATCCGGTAAAAAAGGACTGGGCGGCGGCCTGTCCAACCTGTTCGGAGATACGACGGTCGTTGATCTGAAAACGGAGACCTCGGCGGACAGCGTCAGCAAGATCGCGGTCAGCCGCATCGAACCGAACCCCGGCCAGCCGAGGAAGGTATTCGCGCAGGAGGCGCTCGACGAGCTCGCGGAAAGCATCCGTCTGCACGGCGTCATCACGCCGATCACGGTGCGCGCGGGTAAAAAGGAAGGCTATTATCAGATCATCGCAGGCGAGAGGAGATGGCGTGCCGCGCGGCAGGCCGGTCTGGATGAAATCCCTGCGATGGTCATCGAGGCGAGCGAGAGCGAGGTCCTGGAGCTCGCCCTCATCGAAAATCTTCAGAGACAGGATCTCAACCCGATCGAGGAAGCGGAGGGCTATGAGCAGCTGATGCGCGACTATGGCCTGACGCAGGAGCAGGTCGCGCAGCGCGTCGTTAAGTCGCGCCCGGCGGTCGCCAATGCGCTGCGTCTGCTTCAGCTGCCCGGCGAGGTCCGGACCATGGTCAGCAGGGGAGAGCTCTCCGGCGGCCATGCGCGCGCGGTGCTCGCCGTCGCGGAGGAGGACAAGCGCGTCGAGGCCGCAAAGCAGATGGCTGGTATGACCGTTCGTCAGGCAGAGGCGCTCGCCAAGCGCATGAATAAAAAGCCTGCGGAGCCAAAGCCGCAGGAAAGCGACTTTTCCGTGGATTATATCGCGGCGTTGGAGAAGGAGCTGGAAAGCGTTCTCGGCCGTAAGATCTGCATTCAGCAGGGCAAAAACAGCGGTCAGCTGACCCTTGAATATTACGGCGCGGACGATCTGGAACGCCTGACCGAGGCGCTGCGCGCCCTGCGCGTATAAGGAGGCAGCACATGAACGAACAGAAAAACAACGCCCCTGAACAGGCAAAGCCGGAGAAAAAACTCAGCCGCACGACGCTGACGTTTTATATCGTCGGTCTGTTCTCGGTAGCGATCGCACTCATCCTCATCAGCTATGTTGCGCAGGCGCGTGCGGACCGGCAGGTCGAAAACCTCAGCTCACAGCTGAACGAGCAGCAGACGGTTGCGCAGGGCGCGACCCAGAAGGTCGCAGATCTGCAGCAGCAGTTTGATTTGCAGAGCAGCGCGCTGGAGAGCGTGCGCAGCACGCTCGGTACCGAGCAGGCAAAGACCGATGTGGTCGGCGCGACGCAGAATCTGCGCGAGCGCGAGCAGATGCTCGAAATGCTGGTAGCGGCGGAGCAGGCCGTCATTGACGATGACATGGAGCAGCTGAATTACCTGCTCGAGGGCATCAAAGACGCCTTTTCCGAGGATCAGCTCAAGCTCCGCGAGGACGGCGGCGTGCTTGAGGCGAACGACTACGCAGTCTATCAGAAGCTGCTCGCGCTCGCAGACAGCAACGCGCAGAGCGAAGATAAAAATGTCAATAATCAATAAGGAGAAATAAAAATGCTGGATATCAAATTTGTCCGAGCAAACCCGGACGCAGTCAAGGAAAACATCAAGAAGAAGTTCCAGGACGAGAAAATCCCGATGGTCGATGAGGTCATCGAATTCGACGCGAAGTACCGCGCTGCAAAGACCCGCTGCGACGAGCTGCGCGCTCAGCGCAACAAGAAGTCCAAGGAGATCGGCGGTCTGATGGCCAAGGGTCAGAAGGACGAGGCCGAGAAGGTCAAGGCAGAGGTCAAGGCGATGGCCGACGAGATGACCAAGCTCGAAGAGGACGAAAAGGTTTTTGCTGAGGAAGTCAAGAACCGCATGATGGTCATTCCGAACATCATCGATCCGTCTGTCCCGATCGGCAAGGACGATTCCGAGAACGTTGAGAACGAGCGCTTCGGCGAGCCGGTCGTTCCGGATTTCGAGGTTCCGTACCATGTTGACATCATGGAGTCCTTCGACGGCATCGATCTCGACGCTGCTCGCCGCACCTCCGGCAACGGCTTCTACTACCTCAAGGGCGACATCGCTCGTCTGCACTCTTCTATCCTGTCCTACGCGCGCGACTTCATGATCGACCGCGGCTTCACCTACTACATTCCGCCGTTCATGATCCACGGTGATGTAGTAAAGGGCGTTATGTCCTTCAAGGAAATGGAGAATATGATGTACAAGATCGAGGGCGAGGATCTGTACCTGATCGGCACCTCCGAGCACTCCATGATCGGCAAGTTCATCGACACCATCAACGACGAGGAGACCCTCCCGCAGACCCTCACCAGCTACTCTCCGTGCTTCCGCAAGGAAGTCGGTGCGCACGGCATCGAGGAGCGCGGCGTTTACCGCATCCACCAGTTCGAGAAGCAGGAAATGGTCGTCGTCTGCAAGCCGGAGGACAGCAAGGCATGGTACGAGAAGCTGTGGCAGAACACGGTCGATTTCTTCCGTTCGCTCGATATTCCGGTACGCACTCTCGAGTGCTGCTCGGGCGACCTGGCTGACCTGAAGGTCAAGTCCTGCGACGTAGAGGCATGGTCTCCGCGTCAGAAGAAGTACTTCGAGGTCGGCTCCTGCTCCAACCTCGGCGACGCACAGGCGCGCCGTCTGGGCATCCGCGTCCGCAGCAAGGAGAACCCGAAGGAGCTGTACTTCGCGCACACCCTGAACAACACGGTCGTTGCACCTCCGCGTATGCTGATCGCGTTCCTCGAGAACAATCTGCGTGAGGACGGCTCGGTTGCTATCCCGAAGCCGCTTCAGCCGTACATGGGCGGCATGACCGAGCTGCGCAAGAAGTAAGTTCCATTCCGCGAAACAGACAGGAGTAATTGATATGAACACCGGTATCAAGGGCGAGAAGAAGTTCACCGTAACCAAGGACCAGCTGGCGTGCAACGTCGGCAGCGGTCTGGTATCCGTATTTGCCACCCCGATGATGATCGCAGCCATCGAGAACACCGCAGCCGCAAGTGTCGCGGGTGAGCTTGAAGAGGGCAGGACCACGGTCGGCACGCTGGTAAACGTAAGCCATGTTGCCGCTACGCCGGAGGGCATGGAGGTCCGCATCGAGACCGAGCTGACCGAGATCGCGCCGAACGGCAAGATCCTGACCTTCAAGGTTGCAGCCTACGACGAGGCAGGCCTGATCGGCGAGGGCACGCATCAGCGCGCCATTGTTGCCAAGGAGCGCTTCGAGCAGAAGGCACAGAGCAAGCTCGCAAAGTAAAAGCGAATATGCAGATATAAGGAAAGCACCGCAGTCTACGACTGCGGTGCTTTTTTGCGGGCAAAGTTCACAGGAACGTCTGTGCGAAAACCGGCTCGAGCTGCTCGGCAAAGCGGCGATGGCCCTGTTCGGAAAAGTGGACGCCGTCGAATACGACCGGAATGTCCCAGCCGGAGGCGTCACAGAACGACACGCCGCAGAGCGCGGCGAGATCGCGGTAGAGCGGGGCGAGCTGTCCGGAACTGCGGATGAGCGCGTCGCTCTCAACCCATGTTCCGCTCTGCATGAGCGGCGGCGCGACGAGCAGCAGCGGCAGACCGCAGACCAGAAGATCGCTGATGAAGATGCGCATCCGTTCGGCAGCCTCGGCAGGGGAGGCGCCGCAAAGCAGGTCGTTCGTGCCGAGCATCAGACAGAGCCCGTCTGCCGGCAGCCGGGAGCGGACCTGGCTGAGCAGGACGCGCACGGCGAAGCTGCTCGACGGGATTTCCCGGCCGTTCTCGCCGAGATTCTGGATGTCCCACGCGCTGCCGAGCCGTGAGGTCCACCGCACGCCGTCGGGATAGCGCGCGCCGCCGAAGGCGGCAGGGTCATAGCCATATGTGTTGGAGTCGCCGATGCAGATGATGCGCTTTGCCATTTAACCACCTCATTTGCGCTCATTATATCGTGTTCCCGGAATATTTGCAAGCTGTGCGCAGAAAAAAGAAAAACACGCCTTTGGCGTGTTTTTCAGACGGGAATCATATCAGTTTGCAGCGCTTGCCGCGGCGGTCAGCAGGCGGTGCAGCTCGGTGCAGTCGCTCAGCAGGGAAGCGCCTGTGCGGACGTCAACATCGTCGGTCAGCGTCAGCAGCCGCAGCCAGTATTCGGTCTGCGCCGTTTCGCGCAGCGCCTCGTTCAGGCTCTCGGCAAGGTCTCGTCGGCTGAGGGCGCAATCCGCGCACGATACTGCGGAGCCGATCGCCGCTGCGTGCTTCAGCAGCTCGGCGGACAGGTCGTCCTCGTGCCGGTGCAGCAGGCGGTGCAGCTTTACAATGCGGACAGAAAAATGCAGCGACTTTTCCAGAAGAATGCTGTTCTGAGACATAAGTAAAACCTCGTGTGTGTGATGATGGTGCGGGTAACAGGACTTGAACCTGCACGTCTGAGACACCAGAACCTAAATCTGGCGCGTCTGCCATTCCGCCATACCCGCAAAAAAATCGAAGGCCGCGCAAAACGCGCTCCGGCGCCCGGCGGCATGGTCTCAGTATAACCGCTCCGTCCTCTTTTGTCAATTTGCAGAGCGCTTTTTCTGTACTGTAATCAAAAATTCGGGAAAAAGGAATACCGGATATGTGGAATTTGTGCTATACTTAATCTGTATAGGCATCCGCAAGGAAAGTGCCTGTGCAATCGACAGAACGCGCGTGTTTCCGCGCGCGAATTTGGACTTCCGAACAAGGACTGGGAGCAAGCAATGAAATCTGTTCGTATACTGCCCGTGCTGATGAGCCTTCTGCTGCTTGCAGGCTGCACGATGCCGTCCGGCGACGAGCTGCTGGCGGCGCCCAAGCCGCCCGGCAATTATCAGACGCTGCAGACCAAGCTCGAAGAGCTTCTGGCATCGGGCGTCTCCTATACCACCCCGACCGCAGGGGAGAACCGTTCGTCCGTACAGCTCGTCGATCTGGACGGTGATGGCGCGGAGGAGGCCATCGTGTTCTTCCGCGGCGCGACCTCGGCGACGAGCAACGACTTCAAGGTATATATCTACAAGAAAAACGGGGATGACTATCGGTGCACCGGCTCGATCGAGGCCAAGGGAGCCGCGATCCAGTCGGTCGAATATCCGACCATCACCCCGGACGGCGGCCGCGGCATCGTGGTCACATGGCAGCTGGCCGGCAACGGAACGGGCGCGCTGACGATGTGCGACTTTGACGACAGCTGCGCGCCGCGCGTGCTGCTCGAGACCGATTACAGTGCGCTTGAGCTGACCGACATGGACGGCGACGGCGCGAAGGATCTGCTGCTGCTGACCAGCGCCTCCGGAAAGCGCGCCGCGCAGCTGTACCGCTATAAGAACGGCCGCATGAACCTGGCCGGTGAGGCGGCGATGAGCGCCGGCATCGCATCGGTCGAGCGCATGGAGGCCGGACATATCATTGACGGCCTGCCGGCGGTGTTCGCGGAGGAAAAAATGGCCTCCGGCATCGGCCTGACGACCGATATCTTTGTCTACAGCGACGGAATGCTGGTCAATCTGGCGCTCGACGGCGAGGATATCGCGAGCCGCAGCACCTACCGTCCCGTGCAGGTCTATGCGGCCGACATCAACAGCGACGGCGTGATCGAGCTGCCGCGCGCGGTGCTCATGGCGGGCTACAAGGACGCGGCGGCGCACGACGCGCTGTATATGCTCGACTGGTACGCCTACGGTCTGGGCTCAACGCCCGTACAGGTCAGCACGACCTATCAGTGCATCTCGGATGCGTGGAGTCTGCGCATCGACCAGAGCTGGCACGACCGCATCACGGCGGTCAAGTCCACGGACGGCGGCCTGAGTCTGGTTTCGTTCTACGAATACCGCGGAGCGGGACAAAGCTCGATTCCGCTGTTCAATATCTACTGCGTCACGGGTTCCTCGCGCGAGTATTACGCGGGTCGGACTGACCTCATCCAGCTTGGCCAGACGTCGCAGGCGGTCTATTTCGCGAAGATCCCGGAGGGCGCGCAGAGCGGCACGCTGAAGATCGGCGCGGAGGAGATCAGTTCGCGCTTCTCGATCGTCAAGCAGGCATGGAACAACTGAAGATAAAAGGAGGATGGCATCTATGAAACGTAAGGTACTGGTTCTGGAGGATGAAGAAAGCATCCGCTCCTTTCTGGTGCTGAATATGAAACGGGGCGGCTACGAGGTCATCGAGGCTGAAACCGGCGAGCAGGCGCTCGAAAAATATCGTGAAAATCAGGATCTCGCGGTCGCGATACTCGACGTCATGCTGCCGGGCATCGACGGCTACGAGGTCTGCCGCACGATGCGTGCAGAGGGCTATCAGGCCGGCGTGATCATGCTGACCGCGCGCACGCAGGAGGCGGACAAGGTAAACGGTCTGATGAACGGCGCGGACGACTATGTGACCAAGCCGTTTTCGAGCATCGAGCTGGTCGCGCGCGTGGACGCGCTGTACCGCCGCGTATCCGGCTCGCCGTTCTCGGAGGAGGACGTCATCAAGTCCGGTCCGTTCAAGCTCAATCTGCGCGCACGCGAGGTGCTCAAGAACGGACGCAAGATTGAGCTGACGCAAATCGAGTACGGTCTGCTCAAGGCGTTCATGCAGAACATCGGCAAGGCGCTTTCGCGCGACGAGCTGCTGGAGATGGTGTGGGGCCATCACTATGTGGGCGAGCTGAAGATCGTAGACGTCAACATCCGCCGTCTGCGCATCAAGATCGAGGATGACCCGGCCGAGCCGAGCCATATCGTTACGGTGCGCGGATACGGGTATATGTGGGAAGGATAAAGCGCTGGCGCTTTCTAAGGGGGACGCTGTCCCCCTTAGATACGTTCCCGGTTCCGCAGAAACCGGGAACGATAACCCCCTCGCCCCTGCACGGCAGGGACGGCCGCGCCGCCGCGGCGCGGGCAGCGGGAAAGAAGTCCGGCAGAGCCGGACTTCTTTGGGGATTTGCATCGGCGCACTGCGGTGCGCCGCGAAAAGGCGCTGACGCTGCCTTTTCGATTATTCCGCAGTTGTTTTCGGAGAAAACAGGAAAGGTCATTTTCTTTATGACAGATCGCAAAAAACGTAAACAATCCGCACCGCGGCCGCAGCCGGAAACACCAAAGGTGCTGCACTCGCCGGGCGGTATCCGCGGACGCTGGATGATGAACTCGCTCTCATTCGTGCTTGTCATTCTGGCGGCCGTGATGATTTTGATCTCGGTCGGCGTGTCGGGATATTACTACGCCACCGTGCGCGACAATCTGGTCTCGCGCGCGGTCACGGCCTCGGACACCTTCCGCAAATACTTCACCGATACCTATGACCAGTTCTACACGCAGGCGGAGTCCACTGTGACGACGTTCAGCGAGCAGGACAAGCTCGAGCAGCAGTTTCTCGACGCGAACGGGCGCATCCTGCTCTCGACATCCGGCCTGTCGGGCGGCGGTCTGGCGTCCACAGAGGACGCTACGCAGGCGCTCGCCACGCAGAAGACCTCGGTGTTCACCGGACGCGATCTGCTCTCTGACGAGCGTGTGATGAGCGTCACCGCGCCGCTGCTGTCCTCGCGCGGCGATCTGGTCGGCGGCGTGCGCTTCATCACCTCGCTGCGCGTGGTCGAGCGCCAGATCTGGATCATCATCGGCGTGTCGCTGCTCGCGTGTCTGGTGTTCCTGATCTTCGTCGTCGCGTCCAACAGCTACTTTATCCGGTCGATCGTAGACCCGGTGCTCAAGATCAACAACATCGCCAAGGAGATCGCGGCAGGACGCTACGGCGTGCGCCTGCAAAAGACCTATGACGACGAGATCGGCGAGCTGTGCGACACGATCAACTATATGTCCGACGAGATCAACCGCGCCGAGCGCATGAAGAACGACTTCATTTCCTCGGTCTCGCACGAGCTGCGCACGCCGCTGACCGCCATCGGCGGCTGGAGCGAAACGCTGCTCGCGGGCGGCGGCGAGGACCCCGAGGAGGTCATGCAGGGCCTGACCATCATCCAGAAGGAGGCGGGCCGCCTGACGCGCATGGTCGAGGAGCTCTTGGACTTCGCGCGCATCGAATCGGGCCGCATGAAGCTCGAGGTCGAGAACTTCGACCTGTCGATCGAGCTGTATGAGGCGGTATACATGTATGAAAACCTGCTCCGGAAGAGCGGCATCCGGCTGAATTACGATGAGGACGTTGAGGCGAACTACTTCGTCAACGGTGACCGCCACCGCATGAAGCAGGTATTCCTCAACATTCTGGACAACGCCGCGAAGTACGGCGGCGACGGCAAGCGCATCGACATCCGTCTGGTGCGCGACGGGGGAAAACTCGTCGCGACCGTGCGCGACTACGGTCAGGGCATTCCCGAAGCCGAGCTGCCGTTCGTCAAGGAGAAATTCTATAAAGGCTCGTCCAAACAGCGCGGCAGCGGCATCGGCCTTGCCGTGACCGAGGAGATCGTCGCGCTGCACGGCGGCACGCTCGACATCGCGTCCGCTGTCGGCGAGGGAACGACCGTGACGGTCACGCTGCCGTCAGCGAAGGCGGAGGAGGCGCTCGGCATCACCGGCGCACCGTCCAGGACCGAGGAAGAGCCGTAACCGCACCTATAAAAGGAGAACCATATGTCAACCAAGAAAACAACCATCGGCGGTCAGGCCATCATTGAGGGCATCGTCATGAAGGGGCCGAAAAAAACCTGCACCGTCGTGCGTAAGCCGGGCGGCGAGCTGGTCACCAAGACCGAGCCTGCGCATCATCAGTCGGCGTTCTGGCGTCTGCCCATCCTGCGCGGCGCGTACACGCTGTTCACCGCCATGAAGGACGGCATCGTGGCCATCAACTATTCGGCGGAGTTTTTCGACGATGAGAGCATCGATGAGGAGCCGTCTAAATTCGAAAAGTGGCTCGAGGCGAAGTTCGGCTCGGAAAAGCTGAACAGGATGATCCTCGGCCTGTCCACGGTCATCGGCATCGCGCTGCCGGTCGGCCTGTTCCTGCTGCTGCCGAGCTTTCTCGGCGGCTTCGTTCCGAAGGATTGGGGCGTGCTGGCGCGAAACGTGCTCGAGGGCATCGTGCGCATCGCGATCTTTCTGATGTTCATGTGGTCGGTGTCGCATATGAAGGACATCCGCCGCACGTTCGAATACCACGGCGCGGAGCACAAGACCATCTTCTGCTATGAGGCAGGGGAGGAGCTGACCGTGGAGAACGTCCGGAAGCAGGGCAGGTTCCATCCGCGCTGCGGTACGAGCTTCATGTTCGTGCTCATCATCATCGCGACGATCGTTTCGTCCATCGTCTTCTCGATCATCGACATCACCAATCCGTTCCTGCGCATGCTCGCGCATCTTATCCTGCTGCCGCTCGTCGTCGGCATCAGCTATGAGTTCAACCGCTATGCCGGACGCTCGGAGAGCGTCATTTCGCGTGCGCTGCGCTGGCCGGGCCTCATGATCCAGCATCTGACCGTATTCGAGCCGGACGACTCGATGATCGAGGTCGCGATCACGGCCATGAAGGAAGTCATTCCGGACGACGGTTCGGACGAATGGTAAGGAGGAAAACCATGCACCCGTCTATGCACCGCAACGAGCGCGGCTCGTTCGTTTACTATACCTGTGACCGGCTGCCGGTCCGCCATGCCTTTACCACTAAGTTCGGCGGCGTGAGCCGCGGCGGCTGCGAGAGCCTCAACCTCGGCTTCAACCGGGGCGACGAGCGGGAGAACGTGCTGGAAAACTACCGCATTCTGGCGGAGCAGCTCGGCATGGACGAGGGCCGCATCACCATGACAAAGCAGATCCATGACACGCAGATCTCGGTCGTGACCGAGGACGAGGCCGGCATGGGTCTGCATCAGCCGATGGCGTGGGAGTCGGACGCGATCGTGACCGCCCTGCCCGAAACGCCGCTGTGCGGCTTTTATGCGGACTGCGTGGTGACGCTGTTCTACGATCCGGCGACCCGGACCGCAGGCGTGGCGCACGCCGGCTGGCGCGGCATGGCGGCAGGCATCCTGCCGAAGACCGTGGAGGTCATGGCGGAAAAGCTCGGCACGAAGCGCGAAAGCCTGATCGCCGTGCTCGGCCCGTCCATCCGTCAGGAGTGCTTCGAGACCGACGCGGACGTTCCCGAGGCGATGGAGCGCCTGATGGGCGAGCGCGTGCATCCGTTTATCGCGGAAAAGGGCGTCAAGTTCCATGTAGACCTGCAGGGCATCGGCGTCAGACTGCTGACCGACGCCGGACTTTCGCCGGAAAACGTCATCGACAGCGGCATCTGCACCAAGTGCTGTGCGGATGAATTCTGGTCGCACCGCGCGACCCACGGCCATCGCGGCGTGCAGGGCGGCATCATATGCCTGTGAGGGAACGCGGTATGAGCTGGAAAAAACGTACGCTCGCGGCGGCGCTCGCCGGACTGTGCCTGCTGTCGGGCTGTTCGCTGCCCGGCAGACAGCAGGACGAGGGGCCGAAGGATACGGTCGATGTATCGGACGCCTATTTCGGCCTTGCGTGGTACAAAAACGGCACGCTCAACCCGGTCACGGATACGGACAGCATCAACGCCATGCTGCGCGAGGCGCTATACGAGGGGCTGTTCGAGCTGACGGACGACTTTACGCCGCAGAATGTGCTGTGCGAGGGCTACAGCGGCGACGGCACGACCTTCACCTTCACCATCAGGCAGGGCGTGAAGTTCTGGTCGGGGCAGACGCTGACCGCAGACGATGTGGTCGCGAGCTACCGCGCGGCGATGGACAACGCCTCCTCGCCCTATCACAGCCGCCTTGCCGACGTGACGACGCTGGAATCGGCGGGCACCTATAAGGTGCGCATCGTGCTCTCCTCGCCCAATGCGGACTTTCCGCGCCTGCTGAACATCCCGGTTTACCGCAGGGGGAGCGCGGACAGCGGCAGCTTCGCCGACGGCACCGGCCCATATGTGCCGGTCGAGAACGGCAGCGCGTACACGCTCGAAAAGAATGAAAACTGGCACGGCGGCTTTCTCGGCACCATCCGCCATATCGAGCTGGTCGGCATCACCCGGGCGGACGCGGCGGAGTCCAGCTTCCGGACGGGCGACGTGTCGGTCATGCGCAGCTCGCGCATCGCAGCCGACGACGAAACGACGGTCATCGGCGGTGCGGTCGACACGCTGCAAACACCGAGCACGGCGCTGCACTATATCGGCATCAACTACGCAAACGAACAGCTGAAGGACGCGAAGGTGCGCCGGGCGCTCTCCGCCGCCATCGGCCGCCGGGCGCTGTGTGAGACGCAGCTTCAGACGTTCGCAGACCCGGCCGTTCTGCCGGTCAATCCGCAGCAGCAGGTCTCGGGCGTGACGCTCTCGACCGAGGCGGACACCGCAGGCGCGTATGAGCTGCTGCACAGCGAAACCGACGACAAAAAAGCGGACGATACGGCCTCTCAGGACAGTGCCGTGCAGACCGCGGCAGACGGGGACGTCACCATCTATTACGTGGAGGACGGCACGCCGCTGACCGACGATGAGGGCTATTACATCGACGAGGACGGCGACCGCGTGCTGAACGCCGAGGGCGAGCCGGTGAAAGACCCGTCTGCGCCGGCGAAGAGCGGCGAGGACACGCCCGAGACCGACGCGGTCGGGGAGCAGATCGTGCTGTCGCTGCATCTGCTCGTCAACGCGGACAACGCCTTCAAGGTCGCTGCCGCCGCGCAGCTCGCCGCTTCGTGGAACGCCGTCGAGGGCGTGAGCGTCACGGTGGACGCGGTAGACTACGAAACCTTCACCGCGCGCATCAGAGAAGGCTCATTTGACCTGTATTACGGCGAAACGCGCCTTACGCCGGATTTTGATCTGCGGCCGTTGCTGACGCAGGGAGGCAGCCTGAATTTCGGCGGCTACCATGACCCGGACATGGAGAGAACGCTCGCCGCGGCGCGGAAAAGCGGCGACCGGAGTGCGCTCTGCAAGCAGTTCGCGGAGCAGATGCCGTTTATCCCGATCGCGTTCGAGCGGGAGCAGGTCATCATCCGCAAAAATCTCATCAACGGCTTCTCGCCTGTGCCGTACAGCGTATTCTTCGGCCAGGAAAACTGGACGCGCGTTTATGCTGCCGAGAGCGGCAGCGATGCGCAGACGGACGAGGCCGCGCAGTAACCCGAAGAAAAAAGGAAATTCAAAATGCAGGATACACAGAACAATCATCACCTGCAGGGACACCTGCTCGGCGCATTCAGCGTGCTCGTCTGGGGCACGACGTTCGTCGCGACCAAGGTGCTGCTGCGCACTTTTTCGCCCATCGAGATCATGATCGCGCGGTTTGCGCTCGGCTTTCTTGCGCTGCTCATCGTCGGACGCGGCCTGATGCGTCCGCAGAAAAAATGGCATGAAGCGCTGTTCGCGGCGGCCGGACTGACCGGCGTAACGTTGTATTTCCTCATGGAAAATATCGCGCTGACCTATATCTCCGCCTCGCTCGTTGGCGTGATCGTGGCGGCGGCGCCGCTGTTCACGGCGCTCATCGCAGCCGTCTTTCTCAAGGAAAAGCTGTCGATCTGGTTTTTCTGCGGCTTTGTCTGCGCGATGACCGGCATCACGCTCGTGTCGCTCGCCGGTGTGAGCGAGCTGCACTTCAGTCCGGTCGGCGCGCTGCTGACCGTGGGCGCAGCCCTTGTCTGGGGTGTTTACTCGGTGCTCATCCGTGTGCTCGGTCACATGGGCTACCAGACCGTGCCGCTGACCTGCCGCATTTTCGGCTACGGCTTTCTGTTCCTGCTCATCCCGACGGTGATCGAGGGTCTCCCGGCCGGCATCGCGGCATGGGGCACGCCGGTGCATCTGGCGAACCTGCTGTTTCTCGGCCTGCTCGCGTCCGCGACCTGCTTTGTGACATGGAACCGCGCGGTCTTTCTGCTCGGTCCGGTGCGAACGAGCGTGTACATCTACGCTTCGCCCGTCATCACCATCATCGCCTCCGCGCTCATCCTGCACGAGACCATGACGCCGGTGATGTGGGTCGGCACGGCGCTCGCCCTCGGCGGACTGATGCTGAGCGAGAAAAAAACAAAGAAATCATGATTTCTTACTCCGGTTGCGCGATAGTTGGTGGCGCAACCGGGGTTTGTCTATTATACTGAGCGCAGAAAAGGAGGAAGTGCCATGGTAATGACGCTGTATACGATCGTTCCGGTGCTCGCCGTCATGGGCGTATCCGTTTATGTGCTCGTGCTGCTGATCCGGGCGCTGCGGAAATATCTGCGCACCGCGCCCGTCCGGGCGGAAAAGGCCGCGACCGCGAAAACGCTCGGCGCTGTGCTGAAGCAGCACCGCACGGCGTGCAAAATGACGCAGGAGTTTGTCGCGGAGTCGATTGGCGTGAGCCGGCAGGCGGTATCCAAGTGGGAGAGCGGCACGTCCGACCCGAGCACATCCAATCTGCTCGCGCTGGCGAAGCTGTTCGGCATCGACGCGAAGGAGCTGCTCGACGAGACGAAAAACGCAGAATAGTAAAACGAAGGCACCGGTTTTCACCGGTGCCTTCATTTTCTCACTTATTTCTTTTCGTCCTTTTCGGGCGGAACAAGGGGCTGTGCGGCCTGTGCCGCCCACTCGGCCTCGCGCTTTTTCCGGCGCTTTTTCGTGATCACGACGGCTGCGCCGCCGCCTGCCGCGAGCAGCAGAACGACCGGCCAGAACATGACGATGCCGAGAATGAGCGCGCGGACCGAATCGACCAGACCGCGCGTACCGGTCTTTGCCGCCTGCGTCAGCTGCGCGCCGAAGCCGCTGCCCTCAGGGGTGGCGGTCAGAGTCTGCACCTCATCGAGCGTGACGGAAAAGGTCGAGAAGCCGACCAGATCGTCATAATGGCGCTTGGAGCCGGTCAGCGAGTCGATCTCATATTCGCAGTCCGCGAGCGCGTTTTCGAGCGAAATGATGTCCTCCATTTTGCCCGCCTGATCGAGCAGGGCGAGCAGACGCTCGTGCTTGGCCTGGAGCGTGGCGAGCCGGGTCTCGATGTCGGTATACTGCTCGGTGATGTCCTCGCTCGAACGGGAGGAGTAGACCACATGTGCGCGGTCGCCGAGCTGCGCGTAAAACGTCTCGAATTTTTCCTGCGGAATGCGCAGGGTGTAGTAGGCCGAGCGGCTGCCCTTGTCGCCGGAAAGGCTGCTCGACTCGATGTAGCCGCCGGTCTCGGCGGTCAGTTTTTCCAGATCGGCGGAGGTCGCGTCGAAATTCTGCGTCTCAAGCGTTAGATCGGCGCGCAGGATGAGCTTGGCGTTCTGCCGCACGGCGGAAAAATCCGCAGAGCCGCCGTCGGTATCGGCACTCTCCGCCCAGCCGTTTGTGTCCGTGGGCATATCTCCGACCGCCGCCGAGGCAGACGAAGCATCGCCGGAGCCTGCGCCGCCGCAGGCGGAAAGCGTGAACAGCAGAGCGAGAAGCAGGGGAAGCAGTCGTTTTTTCATAACAGACACCTCGTTTCACGGGTTGCGCGGCGGAGAGCCGCCATGGTTTTCTCTTGTTACCCGGTTAGACGAGGAAGGCTTCGGGTCGGTTCCCGGATTTTTCCGTTTTGTAAACAATTCTTTTGCGCCGATATAGAGCAGCAGCACGCCGAACAGCCGCCGGAGCAGGGAGGTGTCCGTCCCGGCGGCGGCAAACGAGGCGAGGAGCGAGGTTATCGCGCCGAACGGCACGCAGAATTTAACCGCGCCGCGGTCGATGAGACGGTTTTTCAGGTGAGAGACGAGCGCGGCCGGGGCGCAGGCGAGGAAATACAGCAGATTGATGCCCCCGGCGGTAAACTGCGGCATATCCTGCACGAGCGTCAGCCAGAGCAGCAGCAGCGAGCCGCCGCCGATGCCGCAGCCGCTCAGCACGCCGGTCAGCAGACCGACCACGAATGCGCTCACAGCAGCAGCACCGCCCGGATGCCGCCGTACAGGATGAGCAGGGCGAAGGCACGGCGCAGCCACAGCGTGCGCAGCCGCCCGAAGATGCGTCCGGCGAGCACGCCGCCTGCCGCGCCGCCCAGAAGATAGCCGAGCGAGGACGAAACCGGCAGACCGCCCCGGACATAATACACCGCCGCCGACAGGGCGCACAGCGGAAAAATCACCGCGACCGAGGTCGCGAAGGCCTGCTTTTCCTCCATGCCGCACCATTTCGTGAAGAGCGGCACGAGGAACAGGCCGCCGCCTGCCCCGAAAAAGCCGTTCGCCGCGCCGGCGAGCGCTCCTGTCACAACAAGTCTTGTATTTCTGCGCAAAAAATCACCCCTTCCGCACAAAAGTGTGCGCGGAGGGGGTGAAGATTATTCGTCGATGTCGAGAGATGCGCCGTATTCCTCGAGAGCGTTTTTGATGTCGCCCCACGAAAAGCCGCGTCGCTGCAGGGCGGCGACCGCCTTGTCGACTTCCTTCCGGTCGGAAAGGTCGCCGTGCAGCCGCTTTTCGAGTAAGGAAAGCATCTGCGGCAGGGCAGGGGAGAAAAGCTCCATCGCGGCGTCCGCGTCCTCGCGTGAAATGCCGCGCCGGGAAAGCTCCTGACGGATACGCGCCGCGCCGTAGCCGCGCCGGGCATAGCTGCGCACGACGGTCTCCGCGAACTGCCCGTCGGAGAGCAGGCTGCGCTCGGTCAGCCACGCGAGCGCGTAATCCGCGGCCTCCTCGTCGTGACCCTTGGCGAGCAACTTGCCGCGCAGCATTTTCGTGCTCAGCGCACGGCAGGAGAGTTGCTTTGCGGCGGCGTCCAGCGCTGCGCGGTACTTATCCTCGCTCATTCTTCGTCGTCGAGGTCGTCAAAATCGTCCGCGTCGATCGAAACCGCCTTGGCGGACGACGGCTTGGGTGCGGCAGGCTTCTCTGCCGGTGCGGTCGCGACGCTCTCGGACAGCTTGACAGCCGCTCCTGCGGAATTTTTGGAGCGTTCCTCCTCGACCTTGATCATGATCTCGCGCTGTACCGCATCGGCGATGTCCGGATGCTCCTTGAAGTACTGCTTGGCGGCGTCGCGGCCCTGACCCAGACGGGTATCACCCATCGAGAACCAGGCGCCCGATTTGTTGACCAGACCGTACTTGACGCCGAGATCAACCAGCTCGCTCGTGCGCGAGATGCCCTCGCCGTACATAATGTCGAACTCGGCCTCCTTGAAGGGGGGCGCGACCTTGTTCTTGACGACCTTGACACGGGTATGGCTGCCGATCAGCTCGGTGCCGTTTTTGAGGTGCTCCATGCGGCGGACCTCCATGCGGACCGAGGCGTAGAACTTGAGGGCGCGGCCGCCGGTCGTGACCTCCGGGTTGCCGTAGATGACGCCGACCTTTTCGCGCAGCTGGTTGATGAAGATCGCGACGCACTGGCTCTTTGCGATCGAACCTGCGAGCTTGCGCATCGCCTGGCTCATCATGCGGGCGTGCAGGCCGACGAAGGAGTCGCCCATTTCGCCCTCGATCTCGGCACGGGGGGTCAGCGCCGCGACCGAGTCGATAACGACGATGTCGACCGCGCCCGAGCGCACGAGCGCCTCCGCGATGTCGAGGCCCTGCTCACCGGTGTCCGGCTGCGAAACCAGCAGGCTGTCGATGTCAACGCCGAGCGCCTTGGCGTAGACCGGGTCGAGCGCGTGCTCCGCGTCGATGAATGCCGCCGTGCCGCCGAGCTTCTGCGCCTCTGCTACGCTGTGCAGAGCGACCGTGGTCTTGCCGGAGGACTCAGGTCCGTAGATCTCGATGATACGGCCGCGAGGCAGGCCGCCGATGCCGAGCGCGAGGTCGAGGCCGATCGAGCCGGTCGGGATATGCTCGACCGTCATGCCGGTGTTTTCGCCGAGGCGCATGACCGAGCCCTTGCCGAACTGCTTTTCGATCTGGCTGAGCGCTGCGGCGAGCGCTTTCTTTTTGTCCGCTGCCGGTGCGACCGGCTCAAGCTGCTTTTTCGTAGCCATAAATTAGCCTCCTCTATGGAAAATAGGGGCGCGCGCCCCTCTCGGTTTTCGATAAGACCATTATAGCAGGATGCCGAACGGAACGCAAGAAAAAATCGAACATTTGTCCGATAAAATAAAATGGTAAAAATTACACTCCCTCTGGGGAGGGAGTGTCAAGAGGTTATTTTGTCAGATCGTCGTCCTCGCGTGATGAGCGGCCGATGACGATACGCGGCACGCCGGCATCATCTTTTTCGATGCAGACGTCGGAAAAACCGTATTTTTGCAGGATTTCAGCGACCGCATCGGCCTGCTTCCAGCCGCATTCGAACAGAAGGATGCCGCCGTGGGCGAGGGTATCGCCCCAGTTTTCGCAGATGGCGCGGTAAAAGTCCAGACCGTCCACGCCGCCGTACAGCGCCTCGTGCGGCTCGAAATCCGCGACGCTGTGGTCGAGCTGCGCCATTTCGCTGCGCGTGATGTAGGGCGGATTGGAAACGATGATGTCGAACGGGCCGACGCCGCCCGGGGGCGGCATGGTCGCGTCCGCCTTCATGGCGAGCAGACGGCCGCTCACGCCGAGCCGGTGTGCGTTCTCGCGCGTCAGGCGCAGCGCGCCGTCCGACAGGTCGACCGCGAGCACGCGCGCGTCCTCGACCTCGTGCGCCGCCGCAATGCCGATGCAGCCGGAGCCGCAGCACAGGTCGAGGATACGCGGGGAAATGCGCGGCTTCGCCTGCTCGATGGTCAGCTCGCACAGCTTTTCCGTGTCCGCGCGCGGGATGAGCACGGATTTGTCCACGCGGAAGGTCAGTCCGTAAAAGTCCCATTCGCCGAGGATGTAGGCGAGCGGCTCGCCGCCGAGCACACGGTCGCACAGGATGTTCGCGTAGTCCACCGTCGCGTTGTCCAGATAGGAATGCGCCCAGGCGGCGGTATGGGCGCGGTCGGCATGACACGCCACGGCCGTCAGCTCGCGCGCGGTCATCGAGGGCTGCGGGTCGCCGCCGTCGCGCAGCCGATGAAACAGCTGAAGATATACGTCATTGATCGTCTTTGCCACAGGAGCACCCCCGAAAACCGGTTTTTTCTTTCCGCAGGAGCAGGAGCCGATGCCTTTTACTGCTCTTTGAGCCATTATTATAGCAGACTTCACAGCTATTCTCAAGGCAGGAAGAGCCGTGTTTTCAAAAAACGACAAAATCCGCAGGGGGAGGACCGTGTTTTTCTTGACAGTTTGACGAACAGGCTTTACAATTAGATGTATAATAATACTCATATGATATGGCACTGCGCCGGAGGCGTCCGGTGCGGTGCCTACGGGCTGCACAGTGCCAGCGTGCAGCTTTTTTCAGGGGGCATTATTGCAGCGTGTCCGCATAGGTTGATACTGCGGTGTACGCTCGTTTCGGTGTCCGAAGACACCACACGCATTTTCTCGACAGCACCGGTCCGCTGTGGTCGGCATTTTTGCTGAACAATATAAGCTTGCGCTTCCCGTTCCCCCGATACCGCGGGGAAGAGGGCGTATTTTATATAAATTTGTCAAAAACGTCGCCGCGACAGGCAGGAGCTGTCCTATCTTACCAACAGGAGGACACACCTTAACATGACCGAAATCATCATACCGATCATCACCGGTATCGTATGTCTCGCTGTGGGCGTTGTCATTGGTTTTCTTTATCGCAAGAGCGTTGCCGAAAAAGCGATCGGCGATGCTGAAACCGAGGCGACCCGCATTATCAACGAGGCGATCAAGGCCGGTGAGACCAAAAAGCGCGAGTCCGTGCTCGAGGCGAAGGACGAGATCCATCGTCAGCGCGTCGAGGCAGACCGCGAGCTGAAGGAGCGCCGCAACGAGACGCAGCAGCTCGAGCGCCGTCTCATTCAGCGCGAGGAAGCGCTCGACAAGAAGAGCGACACCCTCGACCGCAAGAACGAAGAGCTGAGCCGTCATCTGGAATCCGTACAGAAGAAGGAGAACGAGCTCCAGCGCATCAAGGACGAGCAGGTAGAAAAGCTCGAACAGATCGCGAGCATGACGCGCGACGAAGCACGCGAAATGCTCGTCAACTCGATCGAGGCCGAAGCGCAGCATGACGCTGCCGTCAAGGTCCGCGAGATCAACCAGCGGCTCAAGGATGAGAGCGAGCAGACCGCCCGCGAGATCATCTCCACTGCCATCCAGCGCTGCGCGGCAGACCATGTCTCCGAGGCGACCGTCTCGGTCGTTCCGCTGCCCAACGATGAGATGAAGGGCCGCATCATTGGCCGCGAGGGCCGCAATATCCGCACGCTCGAGACGCTGACCGGCGTAGACCTCATCATCGACGACACGCCTGAGGCGATCACCCTGTCCTCGTTCGACCCGGTACGCCGCGAGATCGCGCGTCTGGCGCTCGAAAAGCTGATCGTGGACGGACGCATCCATCCGGCACGCATTGAGGAAATGGTCGAAAAGTCCCGCCGCGAGGTCGAGCAGATCATCAAGAGCGAGGGCGAACGCGCTACCTTCGAGACCGGCATCCACGGCATCCACCCCGAGCTGATCAAGATCCTCGGCCGTCTGCGCTACCGTACGAGCTACGGCCAGAATGTCCTTCAGCACTCCATCGAGGTCGCGCACATCGCCGGCATGATGGCGAGCGAGCTGGGTCTCGACCCGGTTCAGGCGCGCCGCGCAGGCCTGCTGCATGACATCGGCAAGGCGATCGACCACGAGGTCGAGGGTAGCCATGTCCAGATCGGCGTAGACCTTGCCAAAAAGTACAAGGAATCCCCGGCGATCGTTCATGCCATCGAGGCGCATCACGGCGACGTCGAGGCAAAGACCGTTGTTGCCTGCCTGGTTCAGGCAGCCGACGCGATCTCCGCCGCCCGTCCGGGCGCACGCCGCGAGAACGTCGAGAACTACATCAAGCGACTGGAAAAGCTGGAGAGCATCGCGAACGAAACGCCGGGCGTTTCGAGCTCGTATGCGATCCAGGCAGGCCGCGAGATCCGCATTATCGTAAACCCGGACAAGGTATCCGACGATGCAATGGTTCTGCTCGCGCGCGACATCGCCAAGAAGATCGAGAACGAGCTGGATTACCCCGGCCAGATCAAGGTCAACATGGTTCGCGAGACCCGCGCCATCGACTACGCAAAGTAAGATCAAATCCCCTCGTCTTAGACGAGGGGACTTTTTTTCGGTCGAAAAGAGGGAATTCCGAGGAGATTTCAACCGTTCACAAAAAATTTATTTGTTTATCCTTTATAATGTGGTATAATAAACCCGTATGAACGAATGGGGCAGCTATGCCCTTTTGAAAGGCTGAATACAAGTAATGGCAAACTTTTTTACCAAGATCTTCGGCACGCATTCCTCGCATGAGCTGAAGAAGATCTACCCCATTGCGGATAAGGTCGAAGCGCTGGAGGAGCAGTACAAGAAGCTCTCCGATGAGGAGCTGCGCGCAAAGACCGATGAATTTAAGAAACGCTATCAGGACGGCGAGACGCTCGACCAGCTGCTGCCCGAGGCTTTTGCGACCTGCCGCGAGGCTTCGTGGCGCGTGCTCGGCATGCGTCACTACCGCGTCCAGATCATCGGCGGCATCGTCCTGCATCAGGGCCGTATCGCGGAGATGAAGACCGGCGAGGGCAAGACCCTCATGGCGACCCTGCCGGCTTATCTGAATGCGCTGACCGGCAAGGGCGTCCACATCGTAACCGTCAACGACTACCTCGCAAAGCGCGACAGCGAGTGGATGGGCAAGGTCTACCGCTTCCTCGGACTGAACGTCGGTCTGGTCATCCATGAGGTTCCGCCGCAGGCGCGCAAGGCGATGTACGCTGCGGACATCACCTACGGCACGAACAACGAGTTCGGCTTCGACTACCTGCGCGACAACATGGCGATCTACAAGCAGGCGATGGTGCAGCGCGGCCATGCGTTCGCGATCGTCGACGAGGTCGACTCCATTCTGATCGATGAGGCGCGCACGCCGCTGATCATTTCCGGTCAGGGCGAGAAGTCCTCGCAGATGTACGAGATCGCGGACCGCTTCGCCGTCGGCCTCAAGTGCCTGCGTGTCAAGGAGGTTGACGCAAAGGAGGAGCAGGACGACATCGAGGCGGATTACATCGTCGACGAGAAGGCAAAGACCGCGACCCTTACGCCGCACGGCCAGAAGCGCGCCGAGGCGTACTTCAAGGTTGAGAACCTGTCCGACCCGGAGAACACCACGCTCCAGCATCATATCAATCAGGCCATCAAGGCGCGCGGCGTCATGCAGCGCGATGTGGACTATGTTGTCCGTGACGGCCAGATCATCATTGTCGATGAGTTCACCGGCCGTCTGATGTTCGGCCGCCGCTACAACGAGGGTCTGCATCAGGCCATCGAGGCGAAGGAGGGCGTCAAGGTCCAGCACGAGAGCAAGACCCTCGCGACCATCACCTTCCAGAACTACTTCCGCCTGTACGGCAAGCTGTCCGGCATGACCGGTACCGCGCTGACCGAGGAGGAGGAGTTCCGCCACACCTATCAGCTGGACGTTATCGAAATCCCGACCAACAAGCCGATTGCCCGTAAGGACAATCCGGATGCGGTTTACAAGAACGAGCGCGGCAAGATCATGGCGACCATTGCCCGCATTGAGCAGTGCCACGCAAAGGGTCAGCCGATTCTGGTCGGCACGGTTTCCATCGAAAAATCCGAGGAACTGAGCAAGATCCTGAAGGCCAAGGGCATCAAGCACACCGTCCTGAACGCAAAGTATCACGAGCGCGAGGCAGAGATCGTTGCACAGGCCGGCAAGCCGGGCGCAGTTACCATTGCGACCAACATGGCAGGCCGTGGTACCGATATCATGCTCGGCGGCAACGCTGAGACCATGGCGCTGGATGAAATTAAGAAGTATCTCCGTCACGAGGTCGAGAACCGTGTGCAGAAGGGCGAGATGGACGAGCGCGTTGCACACGACTACATCGACCATATGATCTACGAGGCAAACGGCCATGCCGACACTGACGACCAGGAGGTTCTGGCTATCCGCGCCAAGTTTGAGGAGCTGTACCGCAAGTTCAAGACCGAGACCGACGCGGCAGCCGAAAAGGTTCGTGCGGCAGGCGGTCTGTATATCCTCGGCACCGAGCGTCATGAATCCCGCCGAATCGACAACCAGCTGCGCGGCCGTGCCGGCCGTCAGGGCGACCCCGGCGAATCCAGCTTCTACATTTCGCTGGAGGATGACCTCATGCGTCTGTTCGGCTCCGAGCGTATCCAGAACATGATGGACACCCTCGGCATTGCCGATGATGAGCCGATCGACCAGAAGATTCTGTCCGGCGCGATTGAAAATGCCCAGAAGAAGATCGAATCCCGCAACTTCGGCGTTCGTAAGCACGTCCTCGAGTACGATGATGTGCTGAACACCCAGCGTCAGACCATCTACGCACAGCGTCTGCAGGTGCTCGAGGGCAAGGACGTTAAGGACAACATTGTCAAGATGATCGACGATACCATCGCCCATGCGGTGCATGCTGCCATCGGCGAACACAGCCTGATTTCGACTGAAATGGTTGAACAGGCACGCCGTCCGTTCATCGGCGTATTCCTCCGTCCGGAGGACTGCACCTTCACGCCCGAGGAGTGCGATGACCTGACCGCTGACCAGCTGACCAACATTCTGTCCGATCAGGCGCACAAGGTCTACGAAGCCAAGGAGCAGGCCCTCGGCTCGCCTATCATGCGTGAGCTGGAGCGCGTTGTACTGCTCAAGAACGTAGACAGCAAGTGGATGGACCACATCGATGCAATGACCGAACTGCGAAACGGCATCGGCCTGCGTGCATACGGTCAGTACGATCCGGTTGTCGAGTACAAGCGCGAAGGCTTTGATATGTTCGACGCGATGATCGACTCTATCCGCGAAGATACCGTCCGCATGATCTTCCTTGCACAGGTTCGCACCCGCGAGGAACCCAAGCGTGAGCAGGTAGCCAAGGAGACCGGCGCGGCAGGTGCAGCCGACGGTTCTGTCAAGGCAGAGCCCAAGCGTGCCGGCAAGAAGCCCGGCCCGAATGATCCGTGCCCGTGCGGCAGCGGCAAGAAGTATAAGAAATGCTGCTACCTCAAGCCGGACGACCCGTATAAATAACTGTCGCGAAACCGGACTTTATTGACAGACTGAAACAGGAGAGAACCAAGGTTCTCTCCTGTTTTTTATTTAGTTGAACGCTTCATCATTTTGTTCGGCGAACATGCGCTGCACACGGTCGAGCAGGATGGGATATCCGGCGAGTGCCGGATCGGCAGCCAGCAGCGCTTCCGCTTCCTCGCGGGCGTTTTGCATGAGCGCAAGGTCGGCCGCTAAATCCGCAACGTGCAGTGCGGGCAGGCCGTGCTGCCGCTGACCGAAAAAGTCACCCGGACCGCGCTGCGCGAGGTCTGCGCGTGCGACCTCGAAGCCGTCGCCGGTCCTGCACAGGATGCGCAGACGCTCCCGCGCGACCTGTCCCTTGTCCGCGCCGAAGAACACGCAGTACGACTGCCGTGTGCCGCGGCCGACACGTCCGCGCAGCTGATGCAGCTGTGACAGACCGAACCGGTCTGCGTCCTCGACCACCATCAGATTGGCGTTCGGCACGTCCACACCGACCTCGATAACCGTTGTTGCGACCAGAATATCGTATTTCTGCGCTGCAAAATCGCGCATGATCTGATCTTTTTCCGCGTTTTTCATGCGTCCGTGCAGTACAGCCACGCGCCGATGCGGAAGCAGCTTCTGCAGGTCTTTTGCATGCTGCTCCGCGCTTTTCAGCTTTGTTTCCGCATTTTCGCTGTTCTCGATAAGCGGACACACAACGTAAGCCTGCCCACCGAGACCGACCTGCTTGTCGATGAAGGCAGTAATACGTTTGCGCATGTTTTCGCCCACGGCGTAGGTCTCGACCGGACTTCTTCCGGGCGGGATCTCGTCCAGCACGGACACATCCAGATCGCCGTACATGATGAGTGCGAGCGTGCGCGGAATCGGCGTAGCCGACATGACGAGCACATGCGGCGAGCCGCCCTTCGCGGACAGCGCGGCACGCTGCGCCACACCGAACCGATGCTGCTCATCCGCGATAACGGCACCCAGCCGATGGAACTGCACACCCTGTTGAATGAGCGCGTGTGTGCCCACGACAACCTGCGCCGCGCCGGTCTCGATGGCGGCCAGTGCCGCACGTTTCTGCGCGGCAGTCATCGAGCCGGTGAGCAGCGTGCACGAGATGCCCAGCTTATCCATCATGGGTGCAAGCGTCTCCGCGTGCTGCGCGGCGAGGATTTCGGTCGGCGCCATGAAAGCCGCCTGCCAGCCGTTCTGCGCGGCCAGCGCACACAATCCGGCCGCTACCACCGTCTTGCCCGAGCCGACATCACCCTGCACCAGCCGGTTCATCGGCCGTCCGGAGGCACAGTCCGCCGCGATCTCCATAATCGCACGCCGCTGTGCACCGGTCGGCGTAAACGGCAGGGCTTCAAAGAACGAATCCAATCCATTCGAAGTAAAAACAATGCCGGAATCCGCTTTTCGGCGCTCCTTCAGCTGCTGCAGGCCGCAGCAGAGCAAAAACAGCTCCTCGAATACCATACGTCGGCGTGCCTGCGCCACATCGTCCTTGGTTTTCGGCCGGTGAATTGCAGAAAGTGCGTCTACTGCGTCCGGCAGGCGGTATTTCGCCCGCAAAAGTTCAGGCAGCGGATCGGGCCATTCACCGGTCAGCGTGTCGAGCGCGGCAGCGGTTACACGCTCGAGATCGCGCTGGGTCAGTCCCGCCGTCAGCGGATAGACCGGCACGATGCGTCCCGGATGGTCAGCGTCCGGTGCGACCTTCTCCGACTGCGGTGAAACCATTGTGCGGCCGCGCCCGAATCCTTGCACCTTGCCGTAGAACACATACTCCTGTCCCACGCGGAGCTGCGCCGCAGCATACGGATTGTTGAAATAGGTGACGTTCAGCGTGCCGGTTTCGTCGTAAATCGTGCACTTGACCAGCGTCAGGCCCTTGCGGATACGGTTGACCCTGGGTTCGGTGCCGACCACAGCGCGCACAGCATACTTGTCCTCCATGCCGATTTCCGCAATCGGCGTGATGTGAGTGCGATCCTCGTAGTCGCGCGGGTAGGTCTCGAGCGCGTCACGAAGCGTACGGATATGCAGTTTTTCGAGCAGCTTCGCCTTTTTCGGGCCGATGCCCTTGACGAACTGGATGCTGTCATCAACCGATGGCATGGGGATTCTCCTTTAGGAATTTTGATTTGCAAGGCGCCCGCTTTACGGGGCGCACGAACCGCGCAGGCGGTTCGCCCATTCTGGGCGGCACCCTTTTTCTGCACCGATTGACCGGGGCGCACGAACCGCGTAGGCGGTTCGCCCTTGACAGGCGGCAGCTTTTTCCTGCACCGGAAAGACGGGGTGCTCGAACTGCGTTAGCGGGTTCGCCCTGACGGGGCGGAGAGTTTTCGCTGAACCTCAGCGAAGGAGCTGCGCTCTGCGGAGCGCGGGAGACTGCCGCGTCCGCGGC
>ERZ773252.834-NODE-834-length-33725-cov-36.539887_pt1 | contig 33725 bp, 30 predicted proteins | sample MGYA00580517_ERZ773252 | MGnify/ENA primary metagenome ERZ773252 (study PRJEB29015, sample SAMEA2737766) | human gut metagenome | biome: human gut; feature: human-associated habitat; material: faeces | place: China | collected 2012 ...
CTGGCATGGGAGGGTCATTTTGCGATTTTAGGCCTGTTTTTTATCCTGTACATTGTACTCGGTAAAATCTACGATGCGTTCTGGATGTCGATGCAGCGGGTCTCAGAACTGGCGTACGGCCAGATCCTTGGCGCTATGGCAACCGATGGTATTTTGTACATTGTGATCTGCCTGATGTCCGCAAAGCTCTGCAACCTGTTGCCGGGTATTGCGGCAATCGTGGGACAGCTGGTGATGGCCGCGATCTGGGCATCCTGCGCACATAAATGGTACTACAAGACCTTCCCGCCGCAGAAGACCGCGGTGGTCTACGATGTGCGACACGGTATGGAAAAGCTCATCAACGAGTATGGCCTGAGCCAGAAATACGATGTGCAGGTCACCTTGAGCGTGTCGGAGTGCTTGGCAGACCTGAGCATTCTGGACGGCATGGAAACTGTTTTTGTCAGTGGTGTTCACAGCCATGAGCGAAACATTATCCTGAAGCACTGCGTAGGGAAGGGCATCAATATGTTCGTCATTCCTCGCGTTGGCGACGTTATCATGAGTGGCGCTTGGCCGATGCATATGTTCCATCTGCCGATGCTGCGTGTCGGTCGTTACATGGCAAGTCCGGAGTTCTTGTTCATCAAGCGCGCGATGGACATTGTGATCTCACTGCTGGCACTGATCATCTTGAGCCCGCTGTTCCTGATCACAGCCATTGCGGTCAAATCCGATGGTGGTCCCGCCTTCTACAAGCAGGTTCGCCTGACCAAGGACGGCAAGCAGTTCGAGATTCTGAAGTTCCGCTCCATGCGTGTGGATGCAGAAAAGGATGGCGTGGCACGTCTTTCTACCGGCGACAAGGATGACCGTATTACAAAGGTCGGTCATATCATTCGCGCTTGCCGTCTGGACGAGCTGCCCCAGTTGCTGAACATCCTGAAGGGTGATTTGTCCGTTGTTGGTCCCCGTCCGGAGCGTCCGGAAATCGCTGCACAGTACTGCGAGGAGATGCCGGAGTTTGCGCTGCGCCTGCAGGCCAAGGCTGGGCTGACCGGTTATGCGCAGGTGTACGGCAAGTACAACACCACCCCCTACGATAAGCTGCAGATGGATTTGATGTATATTGCGCATCCCAGCCTGATCGAGGATCTGAAAATCATGCTGGCAACCGTGAAGATTTTGTTTATGCCGGAGAGTACTGAAGGCGTGGCAGAGGGTGCGACTACAGCGATGGGGCAGGAAAAGTGTGAGGAGAGCGGTAAATGAAAAAGGCAGTCATGTTGATTAACGATACGACCTATGCATTTAATTTGCGTGGAGCCGTTATCGAAAAGTTGATTGATGAAAATTTTGAAGTGGTAATTGTCGGTCAGCTATTAAAGCACCAGGATAAGTTAAAAACAATGGGTGCTAAGCTGATTGGCGTTCAAACTGGCCGTCATGGCACCAATCCTATCTCTGATTTGCAGTTGATGCATACCTACAAGAAAATTTTGAAAGCCGAAAAGCCAGACGTTGTTCTTACCTATAATATCAAGCCGAATGTGTATGGTGGTATGGCGTGCCAGCAGTTAAAGATTCCGTATCTTCCGAATATAACCGGCCTCGGTACTCCGGTGGAAAATCCCGGCCCTTTGCAGGCACTAACCACCCGGCTTTACAAGATGGGCGTAGCCGGTGCAAGCTGCATTTTTTTCCAGAACAGCGAAAATCAGCGCTTCTTTGAAACACACAAGATGATGCCGAAGCATTCGAGAGTCCGGTTGCTGCCGGGATCTGGTGTGGATCTGGAGAGCCATCCGCCGTTCCCATATCCGGAAGAGGAAACGGTACACTTCCAGTTTACATCCCGGATCTTGAAGGAAAAGGGCATCGACCTGTATCTTGCTGCGGCCAAACGGATCCATGCAGAGTACCCCAACACGGTGTTCCATATCTGCGGCGGCTGTGACGATCCTGCCTACGAAGAGATCTTGAAGCAGGCACAGGAAGCTGGAGATGTGGTCTATCATGGCCAGCAGAAAGATATGATCCCATTCCTGAAACAGGCAAGCTGCATCGTGCATCCGTCCTACTATCCGGAGGGAATGAGCAACGTACTTCTGGAGGGTGCGGCTAGCGCCCGGCCTATCATTGCCACCGACCGTGCAGGCTGCCGGGAAACGGTGGAAGATGGAGTGACCGGGTTCCTGATTCCCATTCAGGATGAGGAAGCTCTAGTCCATGCGCTGGAACGGTTTATGCAGATGACGCCAGAGCAGCGGAAAGCCATGGGTCTGGCCGGTCGTGCAAAAATGGAACGGGAATTCGACCGAAAAATCGTGGTGAAAGCGTATTTGGAAGAGATCCAAGCCATTGAGGGATAAAATGATGGACTATAAGAAAATAATAAAAAGCCGTGCGGTACGGATTCGAATCATGCAGGCACTTAGTTTTGTACCGGATAAAACCATGCTAGGGATACAGTACCGCATTAAAATGGGGCGAAAGTTAAATCTGAAAGATCCGAAACGCTATACGGAAAAATTGCAGTGGTACAAACTGTATTATCGGGATCCGCTGATGGCGCAATGCGTGGATAAGTATGAAGTGCGCAAATATGTGGAAAGCTGTGGTTTGGGGAATATCCTCAACGAATGCTATGGGGTATATGAGACTCCTGATGAAATCGATTTTGAAAGATTGCCAGATCAGTTTGTCCTAAAAGATACGCTTGGCGGTGGAGGAAACGGTGTAATTATCTGCAGTGATAAATCTACGTTGGACATTCCGCGGGCAGTCAAAACAATGCGCAACTGGGTTAAACCTGTGCCGGGAAAACATCCCGGACGTGAATGGGTCTATGACCAGGGGAAAAATCGGATCATCATTGAAAAGTATATTCCTTCAGACCCCGACAAGGGCGGGCTGATCGACTATAAATTCTTCTGCTTCAATGGGAAAATTGCTTATGTGTATGGCATAGCAGACCGAAGAGTAGGCCAAAAAGCTGGGCTTGGTATTTTTACGCCAGAATTTGAGCTGCTGCCGTATACACGTCTTGATGAAAAGCCGTTGGAGAGAACTTTAAAAAAACCGGACAACTACGAGCAACTTAAACAGGTGGCAGAAAAACTGGCTGCGCCGTTTCCACACGCCCGAATTGATCTGTATGACCAAAGTGGGCAGATACTGTTTGGTGAAATCACCTTCTTTGATGGAAGCGGATATATGAAGTTCGGACCAGATGAATTTGACTTTATGATGGGAAATGCGTTTGAACTGCCGGGGAAAAGGAGCAAGTAAATGTCTAAAGTTATTATTGAGCAACTCAACGGTGCACAATACCCTGCCGCAATCAACGATTTCAATCCGGGAAAGGTCTACCCTGAATACCCGTTTGAAAGCGATGCAGTCAGTGAAGAACCAAATGATGCCTACGAACTGATTCGGAATTGTCTTAAGGATATGGGACTTGATGCTGAAAACTTTGGAACAAGTCAATGGAACCCGCTGGGGACATATATCAAACCCGGAGATTTTGTGATCGTTAAACCGAATCTGGTGATGCACGAAAATGAAAACAAAAGCGCAACAGAAAATTCCTTTGAATGCCTGATCACAAACCCCGCGTGTATTCGAGTGGTTTGTGATTATTGCTTGATTGCACTCAAAGGAACTGGCCGTTTGATGATTGGCGATGCGCCTATGCAGGGGTGTGATTTTGATGCATTGTTGAAAAGAAGTAGCCTTCCCAAAGTAATAGAATTCTATAAAGCACATGGCGTTTCGGTGGAATTAAAGGATTTCCGGCAATATCAGTCTCAATTTAATGCCAATAGAGTTATTGTTGACAAAAAATATAACGACACCAGGGGAATCGTTGCTCACATGGGAACAAAATCTCAACATATGGGTTCAACGTCAAACGGTATTTATCAAGTCAGCGATTATGATAAAGCGGACACGGCAACGTTCCATCATGATACGGTACACGATTACGAGATCAATAGTGATATTCTGCAGGCAGATGTTGTTATCAACTTCTGTAAACCCAAAACACATCGGCTTGCTGGTATAACGGCAGCTATGAAAAATATGGTAGGCATTACCTATAACAAAGCATGCTTGCCGCATCGTTCTGCCGGTTCGGTAGAAGAGCATGGAGACGCCTACCTGCATAAGAGCTTTTTGAAGCGAGTGGCAGATGATGCACTGACACGCAAAATCCGTGCAGAGAATGCTGGTAATTTTGCTTATGCTATGTTGCTCCGTTATGTATATGGTGTTTCGCTGGTTCTGGCAAGAAAATTTGGCAAGGATACATATTATATCGGGAGCTGGTATGGAAACGATACGATTTGGCGTACAATTTGCGATTTAAATTATATCGTTCGATACGCTGACAAAGATGGCGTATTGCATACTGATCCGCAGCGTCAGATGCTGAACTTTGGTGATATGATCATTGCCGGAGAACGAAACGGTCCGGTTAGTCCGTCACCCAAAATGCTGGGTGCAGTGGTTGCCAGTGATGACCCGGCTGCGTTTGATGTTACCCTTTGCAAGCTGATGGGATTCCCGTTTGAGCGGATTCCCTTGGTAAGAAACTTGATTACGGGAAAAACGATTGTGCCCTATACGACCCCGGAGGTCATACTGAACGGAAAAAAGCCCATGGCGTTGGATCACATCGATTTTCCGAAAGAATGGAAATTTGAACCGCACGATGCGTGGAAGTAATTATGGAGGATATATGACGAAGTACAAAATTGGAATCATTGTAACATGGTTTGGATCTTTGCCGGACTATTTTCCGGCATGGCTAAAGAGCGCCGAAGCGAATAAAGATGTGGATTTTTTGGTGTTCTGCGATCATGAAGTAAAAAGCGCCAGCGAAAATATTCATTTTCAAAAAATGTCATTCGAAGAGACGATAGCACTGTGCGAAAAAAAGATGCACAGAAAAGTGAACTTTGCAAATGCGTATAAGTTCTGTGATGCAAGACTCTTTTTTGGCGTTATATACGAAGACTATCTGAGAGAATATGATTTTTGGGGTTACTGTGACATTGATTTGATATTTGGAAATATCCGACATTTTATCACGGACAAACTGCTGAATCAGTATGATAGGTTCTTCCAATATGGGCATCTATGTTTGTATCGAAACAATCAAATGATGAACCATTTATATGAACTTCCTGGTGGTATCTATTCTCTGCAGGAGATTTTTGTTGGAACAGCCAAAACGACACCGGAAGAATATTCTGGTGCTAATAGAATATGTATTAAAAACAATATTAAATGGTATACAAATGTCGTTTTTGCGGATTTTAATGTTTGGTATAGTGAGAGTTTGCAACTCTATCATGGAATAAAAAATCACGAGGAACAGATTTTTGTGTGGAAAAATGGCACTGCAAAAATGATATATAAAGAAAATGGAAAAATTGGTGAACAGGAATTTATTTACTGCCATTGGCAAAAGAAAAAACCTGTGATAGAGGGTGATCTAGACAACTGTGATGCTGTTATTATAACCCCAAAGTCGTTGATGGCAGTTTCAGAGATCAATTATGAAAAGTTGAATTTTAAGCAAATAAATCCTCCGGTTTCTCCAGAAGCACAAATTCAATGTCAAAAGAATTATCGTCGTATGAAAATAAAAGAATTTCTTTCGGCAGATTTTGAAACAAAAAAGATTTGGGTGCGGCAAAAGATATACCACATGCTGGATCACCAAAATATCTACCAATAAAATCGTGAATCACAACAATTCTAGGGTGAAAAGAAAGTAAGTGAAATCTATGGCTTCAACAGTAAAAAATGCTTACCGGAAGAAATTATCAAATGAGTATAAGTTTGCTGCTCCAAAAGAATTTATAAATCGGATGGATATGGGAACTCCGATGGAGCGAGAGTATCGCAACGATTTTATGCGTGACCGTGACCGTGTGCTGTACAGCAGTGCATTTCGGCGTTTAGCAGGAAAGACACAAATATATTTGGCAGGAACAGATGACCATTGCCGCAATCGTTTGACGCATACACTGGAAGTATCACAGATTGCCCGAACGATTTCCTGTGCATTGGGATTGGATGAAAATCTGACAGAAGCAATCGCTCTTGCGCACGATTTGGGACATACTCCTTTCGGACATGCTGGAGAGCAATACCTTCATCAGATTATGACGGTGCACAGTCCAGTAAATCGTGCAAAAAGCATAAAGGAATCACCGTTTATTGATATTTCGGAACGGCAGTATGAAGGCTCTTATGGCTTTAAGCATAATCTACAAGGCGTCCGGTTGACTGCAAAACTCGAAAGTGCTTATGGTGAGTACGGATTAAATCTGACGAATTATACTTTATGGGGAATTGCGCATCATTCAAATCTGCAATACCGAGAAGGAACATTTGAAAATATGTCTCTTAATCCAGACTATTTGAAGGATTTCGAGGCGTATATGTGCCATGCAGACGGTACACATGAGGCATGGTCATTTGAAGCGTTTGTCGTTCGGGAAGCAGATGAAATTGCACAGTGGCATCACGATATGGAAGATGCGCTGTATAGTGGTGCTATGACAGCGGTTGGCGTATGCACTGCTATTCAAAGTCAACTTGCGCCGTTTTTGACAGAAAAAGAGTTGGAAGAACTGGACGAAATCAAAAATAGTTTTCGGCAGGTTGCAGCACAATCTCGAGTAAATAAAAAAATCCTAGCAGAGCTTTCGCATATTGTCGTAGATGCTTTGGTAAGTAAAATCGTAGAGGTTTCAAAGAACAATTTACAGTATTTGTGGGATAACTATGTGAAAAACCACTATAAAGTAACTAATGTATATCGATTTTTTGAAAAGAATTGCCATGAGTCTTTGAATGCCCGAGAAAAAATCGTAATTGAAAAAGCAATCGGATACCAGCTTTTTGGAGAGGTAGATAAAAATATACAGTTGTCGCTCCGAGGATATCCCAGTACGATTCGCAAAAATATCCATCATTCAAAAGAAGTCGAACGAATGAATGCAAAAGGACAATATGTTATCAAAAAATTATTTGAAGCGTACTCAAGCCATCCGCAGCAGCTTCCGAATAACGTGATCAAAGGATATCTCAGAGACATTGGACTTGAAAAGGAACTCAAAGAAGCTGAGGTAGATGGAATTGGTGCAGTGCGTTCTCTGTTTGATGATGAGATCAAAATGAGAAATAGCGGTCATTATGACAAACGAAAGTCGATTCTGTTGATGCGAGGGATATGTGACCATATTGCGAGTATGACAGATCGATATGCACTAAACGAATACGCAAAACTGTATCAGTAAAATGTAAACATATAGGGGAGACTTATGCGGATCTTAATTTGTGCATTTACTTATTGGCCGGCGGTAGATGGTGTGCAAAATGTGACAGAATATCAAGCTGAGGGTCTGGCTGCACGCGGTCATGATGTCACAGTGCTGACAGGATACTTGCCGGAAAAGAATCTTCCAGAGGAAGAAGAACACAACGGTGTACATATCCGACGCTTTGCAGCGTACACCGAAACAATGCTTCACCATGGTGATAAGGCTGCATATCAAAGATTACTAAAGGAGTATGCAGCCAAGGTGGACGTTATTATGACGGTATGTCCGGAAAGTTGGTGCACAGATTGGGCAATCCCGCTGGCTGGACAGTTGGACTGTGCGATGGTCATGATGACGCATGGCATCCATGATTTCCGCTGGTCTACGTTCAAGGACAAAAGTATGTATGGCGTTGTGCGCAAGGTGTGGGGTGACTTACGCTGGCCACCATATTTTGCGCAAAATTGGGACAATATCCGCTGCTACGATACTGTCATCCAGCTGCATGAAAAAGATTTTGCTACCCAATATTTTGAAAAGCACGGCGTGAAAGGACAAAAAGTTCTTTACAATGCTGTGGATGACGCTTTCTTTGCCAATGACATAAAAAAGAAAAAACAAATCATCAATGTTGGAACATATTGCAAGAGAAAAAATCAAATAAAAGCGTTGGAAGCTTTTTATGCAGCGGCGTTGCCGGGTTACAAACTCGTACTGATTGGCAGCGCATGCAACGGTTACTATGAGCTTTTGAAAAAGCGTACAGCCGAACTGTCTCAGATCTACGGTCCGCGTGATGTTGAAATTCTAGTAGCAATTCCCCGTGAAGAGACGATTCGACTTGTAAAGCAATCGCAGGTCTATTTGTTGACAAGCATCAGCGAGATGTTTCCGGTCAGTTTGATTGAAGGAATGGCAGCTGGGTGTGCATGGGTTTCGACTGATGTTGGAATTGACCGTTATCTTCCGGGTGGAAAAATTGCCAACACGCCACCGGAAATTGCGGAGGCATTGCGCTACATCACGGCAGAGGAAAACTATGCAGGCCTTGCTGAAGCAAGCAGAATTTTTGCAAAAAAGAACTGCAGCAAACAAACCCAAGTAGATAAACTGGAAGGCATTCTGAGCGAGGCCGTTGAAAACCATAAAAAGGGGTAAAGTACAATGGAAAACAATCCGATAAAAGATGCATATAGAGCATTGCGCTGCAGTTTGCGTGACAAATTCATCAATAAAAAACGCTGGGGCTCATGGAGTGAGCCGGAAAAGAACAGTTTTGCAATTTTTGCAAGCGACTGCACAGGTGGAATGCTTTGTCATGATATGCACAAAGAGTTTAACTCTCCAACAGTCAATATGTTTTTCTCGGCCTCAGACTACATTAAATTTTTGAAAGATCCTGCGACATATATGGACTTGCCAATGCAAGAAATACAGCAGCAGGAATTTGCATACCCTTTGGCAAGGCTTGGTGATCTGACGCTGCATCTGGTACATTACGACAGCGTTGCCCAGGCACAGAAAAAATGGAATATCCGTAAAGAACGCCTGAAAAAATCGGGGGGGGGGTATGTACTGTATTATGAACGACCGAAACGGTTGTACAGAACAGGATCTATTGGATTTTGACGCCCTACCGTATGAGCATAAGGTCGTGTTCACACATGTGCCGCACCCGGAAATACAGTCGGCTTTTTATATTCGAGGGTTTGAAAAGCAGGACTATGTGGGAACAATGACAAAATTTGTCTCACCGGTTTCGATTCGACGGACAATGGATCAGTTCGATTTTGCAAAATGGATTGATAGAGGAAACAATCTCAAATGAAAAAAGCAGTGTACTTAACAAAAGGAAAAGGGGACATAATTACCGCTGGAAAGTATACGGAAAATATTTATGCATTGCCGGTTTACCGGGCAGACAATGTACTATGCAAGGCAATGGCGAATATCTGCTGGAAACTGCATTTTCCGTGTACTGCGCTTTTCTTGGGTGACTGGGCACGAACGATACAAGATTATGATGTTATCATCTGCGAGGGATTAAAACGCCGCGAGTGGGTTTTTCGATATATATTGCAGCGAAAAAAAGCAGATAGCCGCTTGATAATGTGGCATTGGAACAAAATTTTTGAATATGAAACTGACCCCAACAGCGACTTGGCTCAGCAATGTGAACAATGGAGTTTTGATCCGGATGATTGTGAAACGTACCATATGCGAGCTAACACGCAGTATTTTGCGACAATCTCTATTCCGTTCAATGCAGAAAAAAAATGGGATCTGTACTTTTTAGGAACGGATAAAGGCCGTGTTCCACTTCTGGAAAAACTGAATATTTCATGTAAGAATAAGGGACTTACACCCTATTTTTATATTGTTGGTGAACAGGGACTATCCCCATCTGCAGAACTGCCGTACCGTGCACCGATTTCCTATGAAGAAAATATCCAAAATGTAAGCAATACCGCAGCGGTTGTGGATATGCCGCTGAAAGGACAGCGTGGGCTTACGCTTCGCGTATTGGAGGCGTTGTACCTGCACAGAAAGCTGGTTACTTTCAATAGTGATGTGAAAGAACTTCCATTCTATAATGACAACAATATCCTTGTTTGTGACGAAGATTTTTCAATTGACGCCATCTATGGATTTATGCAAAAACCATACCAGGACACAGCGGCTTGCATAGAAGCACGGCAATTTTATTCGTTCTCGGAATGGATGAAACGATTTGAACTGAAATCATAAATTACTGAGATAGGATACAGTATGCTATTTGTTTTACTTATATTGGAGATTGCATTAACACTGCTTTCGTACATTTTGACAGGTAAAAATTTTTCTTCACCAAGTGTGTTATCAAATCTGTCTTTTCTGTTTTCAACAGTGTTACTATGTGCATATATTCCTAAATGGGAACTAAAAATATCAGTCGCAACCTGCATAGTGATTTTTAGTGGAAATATAATGCTTCTGGTTGGAGAAATTCTCTCTCAGTTGATTTGGGAAAAAAGAGCAGAGAGCAGAAAGAATTGTCCGTGTAGGATGAATCCGGAGAATAATGATTTTGTAATATCAGTCCCCAAAAGTATAACAGTATGTTTTCTACTTTTCGAACTATTATCTATTGCATTGGTCTATTTTTATATATCAAGAAACACTATTATTACATATGACTATACAGGCCAAGCAAGAACCTTGCTGATGTCCTATCGTGGCCAACAAGATGAACTTCATGCAACATGGGTTACGGCGTTACTCACAGCTGGAAAAGTTCTTATGTATTTCTATACTTTTGTTGTGCTCTATACACTAATATATGCACGAAAGAAACTTTCTGGTATTGAAGTGGCAACATTGGTGGCAGCTGTTTGCCTATGTGCACTAAGTAGTGCGCGAATTGATATTATATTGTTGGCAGGATCTGTAGTTGTATGGATATATGGGTTGATAAAAAGAAAATATCAAAACCTGAATTTAACAACATACAAAATGATTAAATACTTGTTTTTGATTCTCCTACTGATGCTGCTCCTTTTTTTTGCTATGGGTACACTTACAGGAAAGACGGCTTCCACATTGAGTTCTCTACTGGACACAATAGTTGTATATGCTGGAGGTGGAACTATTGGACTTGATGAGTATATCAAAACATTTAAAGGTTCTGAGTTTTTTAAATCAAGTGAAACATTGTATGGTTTGAGTTCTATATTGACTAAATTTGGAATGCGGCCACTCTGTAAATATCGAAACCTTGAATTCTTTTTTATGGGAAATTCGCAAACATACACAGGTAACACATATACGGTATATCGGAGATTGTTGCACGACTATGGATATATAGCGACATTTTTGATTCGTATAGCGGAGGGCTTTGTATTTGGCTATTTGACAAATAAAATTTATCAAACAAAGAAGAGCAGAAAGTATTTTGAAAGACTTTTTCTTTATGGAACACTTACTGGCGTATTAGTCACAGAAGCAGTTGACACACTCTTTTTGATGACGCTACCGACAATTAGCGAGATGATAATGCTGATTATACTTTGTGGTTTATATCGTCTTGTGACAAGGATTGATATCCGTTTTGAATGCCCTGCAAAAATCATTATAAGAAAGAAATTGACTCAATGAAATCAAGAACAGAAAATGTTACAAGAAATTTAAAATCATCGATTCTGTTTCAGTGCACGAACATTATTATAAAGTTTTTGCTGAGAACAGTATTTATTTATGCGCTTGGAAAGGAGTATTTGGGCGTAAATGGCGTATTTACAAATATTTTAACTGTTCTGTCGCTTTCGGAACTAGGTCTTGGTACAGCGATTATATATGACATGTATCAGCCGATTGCGGAAAACAACATAGAAAAAGAAATTCAGCTATTTCGATTTTATCGCTATATTTACGCAATTGTAGGAAGCATTATTTTATTACTGGGACTGCTGCTTGTCCCTTTTTTAAAATATATTATAAAAGATGTTCCCAATGTATCACATTTGTATGTGATTTATTGCCTCCAGCTGGTCTCTACAAGTGCTTCTTATTTTTTTGCACAGTATCGATCTTTGTTGGATGCGCACCAATTGAATTCCATCAATACAAAAAATAACTGGATATTTGCAGTGGTCAAAACTCTACTTCAGATCACGGCTCTTTTGATGTGGAAAAACTATATTCTATTTTTGCTGCTTGACCTGGTTATTGTAATAGTGTCGAACTATGCAATTTCTATCAAATGCAGAAAGTTGTTTCCATATATTAATTCGTCCCCCGAAACACAGACGCAAATAGAATACAAACATATTCTAAAAAATGCGATGAGTACATTTTCAATCAAGGTTGGAATCACCGTTGTTAATGCAACTGATAATCTTCTGATATCTGTGTTTATTAGCACTTTATTGGTTGGAATATATTCAAATTATAGCATGATTACTTCTGTGATTACTGCAAGCACAATGTTGATTTCATCATCACTTCAAGCAAGTGTTGGCAATTTATGTGTTTCAAAGGATTACAAAAAAATATCAGATGTTTTTGAACGAATACGTTTTTTATATGTCACTATTTACGCCATGGTATGCATCGGTATGCTGTCGCTAATAAACCCATTTGTAGAACTATGGGCAGGCAGGGAATATGTGCTGGATATTCGTATTGTATCAGTGATCGTGTTAAACCTCTATTTAACAGGGGTGCATCAACCAATTGAAGTGTTTGTATACGCTGATGGACTGTTCCGCTATTTTAAGATTAAACCATGGATTGAAGCTGCAATCAATCTTGTGATTTCTATTTTGCTTGCGAAACCATTGGGAATTACTGGAATTTTTATCGGAACGACAGTAAGTCATGTTACAACAACGCTGTGGTATGATGCAAAGATTGTATATAAAAAATCTTTACATAAAGCGTTTCGAACATATTGGAATGGCTATTTAATGTATTTACTACCAACCTTTATGATGGCTGTAATGGTGGGGTTTGTATCTAATAAAATAGAGGTTTCGATGAATCCGTATCTTTCATTTGTTGTGAAAGCCGTTGTTGTAGTTGGACTATCAGTTATGGGCTGGATTTTGCTTTTTGGAAAAACAGAGCAATTCAAATATTACTCTGGTACGTTCACTGAAAAAATAAAAATAAGGAAGATGTAAAATGTACCGCAAAATAGTATTCATCACCGGCGCATCCGGTTTTATCGGCTCCAACCTTGCCAAGCGTATCCTGACTACCGAGCCGGATACCAAGGTCATCGGTCTGGACAACATGAACGATTATTATGACGTTCGCATCAAGGAAGCTCGTCTTGCAGAGCTCCAAAAGTTTGAGAACTATATCTTTATCAAGGGCAACCTTGCGGATAAGGCGCTTATTAACAGCATTTTTGAGCAGTATCATCCAGATATTGTAGTCAACCTTGGCGCGCAGGCTGGTGTGCGATACTCCATCACCAACCCGGATGCCTATATCGAAAGTAACATGATTGGCTTCTACAACATTCTGGAAGCTTGCCGCCATTATCCTGTGGAACATCTGGTGTACGCTTCGTCTAGTTCTGTCTACGGCAGCAACAAGAAGGTACCCTACTCCACCGATGACAAGGTGGACAATCCGGTTTCTCTGTATGCTGCTACCAAAAAGTCTAACGAATTGATGGCGCACGCCTATTCTAAGCTCTATAATATTCCCTCTACCGGTTTGCGGTTTTTCACCGTGTATGGCCCTGCTGGTCGTCCGGATATGGCATACTTTGGTTTTACTAACAAGCTGGTGAACGGCGAAACTATCAAGATTTTCAACTACGGCAACTGCAAGCGGGACTTTACTTATGTGGATGACATCGTGGAAGGTGTTGTCCGTGTGATGGCAAAGGCTCCGGAAAAGAAGAATGGCGAGGATGGTTTGCCCATTCCTCCCTATGCAGTTTACAACATCGGCAATTCCAATCCGGAGAACCTGCTGGACTTTGTGCAGATCCTGTCGGAGGAACTGGTGCGTGCCGGTGTGCTGCCTGCGGACTATGATTTCGAGGCTCACAAGGAGCTGGTTCCCATGCAGCCCGGTGATGTGCCTGTGACCTTTGCTGACACTGAGCCTCTGGAGCGTGATTTTGGCTTTAAGCCTCATACTCCGCTGCGCGATGGCCTGCGGAAATTTGCTGAGTGGTACAAAGAGTTTTATATGCAATAAAGAAAGGGGAAAGACAATGAAAATCGCAGTTGCAGGTACCGGTTATGTTGGTTTGTCCATTGCTACGCTGCTGTCGCAGCATCATGAGGTCATGGCAGTGGATATTATTCCGGAGAAGGTTGATCTTATTAACCACAAAAAGTCTCCCATTCAGGACGAGTACATTGAAAAGTATCTTGCAGAGAAGAACTTAAATCTGACGGCAACGCTGGACGCTGAAGCCGCCTACAAGGACGCAGACTTCGTTGTAATCGCAGCACCTACTAACTATGACAGCAAGAAGAACTTCTTTGACACTTCTGCAGTAGAAGCAGTCATCAAGCTGGTGATCCAGTACAATCCGGATGCCATCATGGTCATCAAGTCCACGATTCCGGTTGGCTTTACAGCTTTTGTGCGTGAGAAGTACCACTGTGATAACATCATCTTCAGCCCGGAGTTTCTGCGGGAGTCGAAGGCTCTATACGACAATCTGTACCCGAGCCGCATTATTGTAGGTACCGATGTAGACAATGTTCGTCTGGTGAAAGCTGCCAATACCTTTGCCGGTTTGCTGCAGGAGGGTGCTATTAAGGAGAACATCGACACCCTGATTATGGGCTTTACCGAGGCGGAGGCTGTCAAGTTGTTTGCCAACACTTATCTGGCCTTGCGTGTCAGCTATTTCAACGAACTGGACACCTATGCAGAGATGAAGGGGCTGAACACCCAGCAGATTATCGAGGGCGTGTGCCTTGATCCTCGAATTGGTGACCAGTACAATAATCCCAGCTTCGGTTATGGCGGTTACTGTCTGCCGAAGGACACCAAGCAACTCCTTGCGAACTACGCCGATGTGCCGGAGAACCTCATTGAAGCAATCGTGGAGTCTAACCGTACTCGTAAGGATTACATTGCTGACCGTGTGTTGGAGATTGCAGGTGCTTACGAAGCAAACGAGGACTACGACCCTAGTAAGGAGCACAACGTGGTGGTTGGCGTATACCGCTTGACTATGAAATCCAACTCTGATAACTTCCGTCAGTCCTCCATTCAGGGCGTTATGAAGCGCATCAAGGCAAAGGGCGCAACGGTTATCATCTACGAGCCGACTCTGGAGAATGGCAGTACATTCTTTGGCAGCGAAGTCGTGAATGACTTGGAAGAGTTCAAGAAGAATAGTCAGGCCATCATTGCCAACCGCTATGATAACTGTTTGGATGATGTGCAGGAAAAGGTCTACACCCGTGACCTGTTCCGCAGGGACTAATGAGTATAACAGCAATGTGCTCAGACACACGGCTGTAAAGATGGGTGGGTGTGAAAGAGGTATGGTCCTAACAAAAAATGCTGAAAAATGATGGGATGATAGATATGTTTAGGAGAAAAGTTGTATGATTGATTATTTAGTAGTAGGTTCTGGCTTATATGGTGCGGTCTTCGCTCATGAGGCTAAAGCCCACGGCAAGAGCGTTCTGGTCGTGGACAAGCGTCCCAATATAGCAGGTAACGTTTACACTGAGAACATTGAGGGAATCAACGTCCACAAGTACGGTGCTCATATTTTCCATACTAATAGCAAAAAGGTATGGAACTACATTACACGGTTTGCGGAGTTCAACCGATTCACAAATTCACCTGTGGCAAATTACAAGGGCGAACTGTTTTCGCTACCTTTTAATATGTACACATTTAATAAGATGTGGGGTGTTGTGACGCCAGAAGAGGCAATCTCCAAAATCGAAGAGCAGCGCAAAGAAATCAATGCTGAGCCAAAGAATCTCGAAGAACAGGCAATCTCTCTCGTAGGTCGAGACATTTACGAAAAGCTTATCAAGGGCTATACCGAGAAGCAGTGGGGGCGTGACTGCAAGGACTTGCCGACGTTCATCATTAAGCGGCTACCCGTGCGCCTGACGTTTGACAACAACTATTTTAATGCGCTGTATCAGGGCGTTCCCATCGGCGGCTACACCAAGATGATTGCTAACCTCTTGGACGGCATCGAGGTTCGACTGAATACCGACTATCTCGAAAATAAGGTGGAACTTGACACTTTGGCAGATAAAGTTGTCTACACAGGTCCCATCGATGCTTACTTTAATTTCAAACTTGGTACGCTGGAATACCGTTCTGTTCGTTTTGAAAATGAGTTGCTGGACAAGCCTAATTTCCAAGGTAATGCGGCCGTCAATTATACTGACCGAGAGACTCCGTGGACCCGCATCATTGAGCACAAGTGGTTTGAATTCGGCAAGGATGAGAACGGCGATGATCTGCCCAAGACTATTATCAGCCGTGAGTACAGCAGCGAGTGGAAACCTGGTGACGAGCCGTATTACCCCGTGAATGACGCTAAGAACGGAGCACTCTACGCCGAATACAAGAAGTTGGCCGATGCTGAGTCGAAGGTTATCTTCGGCGGTCGTTTGGCTGAATATAAATATTATGATATGGATCAGGTTATTGATGCTGCACTGGAGTGCTGTAAAAACAACCTTGAGTGAGATGAATTTGATAGTGGCTATTCTGACCAGCCTGAAGATGATGGAAATCATGTTGGCGAAGAAGGTGCCCATGAGCAAGCTGGCTGAACTTCTGAAGATTTATCCGCAGGTGCTGGAGAACATCCGCGTGACCGACAAGAAGGCTGCACAGAACACCCGGCTGTGCAGGAGACAGTCAAGGCTATGGCCGAGGCAATGGGCGATACTGGTCGTATTCTGGTGCGTGAGTCCGGCACGGAGCCGGTAGTCCGCGTGATGGTGGAAGTCCCTGACCACGATACCTGCCAGAAGTATGTGTCTCAGGTCGTGGAAGTCATCAAGAACAAGGGTTACGTTGTCTAACGCATATTTTGCCGATATAAATTTCTTGCTATCCAATATTTGTAATGCTATACTTGTATTATAAATATTGAATGGAGGTGTCCCTTATGCCCCGTCCCAAAGGTAGCAAGAACAAGCCCAAGACCGTAAAAGCAACCGTTGACTTTGCTGCACAGCTCGCCGAAAAGCAGTCTGCAAAGGAAGCTGTCACTGCCGAGATCGCATCCATCACTGCCAACATTGATGCACTGAAGGTTGACCTGAAAACCAAGAAGGCCGAGCTGAAGTCCATCGATAAGGAAATCGCCAGAATCGAAGCCAAAAAGATCAAAGCTGAAACTAAGGCAGCAGAATCCGCAAAGAAAGCTGAAGCAGAGGATGTGCTGAAAAAGCTACTGGCCAGCGGCGTGAGTACAGACGAGATCCTCGCAAAACTGAAATAATCTTTTTAAACCTCAAACCGTGTGGGTGTGGCTACAAAATCTCATCCATACGGTTTTATAATAGAATGATTGTTTTATATCAAACAAATATATCCGTTTCTCATTCCATCCCTCAAAATTGCTTCCGGTGAAATTTCAGCAAGAGAGGTAGCAGGGGAGAGCGGAGGCAAAGCAAAGGAACATCACAGACAAGAAGCTATCAAGGCAATCAGCACATCAAAAATAAATTCAGTCACTTCAAAAGCATTCTTCGAAAATCAGAGACAACCCATCGTCCAAGCCAGTCCATCAATGCACCAATCAAACCGTAATTCAACCCGTCATCACCCCCACCCTGAGGAGCGCATCTGGGCAGGGCGAACGCCCCGGCGGCAGCCCCGGGTCCCGGACGCTCCGAGGAGTGGCACACTAAGTCACATGAAAATATATGTGCATAAAAAGAAATAGAGTGAATGTGATAATTCTAAAACACAAAATTGCGAAAAACCTTGAAAATAACGCTGAAACGTGGTATAATTTTGGTACGAACAAGCCGGTTTTGGTACGACAACGGTATGCTGTGGTACTGTAACTGTTGTTTCGAAATTATGAACGACTACAAAAAAATCGTGAAAATTTAGCGTAGCTACGACGACACCTATCAGGTTCAGGTCGTGTCTTGGTACGACAACGAGAACTCCTACACCTCTCAGATGGTCCGTACCATTAAGTACTTCGCTGAGAACTGCTAATCACAGCTCTACGCTCAAAAGTGCTTGAGGTGCCGTGCTGAATGACGGCTGGTACCGGCTTTGCTGGTACGAACATGCGGTGATTGGTACGACAACAGGAACTTGAGTTCTGCACCCTTCCTTTTGCGGGTCTCCGTGAGAGGAAGGGTGTTTTTTATCTTCCAGCAGGGGGAAATTCCCAAGAAAGGATGATTTACTCCAAGAAATGTGCTATACTGAACTCGCAGTGACCCGGAGCCGATGCACTATGCGGATGACAATGCTGTTGTGCGGGTAGCATCATGCAATGGGGGAAAGCATATATACTTATACACTAATGAAAGTTCACTTTTGGGAACGAGGTAAGCAAGAATGGGAAAGTATTTTGGGACCGATGGCTTCCGTGGGGAAGCGGGCATTGATCTGACCGCCGACCATGCCTACAAGGTTGGTCGCTTTTTGGGCTGGTATTACAATATGCTCCGCGAGCGCAATGGCAACAACGAACCCGCCCGTATCGTCATCGGCAAGGACACCCGCCGCAGCTCTTATATGTTCGAGTACAGTCTGGTCGCAGGCCTGACTGCTTCCGGCGCGGACGCCTACCTGCTGCACGTCACTACCACGCCGTCTGTAGCTTATATTGCCCGCGTGGACGACTTTGATTGCGGCATCATGATTTCTGCCAGCCACAACCCGTACTATGATAACGGTATCAAGCTGATCGATTGCTACGGTGAGAAGATGCCCGAGGAGACCCTGCTGCTGGTGGAGGACTACATCGACGGCAAGCTCCACGTGTTCGACAAGGATTGGCCGGAACTGCCCTTTGCACACCGGGAGCACATCGGCTGCACGGTGGACTATGTGGCAGGCCGTAACCGCTACATGGGCTACCTGATCAGCCTGGGCATCTACTCCTTCAAGGGCGTGAAGGTTGGTCTGGACTGCGCCAACGGTGCAAGCTGGAATATCGCTAAGTCTGTTTTTGATGCTCTGGGTGCGGATACCTATGTCATCAACAACAAGCCCAACGGTCTGAATATCAACAATAATGCTGGCTCTACTCACATCGAGGGCTTGCAGAAGTTCGTGGTGGAAAACGGTCTGGATGTCGGCTTTGCTTTCGATGGTGACGCTGACCGCTGCCTGTGCGTGGACGAGAAGGGCAATGTCGTCACCGGTGACCACATTTTGTATATCTATGGCTGCTACATGAAGGAACACGGCGAACTGATGAACAACACGGTGGTCACCACTGTCATGTCCAACTTTGGCCTGTACAAGGCTTTTGATGAGCAGGGAATCGGATACGCTAAAACTGCTGTGGGCGATAAGTACGTCTATGAGTACATGGCTAAGAACGGCTGCCGTATTGGCGGTGAGCAGAGCGGTCATATTATCTTCAGCAAGTACGCCAGCACCGGTGATGGCATCCTGACCAGCCTGAAGATGATGGAGGTCATGCTGGCCAAAAAACTGCCCATGAGCAAGCTGGCTGAGCCGCTGAAGATCTATCCGCAGGTTCTGGAGAATGTCCGCGTCACCGATAAAAAGGCTGCACAGAACGACCCGGCAGTGCAGGAGGCCGTCAAGGCAGTGGCAGAAGCGCTGGGCGATACCGGCCGTATTCTGGTGCGTGAGTCCGGCACTGAGCCCCTTGTCCGCGTGATGGTGGAGGCTCCCGACCACGACACCTGCCAGAAATATGTCTCTCAGGTCGTGGAGGTCATCAAGAGCAAGGGTTACGCCGTCTGAGGCTGAGCGCTGCGGCGGATGTTGCCCGCGCACCAAAATGCGGGCAGCAGACGCATTGCACAGCGCGATTCTGCATCTTTTTGTTGACAAATCCGCATTTTTTGCGTATGATAGAAGCAACACTGAAAATTGTGTCAAATTGGCTGTGAAGAGAAGAGTACGCACCGTCTGCGCCTGACAGAAAGCCCGAAGGATGGAACCGGGCAGGCCGCGCGGTGCCGAAGATGGTCTTGGAGCCGCGCAGGTGAACAATGAGCCTGCGACGGGGTGCGCCCGTTACCGCGCAAAGGCCGGTTTTTGTCGGCTAAAGGCTGCGTCCGCAAGGGCGCAGCGAAGCAAGGTGGTACCACGAAGGTTCAGCGCTCTCGTCCTTGTCCGGTTATACCCGGCAGGGCGGGAGCGCTTTTTGCTTGCAGGAGAAGCTGCAGAACCAAAAGAAAGGAAGATAGAACCCCATGAGCGAACACAAGACATTTTATATCACCACCCCTATCTATTACCCCAGCGATAAGCTGCACATCGGCCACAGCTACACCACCGTGGCCTGCGATGCGCTGGCCCGCTTCAAGCGGATGCAGGGCTACGACGTCATGTTCCTGACCGGCACCGATGAGCACGGCCAGAAGATCCAGGATAAGGCTGCCGATGCCGGCGTCACCCCCAAAGAGTATGTGGACAAGATCGTGGCCACCGTCAAGGATCTGTGGAAGCTGCTGGATGTCAGCTACGACCGCTTTATCCGCACCACCGATGATTACCACATGGAAAGCTGCCAGAAGATCTTCACCAAGCTGTACGAGCAGGGCGATATCTATAAGGGCGAGTACATCGGCCACTACTGCAAGCCCTGCGAGAGCTTCTGGACCGACAGCCAGCTGGTGGACGGCAAGTGCCCGGACTGCGGCCGCGAAGTCTACGATGCCCACGAGGAAGCCTACTTCTTCAAGACCAGCAAGTACGCTGACCGCCTGCTGAAGCTCTACGAGGAGAACCCCCAGTTCATCCAGCCCGAGAGCCGCAAGAACGAGATGATCGCCTTCATCAAGCAGGGCCTGCAGGACACCTGCGTGTCCCGCACCTCGGTCAAGTGGGGCATCCCCGTGCCCTTCGACCCCAAACACACCATGTACGTCTGGGTCGATGCTCTGAGCAACTATATCTCTGCACTGGGCTACGGCAACGAGACTTATCACGATTACGATAAGTTCTGGCCGGCCGACCTGCACATGGTGGGCAAGGAGATTTTGCGTTTCCACACCATCCTGTGGCCTGCCATGCTGATGGCACTGGATCTGCCGCTGCCTAAGCGCGTGTTCGGCCACGGCTGGCTGCTGATGAACGGCGGCAAGATGTCCAAGTCTGTGGGCAACGTGGTAGACCCCGTTATCCTGTGCGATCGCTACGGCGTGGACGCCATCCGCTATTTCCTGCTGCGCGAGATTCCCTTTGGCAACGATGGTATGTTCACCAACGAGGCACTGATCAACCGCATCAACAGTGATCTGGCCAACGACTTGGGCAACCTGCTCAGCCGCACCGTGGCCATGTGCGAAAAGTACTTCGGCGGCACCGTGCATAATGTGGCCGGTACCGAGGCCATCGACACCGAGCTGGAGACCATGGTCAACGAGCTGACCGCCAAGGTCACCGCCGACATGGACGATCTGACCATTCCGCAGGCGCTGATGGAGATCTTTGCGGTCATCCAGCGCGCCAACAAGTATATCGACGAGACCGCACCCTGGGCCCTGGCCAAGGACGAGGCCAACAAGCAGCGTCTGGAAAGCGTGCTGTACCACCTGTGCGAGGCACTGCGCGTGTGCGGCATCCTGCTGAACGCCTACCTGCCCACCACTGCACCCAAGATGATGGAACAGCTGGGTCTGGACGCTTCTGCACTGGATCTGACCAAGACCACCTACGGTGCACAGCAGACCTATACCGTGCACAAGGGCGAGGCACTGTTCCCCCGCATTGACGTGGCCAAGGAGATCGCCCACCTGAAGGAAGAGGACGAGAAGCGCAAGGCCGCTGCCGCTGCTGCCAACAAGGCCAAGGAGGAAGCCGAGAAGAAGGCTGCCGCTCCCGCAGAGGAAAGCACCGTGGACTTCACCCACGAGGAAGAGATCGACTTTGACACCTTCTGCAAGGTGGAGCTGCGCGTGGCCGAGGTGCGCGCCTGCGAGAACCTGAAGGAGAGCAAGAAGCTGCTGCACCTCACCGTCTTTGACGGCGAGCGGGAGCGCTGCATCCTGTCCGGCATTGCCAAGTGGTTCAAGCCGGAGGATCTCATTGGCAAAAAGCTGGGTATCGTGTGCAATCTGGCACCCCGTCCCATGCTCAAGGGCAAGTACGTCAGCGAGGGCATGATCTTCGCTGCCGACACCGCCGACGGCGGCTGCTCCATTGCATTCTACGGCGACGATACCCCCGTGGGCAGCCGTATCCATTAAGTGAGGAACAACATGTCTGATAATACAGCCGTCCGTGCGGCAAAGCTGGATAAGATCTTCGGCACGCCGGTGTGCGCCGTGCTGCTGGCTATCTTCTGCAATGTCCTGTGGGGCTCGGCCTTTCCGTTCATCAAGCTGGGCTACCGCCTATTCTCCATCGACTCCGGCAACACCGCCTCCATCTTCTGTTTTGCAGGGGTGCGGTTCATGCTGGGCAGCGTGCTGGTGCTGCTGGGCAGCATTCTGCTGCAGGGAAAAGCACCCCGCCTGCCCCGGGGCAGGGTAGCAGCCGAGTGCTGTGCGCTGGGTCTGTGGCAGACCACGGCACAGTATGCGTTCTACTATATCGCCGTGGCCATGCTCACCGGCGCGTTTGGCGGCATCCTGAACAGCACCCAGAGCTTTCTGGGGGTCATCTTTGCCCACTTTATCTACGGCAATGCGGACCGCATGACCCCGGCAAAAACGCTGGGCTGCGCTGTGGGTTTTGCCGGAGTGCTTATCGGTACGATTGGCAACCACGGCAGCGGCAGCGGCTGGGGCGTGTTCTGTATGATGGCAGCGACCATCATCTTTACCCTGTCCGGCCCGTGGAACAAATCCGTCACCAAAAAGGCCGACAGCTTTGCTGTCTGCTTCCTGAACCTGTTTGTGGGTGGGCTGGCACTGTTTGTGCTGGGCACCGTTATGGGCGGTCGTCTCCATGTGCAAAGTGCGCTGGCTGCGGTGGTCATGCTGTATCTGGCCTTTATCTGCGGCGCAGGCTATATCCTGTGGGCGCTGCTGATGAAAAATAACCCGGTCAGCCGCATCGCCATTTTTGGCTTTGTCAACCCGGTGGTCAACGTGCTGCTCAGCGCCGTGCTCAACGGAGAACCGCTGTTCCGCTGGCAGTATCTTGCGGCGCTGGTGTTCGTGTGCGTGGGCATCTGGCTGGTGAACAAAGCCCCCGCCAAAAAGGAGAAGGTATGACCGGACCTATTTTTGACACCCACGCCCATTACAGTGCCCGCGCTTTTGACGCCGACCGCTTTGCGCTGCTGGACAGCCTGCCCGACAAGGGCGTGGTAGGCGTGTGCGAGCAGGCCACCCACTCCGGGGATGCGCCCCGGGTGTTGGAACTGGCGCACCGCTACCCATGGGTGGTGGCGGCCATTGGCATCCACCCGGAAAGCCTGCTGCCTGCCGCCGACTGCGGCGAGGAAGGCCCTGCGCCCACGGTGTCGGTGTACGGCGGCGATTGGGCCGCCGAGATGCGGGCGCTGATGCCCTACTACGATGACCCCAAGGTGGTAGCGGTAGGGGAGTGCGGGCTGGACTACCACTGGCCAGTGCCCAAGGACGCCCAGCTGGCACTGTTTGAAGCCGAGATCCGGCTGGCGCTGGAACTGGACAAGCCCATCATCGTGCACGACCGGCAGGCGCACGCAGACGTTTACGCCCTGCTTAAAAAGTACCGCCCCAAGGGCATCGTGCACTGCTATTCCGGCAGCGCCGAGGATGCCGTGCAGTTGGCAGCGCAGGGACTGTACATCGGCTTTGGCGGTGCCTGCACCTTCAACGGTGCCAAGCGCGCAGCCAAGGCTATTGACGCCCTGCCGCTGGACGCTATCGTGCTGGAGACCGACTGCCCCTACATGGCACCGGAGCCGGTGCGCGGCACCCGCTGCGACAGCTCCCTCATCCGCTATGTGGGCGCATACATCGCCCAGCGCAAGGCGCTTGCCCCGGAAGAGGTGTTCCGCACCACCGCCGCAAACGCCCGCCGGGTGTTCGGGCTGTAACCGTTTTTCCGCAGGTCGCGGGGCAAAGCGCTCCGCTTCTGAATAAAAAGCTGATTTATTGAAAACGATAAGAATAAGGAGATCACTATTATGAAGGCACGTATTCCCAAACACCGCGAGTTCATCATCAACTTCCCCGACAGCATCGACCAGAACAAGGCCAACGAGGGCTGGGCAAAGCTGCAGCAGATCGTGGAGGACTACAAGAAGGCCCACAACGGCGCTTCTGTTTACGCTCCCACCTTCATCGAGGACTGCGAGCCCGAGGTCAAGAAGCTGCAGGAAGAGTACGGCTTTGAGTACACCGTGGAGTTCGTTCAGTAAGTTCAGCATTGCCTGATAGTAAAAGGGTCATTGCACAAACCGTGCAATGACCCTTTTTGCGTAAGTTGTATTCCGGAAAATGGCATATACCGGAGCGTCCGCTGCCTTACACCTCGTAGTCCAGACAGACGCGGTTTTTGTAGTAGGGACGCACCTTGCTGTTTGCCACTGCCACATGCGCCGGGTGGGTGGAGTAGCCCTTGAGCGCCTCGGCGCTCTCAAAGGTGGTGTCCAGCATCAGGTCTGCGTTGGAGGAGGGGAGAGCATCAATGTTGACGTGGATATCCACAAGCCCCGGAATTTTGCCGGAAAGGCTTTCCAACCCCTCTTTGATGCCGGCCTTGACGGCGGATTTTTCCTCGGCGGACAACTCGTCCTTCAGCTGCCAGAGAATAACGTGCTTGACCATAACAAAAAAACCTCCTGCGTTTTTTCTCATTGTAACAGGATGAGAAAAAATCCGCAAGAGGAAAGCTGCAAAGTCTTATTTGGGCGCGAACAGCAGCACCACCAAAAGCACAGCACAGAGCACTGAAAGCACGATGCCCTCCAGACGGGTGAGTCGGATGTACTCCTCCGTAGGTTCGGGCACCTGCGTATACCGCCCACGGGAACGCAAGGCAATGGCATCCTCCGGCTGCAGCGCCATAAAAATACCGAATCCGATACCAAAAAGCGCGACTAAAATTGCGCAGATGACTTCCATAAAAACCCTCACTTTTTGTTTTTGTCGCCCCTGCTCAGGGTATAGCACAAATGCGAGATCAGCAGCACAACGCAGAACACGAGCGTCACGACCATCAAAATGGAGTGCAGCGGCTCCACCTTGGGCAGAAAAATGTTGACCAGCCAGAGCGCACCGCAAAGGAGCGACAGGATGCCGAAGGGTCTGTGGAAGTGGTTCTTTTCGTCCTCGTTGCTCCAACCGGTGCCGGTGCCATTGTACAAGTCCCGAATGCCACGGTATAAAAACAATACGCCCAGTGCTGCGTTCAGCCAGTCTGAAGTGGAAAGGTTCAGGTTCATATATTTGTACTTGCCTCCCGGCGGCTCAATCCGCGCTGTGCTCCCAGATTTCATACAGGATCAGGTAGATCACATCAACGATGACTGTAATGGTGCGTACCCCGTTGCTCAGGGTAGGGAAACCGCCCAGAAACTGCGAAGAAGCAAGAACCATTGCGTTGAAGATCTCCCACACGCCGTTTTTCTTCTGCCACATGGCGCGGTATTCCGGGTCGCGGTCATATTGATTGAAAAAGATGTGGATCAGCGGGTCTTTGCCCTGCAGGTCGCGGATGCCCATCCACAGCACCGCAAGGCAGAACAAGAGTTCAATAATGTTGTACCAGCCAAACGCCAGCTGCATAAAATACACCTCCCATCTTTTACCATATTATAACATAGGGGAGCGAAAACACAAGGACGGTATTCAACCTTCCTGCGTAAATTTTGCATAAATTGCGCATCAACTATTTGTTGAAACAACATAAAACAAAACCAGCCGGACGAGGCGGTTGCAAGCCCTCGTCCGGCTGGATACTTACTTCTTCGGAGTCATAAGCCTCTTCTCCTTGGTGACCTCATTTTCGGAATACGGGTTTCATAGGGTGACTCTCCTTAGAAACGTTTCTTCAGAATTTAGGTACTTTGCAAGGGGATGAAAATCAACTGTACATTGGACTGACCCTTTTCTCAACTGTTGGACTGCGGCAAACGGTTCATGAGGATGAATTTCATATTACCACATTCTTTCGAGTTAGATTTGCAAGGGAAACGTCTTACTTAGTACATTGGTAGAACTCCTTTTCAGCTATTCAAATAAGGTTCTCCGGATCATTGATACTTTCATAAGAATCATCTCCAGCGGATCTATCTGAACGCTCTGGGGAAGAATTAAATCGACAGGTTGTCGTGTTATCGCATTTTTGATGCTCAAGACTGGCTCTGTTTTTGTGTTTTTATACGGGGGAAACATCCCGTTTGTGGTGAGCCTCTGTTTTGCTTCTCAGCGAACCCCGACAGCCTGTCCCTGCTGTGCGGGTTCCATATCAACCATCGGTCTTCGCTCCTTTCTTCTTAAAGTCAGCGGGAGTAGCTCTCTTTTGAGCTTCTGCTGTACTTCTCTGGTTTCTAGCTTAATTATACAGGAAGAAGCACGATTTGTCTATTGGCAGACCGCACAAAGAATAAATTTTGTTTTTGTGCAATGTTAAAACCTGCGACCGTGCGGAAAAATTGCCCAGAAGTTCCGGGTCGTTCGTGAAGGGTACACATGGGGCTGCAATATGCCCATGGCGCTGTGCTGGCAGATGCTGTACTGCGGCCCGCTGGCCCGTGCCATCTTCCGGCTGGTGTTCCGCCGCGGGGAAAAGCAGGCCATGTAAGGCGGTTTGGCTGCGATTCTATAATAAATATGTATAAGGAATATACATAAGATGCCGCAAAAACATACCGGGAGAGATACCTATACGTTTTTTATATACCTGATATATAAAAGCTATACGGTACGGCTATTTTTGCGGAAATATTTCCCAAAACCGGGAGAATACGCCTGCAAAGCACTGGAAAAATCCAAGAACATTGTACAGATTATATGCTTTTTTAACTTGCAATTGTGCACCCTGTACAACAGTTTTGTTTTGTCAGTGCAATGCTACCGGGTAAAATGTAGAATGTGCACAAATACCCTTGCCAATTTTGTGCAATCGTACTATTATACACAACGAAAAAAGACGAAACCGACAAAGAAAGGGGAGGGCGCAGACAGCATTCAGGCAGCGCCTTCCTTGCTTTTTTCACGGCACACAGTCTTTTCTTCGCGCGATAAGAAGGTGTGAAGGGGCGCGGAGCAAAGGTGTGCGGCAGATCCTCGGCCGGGGATCTGCCGCACACCCGGCTCCCGCCCGCAGACCCCTATCCCTGCAGGAAGGAGGAAAAGCAAATGAACAAATTGACGCAGGCTCTGATGGAAGAGCTTACCGTGGAGTATGTCAAGGTCGGCTCGCTGCAGATCCCGGAATCGGTGGTCATCAGCTGGGTGATCATGCTGCTGCTGGTGGTGGGCTCCATCCTGCTTACCCGCAACCTGAAGGTGGATCACATCAGCAAGCGTCAGGCAGCACTGGAAGCGCTGTACTCCCTTGGCAAAAACTTCTTTGAAGGGTTGCTGGGCAAGGAGGGCAGCCGCTATGTGCCTTATCTGATGACCGTGGCGCTGTACATTGCCTGCTCCAACGTGATCGGTGTGTTCGGCGTAAAGCCCCCCACAAAGGATCTGGATGTGACTGCTGCGCTGGCGCTGATGAGCATCGTGCTTATCGAGTATGCAGGCGTTCGTGCCCGGGGCGGCGCGGGCTTTCTTAAGAGCCTTGCAGCCCCTACCCCCATCATGACCCCTATGAACATCCTCGAGATCGCCATTCGCCCCACCAGTCTGTGTATGCGACTGTTCGGCAACGTGCTGGGCGCGTTCGTTATCATGGAACTGCTCAAGCTGGTGGTGCCGGTGTTCGTCCCGGCGGTGTTCAGCCTGTATTTTGACCTGTTCGATGGTCTGATCCAGACCTATGTTTTCGTGTTCCTGACCGCACTGTTCATGAAAGAGAGCATCGGCGGCGAGGAATAAACAACAAATTTAAAAATGTAATTACAAAGGAGATAGAACTATGAGTGGTTTGGTAGCTCTGGGCGCTGGCATTGCAGCGCTGACCGGCATTGGCGGCGGTATTGGCATTGGTATTGCAACGGGTAAGGCAACGGAGGCCATCTCCCGCCAGCCGGAGGCTTCCGGTAAGATCCAGACGAACCTGCTGCTGGGCGCTGCTCTGGCAGAAGGTACCGCAATTTTCGGCTTCGTCGTTGCACTGCTGATCATCCTGTTCCTGGGCCAGTAACGGAGGCGTGGACGAATGCTGAAGTTGGATTTGAACCTGCTGTGGACCGTGGTGGATGTCCTGATCCTGTATGTGCTGCTGCGCAAGTTTTTGTTCAAGCCCATCCAGAACGTGCTGGATCAGCGCCAGAAGACGATCGAGGCAGACATTGCAGCGGCACAGACCTCCAAGACCGAGGCCGCCGCAGCACTTACGACCGCGCAGGACAAGCTGCGTAATGTGGACAACGAAGCCGCAGCCCGCCGCGAAGCCTACGAGAAGCAGGCCGAGGTGGAAAAGCAGCAGCTGCTGGCCGATGCGCAGAAGCAGGCCGATGAGATCGTGGCTGCCGGTAAGGCTGCTGTGGAGATCGAGCGCCAGAACAAGCTGCGGGAAGCAGATGCACAGGCTACGGCACTGGCACGCTCTATGTGCGAAAAGCTTTTGAAACATAATTTGACCGCCCAGGATGATGATCAGCTGCTGGACGATCTGCTGCAGAAAGCAGGTGCAGGCAATGGCAACTGAATTCAGTCGTGAATTTTTTGCGGATAACCGCATCGTCAAGGCCAGCCTGCGCTGCGCCCATAAGCTCCGCGAAAAAGATCTGGACCGCATCAAGTCGGAGATCAAAAAGCTGTATGACGCCACGGAAGTCATCCTGAATATCACCGTGGACGAGAGCCTGCTTTCCGGCTATGTCCTGCAGGTGGGCGACCGCGTGTTCGACAATTCCGGTCGTCATCAGCTGGATAAAATGATGGAGGGAAAGCCTTCGCTGGCTACCCTCAAGACCCGCATCGAGGACTACAAGCCCGCCGAGACCTCTGCGGAGGGTGGTGTGGTCATCTCCTCCGCCGATGGCATCGTGCACATTGACGGCATGAACCGCGCTGTGTACGGCGAAATCGTCACCTTTGAAAACGGTGCCAAGGGTATGGTGGAAAGCGTAGAGCCCGAGCAGCTGGGCGTTATGCTGTTCGATGGTGCCGAGACCGTTGGTGTGGGCACCATGGTCACCCGCAGCGGCAAGCGCGCCGGTATCCCGGTGGGCGATGCTTTTCTGGGGCGTGTCATCAGCCCGCTGGGCGAGCCCATCGACGGCAAAGGCCCCATTGAGGCCGAAGGCTACAACCCCATTGAGAAGCAGGCACCCAGTATTCTGGAGCGCCAGAGCGTGGACACCCCGCTGCACACCGGTATTCTGGCCATCGACTCCATGTTCCCCATCGGCCGCGGTCAGCGTGAGCTGATCATCGGCGACCGCCAGACCGGCAAGACTTCCATTGCCACCGACGCCATCCTGAACCAGAAGGACAAGGATGTGCTGTGCATCTATGTTGCCATCGGTCAGAAGGCTTCCTCCATCGCCCGCGTGGCCGAGGATCTGAAAAAGCACGGCGCTATGAGCTATACCACCATCGTGGCAGCTACTGCGTCGGATTCTGCCCCGCTGCAGTACATTGCTCCCTATGCGGGCACTGCACTGGCCGAGTACTTCATGGCCAAGGGCAAGAGCGTGCTCATCGTTTACGATGATCTGTCCAAGCACGCGGTGGCCTACCGTGCCATCTCGCTGCTGCTGCGCCGCTCCCCGGGCCGTGAAGCCTACCCCGGCGATGTGTTCTACCTGCACTCCCGTCTGCTGGAGCGCTCCTGCCGTATGAGGGATGATCTGGGCGGCGGCTCTATCACCGCACTGCCCATCGTAGAGACGCAGGCCGGCGATGTTTCGGCCTACATCCCCACCAACGTCATCTCCATCACCGACGGTCAGATCTTCTTGGAGAGCGCCCTGTTTAACGCCGGCAACCGTCCGGCTGTCAACGTGGGTCTGTCGGTGTCCCGTGTGGGCGGCGCTGCCCAGACCAAGGCCATGAAAAAGGCCAATGCAAACCTGCGTATCGAGCTGGCACAGTATAAGGAGATGGAATCCTTTGCACAGTTCAGCTCCGATCTGGACGCCGAGACCCGCCGTCAGCTGGAGCACGGCAAGGCACTGATGGAAATGCTCAAGCAGCCGCTGTGCCAGCCCAAGTCCGATGCCGAGCAGGTGGTCATTCTGGTGCTGGCTTCCCACGGCCTGCTGGACACTCTGCCCACCGCAGAGCAGCGGGAAAAGACCGCTGCCTTTGTGCGGCAGTTCCGTGCAGACGTCTCCGGCACCATGCAGAAGATCGATGCTGACGGCAAGCTGGAGCCCGACCGTGTGGACGCCATCCTGAACGCTTGGAAAGCTTATGCGGGAGGCAATGACCATGTCGTCCAGTAAGCTGCTGAAGGAGCGCATCGAGAGCATTCAGGATACCATGAAGATCACCAATGCCATGTACCTGATCTCTTCGTCCAAGCTGCGCAAGGCACGGCAGAACTACCAGAATGTGTCCCCTTACTTCAACCGTATGCGGGATACCATCTCCCGTGTTGTGCCGCATCTGCCGGAGGAGCCGGAGCATCCCTTCTTCCACGAGCGGAATCTGGAAAACCCCCGGCGGGCGTATTTGGTGCTTACTGCCGATAAGGGCATGGCAGGTGCTTATAACCAGAACCTGCTCAAGTTTTTGCGGGAGCACGCAGACCCCAACGACCGTTTTTATGTCATCGGTCAGGTGGGTTACCGCGCCCTGCGCCACCGGGACCCCCGCCTTGTGGAGGAATTCCGTTACAGCGCAACCGCACCCACTTTGCAGCGTGCCCGCGACATCACGGTAGACGCCATTGACGACTTCAAGTCCGGCAAGCTGGACGAGATCTACATCGTCTACACCAAGATCCAGAACGCCCTTACCAGTGAGCCTGTCATGGAGCGTCTGCTGCCGCTGGACCGGCGGTTTTTGCAGCCTGCTCCCAAGGGTCTGGGCGACCCTAAGGGCGAGGTGGAACTGGTGCCGGACGCATGGACAGTGTTCGAGCAGATCGCACCCATCTATATGCACGGCATGATCTTTGGTGCCATGACCGAGAGCTTCTGCGCCGAGCAGAGCGCCCGCATGACCGCCATGGACTCCGCCACCAAGAGCGCCAATGACATGATCCGGGACTTGCAGCTGGAATACAACCGCACCCGTCAGGGCTCCATCACGCAGGAAATCACCGAGATCATTGGCGGCGCAGCTGCCGTGCAGGATCGGACATAATAAAGGAAAACCCTCTCCGTCACGCCTGACGGCGATGACTGAGAGGATTCGTTGGACAAACAAGATTTGACAAGAGGCAATCCAAATGATACAGGGAACTATTATTCGCGTAGCAGGCCCCGTGGTGGATGTGCAGTTCACCGCCGGCAGGCTGCCTGCCCTGCAGGAGGCGCTTACCGTGACCGCAGAGGGCACCGAGCGCACCATGGAGGTGACGCAGCACGTCAACGAGACCACGGTGCGCTGCATCATGCTTTCTGCCAGCGAGGGTCTGGGCAAGGGTATGCCGGTGGAAGCTACCGGCCACGGCCTGACCGCCCCTGTGGGCGAGGGCACACTGGGCCGTATGTTCGACCCGCTGGGCCGCCCCATTGACGGCAAGGGCGCTGTGGACGAGCTGCCGCACTGGCCCATCCACCGCAAGGCACCCGGCTTTGCAGAGCAGAAGCCCGCAACTGAGATTCTGGAGACCGGCATCAAGGTCATCGACCTGCTGGCTCCTTACGCCAAGGGCGGCAAGATCGGCCTGTTCGGCGGCGCCGGCGTGGGCAAGACCGTGCTGATCCAGGAGCTGATCCATAACGTGGCCACCGAGCACGGCGGCTACTCCATCTTTACCGGCGTGGGCGAGCGCTCCCGCGAGGGCTGTGACCTGTGGGGCGAGATGAACGCCTCCGGCGTGCTGGACAAGACCGCACTGGTCTTTGGCCAGATGAACGAGCCCCCGGGAGCCCGTATGCGCGTGGCCGAGACCGGCCTGACCATGGCAGAGTACTTCCGTGAGGAGACCCACAAGGACGTGCTGCTGTTCATTGATAACATCTTCCGTTTCGTGCAGGCCGGCAGTGAGGTCTCGGCTCTGATGGGCCGTATGCCCTCTGCCGTGGGCTACCAGCCTACGCTGGCCAACGAGCTGGGCGCTCTGCAGGAGCGCATCACCTCCACCAAGGACGGCTCCATCACCTCGGTGCAGGCCGTTTATGTGCCTGCCGATGACCTGACCGACCCCGCTCCCGCCACCACCTTTGCCCATCTGGACGCCACCACCGTGCTGTCCCGTAAGATCGTGGAGCAGGGCATCTACCCGGCTGTGGATCCGCTGGCTTCCACCTCCCGCATTCTGGAAGCGGACATTGTGGGCGAGGAGCACTATCGCGTGGCCCGCAAGGTGCAGTCCATTCTGCAGCGCTATCAGGAGCTGCAGGATATCATTGCCATTCTGGGCATGGACGAGCTGGACGAGAACGACAAGCTGACCGTCATGCGCGCCCGCAAGCTGCAGAAATTCCTGTCCCAGCCCTTTGCCGTGGCCGAGAACTTTACCGGCCTCAAGGGCAAGTATGTGCCCCTGAAGGACACCGTGCGCAGCTTTGCCGCTATTGTGGACGGCAAGGCCGACGACCTGCCGGAGTGGGCATTCTTCAACGTAGGTACGCTGGAGGAAGCACGCGAAAAGGCAGAAAAGAAGCTGGCTGAGGAAAAGGGCGGTGCCGTCTGATGAACAAGTTCATGCTGAGCATCACAGCGTCCAGCGGCGAGTTCTATCAGGGTGACTGCGAGGATCTGACCCTGCCCATCAGCGATGGCATCTACGGCGTACAGGCCGGGCATAACCCGGTTCTGGTGGCGCTGCACATGGGTATCCTCCACTTTGTGGTGGACGGCAAGGCCCGGGATGTGCTGGTGGGCGACGGCATTGCTGAAGTGACCCCCGCCTATGTGATGGTGCTGGTGGACAGTGCCGAGAACCCGGAGGACATCGACAAGAACCGTGCCGAGGCCGCCCGCATCCGCGCCGAGGAACGCTTGCAGCATAAGCAGAGCATGCACGAATATTACCAGAGCAAGATCGCGCTGGACCGTGCCATGCAGCGTTTGCAGACCGCCGCAAAGTATAAGCGCTGAGGCAGTATCCCTATTCCCATATAACAAAACCTCCCCGTGCAGGATAACTGCATGGGGAGATTTTTTCTGTCTGTCAACGATGCGAAAATTATGTCACAGGAACGTTCTTGAGAAACCGTCCTGCGTGTTGCCGCGCCTTACGCCCGCACATCCTCCCGGCGTAAAAGCAGCCATGCCAGAAGGAACATCGTCCCCAGCCAGAAGATGCAGCTGAAGGCAAACAGCCCGTAGCTGCCCGCCAGAGCATCCGCACTTCTGTTGGAGTTCATACCGAGTTGCATCAGGGAATAGGGCCACAACAGCCCATGACCCTTGGAGCTGATAAAGATGCCGGTAATGCCGCCCAGCAGCCCCAGAAAAATGGGCACAGCAAAGCTGCGGATGACCATGGCCAGCACCAGCTGCGCGGCAATGACAGCCAGCGCACCCAGCAGTCCCCGCAGTAAAAACAGAGGCAAGGTGACCGGCGGCAGCCCGGGCAGATGGGCAAATACCTTGCCGCAGAACACGA
>ERZ773252.840-NODE-840-length-33627-cov-6.228196_pt1 | contig 33627 bp, 29 predicted proteins | sample MGYA00580517_ERZ773252 | MGnify/ENA primary metagenome ERZ773252 (study PRJEB29015, sample SAMEA2737766) | human gut metagenome | biome: human gut; feature: human-associated habitat; material: faeces | place: China | collected 2012 ...
TTCCCCCACAAGCAACACATTGTCTTTGTTGAGCCTGTCCTCCGAAACAGTCCGGCGGACTGTTTCGGAAGAACATTACACATCTAAATTCTAGTTTGTGCGGAAAATTTCACTCCGCTACTTCAGTATCATTCGTTCCAGCTCTCTGCCTGCGGCGCTCATGGACTGGCTCTTCCGCTTAAGCAGGCAGATTTTCCGCGTCGGTACGCTCTCCTTGAGATCGAGCAGTATCAGCCCGTCTGTGGGATAACACTCAAGGAACTGCGCCGGCACAAATCCTATCCCGAGATTGTTCCGCACCATCGGAAGTATCAGATCCGCTGTGGCTGCCTCGATATCCGGCGAGAGCGTACAGCCGTTCTTCCGGAACCACTCGGAATATATCTCGTAGGTCTTAGTCTGCTTGAACAGCGATATCATCGGATACTTCGTAAGCTCCGACAGGCTGACCTGCCTCCCCGCAAGCTCCGGGAATGCCGCTCCGCACACCGGTATCTCCCGTATCTCGCATATCTCCTTTGAAACGATGAGGTCGGTGTCCTCCGTGGGAGTCGTCACAACGCCGAGGTCTACAAGCCCGTGCTTCAGCGCGGATATCGCCTGCGGAGTCGAGTGGTTGAATACACGTATGCGCACGCCCGGGTACTTCTGCCGGAAATTCTTCAGCACCGGAAGCAGATAGCACCTCAGCGCGATCTCGCTCGCGCCTATCGTTACCACGCCCTTCGCCAGCGTCCGTTCAAGGCACAGTTCCTCCTCGCCGTACTGTATCTGCTCCACCGCCGCCGCTACGTGGGAGTACAGCTTCTCGCCCTCCGGGGTCAGCTCAACGCCCTTGCGCGACCTCACGAACAGCGTGCAGTTCAGCTCGCTCTCGAGGTTCTTTATGGTGCGGGAGATGTTCGGCTGATTGTTCATCAGCGCCTCCGCCGCCTGGGATATGCTCCCGTATTTCGCCACGTAGTAAAATATCCGGTAATATTCAAAGCTTATATACATGTCTTTTCTCCATATGTTATTATAGTTCCATATGTTTATTATATATTATCCGGAACCTTCTGTCAAGTAACGCGGCTGAAAAATGCTGAATATCCTGCGGGAACAAAAAAACGGACAGTTCCTCTTCCCTGCCCGTCATTTGAAAGAACCCGCCGAAGGCGGCACCGAAATTCCGAATTAAAACCGGGCAGGTTCATCGCCTGCCCGGTAATTTTATGCCTTGGGGAGCTTCTTGCGGATATCCTGTAAACGCTCCAGTGCGGCGTTGAGCGTCGCGTCCTGCTTTGCGAAGTGCAGTCTGATGTAGCGGTTTTCCGGCTCGCGGAAGAAGCTGGAGCCGGGCACCGCGCCTACTCCTACGTGCTCCGCAAGCGCTTCGCAGAGCCTGAGATCGCTTTCGTAGCCGAACTCGGATACGTCCACCATGACGTAATACGCGCCCTGCGGAACGTTGTGCTGAATCCCTATCCTATCCAGACCGTCAAGGAACAGCTTGCGCATGTGCGTGTACTTATCCTGTAGCCACTTGTAGTAGTCGTCGCCGAATTTCAGACCGACCACCGCCGCCTCCTGGAGCGGAGCCGCCGCGCCTACAGTCAGGAAGTCGTGGACCTTCTTCACGCGGTCGGTGATCTCCGGGGGAGCAATAACGTAACCCAGGCGCCAGCCGGTGATGGAGTAGGTCTTGGAAAGCGAAGAACAGCATATCGTGCGCTTTCTCATGCCCGGGAGGGTCGAGAAATAAACGTGCCTGTTCGGCGCATAGAGGATATGCTCGTAAACCTCGTCGGTGATAACATAGGTATCGTACTTCTCTGCGAGGTCTGCGATTATCTGGAGCTCCTCACGGGTGAACACCTTGCCGCAGGGGTTGGAGGGATTACAGAGTATCAGCGCCTTGGGGTGCTGCCTGAACGCCGCTTCCAGCACGTCTGCGTCGAAGCTGTACTCCGGCGGAACAAGCGGAACGTAGATAGGCTCGGCGCCGGAAAGGACAGCGTCCGCGCCGTAGTTCTCATAGAACGGCGAGAATACGATGACCTTATCGCCCGGGTTGGTAACGGACAGCATAGCCGCCATCATCGCCTCAGTGGAGCCGCAGGTAACTACTATCTCGGAGTTCGGGTCGATGTCATAGCCCATGAAGTGCTTCTGCTTTGCGGCTACCGCGTCGCGGAAGTTCTGGGACCCCCAGGTCGTAGCGTACTGGTGGAAATCCTCCTTAGTGACCTGCGCCAGGCGCTCGAGTATCTCCTTCGGAGGCTCGAAATCCGGGAAGCCCTGGGAGAGATTCACCGCGCCGTACTGGTTGGATATTCTCGTCATGCGGCGAATCACTGAATCAGTGAATCCCGCTGTTCTTAATGAAAGATCTGTCATGTTGTTCCCCTTATTTAAGATAAGAAATGTGGTCGTTCAGAATGTGCTTCGGGTCGAATGCGGTCTTGATGGAGCGCATGAGATCGAGGTTCTCCGGAGCGGTCGCGCCGAGGAAGTACGGGCGCTTCGCAACGCCGATGCCGTGCTCTCCGGAGGTGAGCCCTCCCAGGGAGTACGCGTAGTTGTAAACAGTGGTCATGTTCTTGTGGAGGTCGTGCTCCCACTCAGCGTCGGAGCGCTTTCCGCGAACCATGCACAGGTGTACGTTTCCGTCGCCTGCGTGCCCGAATGCGACCATCTGCATGCCGGACTTCTTCTCGGTCTCGTGGACGAACTTGATGAAGTCAGCGGTGCGGTTTATCGGCACTACGAGGTCAACAGGCTCCTGCTCGCTGACCGCCTCCACAGCCTTGACGAGACAGCCGCGCACCTTCCAGATGTTCGCCGCGGCCTCCGGGTCGTCGAGGGTGATGTAATCCAGCGCGCCCGCCTTCAGCGCTACTTCGCGGACTCTCGCGGCGCTGTCGGTCACTGAATTCCCGGTGCCGTCGAAGGTCAGTATGATGTACGCGCCAGCCTCGGGGACCGGAAATTTCAGCCCGGTGAACTTTTCGCCGAGCTCCACGACGGTGCGCTCGGTGAACTCTATCGCGGTGGGGTTCGCGTTGGCGCGGATAATGCTCAGAACGCCGGAGATGCCGGTGGAAAGATCCGGGAACGGAACGACCACCGAAAGCGATTTCTCAGGCTTGGGAACAAGCTTCAGAATGCACTTCGTGATGACCGCCAGAGTGCCCTCCGAGCCGATGACGATATGCTTGAGTGAAAGTCCGCTTGCGTCCTTGACGTTCTTGGTGCCTGCGGTGACTACTCTGCCGTCAGCGAGCACAAGCTCCAGACCGCGGACGTAATCGCGGGTTACGCCGTACTTTACGGCTCTCATGCCGCCGGCGTTAGTGGATATGTTGCCGCCGATGGTAGCGGTCTTTTCGCCCGGGTCGGGGGGATAGAACAGGCCTTTCGATTCAACAAGCTTCTGGAAATCCTGGAGCACAACGCCCGGCTCCACGACTGCGGTGAAGGTGTCCTCGTCTATTTCAAGGACGCGGTTCATCAGCGAGAAATCAAGGATTATGCCCTCGCCGTGGGGAACGGTCGAGCCGACAAGGTTGGTTCCCGCGCCGCGGGGAGTTACGGGAAGCCCGCGGTCGTTCGCGAACTTCATCACCGCGCTGACCTCCTCGGTGGACTTCGGGAACACCAGCGCCGCGGCGGTTCCCTTTAATCTGCCGAGTGTGTCGGAAAGGTACTTGTCCTCAATATTGCCGAGTTTTACTCTCTCAGGGTCGGAAATTATTTTCAGAAGGTCCTGCATTGTTATCTCCCTTTCTAAAACGGAACCGCACATATTCTGCGCGGTTCCAGTGCTAGGTTTTCAGTTATTATCAGCCGAGAGTCCATGCGGGAACGAAGAATCCCTTGAACTCGTTGTTGTAGATGTCGATGGTGTCCTGAGTCTGGTAAGCTTCAACGATGCGCTTGTAAACGGGGTTCTCAGCGTCCTCGGAACGTACTGCGATCAGGCAGTAGTAGCTGTTGTCTGCGTACTCGCTCTCCTTGTAGATGGCGTCGTCTGCGGTAAGGCCGCTGTCGAGGGCGTAGTTGCCGTTGATGACTGCGAGGTCAACGTCCTGGATAACGGAGTAAACGAGGTTTGCGTCTACCTCGACGAACTCTACCGGTACTGCGTAGTCGGTGATATCGCTGATCTCGGGGGAAGCGCCAGCGTCAGCGTTGATGGTGAAGAAGCCTGCGCTCTCGAGGAGCTTCAGCGCTCTGCCTTCGTTGGTAACGTCGTTCGGAACTGCGATCTTGAGGGTCTCGGTGGAAGCCAGGGCGCTCTCGATGGTGTAGTCCTTAGCGGTGTAGATGTTCATTGCTACGATGTAGGTGTCGCCGATGGCGGTCAGGTCGTAGCCGTTGGAAACTGTATCGTTGTTGAAGTAAGCGTGGTGCTGGAACGCGTTCATGTCGATCTCGCCGCTGTTGAGCGCGTTGTTCGGAATGTTGAAGCTTGTGAACTGCTCATACTCAAGGTTGATTCCCTCGGGAGCGAGCTTCTCCTTGATGGGGTTCCAGATGTCCTCGTATACGTTGCCGGTGAGGCCGATCTTTACGGTCACGGGGTTCTCCGGGGAGTACGCGGTCTCTGCGTCAGCGGCGCTGTCTGCGCTGTCGGAGTTCTCGGAATTCTCAGCGGTTGCTGCGCTCTCTGCCGCAGAGGAATCAGCGGAGCTGTCAGCCGCGGAGGAAGAGCTGGAGGAAGTGTTGCCGCTGCAAGCGGTCAGAGATACTGCTGCAAGAACTGCTGCGAGGGAAAATGCGAATTTATTTCTGATAGACATGGTGTTTGTTCTCCTTTGAACTTGATTTGTTTAGTTGTATTATCCGGTGTTGTTTTATTTGGGAACCTCTAAAAACCGGTGTGAAAAGCAAAAATGGGCAGGGTGTGCCAGATTCTAGGAAAGCCGACGAAGTAAGGCTGTATGCCTTACAAGGAGGTTTGACGACGAAGATGGTGCACACTGCCCATTTTCGCTCGCATGAGGTTTTTAGAGGTGACCATTTGTCTTACCGGTTTATTTCTCTGTTTTCTTTGCGATGATGTTGCCGATTATCTGGATAACCTGGACGATGAGCACCAGAACGATAACTGCGGCAACGATAATGTCGTAGTAGTTACGCTGAACGCCCTGAACGTACGCGAAGTTTCCGAGGCCACCAGCGCCGACTGCGCCAGCCATCGCGGTGAGTCCAACGAGGTTTATCAAGGTGATCGTGATACCGCGGGAAAGAGCCGGAATGCTCTCGCGGATGTACACTCTGAAAATGATCCCGAGCTTGGAGCAGCCCATCGACTGCGCCGCCTCGATAAGACCGGGGTTTACTCCGGCGAGCGCCGCCTCAGCCTGGCGGGAGAAGAACGGAACAGTTCCGACGATGAGCGGGAAAATCGAACCGGCAACTCCGATGGAGGTACCGCTGATGATACGCGTCAGCGGGATAAGCAGGAACAGCAGGATAATGAACGGAACCGAGCGCAGGAGGTTGATAATGATGTCCAGCACGCGGTAAACCACTGCGTTTTCAAGCAGTCCGCCCTTTTTCGTCACGGTAAGCAGGATTCCCAGCGCCATTCCGATAACGAGAATGTACAGCGCGGAAATGCCGGTCATCGCGAGGGTCTCCAGGGTAGCGTTCCACAGGGCGGGAAGCTTCGGTATAACGTTCGGCATAATGCTTTCAAAGAACTCACGCACTGAGGATCACCTCCACTCCGACATTGATATCGCACAGGTACTTGACTGCGGCGCGGATATCGTCCTCGTTTCCGTCGGCGATGACTACAAGCCCGCCTATCGGGTTGTCGCCGATGATCTCTATGCTTCCGAACACGATGTTCAGATCAATGTTGAACTTGCGGGAGATAGTGGAGACGAGCGCTTCGCAGGCGCTTCTCTCGAGGTACTTGAACCGGAGTATCTTCTGACCCGGCTTGAGCTGCACCAGCGGGGATTTCTCCTCGATGAGGGTGTTTATTCCGCTCAGGCAGGAGGTCGTATCCACGAAGGAGCGCGTCACGGGCTGCTGCGGGTTCGCGAATATCTCGAACACGTCGCCCTGCTCGACTACCCTGCCGTTTTCCATTACGGCGGTGCGGTCGCATATCTCCTTGACTACGTTCATCTGGTGAGTGATCAGCACGATGGTAAGCCCCAGCTTTGCGTTGAGGGACTTCAGCAGCTTCAGTATCGCCTCGGTGGTCTGCGGGTCGAGAGCCGACGTTGCCTCGTCGCACAGTAGTATCTCCGGGTCGCTTGCGAGCGCCCTTGCGATAGCCGCGCGCTGCTTCTGACCGCCGGAAAGCTCCGATGGATACGCGCCCGCCTTATCCGCGATACCTACCAGCTTGAGCAGCTCCAGCGCCTTTTTCCTGCGCTCCGCTGCGGAAAGCCCGTTGTAGCGTATCGGGAATATTACGTTCTGCAGCACTGTCCGCGAAGCGAACAGGTTGAAGTGCTGGAATATCATTCCTATTTTCTTGCGCTGCCTGCGGAGTTCCGCGCCGCGCAGGGCAGTAATGTCCTTGTCGTTTATAAAGACCCTTCCGCTGTCCGGGCGCTCAAGCAGGTTGATACAGCGCACCAGCGTGGATTTTCCCGCGCCGGAGAAGCCGATTATGCCGAATATCTCGCCCTTTTTTATCTCAAGACTCACATCGTCTGCGGCGTTGAATTTTTTGCCGGCGTTGACGTAGGTCTTGGTAATGTGCTCCAGACGTATCATGCTTTGCTCTCACCTCATTGTGACATTTTTCGTTCTCCCTGTGGTTTCGGGGGAAGGCAGCACTGCATGACCGTTCAATTCAGTCCTGCGGTGCCGCCGTACGCATTCGTCCGAAGCGGAAATTCCTGCGGAGCAGCTTTGTAAATATAGCGTTCATGATTTCCGCCTCCTCTTTTGCCTATCCTTCCGATAGGCTTTATGTGATGATTATATCAGACAATGCCCACTTTGTCAATAGGTTTTGATGAATTCTTATATATTTTATAGGTTTTGTCCTCTGTGAACAGTTTTTCGAAAAAGAATTTGTTGTTATTGCACAAAAAATCGGAGCCCACATCGTGAACTCCGATTCGTGATTTTTACTCAGCGCCCTGGCTTCCCGGCTAAGAAAGCAGTATCTCCTGCTCCTTCGCGATGTTCCCGCGCAGGGTGTAAACGCACCTGAGCCGTATCCCGTCCTGCTCCGGAACGGCGGTCTTTTCGCAGGAATACACCTCCTGCCCTGCATAGAAGTTCTCCTCGAACGCCGCCTGCTGCCTCGACAGCTCCGCCAGGCAGTCGTCGGCGGAGCGCGTAACGTTCCTGCTGACGTACCCGGTGAACCGTCCGGTTCTGATCTTCAGAGGGGTCTCCTTCCCGAACAGCCTTACGGCCTCGGTCTCCTCGGAGTACACCGAATCCTCCATCGCCGCCCCGCCAAAAAACAGCGGGTACTCGTCGTCGCCATAGACCAGCCACCTGTACTCCGCCGTCTCCCCCTCAGGAAGCCGCAGCGTTTCCTTGTAAGGCACGAAAAACTCCCGGGTCTCGGTGTACTCCCCTATGATCTCGGCGCTGGCGTGCTTGAGGATAACGTTTCCGGCGGCGTCGGCGACTGTCCCGCTGACCAGAAGACCTCCCTCAGGGACGCCGCTTCCGGTATCGGCGACGAGTACTCCGTCCCGCACGACGTGCGACACCACCTCCGCCGCCCGGGAAGCCACCAGATTGCACGGAGCGTCCGAGTCAAGCATTTCCGGCGCGGGAGTTCCCATCTCCACCGCCGCCTCCAGCCGGAAACCAACGCAGGTGACGTCCACCCAGGCTGCCTCGGGTATCTCAAGGAGTATCCGGCGCTCTGCGGCGGTGGTGCTGTTCTCCAGGCGGCGCGCGGAGCTTCCCTCGGTCAGCCCGCACTCCCCGAGTATCGACATTATCTGCGAGCGCTGAGCCGCCGTCACCGTCCCGGAGCTCACTATCTCGATATTCTGAATGCGGCTCCCGCTGAGCGCCGTCAGCATCACGAACGCCAGGAACCCCACGTACAGCCCCGCCCGGCGGCTGTACCTCAGCGCCGTGAAGTACAGCCCCCGGCGCTTCCCTGCACGGATACGCAGACCGCAGCGGCGCGCTGTCCGGGCGGTCTCCCAGTAGTCCGCCGGGGAGACCGAGCCGCTTATCGTCCCGTCGCCGAATCTTACCCGGCGCAGCTCCACGCCGCGGCTGATAAGCTCGGTCGCGAACCGCTCCGGGAACGCCCCGTACCCGCTGAATTCCACGCTGCCGAACCGCAATCCCCTCTGTTTTTCCTCCATGTTCCCACCTCACAGACTGAGGAAGCTCACCGCTTCGATACTCCCGGTGACGCGTACTCCGTAGGCTCCGCCGCTCTCGAGGGTCAGCCCGGTGCCCTGAACCCTCATCAGGCGTTCCTCGCCGGCGCAGCGAATTTTCAGCACGATCTCGCCGGAGACCTCCCGGCTGTCTGTGCAGCTTATCACTCCGGCGCAGTTCTCCGCGATAAGTTCCGCGCAGTCCCGCAGAGTCACCGTCGTGTGCTGGTACGGAGCCTCCCCGAGCGCTGTCAGCGCCTCTTTAAGTCCCATATGCGTTCCCTCCTGCATGTCCTGTTCTTCTGTAAATACTATGCGGAGAGACTCTGGGTTATGTGCGCCGTTTTTCACTGTTGTGCAGTATACCACATTTTTAATATTCGCGTGATTTAAGTAAAAGAATTTAAGAAAAGCTAAAGATTAGTTAAACTCTGCCGATAATACATATAATAAGCTGGAAATGTATATTGTGCAATTCCAGAAATTCACAAAGATGTGTTGAAAGGAAGGTATCATCAAAAGTGAAAAGGTCAATGAGGATCGGAACAAAGATCACTGTTATTTCTTGCCTGGTTGCCGTAATTGCAGCAATAATGCTGGCTGTTGTGACGACTGTAGTGTTTATGTCGTTCGTGGGAACGATCCAGGAAGAAGAGACAAATACCGGCGTAAACGTGCTCTCTTCTGAAATCAGGAGCGATATCGAAGAAATGGGCGACGTAGCCGAACTTCTCATCGCAAGTTCATGGGGACAGATAAACAAATCGGACTACGACAGTACCTGGGCGTCCAACAAGCCCTCTGAAGCAAGCTTCGCAGCGTACATAAACGGTGATCAGGCAGTCTGGAGCACCGAAAACTTCCCGCTCAGCGACGACGCAATCGCACGGGTAAAGGCAGGCGGAATGAAAGGCGCAATGGCGGACGGCGACAAGCTGTACTCCGTATACTGCCGCCCGGTGGAGAACGGCGCTCTGGTAGTCGGCACTGACCTCAACGACCCCACTTACGTTGACGACGTAAAGGAAAAAACCAGTGCGGAGCTTACCATATTCTGCGGCGACACCCGTTACAGCACCACTATTATGAACAGCTCCGGAGTCCGCAACACAGGCACCAAGATGGACGGCGGCATCTGGAACACGGTTCAGAACAGCGGCACATATATCGGTAAAACGGCGATAAACGGTCAGAACTACTACGTTAACTACACTCCCATGACTGATTTTAACGGTCAGGTGGTCGGCGCGTACTTCGCGGGTTACTCCACTGCGGTGGCTGACGCGGAGCTTTTCAAAGCCATTATTATTTCTGCGGCAGTTCTCATCGCGGTATGCGTGGGCGCGGGATTCCTGCTGTTCGCGGTGATGAACAGGCTTGTACGTAAGCCAGTTTCGGAGGTCGTGAAGATATGCGGCCAGCTCAGCGCCGGCGAACTGAATGCGCCTGATTCCGAATTCAGCTTCAACGCCGACGAAATGGGCGACATCGCAGAGAAGATCACCGAAGCAAAGCATACCCTGCACACCTACGTTGACGACATCTCCCACGTGCTTTCCGGCATGGGAACCGGCGATTTCTCGTCGCAGCCCTCCGTGAAATACATTGGCAGCTTCGAGGAGATCAACCGCTCGTTCCGCAGCATAAAGGATACCCTCAGCGGCATAATTGGCAACATGAATTCCTCCGCGAACGATGTAATGGCGGGCGCGCAGCAGATGGCTGACGGCTCACAGCTCCTCGCGGAAGGCACGACCCGCCAGGCTACCGCAGTTGACGAGCTGTCCTCCACAATTGCGGAGATCTCCGGCAACATCAACAAGACCGCCGAGAACTCCAACAAGGCAAGCGATATCTCCAACGACTGCGCCGAGCAGATGATACGCCAGGGCAGCGAGATGGAGCGCATGCTTGAAGCAATGGATCAGATCGAAAAGCAGTCCGAAGCGATATCCGAGGTCATAAAGTCCATCGAGGACATCGCATTCCAGACGAACATACTCGCGCTGAACGCCGCGATAGAAGCTGCCCGCGCAGGAGAAGCCGGAAAGGGCTTCGCGGTAGTCGCGGACGAGGTACGCAACCTTGCTTCCAAGTCGGCTGAATCCGCGAACAGCACACGCGAGCTGATTTCCTCCACGATCAACGCGGTACAGAACGGCTCCGGCATTGCAAAGCAGACCGCCGAGACCCTCCAGCAGGTCACCGGGCTTTCCCAGGAGAGCGCGAAGCTGGTTTCGGAGATATCCTCCGCGGCAGACGAGCAGGCGAAGGCAGTTCAGCAGGTAACTGCGGGTATCGAGCAGATCTCCCAGGTAATTGCAACGAACTCCGCAACCGCCGAGGAATCCGCCGCCTCCTGCGAGGAGCTTTCCGCTCAGTCAAGACTGCTTCAGGAGCAGGTCGGCAAGCTCAGGGTTTAATCACACGAAAATCCCTCGGATCGCCTCCGGGGGATTATTGTATTATCAGGGTGTCAGGAAGCCGTCGTATTCTGGATTTCCGCACTTTGGAACCGCGCCGAAAACGAGAAGTATTGCAGCACAAATAGCAGGCTGAACGCCTGCCGATAAGGCGCGCGCCATTAAATCAGTCCGCGAAGCGGACACCATAATTCCGAATTCCGCATTCCGAATTCCGAATTAAATTTTAGTGCTGCTCTGCGTCCGCTGTTTTGCGCTTCTCGCCGAGGGGGTAAACCGCGTTTCCGTCCTCGTCGTAAACGGGGTTGAATTCGCCCGTGATGTAAGCTGAAATGATATTGCAGGCTACGTGACGGCTGTACTCGCTGTTTTCCATGCACACTCCGAACGCTATCTCAGGGTTGTCGGCAGGGTAAAATCCCACGATGGTGGAGTTGAACTTCGTCATTGCAATGACCTCCGGCGTGCCTGTTTTCGTGCAGACGTTCTCCTTGCCGATACCCTTGAAGTCGTAGATGTTGTACCAGCCGCCCTCCATCAGGAAGTTCGCGTTTTCACTTACGCGCTTCATTCCGGCGTGCACCTCCGCGAATACGTCCTCCATGCCCTCGGAGAAATCCGCCATCACCTCGGGCTTTATCTCCTCGATGAGCTTGGTGTAGTCGTAGTTGTAGACAGCCTTCACGATGTGCGGGCGGTACCTTACGCCCTTGTTCGCGATGGTCATTGCCTGGGTCGCCAGGTGCAGCGGAGTCAGCAGGGTCTCCGACTGACCGATACCCGCCTGGATCGTATCCGACGCGTTCCACTCGATGCCGAGCTTGTCGAACAGCTCCGGGGAGGTCATTCTGCCGGTGGACATCGGCAGCTCAAAGCCGAGGTCGGTGCCTACGCCGAATTTATTCGCCCAGTACGCCAGCCGGTCTATTCCCATGCGGCGCGCGGTCTCATAGAAGAAAATGTTGCAGGAGTGCTTAAGTCCGAACTGCACCGTGATGGAGCCGTGGACTCCGGTACAGCCCGGGGTGTAGCTCGGCGCGTAGTACATATACCGCCCCGTGCAGTTGATAGTGCTGGAGGCGTCGATAACACCCTCCGCAAGACCCGCTGTCGCGGTGATGGTCTTGAACGTGGAGCCGGGACGGTACTCGCCGTTTATCGCGCGGTTCAGCAGCGGGGAGTTCTCAGCGTTCAGAACGGACGCGTAGTCCTCGACGAGCTGGTTTATATCGTAGCTCGGGAGCGTCGCCATCGCCAGCACCGAGCCGTCCCTGACGTCCAGCACGACTGCGGAGCCTACCTCGGTATCCTTGCCTCGGAGGTTCGCGTCCATCGCCGTGGTGTAGTACGGGGAGTGCAGGAAATCCATGTGGTACTGCACTATTCGCTCCACCATGTTCTGGAAGTTGGAGTCTATCGTCAGCATTACGGATTTCCCCGCCTGCGGCTCCTTGGTTATCTCATCGGAGATCATCATGCCGTCGGAGTTACGCGTTATCTCGCGGGTGCCGCGCTCGCCGCGCAGCGTGGATTCCAGCGCAAGCTCGATACCCGATGTGCCGATGATGTCGTCCAGCTTGTAGCCGGCGCTCTTCAGCTCGGCGTACTTATCCGCGGATATCGCCCCGACCGTTCCCCTGATATGCGGCGCGGTGGTACCGTCGAGGTAGACGCGGTTCCAGCCCTCGGAGATCTCCATGCCGGGCATGAGCGCGGAAAGCTCCTTCAGCTCCAGCACCGTGTCGCTGGATATCCCGGAGGCAAGCTCGTAGGGATTGTTGTTATTGAATCCCTTCAGCTCCATTTCGTAGCGGACTCCCGCGATGCAGCGGCGCATCGGCTCCTCGTACTGGTCGGATATCTTGTAGTTCTCGTAGAGGGCGTTCATGCAGTTCTCGACCGTGGCGTAAACGCCCAGCTTCATGCGGGATTTCAGCGAATCCACGGCGTTGTCGCGGTCCTTTTCGAACTGGTAGGGCTGCGTTCTGGTAATGGGCAGGGTTTCGTTCCACTCGTCGCCGTGCTTCATCAGTATGGTAAGAATGCGGTAGATGACCTCGTTTTCCGTTCCGCTTTCCAGCGAGGCTTTCTGGAGCTTCACGCTGCAGTTCAGCTCGTTGGAGTTGAGTATTTTTCCGGTGCTGTCGGCTATCTTTCCGCGCGCCGCCTCGATGTCCTGGGTCGCGGTGTGGGTGCTCTGGGTCATGGCGAGGTACTTGCTTCCGTCGGCTATCTGTATTTCAAGAAGCCGCAGTCCGCACAGGAACGCCGCGCCTATCACTATTGCCGCAAGCACGGCAGACCTCAGCAGGTTCTGAAATTTTGACATTTATTCCTCCAGTTATGCGTTGGGACTTGGCGGTCTATTCCTCGGCGCCCTTGGTTATCTCTTCCTCCGCTGCAGCGTTTCCGGCGGCCTCCTCCAGGCGGCGCTCCTCCTTCGGGCGGAGCCTGTTGGATATGAGCCGCACCAGAAAATACACCGGCACCGAGAACGCGACAGCCCAGGCGTAGGCGGGCAGCAGCGAATGCAGGAACGATATCCCGGAGTATTCGCGCTCCCACACCCAGTGCAGGAACAGAAAGTCCAGCCCGCACATAATGACGCACACGGCGGTGTTCATCACAAGGTGGGAGAGCCAGTTCGATTTCAGCCAGAACCTCGACAGCAGCGAGATGAGCGGGCAGGATATCAGCAGCCACATCGACGAGAACCCAAGCAGCGTGCCGCTCGCCATATCCAGCATCAGCCCGCAGAAAACGCCGAACACTCCGGCGGCGAGTTCGCCCTCGAACATGGCAACGGCGGTGGCAAGCGGGATAATCAGCAGCGGACACCACCCGCGTATAAGCGGAGCGACCTCCCACAGGTAGAACATCAGCAGCACGGCTGAATAGAGGAACCATCGGAAAAAGCAGCGCAGCCGTGCTTTCCGGGAGCGCGCCCGGAATCCCACCTTGCTTTTCGAGATATATTTTGCCATATGAATTATCCTTAAATCCGGAGAAACGGCGCAGTTAAGCTGCACCGTTCTTAATTATTGTGCGATATCGCCGAACGAAAGCCCCTTGCCGTCGAAATCCACGACCGCGTAGACGGTGGTGATAGCGAAGCAGTCCTCAGCCGGCTCTATCAGGGCGTGCTTGGAAAGCCCGTTGGGGTCGTCGTAGACCTCCTTTACCGTGCCGACGATGATACCCTCAGGGAACAGTCCGCTCTGACCGGCGGTGACTATCACGTCCCCCGGCTCAACGTCCGCGTCCTTGAGTATCTGGCTCATGAGGCACAGCCCCTGTTCAGCGGTGGAGGTGGAATTCTCAATAACTCCGGTCGCCTTGGTCCGCATAGTATATACCCCGACGTTCACCTGCGGGGAGAGTATCGTAGACACCTTCGCGTAATTCGGCGCGATGTCTGTTACCCTGCCGATGAGACCCACGGAGGTTATCACCGGGTCGTTGAGTGATAACCCGGTGCTGCTTCCCTGGTTTATCGTGAATCCGCCGTACATGTCGTTGGCGTTGCGGGCGATTATGCCGCACGGCTCAGAGAAAACGAGGTCCTTGTGCTCCTTGCTGAGCTGAAGCATTTCCCGGAGCTGCTCGTTTTCCTTCTGGAGCGCCTCGTAGTCCGCGGAGCGCTCGTACATCTGCGTGACAAGCTCGCGCAGCTCGTCGTTCTGCGCCTTGTAGGTATCGGCGTTGACCCACTTGTCGATGAATCCGTTAACTCCGTTTGAAATGGCGTTCGCCGCGGTGACGAACGGGTATGTTACCGTGCTGATGACCTGCTCGGGCAGTGTCTGGGTGCCCGCGGCGACGGCAACGTAGGTCATAAGTCCCAGCAGCAGCGCCGCGATACAGAGTATGATTTTGAATTTGACGCTGTGGAAGAATTCTCTCATAGATGTTGTTCAGTTCATTTCTTCCGGCGCAGCCGGACGCAGTTTATCAGTAGATGTTCTCGTCCTCGCTGAGAACGTCCTCGAGCTTGTCGATGTTCTCAAGTACCTTGCCGGTGCCGTCAGCAACGCAGTCGAGGGGGCGCTCCGCGATCTTGACGGGCATGCCGGTTTCCTCGTGGATAAGCTGATCGAGCCCTCTCAGCAGCGCGCCGCCGCCAGCCAGCATTATGCCGGACTCGATGATATCGGCCGCAAGCTCAGGGGGAGTCTTTTCAAGGGTGGTCTTGATGGCGTCGATAACGTGGGAGAGCGGCTCGGAAATAGCCTCGCGGATCTCCTCGCTGGTAACTGTGATGTTCTCGGGCAGACCGTTGAGCAGGTTGCGGCCCTTGATGTCCATTACCGGCTCGGTGTCGCCGGTCTTGTATGCGGAGCCTATGCCCATCTTGATGTTCTCGGCGGTCCTCTCGCCGATGAGCAGGTTGTACTTCTTCTTGATGTAGTTGATTATCGCGGAGTCGAACTCATCGCCGGCTACCCTTACGGAACGCGCGGTAACGATGCCGCCCAGGGAAATTATGGCGACCTCGCTGGTGCCGCCGCCGATATCCACGATCATGCTGCCGACAGGCTCGGCAACCGGGAGACCCGCACCGATAGCGGCAGCCATAGGCTCCTCGATGATGGAAACGCGCTTTGCGCCCGCGTTCTGAGCCGCTTCCTTAACGGCGCGGCGCTCTACCTCGGTAACTCCGGACGGAATGCAGATGATGACGCGCGCCTTGCCCCTGCCGCGCAGAGCCTTCTTGATGAACTGCTCCAGCATGCTGGATGTCATGTCGAAGTCGGCGATAACGCCGTCCTTGAGCGGACGTACAGCCACGATGGAGCCGGGGGTGCGTCCGATGACGTCCTTGGCTTCCTGGCCTACGTAGCGCACGCACTGGAGCTTCTTGTCCACTGCAACCACCGAAGGCTCGCGGATAATGATACCCTTGCCCCTCATATATACAAGCGTGTTCGCCGTTCCTAAGTCGATACCGATGTCCTTGGTCATTCCAAACATTGTGCTTCCTCCGTTATATTCTGTGATATTTTACAGTATGCGGTCATTTCCTCGCACATACCTCTTATACATAATTGTACAATTATAATTATAGCATTATTGTGCTCTGTACGCAATGCATTATTAGCATAAAAATTCGGCTTTCTCGGACTTTTTTTTGGCTATTTTTCGGTATTTTTCCCAGGCGCTGAATTTATAGACCCGGCGGGAGATTATTTTTGAAAAAGCACTTGCAATAACTGATATTTTAAGATATAATATTAATATACAGACCATTCCAGACTTTTTCTGACTTTTATAGATCACATCAATGAAAGGAAAACCGCCGACATGCTCAACGAAAAAGTGACCGTTACAATATGCGGAAAAGCGTATAATCTCCGCACGGACAATGCTTCCTCCCTGATACGCCAGGGTGAGGAGGCCGACCGCCGCATCACCGAATACTGCCGTGAAATGTCGCTCTCAAAGGATGACGCATGCGTTTTCACCGTGCTGGATCTCCTGGGGGATCTCGACTCCGCGAACGCCCAGCGGGATTCCTACGCCAAGAAGAACGCCGCGCTGGTCAGCACTGCGGAGAAGGGCGCGAAGGCTCTCGAGGAAAACAAGCTGCTCGCCTCCGAAAACGAGCTGCTCGCAAAGGACAGCGCCGCCCTCGCGGAGCTACGCCGGGAACACACCGAGCTTGAAGGCAAAAACGCCCAGCTCACCGAAACGCTCAGCGAAGCCAACGAGCGCGCCGAGCAGAACGCCAGCGCAAAGGCGGAGCTTGAAAAGTCCCAGCAGACCGTGAAGTCCCTCGAGGAGAAAAACGCGCAGCTCACCGGCTCGCTGAAGTCCGCCGAGGAGAAGTCCGAAGCGCAGAAGAAGGACATCGCGGAACTTGAGCGGCAGAACTCCGACCTGAAAAAGCAGGCGGCGAAGCTGGTGACAGTCACCGATGAGAACAAGAAGCTCACCGAAAGGCTGGACAAGGCTGCGAACACCGAAGAAGCGCTCCGACGCAGCGAAGATCGCGTGTCCTACCTTGAGAAGGAATGCGGAAAACTCGACGCGGCAAACGCGGAGCTTAACACGCTGAAAAAGTCCCTCGCAGACGAGCAGGGCAAGAACTCCGACCTTGAGAAGAAACTCGCCGCCGCCGAAAAGAGCGCCGCAGAGCTTTCCGAAGCGAAGCAGTCCCTCGCCGCTGAAAAGGGCAGGAACTCCGACCTTGAGAAGAAGCTCGCCGCCGCCGAAAAGAGCGCCGCAGAGCTTTCCGAAGCAAAGCAGTCCCTCGCCGCTGAAAAGGGCAGGAACTCCGACCTTGAGAAGAAACTTGCCGCCGCTGAAAAGAGCGCCGCAGAGCTTTCCGAAGCGAAGCAGTCCCTCGCCGCTGAAAAGGGCAGGAATTCCGACCTGGAGAAGAAACTCGCCGCCGCCGAAAAGGGCGCCGAGGAGCTTTCCGGCGTGAAGAAGGCTCTTGAAGCCGAACAGGGCAAAACCGCCGACCTTGAGCGCCGCCTGGACGTCTCCCGCAGGGCGGCAGACGACGCGCAGAACAGCGTATCCGTGCTTGAAAAGGATATCGCCGCGCTCAAGTCCGAAAACGAGGAGCTTTCCGCGCTGCGCGAGAAGGCGGGAATGTACGAGGAGCTCACCGTGAAATTCTCGCAGATCGAAAACGAGAACGCGGCTCTCAGGGCAGGCGCAGGCTCCGACGCCTCCGAAGGCGCCGCCCCCGCGCAGATGGAGGAGCTGAAAAAACAGCTCTCCGACGCGCTCGCCGAGGTCAAGGAACTTAGAAAGATAAACGCTTCCCTTAACCGGCAGCTTAACGAAATGCTTGAGGACGGTCAGCTTACATTATGAGTGAAATTCTTGCACCCCTCGGGGGGCTTTCAGATCTGCCCGCGGCGCTGAACACCGGCGCCGACGCGGTATATCTTGGTTTATCGGAATTTTCGGCACGCAAAAATGCCGAAAATTTTTCTGTTGAGGAGCTTAAAACAGCCTGCACCGAATGCCACAAGCGCGGGGTGAAAGTCTACGCCGCGCTGAACACGCTGGTGTACGACAGCGAGGTCGAAAAATTCGCGGAGTGCGTGAAAAGCGCTGCGGAATGCGGCGTGGACGGACTTATAATCCAGGATCTCGGCGCGGCTGAAATAGCGAAGCGGGTCTGCCCGAAGCTTCCGCGCCATGCCTCCACGCAGATGACGCTGAACAGCGCCGCCGGAGTCAACGCGGCTCAGCAGCTCGGATTCTGCCGGGCGGTCATCGGGCGGGAGCTGTCCTTCGAACAGATAAAGCGCATCGCCGAAAACACCGGCATTGAACTCGAGGTTTTCGTGCACGGCGCGCTGTGCGTCTGTATCAGCGGACAGTGCTACATGAGCAGCATTTTCGGCGGGAGGAGCGGCAGCAGAGGTCTCTGCGCGCAGCCCTGCCGACTGGATTTCACCTGCGGGGACAGGCACAGCGTGATTTCCCTGAAGGACAGCTCGCTCGTTCCGCACCTGCGGGAGCTTGACGACATCGGTATCGCCTCGCTGAAAATCGAGGGCAGAATGAAGCGCCCGGAGTACATCGCCTGCGCCGCCGACGCCTGCCGGAAGTCCATGGACGGCGGCAAATACGACTTTGAGCGGCTCTCCGGGATATTCTCAAGGGGCGGTCTGACCGACGGATATTTCACCGGCTCCATGCAGGACATGCAGGGCACACGCAGCCGCGAGGACGTCGAGAACTCCGCGAAGGCGCTCAACGGCATAAAGGCGCTCTACAAGGCGGAATTCCCGCGTATACGCGCGGATATCCGCACGATTCTGAAACCCGGGGAGCCTGCGTTCGCGGCCGCTTCCTGCGGCGATATTTCAGCGGCTGTACAGGGCGAGATTCCGCAGCCCGCGCTGAATGCTCCGCTGACCTCCGAGGGCGTTTGCAGCCGCATGTCGAAGCTCGGCGGAACGCAGTTCTACGCCGGGGAAGTCACCGCCGAGGTCGGCGATGGGCTGAACCTCCCGGCGTCCGCGCTGAACTCCCTGCGCAGGGAGCTTGTGGAGCAGCTTTCAGCCGCAGTCCTCGCGAAGAACACCCCGGACTACAGCCTGCGGGAACTCACGCCGCCGCTTTTCGGGGAGCACCCGGCGGCTCCGCTGAAATGGCGCTGCGAGGTGTATTCCGCAGAGCAGCTCAGGCAGGCTCTGGAGCTTCCGTTTGAGCTGATATACGCCCCCATGCGGCTTCTTGGTCTCTCCACGCCGGACAAGGACAGGATCGCGGTCATACCGCCGTTCGTGCTTTCCGACTGCGAGGACGAAGTTCGCGAAAGGCTCAGGGAGCTACGCGCGGCAGGCTTCACAAGGGGCATGGCGCAGACCCTCGGCCACGCGCTGCTCCTCCGTGAGGAGGGGTTTAGGCTCCACGGCGGACACCGCATGAACATCATCAACAGCTACGCTGCGGGGGTGTGCGGAGACTTCGGCTTCGAGGATATCACGCTTTCTTTCGAGGGCACTGCGGCTCAGCTCGCAGAGATCCGCTCCCCGATACCACGCGGGGTCGTGGCATACGGAAGGCTCCCGCTGATGATAATGCGGCGATGTCCGGTCAGCGGCGGGAAGCCCTGCGGAAGGGTGCGCCTGTTCGACGACGGCGGAACTCCCTGCGGCGAGTGCATAGCAGACCGCCGGGGCAATAAAATGCCGGTGCTCTGCGGCGGAAACAGCGTCGAGATACTAAACCCCGACCTGCTCATAATGAGCGACCGCAGCTCCGCCCTGGAGCCGTTCGATTTCGCGGTGCTGAAATTCACCGACGAAAAGGAACTGAAGCCCATTCTCGATATGTACCAGAATAACGGGAAGCCCTCCGGGCCGCTTACCCGCGGTCTGTACTTCCGGGGCGCCGAGTAATTCCGCTCCGGCTGAGGGACTTTATCCCAGGCGGGCAGGCGGTTTTGTCTGCCCGCCTGTTTTGCGGGAGCCGCGCTGAATTACACAATGAAGGGAGCCTGAACATGCAGTTCTACAGATTTGACGGCAGCCTGAAAAGCTCCGGTGATACCCCGCCGGAAAAATGGGAAAACGCCCTCGCGGTGCTGACCTCCCGGGAAGCCGAGGAGATACCTCTGCCTCCGGAGCTTGTCCCTCCGGAAATGCCGCCGATGGTGAACCAGACGCAGTTCTGCGTGCTGAAAATGCAGCAGAAGCGTATGACCGGCAGCATACATATCCCCGCGCGGCACCAGCGCAGGGCGATACGTTTCACGTTCGCCTGGTCGGGGGAAAACCTCCTGCTGCTGGACGACGGCGGATTCGTCAGCGGATTCATCGAGCGCATGACTGCGCTGGTTCCGAAATTCGCCGACGGCGCCAACGACTTCCTCGCGGAGCTGCTCATCGACCTTATCCAGGGCGACCCAGGGTATATACAGCACCTGGAATCCCGGCTGGACGAGCTGGAGAAGTCGGTGCTTGACGGCGAGACCTCGAAGTTTATCGGCAGAATGAGCGTAGTCAGGAAGGAACTGAACCGCAACAACCGCATGTACGCCCAGCTCAGCGAGTTCGCGGAATCCCTCCAGGAGGACGCCTCCGAGCTTTTCGACATAAGCAGCAGCAAGCGGCTCAGCTATTTCCTGCGCCGTGCGGAGCACCTCCGCTCCGAGACCCAGATGCTCCGGGAATACGCGACCCAGATATGCAGCGAGTACCAGGCGCAGGTCGACATCGTGCAGAACCGCGTCATGAAGCTGCTGACTATAGTTACCACGATATTCATGCCGCTGTCGCTCATCGCCGGGTGGTACGGCATGAACTTCTCAAACATGCCCGAGCTTCAATGGACCTACGGCTACCCCGCCGTGATAGGAGCCGCAGTGCTCATCGTCGCGGCGCTCATCATATGGTTCAGGCACAGAAAATGGCTGTGACCCGGGCTGTTTTATTTCGTGCCGAAGCACGCGCTTTAAATCTTACATGTTCTCCATATGTTAATTATCATAAAAAGGGTATACTATAAAATGCGAAAAGCCCCGTTTTTTCGGCAAGGTGCTGAAAATCCACATTTAGAGAAAAAAACGGCGCAAAAATGTTGACATTGTGTCGAAATTGTGATAAATTAATAACGTGTATGGAAAATCAGGATCATGATCTGATGGTTTTTCTAATGGGAACATCTAAAAACCGGTTTGAAAAGGGAAAATGGGTAGAGTGCGCCGAATGCGATGAAAGCCGACGAAGTAAGGCTGTATGCCTTACGAGGAGGTTTGAAGAAGCAGTCGGTGTGCTATACACATTTTCACTCAAACAAGGTTTTTAGAGGTGACCTAATGTTGAAAGGTTGTTAAAAATGGCAAATTATGACGTTATAATCGTAGGCGCAGGCCCCGCCGGTATTTTTACCGCACTAGAAATGCTCCGCAAAGGCTCGAAGAAGAAAGTGCTCATCGTGGAGAAGGGCGTTTCCGTTGAGAAAAGAGCCTGTCCGAAGGCTAAGACGAAGGTCTGCATGAACTGCAAGCCCTACTGCCACATCACCACGGGATTCTCCGGCGCGGGCGCGTTCTCGGACGGCAAACTGTCGCTCTCCTGCGAGGTCGGCGGAAACCTCCCGGAGCTCATCGGCGAGGAGCTGGCTCAGGCCACGATCGACTACACCGACAAGATCTACCTTGAATTCGGCGCAGACCCACACGTAGAAGGCGTAAGCGACCCGGACAAGATCCGCGAGATACGCAAGAAGGCGATCAACGCCAATCTCAAGCTGGTTGACTGCCCTATCCGCCACCTCGGCACCGAAATGGCTCATCAGCTCTACCTGAGAATTGAAAAGCACCTGCTTGAGCACGGCGTGGACATCATGTTCGAGACCCGCTGCGAGGACATCATCATTGAGGGCGACGTCTGCACCGGAGTTATCGTCACCGACAACAAGGGCAGCGACCGCCGCGAGCTCAGGGCGGACAACATCGTCATAGCCACCGGCAGAAAGGGCGCGGACTGGCTCGAGCGCACCTGCGAAAGCCACAGCATAGCTCACCAGCCCGGAACCGTTGACATCGGCGTGCGCGTCGAGGTACGCAACGAGGTCATGGAGGAGGTCAACGCCGTTCTCTATGAGTCGAAGCTCATCGGCTACCCGCTGCCGTTCAAGAATAAGGTAAGGACATTCTGCCAGAATCCCGGCGGCTTCGTCAGCCAGGAGAACTACGACAACAATCTCGCGGTAGTTAACGGACACTCCTACAAGGATCTCAAGTCCAACAACACCAACCTCGCGATACTCTGCTCGCACAATTTCAGCGTTCCGTTCAACCAGCCGATAGAGTACGCGCAGAAGGTCGGCGAGCTGACTAACATGCTCGGAAACGGCCACATCATGGTTCAGCGCTACGGCGATATCCTCGACGGAAAGCGCACCTGGCCGAAGGAACTGTCGTTCTCAAACGTAAAGCCCACCCTTCCCGACGCCGTTGCCGGCGACATCACCGCCGCAATGCCCTACCGCACGATGACGAACATCATCAACTTCATCAAGGCGGTGGACTGCGTAGTACCAGGCTTCGCAAGCCGCGAGACCCTTCTGTACTCGCCGGAGCTGAAGTTCTACAGCAACCGCATAAAGATGGACGAGCATTTCAATACTAACATTCACGGACTGCACTGCCTGGGTGACTCCAGCGGCTGGACAAGAGGTCTTATGATGGCGTCCGTGATGGGCGTGCTCATGGGCAGAGAACTTATCTGAGAGGTAAAGAAAAATGCAGCTTCTTAAGGACAGAATCAGAAAAGACGGCGTTATCAAGGATGGAAACGTCCTCAAGGTGGACAGCTTCCTCAACCACCAGATGGACATTGCGCTCATCAACGAGATGGGCAAGGAATTCCGCAGGCGCTTCCCCGATGAGAGCATCAACAAGATACTCACCATCGAGGCCTCCGGCATAGGCATCGCGTGCATCACCGCGCAGTACTTCAACTGCCCCGTGGTTTTCGCCAAAAAAACACAGAGCATAAACATCGACGGCGAGGTGTACTCTACCCAGATAAAGAGCTTCACCCACGGCCGTACATACGACGTTATCGTGAAGAAGGCGTTCCTGTCCCCGGAGGATAATATCCTCATCATCGACGACTTCCTCGCAAACGGCTGCGCGCTGCTCGGGCTTATCGACATCGTAAAGCACGCCGGCGCAAAGATAGCCGGAGCCGGTATCGTCATCGAGAAGGGCTGCCAGAAGGGCGGCGAGCTCGTCCGCAGCCAGGGTATCCGCGTGGAGTCCCTCGCGATAATCGACGAGATGGATCCCGTGAAGGGCTGCAAGTTCCGGGACGACGACTGATTTCAACGGCATTCCGCCGAAGAAATATAACAGAACGCGGTAAAACCGCAGACACACTAGGGAGGAACCAACCAATGAAGAAAAAGTTACTCGCCGCTTTCATGGCGGCAGCAATGCTGCTCACAGGCTGCTCCGGAAACACATCTTCCGGAAGCTCCGCAGCAAACGACGCTAGCAGCACAGCAGACAACGCAGCAAGCGTCAAGGCAGGCTTCGTCTACATCGGCAAGATCGACGACGGCGGCTACACCCAGGCTCACGACCAGGGCAGACTCGCCATCGAGAAGATGGGCGTTGAGACCGCTTACGTTGAGGACGTAGCAGAGACCGTTTCCGACACCTGCGAAGCTATCCGCACCCTTATCGACGAGGGCTGCAACCTTATTTACACCAACTCCTTCGGCTTCATGGAAGGCACCGTTGAAATGGCTAAGGAGTACCCGAACGTTAAGTTCGCTCACTGCTCCGGCTACCAGAGAAGCGACAACCTTTCCACCTACTTCGGCAAGGTTTACCAGGCTCGTTACCTCGCAGGCATCGTTGCAGGCATGAAGACCGAGAAGAACTACATCGGCTACGTTGCTGCAAAGGGCATTCCTGAGGTTATCCGCGGTATCAACGCATTCACCCTCGGCGTACAGTCCGTAAACCCCGACGCTAAGGTCGAGGTCGTATTTACCGACACATGGTACGACCCCTCCGTTGAGAAGCAGGCAGCTCTGGAGCTTCTGAACAAGGGCGTTGACGTTATCGCACAGCACCAGGATACCACCGCTCCGCAGGTAGCTGCACAGGAGAAGGGCGCATACTGCATCGGCTACAACTTCCCGACCGCTGACGCCGCTCCCGACGCTTACCTGACCGCAGCTTGCTTCAACTGGGCAACCTTCTACACCGACGACTGCCAGAGAGCGCTCGACGGCACATGGACAAGCCGCGCTTACTGGGAAGGCCTCGCAGCTAACATGACTTACCTCGACGACCTCACCGCGCTCTGCGCAGAGGGAACTCAGGAGAAGGTAGACGCTGCAAGGGATTCCATCATCGACGGTTCCTTCGACCCGTTCACCGGCCCGCTCTACGATCAGAACGGCGAGCTCAAGGTAGAGGACGGCGTCAAAATGACCGACGACGAGATCTGGAACATGAACTGGTTCGTTCAGGGCGTTGTTGGCTCTATCCCCGCATAATCACAACTGAACATCGGCAGACGCAGGCTGCATAACACAGCCTGCCCTGCTTGTTTTCACGAGCGGTATGCCGTGGCGTACCGTTTGTGAAAGCAGACAGGATCAAAATTATCCGGCGGAGCCGGATACATTAATTCCGAATTAAGAATTCCGAATTCCGAATTTAATTAACGGGAGGTACTAATGTCCGAACCATATATCAGGTTAAAAAACATCTGCAAGAGCTTCGGCACGGTGCAGGCGAACAAGAACGTTTCCATCGACGTCAGCAAGGGCGAGATACTCGCGCTGCTCGGTGAGAACGGCTCCGGTAAGAGCACGCTGGTAAACATGCTCAGCGGTATCTACACCCCTGACAGCGGCGAGATCGAGATAGGCGGGAAAAACGTAGTGTTCCGCTCCCCGAAGGACGCCATCAACGCCGGCATCGGCATGATACACCAGCATTTCAAGCTGATAGACGTGCTGACCGCCGCCGAGAATATAGTCATCGGCCAGGAAAACAGCGTGGTGCTCAGCAAAAAGAAGATGAACGCCCGCATTAACGAGCTAAGCCAGAAGTACGGAATTTCCATCGACCCGGACAAGAAGGTCTACAACATGTCCGTCAGCGAGAAACAGTCGGTGGAGATCATGAAGATACTCTACCGCGGCGCGGACGTTCTTATCCTGGACGAGCCGACCGCAGTGCTCACCCCGCAGGAGATACGCGCGCTGTTCGATATCCTCCGCGGAATGAAGGAGCGCGGCTGCTGCATTATCATCATCACCCACAAGCTCGCGGAGGTAATGGAGATCTCCGACCGCGTGACGGTTCTCCGCAAGGGCGAATCCATCACCACCGCAGTCACGAAGGACTCCACCCCGCAGGAGCTTACCGAAATGATGGTAGGCAGCGCGGTATCCCTTGAGATAGACCGCCCGAAGGAGAAGCTCAGCGAACAGCCCGTGCTGTCCGTCGACCGCCTGTCCAAGAAGTCGTTCGAGGGCGTCGACCTGCTCCGGGATTTGAGCTTCGACCTCTACGGCGGCGAGATACTAGGCGTTGCGGGTATCGCGGGAAGCGGTCAGAAGGAGCTGTGCGAGATAATCGCCGGACTTATGAAGGCGGACAGCGGCTCCGTGAAATTCAGCGGCGAGGAGATACTCGGGCTTTCCCCCCGGGCGATACTCCGGCGCGGGATAAGCATGAGCTTCATTCCGGAGGACAGACTCGGCATGGGTCTTGTGGCGGGAATGAGCGTCATGAACAACGTTATTCTCAAGAGCTACAACCGAAATCCCGGACCGTTCCTCGACAGGAAGTTCGCAAGGACGCTCGCGGAGCAGATAGTGCATGATTTCGACATCTCCACCCCGTCGGTCACACACGAGGTAAAGAAGCTGTCCGGAGGCAACATTCAGAAGGTGCTCCTCGGACGTGAGATATGGCTTGCGCCGAAGGTGCTTATAACCGCGTATCCCGTCCGCGGACTGGATATCGGAGCTTCCTACAACATCTACCGCGTGCTCAACGAGCAGAAGAAAAAGGGCGTAGCCGTGCTGTTCATCGGCGAGGACCTTGACGTGCTCAAGAGCATTTCCGACCGCCTGATGGTGATTCACGGCGGCGAAGTCGTGGATATCGTCGACCCCGAAAAGGTGACGAAAGAGGACATCGGCATGATGATGCTGGGTCACAAGCCCGGCGCAGAGGGAGGCGAAGCGGTATGAGCATTGCAAACAGAGTACACATAACAAAGCGCACCGGAGCTTCAGGGGGCGCGCAGCTCGCTTCCCGGCTGGTTGCCATAGTCGTGGCGCTGGCGGCTTCCGGACTGGTAATGCTGTTCATGGGCTACCACCCGCTGGAGATATTCGGCAAGATAATCACCTCGTCGCTGTCCACCTACAGCAGGTTCGGCGAAACGATGAACAAAACTATACTGCTGACCATGCTGTCGCTGGGTATCTCAGTGGCGTTCAGAATGAAGTTCTGGAACATCGGCGCGGAAGGTCAGTTCTACATGGGAGCTTTCGGCGCGGCGCTCATCGCGTTCGGATTCCCCGACCTGTCGGCATGGCTGCTGCTTCCGCTGATGGGGCTTTGCGCCTTCGTTTTCGGCGGCATCTGGGCGCTTATCCCGGCGCTCATCAAGGCGAAGTTCACAACATCTGAGACGCTGGTCACGCTGATGATGAACTACATCGCGATATCGTTCATCTCCTATCTGCAATACGGTCCCTGGAAGGACCCCGAGTCCCTCGGCGCTGCGAAGATCGCGAGATTCTCCGACAATGCGATACTGCCAAAGGTTTTCGGCATTCATGCAGGCTGGATAATCATGCTGGCGCTCGTGGTCGTTATGACTATCCTGCTGAAATACACGAAGCTCGGCTACCAGATCGACGTACTCGGCGAGAGCGAGACCACCGCGAGGTACGCCGGAATGAACACGCTGAAGATCATGATAATCGCCGTACTGCTCTCCGGCGGTCTGTGCGGAGTCGCCGGATTCATGCAGGCGTCCGCAGTCGAGAAATCCATCACCGACCAGATGTCCGGCGGGCTTGGATTCACGGCGGTAATCACCGCGTGGCTCGCAAAGCTGAAGCCTCCGGTGATCGTCGTAGTTTCCTTCGCGTTCTCAATGCTGCTCCAGAGCGGAAAGGCGCTCCAGGTAATGGGTATCCCCTCCTCGATAACCGAGGTGCTTCAGGGCGTTATAATCTTCTTCGTTCTCGGAAGCGAGTTCTTCATCAACTACAAGATTTCGTTCCGCAAGGCTGATAAGGAGGGCTGATATGGATATTTTAAATGAGATCTCACTGTTCCTCCAGACTTCCGTGCAGATGGGCACGCACATTCTGTTCGCCATCGTCGGCGGCATCATCTGCGAGAAGGTCGGCAACATGAACCTCGGCATCGAAGGCATGATGCTGATGGGAGCCGCCGTGGGATTCCAGGTCGCCTGCGCGACTGCGAACCCGTTCCTGGCGGTGCTTTCCGCCGGACTTGCCGGGCTGGTCGGCGCGCTTATCTACGCGTTCATCACGGTCACGCTGCGCGGTAACCAGGTCGTTACCGGACTGGTTCTGACGATCTTCGGCACCGGCGTTGCGGGATTCATCGGGAAATCCGTTTCGGGAAACACCGTCCCCGCCGAGGTCGTGGACGCGTTCAAGCCGTACGACATTCCAGTGCTGTGCGATATCCCGATAATCGGCAAGGCGCTGTTCTCACAGAGCGGTTACGTCCAGGCGGCGATAGTCGTTGCGATACTGGCGTACCTCTACATCAAGAAAACAAAATTCGGTCTGAACATGCGCGCGGTGGGCGAGAATCCAGCTGCGGCTGACGCCTCCGGAATCAACGTCACGCTCTACAAGTACGTCCACGTGCTGGCGGGCGGCTTCCTGTGCGGAGTCGGCGGCGCGTACCTCTCAACGGTGTTCCTAACCACCTGGCAGGACAACGTTACTGCGGGCGCGGGCTGGATAGCCGTAGCACTGGTAATTTTCAGCACCTGGAACCCGCTCAAGGCGATATTCGCGGCGTATCTGTTCGGCATGCTGAAGGGTCTGAACTTCAAAATGCAGGGCTGGGGATTCTCGGTCCCCTCGCAGATACTGGAGATGCTCCCCTACATCGCGACTATAGTAGTGCTGGTGTTCATCACGCTCAGAAAGAAGCGCGAGAATCAGCCGCCAAAGGCGCTCGGCGACCCCTATTTCAGAGAAGAACGATAACAAAATCGGCAGACGTCCAGGGCGCCTGCCGATTTCATTTTCTCAAGGTCTCCTCAAGCTATTTTCCGTAGTTCCACTTTTTCATGCGGAGCGCCCTGGTCAGCGCGTTCACCTCATCCTGCGTATTGAACGCCGCCGGAGCAAACCGCACCGTGCCTTCCTCGAGAGTCCCCAGTTTTTTGTGCGCCAGCGGAGCGCAGTGAAGACCGCCGCGCATGCAGAATCCCATGCGGCTCAGCTCCGCGGAGGCCTCCGCGGACGGCACGCCCTCCACCGCGAACGACACCACCGGCGCGTAAAGCTCTGGCTGGTCGTCGATGGTGGAGTACACGATTATCCCGGGTATCCTCCGGAGCTGGGAGCAGAAGCTCCTGCAGAGCGCGGTCTCATGCGAAAGTATCCTCTCCGGAGTTCTCCGGGTCACGAAATCCACACCAGCGCCGAGCGCTATTGCCCCCGGCGTGTTTATGGTCCCGCTCTCGAATCTGTCCGGGAGGAAATCCGGCTGCTCGACGCTTTCGCTGGCGCTGCCGGTCCCGCCTTCCATGAAGGTGTTCAGCGGATATTTTCCGTCCGTGAGCATAAGCCCCGTCCCCATCGGTCCGTACAGACCCTTGTGGCCGGCGGTGCAGATGATGTTTATTCCGTCCTTCAGGCTCAGCGGGAGAAGCCCCGCTCCCTGAGCCGCGTCCACTATGAAGCAGACCTTCTTCCGGCGGCAGAGCGCCGCGAGTTCCCACACCGGGAGCCGCTGACCGGTCACGTTACCCGCCGCAGTGCAGATGAGCGCAGCAGTCTCCGGACGTATCGCCTCCGAAGCGCTGCGGAGCGTAGCCGCTACGTCCTGCGAGGTCTCGAACAGGGTGTAGCTCCCGCCCCGGGCGGTCAGCGCGTGCACCGGTCTTATTACCGCGTTGTGCTCGATGTCGCTCAGGACGTAGTGCGCTCCGGGGCGGAAAAGTCCCTTTATCGCCTGGTTGAGCGCATGTGTGCAGTTCAGGGTGAACACGGTGTTCTCTGGCTCTGCGCCGAAGAACTCCGCGCACTTATTGCGACTGGTGAAAACCGCCTGCGAGGTCGCGGCGGAAAGCGCGTGCCCCGCCCTGCCGGGATTCGCGCCGTATCTTGTCATCGCATTTCCCCACGCCTGGTATACGCTGCGGGGTTTGGGAAATGTGGTGGCGGCGTTATCGAGGTATACCACAGCTTACGCCGATCTTCAGCAGCAGCGGGCAGACCGTCTCCCGGTCGCCGAAGATCTTCAGCACGAACGTGCAGCCGCCCCGCCCGGTCACCCGCTCAACTGTACTCTTTATTCCGTTTCCCGCCAGGTAGAGCCGTATTTTCTCCGCCTGGGTCATCGAACGTGTATTTATAATGAAATATTTCATCGGAACATCTCCTTGCAGTTTTTGCCGTTTCCGGCCGCAGGAATACTATTCCTGCAATATAATATATGCGAATGGCTGCAAAGTGTGTGCCGGGGAGACAAACGAAGTGTGTCTGAGAAATGTAAGAGTTTCCGCTGCCAGCAGCATGTTAAACACTCAAGCGCCTTTTCCCAAACAGTCCACTGGACTGTTTGGGAGGATAATTCAACCGAGGTAATATGCCGCATGTGGGGGAAAACTCTCGTTTTCCCCCACACCACTTTTAATGCTTTTGAAACGTATAACTGCGCACCAGCGCGCAGAGTAATGATGGCTCTGCTCTGTCGTTAGTTCGGCGCAAAACATAACATCATGCTTATATATGTTGTGCCAAACCAGCCCCTCTGGCGCTTCGCGCCACATCCCCCACATGGGGAGACACCTCACACTCCCGCTTCCTTTTGTAAACAAAAGGAAGCGAAAACCAATACGCTGCGCGATAATTTTTAGAGGGGACCTTGAGTTTCATGTACGGATTTAAATGTAATCCGAAACGTATGGAATAGTATGGAACAGTATATCGTCCAGTATCTCCACGGCGGAATGCTCCGCTTTTATCCTGTCCATTACATACAGCTTCTCGGCGGTCTTATAGCCCAGCAGCAGCGTCGTGAGCGTAGCTATGCTCAGCCCCATTTCGTACTCCGCCGGTTCGTCGGTAATGCGGCATTTTCCGCGCTCGAAACGCACCGTGAAGCTCCCGTTGTTCCAGGGCAGAAGTTCGTCCGTCACATCGAACCGGAATACCGCCGCAGGCTCGTCCGGGTCGCAGGCGTAGCTTTCAAAGAACTCCGCGACGTCGATTATCCTGCCCATCGAGTAGGGTCGGATAGTTTCCTTGATGTCGCTGTCGTCAAGCTCAAACGCTATGGACTCGCTGTAGTAGTTGTTACCGCGCACCTCGTCTATCATGGAGTCGTGCGCGTGTATGAACTCCCACAGACCGCGCTGAGCCTCGTGATTCAGCGATATCATCTCCTTGACGTGCATGATGTCGTTATTGATAAGGTACACCATGTAGCCGTACGGCTCGTCCGAGCTGGAGTAGTATATCGCGACCTTCGTGTCGTCCTCGTCCCAGCGCCAGTATTCCTCCCAGGCAAGGTTGTTCCGGTAGAGACAGCCGTGGGTCTTTTGCGCGAATTTCGTGTGAAGATCCATGAACTGCCTGTCGTTCCACTCGACCCGGCGCACGTAACCCGGCTCCTGGATCTTGCGCGGTATCTGCGTGTCCTTTACGATGTAGGTCATCTTGTTGGAGATTATCTCCCAGCCGAGCCGCCTGTAGAGCGGTATCGAGTAGGGATACAGCAGCGCAAACGGGCGGTGGTTCTCACGCATGCGGGTGAGGCTCTGTATCATAAGGCGCTTCATAATGCCGTGACCAGTGTGCTCCGGGTATGTGCAAACGCTGGTCACGAATCCAACCGGGTACTTCACGTTGTAGATGTTCATTTCCAGCGGGTAAACGGCGAACTGCGACACAAGGTCGTCGCCGCTGAAGCAGCCGAGCACGTCCGCGCGCTGGAGCACCGGGAACTTCGAGCGCTTTATCTCGTCGTTCTTCCAGCCGGTCTCGGAAAGCTCCTGCTCCGTGACCTGGAATGCGTATCTCAGCAGTGCGTTGTACTGGTCGATATCGTCAATCGTCAGCGGTCTGACTGTATAGTTTGATTCATCGTCCCTGTTCATATAAATACCTCTTTTGTGCTATAAAATCGTCCGTTGATATTGTAGCACAATGGAACTGATTTGTCAACCGCCGGGGGGGTTAATGTTCCGCTGACGCAGTCTTGAGCTGCTTTCTGAAAATGGTGCGGAATATCAGACTAACTACCGGACCTGCATAGAGTATCTGCCAGAAGAACGCCATAGGCAGGCAGAGCGCCCACTGGGTGAGCCATCTCGGGAGCCAGTCCGCGGTGAATCCGTTGTGGATAAAGTTGACGATGAGCGTCATGATAGGAACCATCAGCATGACCATGCAGGTCTGAATGGCGAGGGTAATGAACATCGGCTTATCGGTGTGAGGATCCATGAAGCGGAACGCGATTTTTGCCGCGAGCTTCGACATAAACAGCAGCACGATAAGGAACACGATAACGTATTCTATCCACATTTCGGTTATTGCCGCGATGAGCGTTCCATAGGTGAGCTCCCCGGTCTGCACCGTGATACTGTAGACGGTCATTCCGAACACCATGAAAAAAGCCATGATGGCGGTGAATACTACGTTCTGGAATTTAGTTCTTGGCATTTTGTTGTCCTCCTGTAACAGAAAAGAAAATAAAAAAGGCACCGTTACTGCACAGCGCCTTCACTGTATGATATTATAGCAGATTTTCTCTCGCGCTGTCATAGGCGATTTGTACGAAATGTTTCAACTTATAAGTTGTTAAAAATTCACAAAAAATCACGAGATGAATTTCAAGCCCGTCAATTTATCTGGCTGTTGAAATCCTCCAAAACGCGAATATATTTTTTGTGCAATATTCTATATAAAAAGTATGCGCCGGATAAAAGAATTGGGCATTTCACCACTTGAATAAACGTCCCTGTTACTGTATAATTACTATTGTTTTTGAGAAAAAGCCGGAGCCGGAAACGCCCGCGGCTGACCATAGAAAGACTGACAGAAAGGAAACACATCATGGCAAAAAGTTCAACAAAAGACCTCACCACAGGCTCCCCGATGAAGCTTATACTCGGATTCATGCTGCCGCTGCTCCTCGGAATGCTGTTCCAGCAGTTCTATAACATGGTGGACACCGCGATAGTCGGACAGTTTCTCGGAATAAACGCGCTTGCAGGCGTAGGCTCGACCGGCTCGATAAACTTCCTGGTGCTGGGATTCGTCCAGGGCGTGTGCACCGGATTCGCGATTCCGGTGGCGCAGATGTTCGGCGCGAAGGACCTTCACTCGATGAGAAAATACGTGGGAAACACCATCTGGATCTCCGTGATATTCGCCGTGGTGCTGACTGCCTCGACCTGCCTGCTCTGCACAAATATCCTGACCTGGATGGACACCCCCTCGGACTGCTTCCAGGAGGCGTACGACTACATATTCGTGATATTCCTGGGAATTCCGGTAACGTTCCTTTACAACATTCTGTCGGGAATCATACGTTCCGTCGGCGATTCCAAGACCCCTCTGTACTTCCTGATACTGTCGAGCCTGCTCAACATCGGTCTTGACCTTTTCATGATACTGGTGCTGAACATGGGCGTAATGGGCGCAAGCTGGGCTACTGTTATTTCTCAGCTCGTTTCCGGAGTGCTCTGCCTTATCTACATGATAAAGAAGTTTGATATAATGCACCTCAGCAGGGACGAGCTGCGGTTCGATAAGTACTACATCGGAAGGCTCTGCGGCGTTGGTATCCCGATGGGACTTCAGTACTCCATCACTGCGATCGGCTCTATCCTTATCCAGACCGCGGTCAACGGACTCGGCTCCACATATGTTGCGGCAGTCACCGCTGCAAGCAAGGTGAGCCAGCTGCTGTGCTGCCCGTTCGACGCAATGGGAAGCACCATGGCTACCTACGGCGGTCAGAACATCGGCGCGGGGAAGATAGAGCGCGTCAAGAAGGGACTTGCGGCATGCTCGTTGCTGGGCGCGGTTTATGCCGTCATCGGGTTCCTGATCATTCTTGTGCTTGGCAGGAATATCTCCATGCTGTTCGTAAACGACACCAACGGCGGCAGCGTCACTGAAATACTCGACCTGGCGCAGCAGTTCCTGGTATGCAACGGAGCGTTCTACATTCCGCTCGCGTTCGTGAATATCGTGAGGTTCCTGATACAGGGCATGGGATTCTCCCAGATCGCGATTTTCGCGGGAGTTTTCGAGATGGTCGCGCGCGGACTTGTGGCGCTGGCGCTGGTTCCGGTGTTCGGATTCAACGCGGTGTGCTTCGCGAATCCTGCGGCGTGGATCTTCGCGGATTGCTTCCTGTTCCCGCTGTTCTTCTGGTGCTATAGGAAGATGAAGCGCCAGTTCCAGCGGCATGACGAGAAACAGTTAAGTCCGGAGACATCTGTGTGATTTTTGATTTAAATGTGCGGGGCGGTTCCGAATGTGGAGCCGCCCCTAATTGGGAGTCAAGGGGGTGTCTCCCCCAGTGGGGGAGGTGGCGCGAAGCGCCGGAGGGGATAGTTTGGCACAACATATCACCGCCAGTTATAAGCACGATGTTGTATTTTGTGCCAAACTAACGCCAGACCTAGTCC
>ERZ773252.870-NODE-870-length-32869-cov-6.595691_pt1 | contig 32869 bp, 30 predicted proteins | sample MGYA00580517_ERZ773252 | MGnify/ENA primary metagenome ERZ773252 (study PRJEB29015, sample SAMEA2737766) | human gut metagenome | biome: human gut; feature: human-associated habitat; material: faeces | place: China | collected 2012 ...
AAGGGAAACGGGAGTTAAGAGGGTAGAAACCGTAGGTGTCTACCCTCTTGCCCCCCGCCGCGGGGCGCGGCACGCTCCCGCCGCAGCGGCGGCGCATTCCTCGCTGAATCCAGCGGAACCAACCAACGGCTTGCAGCAATGATAGAAAGAGGTAATCCATGAAACTATTAGTCATCGGCGATGTGGTCGGTGAGGCGGGTATCGACGCGCTTCACGGCCTGCTCCGCCGCATCAAGCGCGACACCGGCGCGGATTTCGTCATCGTAAACGGCGAAAATGCGGCCGGCAACGGCGTTCTCCCGCGTCAGGCGGATGATATTTTTGCCGCCGGCGCGGACGTGATCACGCTCGGCAACCATGTGTTCGGCAAGCAGCAGATCGTGCCGTATCTGGACAGCCGTTCGGATGTTCTCCGTCCGGCCAATCTTGCGCCGCAAAGCCCCGGTCGGGGCTGGGGCATTTATGACGGCCCGCAGGGCATGCGCCTGCTCGTCATGAACCTGATCGGCCGCTGCGACATGAAATTCGGCCCGGATAATCCGTTCCTGTGTGCAGACCGCATCCTCAAGGAAAACGAGGGCATGTACGACGTGGCTCTTGCCGAAATCCACGCGAACGCCACGAGCGAAAAGCTCGCCATGGGCTATTACCTCGATGGCCGCGCGGCGGCTGTCTGGGGCACGCACACGCATGTGCAGACCGCGGATGAGCGCGTCAATCCCAAGGGCACCGGTTATATCACGGATATCGGCATGACCGGCCCGATCGTGTCCGTGCTCGGCGTGCGCGTGGAGCAGTCCATCGCCATGTTTCGCGGTGACCTGACCGAGTATTTCAAGACAGCTGAGGGCGACTGTGCAGTTTCCGGTGCGCTGTTCGATATTACAAGAAACGGAAAATGCAATTCCGTCACCCGCGTGTGGGAGCGCTGGAATGTGAGATAAAGTGTACGCAGATGCACAGTATCGCACTTTTGATACACGATTGCGCATTGTGAAACGGATTTTGCCATGCGGAAACGTTTTCGCAAAAAGTTCTATCGGCGGACAAGTGACCGTGTCAGGAAAACAGTGAGAAATCCCTCAGGTTTTGTACATTTTGCAAGAACTTGCAATCCGACTTGCAAAAAAAGCAAAATCACAGTTGACGAGAGGGTGGGTTTTGCGGTATGCTATAATCGAAAGACAATGGGGCAAAGGTTAATGGATTTAACCGGCCCGTTTAGCATACCGTGGCGAGGGACTCCGCGGTGCTTAAGGAGGAAATGATACAGATGAACTCATTGCTCACCAAATTCACCTTTACCGATGAATTGACCGATGTCATCGAGAACTGCAAGGGCGTATTTGTTCCCACCAGCAAGGCGGAACTGTACGACATGGTATTCGGTCCGGAACATGCCGACGTGTACGACGTTGTATTCGATGTACCGGGCAAGGGTCTGGTAAAAGAAGCTGATGTTGTCCGCTGCAAGAACGGTGCATCCGTTAACTTTGTAGAGGATTATATGCGCCGCCGCGAGCCGGACTGCATGCGCATCGCGGATGACAAGCCGACCGACAAGAAGCGTTTCGCGGATGTGTACGGCTACAAGTTCGACAAGCTGCGCCGCGAGACCATGGACTGGTTCAAGACGCAGGAGCTGATCCTCATGCCGTTTAATTCCGGCGGCAACCAGTACGGCTACGGCTCCATGCTCGTATGCCCGAAGCAGTGCGCGTTCTTCGCATTTGCGCTGGCACATCTGCAGGGCTTTGTAAGCGCAGAGGAGACCGAGGGCTACAAGCCGCGTGCGATCATCTATGTTGCACCTCCGTTCCGTCACACCCACTTTGAGGGCAAGCAGGTCGTTGTTCACAACCGTCTGGATGACTGCCACGAGGTATTCTCCTATAACCTGTATCCGGGCCCGTCTGCCAAGAAGGGTGTTTACTCCGTACTGCTCGACATTGGCGAGCAGGAGGGCTGGACCACCTGCCATACTTCCGCAGGCCGTCTGATCACCCCGTACGAGAACGAGCTTGTCATCATGCACGAGGGCGCTTCCGGCGGCGGCAAGAGCGAGATGCTGCAGGACATCGCTCGCGAGCCGGACGGCGAGGTGCTGCTCTCTACCAACACGGTAACGGGCGAAAAGACCTACCTGCATATCAGCTCCACCTGCAAGATTGAGCCGGTGTGCGACGATATGGCTACCTGCTATCCGGGCGTGCAGAACAACTCCGGCAAGCTGGTACTCGTTGACGGTGAGGACGGCTGGTTCCTCCGCATGGACGGCGTAACCCACTACGGCTGCGATCCGGTTTACGAGCGCATCTGCACCGAGCCGAAGGAGCCGCTGTGCTTCTTCAACATGGAAGGCCATCCGGGTGCAACCCTGCTGATCTGGGAGCACACGCTGGATTCCAACGGCAAGCCGTGCTCCAACCCGCGTGCCATCGTGCCGCGCTGGGATGTTCCGAACATCGTCAAGGAGCCGGTAGAAGTAGACGTACGCTCTTTCGGCGTTCGTATGCCCCCCTCCACCCGCGATAACCCGAACTACGGCATCATGGGTATGCTGCATATTATTCCGCCGGCACTGGCTTGGCTGTGGCGCCTGATCGCACCGCGCGGCTTCAATAACCCGTCTATCGTAACCGGCAACGAGCTGAAGAGCGAGGGCGTTGGTTCCTACTGGCCGTTTGCAACCGGCAAGCGCGTAAAGCAGGCCAACCTGCTGCTGCACCAGATCGTGGACAGCCCGAACACCCGCTACGTCCTGATCCCGAACCAGCACATCGGCGTTTACAAGGTCGGCTTTGCGGCTGAGTGGATCTCCCGTGAGTATCTGGCACGCCACGGCGGCGCAAAGATCCGCCGCGAGCACCTTGAGCCGGCACGCTGCCCGCTGCTCGGCTACGCGATGAAGGATCTGACCATCGACGGCCAGAAGATCCGCTCTAAGTTCCTGCGCGTTGATACGCAGGACCGCGTAGGCACCGACGGCTACGATGCAGGTGCAAAGATCCTGACCGACTTCTTCCGCAAGGAGCTGGCGAAGTTCGATACGCCGGAGCTTGAGCCGCTCGGCAAGCAGATCATCGACTGCTTCATGAACGGCGGCACGCTGGAGGACTTTGAGAAAATCACTCCGACCGGCCTCTAATAAAACGTAAAAGAAAATCACCGAAACAAATCGTTTCGGTGATTTTTTTGTTTTCGGTACGGAATAGACGGGGTACGTGAACCGCATAAATTTTACCGCAGAATAGTTAGCGACTCTCGATTTGCCGAACGGTCAGCAAGTCACCTTCCACAGTGAATTTTACCTCGAATCCCGCAAACGGGAAGCCGTACACGCGGCCCGGCTCGTGCTGATACCCCGGTCTCGGGTCTTGTGCGAGCACGTTCAGCAGGGTTTGACGGCGTTCCTGCGGCAGCTTTTCGAGCAGGCTTGCCGGACATTCCACGCGCACAGCATCGGTCGTGAGCGCAAAGCCGCCGCATGCCTCCGGATGCGAATCCGTGTACGCAAGGTACGGCTTGATGTCGAAAATCGGCGTGCCGTCCATCAGGTCCGCGCCCGAGATGTGCAGCACCGGGCCGTCCGGCGTGTTGAGATCCACGCGGTCAAGCCGCACCGAGGACAGTCCGATCTCGTTCGGCCGGAACGGCGAGCGTGTCGCAAACACGCCGATGCGCTTGTTGCCGCCCAGCTTGGGCGGGCGCACGGTCGGTGACCAGCCGTCACGCACGGCTGCCGAAAACTGCCAGATCAGCCACAGGTGAGAGAAACCCTCGATGCCGCGCAGCGCATCCGCGTTGCGGTATTCCGGCTCGAATACAATGCGCGCCGGTACGTCCGCCAGTCCGCTCTGCCGCGGAATGCCGAATTTGGTGGGGAAATCGCTGTGTATCCGCGCAATAATGTGCATTTCTACCGTCTGTGACATAAGAATTCTCCTTTTGGGTGATATATTCAGTATAGCACAGGAAATGTCGGGTGCAAAGCGGTGTTTTACAAAATGTTAATGCATTCCACTTCAAAACGCGCTATAATAGAATCAGATTAAACTGGGAAAGCAGGGGAGAACTATGCCCAAGAAGATATTGATCGTAGAGGACGAGGCCAACATCCGTGAGCTGCTGCGCCTGTATCTGGAGCGCGAAGGCTACACGGTGCTTGAGGCAGAAAACGGCGTGGAGGGCATCAAAAAGTGGAAGTCCGACAAGCCGGACATGCTGCTGCTCGACGTGATGATGCCGGTGATGGACGGCTGGGCGGTCTGCAGGGAGATCCGCGCGGAGAGCGATGTGCCGATCATCATGCTGACGGCCAAAGGCGAGACCGCGGACCGCGTTTCCGGTCTGGAGATGGGCGCGGACGACTACATCGTCAAGCCGCTCGAAATGCCGGAGGTCATCGCGCGCGTGCGTGCGGTGTTCCGCCGCATGGCGCCGGATGATGCGCCCGAGAAGCTGTCGTTCGACAACCTGGTGATCGACAAGCAGGCGTACGATCTGGTCATCAAGGGCAAGCGCGTGGATGCGCCGCCGAAGGAGATCGAGCTGCTGTACTTCCTCGCCTCCAGCCCGAACCGCGTGTTCACCCGCGCACAGCTGCTCGACGATGTATGGGGCTTTGACTATTTCGGTGACACGAGAACGGTTGACGTACACGTCAAGCGTCTGCGCGAAAAGCTGGAGGGCGTTTCGGACAAGTGGGAGCTGAAAACCGTATGGGGTGTCGGCTACAAGTTTGAGACCAAGGAGTAAGCCATGGGCAGACGCAGTTTTTTCTTCAAGGACTATGTGGCCCATCTGGTTTTGATCGTGTGCGCGTTTGCACTGGCCGGCGTGGTGTTCTGCTACCAAATGAGCAGCTATGCGCTGCACGCCAAGCAGACCGAGCTGCGCACGACCGTGCAGAGCCTTGCCGAGCAGAGCAAGCTGCTCGAGGGTACGGACTCTGACGTGATCCGTCAGATTTACATGCTGTCCATCGCGCGCGTGGCCAAGGAGGATGAGCTGACCGTGCTCATCACGGACGCGGACGGCAATATTGAAATGGGTGCCAAGCCGGACGGCACGACCTACACGCTGCCCGGCTATCATATCTCAGCTGAAGTGGTTGCGGAGATGCACAAAAACGGCAGTTATGCGTCTGTCGGGTCGCTTGGCGTGCTGAGTGAGTCCTCGTTTTACACGGTGGGCACCTGCGTCAAGGATGATAACGGCGATGCGGATTTGATGATCTTCGTCTCCACGCAGGACCCGAATTCGGCAGGCGTGGTGCGCCACTCCACGCAGACGCTCGTGCTCATCATGCTGGTGACGCTGGTCGTTATGCTGGTGATTTCGTTCATAATCTCTCAGCACGTCACACGTCCGCTCAAGACGATTGCCGCCGCCGCCAAGGAATTTGCGGGCGGCAACTTCGACGTGCGTGTGCCCGAGGACAACCGCTGCTACGAGATTGACGAGCTGGCGGTCTCGTTCAACAACATGGCGCGCGACCTTGACCAGCTCGAGGAGCTGACCCGCGGCTTTATTTCCAACGTCAGCCACGAGTTCAAGACCCCGATGACGACCATCGGCGGCTTTGTGGACGGCATGATCGACGGCACGATTCCGCTCGACCAGCGCGACAAGTATCTGAAGATCATCGCGGAGGAGACCAAACGTCTGTCCCGCATGGTAAACCGCATGCTGGATGCCGCAAAAATTCAGTCCGGCGAGCTGATCCTCAGTCCGGCGCCGTTCGACTTTACCGAAATGACGGCGCAGATCCTGCTCTCGTTCGAGCAGAAGATTGAGAAAAAGAAGCTGGATGTGCAGTGCGACCTCGAGGAACGGCTGACCGTTATGGGCGACCGCGACCACCTGTACCGAGTGGTGTACAACCTGACCGATAACGCAGTAAAGTTCATCGAGGACGGCGGTACGCTGAGGCTGAAGGTCCATCAGGAGGGACAGCTGTGCGTATTCGCCATCAGCAACACCGGTATCGGCATCTCGGCGGAGGATCTGCCGCATGTGTTCGATCGCTTCTATAAGACCGACCGTTCGCGCTCGATGGATAAGACCGGCGCAGGTCTCGGCCTGTATATTGTGAAGAACATCATCAACCTGCACGGCGGCGAGATCTCCGTCCGCTCGGGCGGCGGCGAAACCGAGTTTGAGTTCACCCTGCCGCTCGCACCGGAGCAGAACCGACAGAATAGCGCGTAAAAAGTGGCTTCCATGTGCTATCACTGTGCATGGAAGTCCTTTTTCTGCATGTGCTGTATTGAAGCGTTTCGCGCGGCAGCGCACATGAAATAGCATTTGCTCTGCAAATGCTCAAAAAGGGGGAGCATGTATCACCCTTTTTGGACTTCTGGAGGGAGAAAGTTTCTGAACAGGAACTTTCGGACGACTTTGGAACGGCCCACGGTCCGTTCCTCTTGTCGGCGAAACTGTAGTTTCGCGACAGACAGTGTTCAAAAAATATTCATATTGTTTTCAACAAACTGCCACATTGAGAAACTATGATAGAAGCATCAACAGAGGGAACGGAATGGTCCCGCGAATAACAACAGGAGGTCAGTATCATGGACGACTTCAACATGAACAACAAAACACCGCTGAACAGCAGCGATCAGAATAACGAACAGCCGGCCGCCGAAACCCGGAACACCGCACCGCAGAACGAGCAGCCTGCACAGGCTCCGCAGAGCGAGCAGCCGATGCAGCAGCCGCAGGCGGAACAGCCTGCACAGGCACCGCAGAGCGAGCAGCCGCAGGCAGAAGAGCCGCGCACGCCGTTCCAGACGCCGGTGCAGCATCCGGAGTTCCGTCAGGCGCAGCAGCAGACCGGCTTCGGCGAGGTTCCGCCGATGAGCCAGAAGCCGCATACCCCGAAGAATAAAAAGCACAGCAGAGGCTTAGCACTCGGTCTGTGCGGCGTAGCAGCCGCGTGCCTGCTGTTTGCAGGCGGCGCAGTTGTCGGCAATATGGCGTTCGGCGGCAATGCAAACAGCAATTCGGGCACAACGGCTTCCGATTCCTCGGATTCCGCGCCGACACTGCAGATCAACAGCAAGCCGGAGTCTGATTCGAGCAATTCCTCGGACAACTACGACACCGCGGACGGCATGGCCGGTGAGGATATCTACAAAAAGGTCAATCCGTCGGTCGTATCGGTTATCTCCACCACCTCTGAGGGCACGGGCAGCGGCTCGGGCGTCATCATGAGCAAGGACGGCTACATCATCACCAACAACCACGTTGTGGACGGCGCGCAGTCGGTTTCGGTACAGCTGAGCGACGGCACCTCTCTTGATGCCAAGATCATCGGCACGGATGAGCAGACTGACCTTGCGGTCATCAAGGTAACGCCGACAAGCGACCTGACCGCCGCAGAATTCGGTGACTCGGATGAGCTGGAGCCGGGTGAGTATGCCTACGCGATCGGTTCTCCCGGCGGCGTGCAGTTTGCGAACACCATCACCGGCGGCCGTATTTCCGCCATCAACCGCGATCTGACCGTCAATGACCGTGTTATGACGCTGATTCAGACCGATGCTTCCATCAACAACGGCAACTCCGGCGGCGCACTCATCAACAAGTACGGTCAGGTAGTCGGCATCACGTCCGCTAAGCTGTCCGGCAATGCGTTCGGCAGCGCTACCGTTGAGGGCATGGGCTTTGCCATCCCGATCAACACCGCCAAGGATATTGTTGATGAGCTGATTCAGAACGGTTACGTTTCCGGCCGTCCGTCCATCGGCATCACCGGTCAGAACGTCGAGTCCGCAGACGGCAAGGTGTCCGGCGTGCAGGTATATTCCATTGATTCCCGCGCAAAGGCAGCCAGTGAGGGTCTGCAGGTCGGTGATGTCATCACTGCCGTTGACGGTACCCCGACCCCGGACATGGATAAGGTAAACGAACTCAAGCAGGATAAGAAGGCCGGCGACAAGCTGACGCTGAGCGTATACCGCATTTCGACCGGCAAGACGCTCAATATCACCATCACGCTGACCGATTCGCACGACCTCGAGGGCGATGACCCGAATGCCCAGACCCAGCAGAGCCAGAGCAGCCAGAACGATAATTCGCAGCAGAATGACGGCTACGGCAGCTATGGATTCTCCAGTCCGTTTGGTTCGTTCGGCTGGTAAATAATTGAGAATTGAAAATGGAGAATGGAGAATTGATGTAACGGTCAGCCATTCTCCATTTTTTCATTTCGAGAAATATAATAGAGCGGTTTTCCGTAGGGTGCGACAAGGTGAATTGCGGCAACGCCACAAGAGAAGGTGCGCCGAGGTCGGCGCACCCTACGGTAGAGCGTATGCAATACCCAAAACATTCCGAAACAACGGAAATGATTCCACAATAGCAACAAAACGCAGACCTATGATTTTAAGGTCTGCGTTTTGTTTTATTTAGATGCAGAAATGAAAAATGAAATCATTCTCCATTCTCCATTTTCAATTACTTCCCGTACTGCTCCGCCAGCTGCTGGCTGATAAACTGTCTTGCGGTACGCGGCGAACGTCCGTTGCGGCGCAGCGCGAAGCGCTCTGCAAGCAGGTGCAGCTCGTCGATATCAAGGTTCAGGTCGTTCTCCTTGGCAAGCTGCTCGACGATGTACAGATATTCGTCCTTATCCGGCACGGAGAAGGTGATCTCCAGACCGAAACGGTCGGACAGCGAGGTAACGGTCTCGAGGGTATCGCGCACGCGCACCTCATCGCCCTGACGGTCGGCCATGCTCTCGCGGATGAGATGACGGCGGTTGGACGTTGCGTAAATGACCAGATTGGACGGCTTTCCGGCCAGACCGCCCTCGATAAATGCCTTGAGCGCGGCAAAGTTGTCATCCTCGCTGCTGAAGGTCAGGTCATCGAGGAACACGATGAAACGGAACGGCGAACGGAGTGTCTGCTCGAACAGCTTGGGGAAGTTGGTGATATGCCGCGGAGACATCTCGATGATCTTCAGGCCGCGGTCGGCGTACTCGTTGGCAACCGCCTTGACGGTCGAGGACTTGCCGGTGCCCTTGTCGCCGTAGAGCAGGATGTTGTTGGCGTCGCGTCCGTCGAGGAAGGCAAGCGTGTTTTTGAGGATCTTCTGCTTCTGCATCTCGTAGCCGGGCAGGTCGTGCAGACGGATGGCATCGGGATGCACGATCGGGGTCGCCGAGCCGTCGTCCTGCATGGCAAACGCCGAGGACTGTGCGAAGAAGCCGTAGCCCTCCTCGCGGTAGTAATCGGCAAGTGCCGCACCGGTGGAGAACGGAAGCGAGTCCGCGGCCTCGAAGTCCGGCAGATCCTCGAGGGCAGGCTCGTAGAACTTGTCCGCTGCGGCGGACTTGAAGGCTTCGCCGTCGAGCGCGAGCAGAGCGTTCAGCACGTCCAGATCGTGGGTTGCGGCGTTGAGCACAGCCGCTTCCGGTGCGTTGATGGTATCGGTCAGGGTGTTGGTGTCAAAGTGCACGGCGTCGAGCACTGCCTGCGCGATATCGCCGCAGGAGAAGCGGGTCGCGCACAGTGCGCCGTAGCGGTCGGCAAAGTCGGCGGCTGTGCCGTCGAGCGCGGTCAGCGTGTCGCCGTAGGCGCGCACCAGCGGATGGGAAAGCAGTCCGCGCAGCACGGAAAGCGCGCGCAGACGCAGGGAAAGGGCGGAAAGCTCCATTGTTTTCAACTCCAGTCAGGATTGTAGTTTATAACCTAATCAGCATAGCACACTTTTCCGCTCATTTCAACATAGTATGAGGGGAGAAACCTTAAGGCAACACCGCACAATTAAAGCTGCGGCTCCTTGCGCAGGCTCCGGTCGCGCTGCCGCGGCTCCTTGTGCAGGCTCCGGTCGCGCTGCCGCGGCTCCTTGTGCAGGCTCCGGTCACGCTGCCGCGGCTCCTTGTGCAGGCTCCGGTCGCACTGCCGCGGCGCTTTGCGGAAATTTTGTGCCCTGACTTTGGCTTCGGTTCCTTGCGCGAGTTCCGTCCGCGCTGCCGAGATTTCACGGTAATACATCAAGTATTACCGCAAAACTGCGCCTCGTCAGTCCGCAAAATTTACTCACAAATCGCTCTTGTTCAATTATGCGGTATTGCCTTAGTTTCTCAGAATTGGGAGGGAGGAGTGCCCTTATGGGCGGTTATGCGCTGTTGATCTGCCGCAGTCAGACCGAGGCCATCGGCCTGCGGCGGCATTTGGCGCGGTTGGGTGTACCGGGAGAGGTCGCGCGCCCGCCGCGTCACGAACGAACTGAATCCTGCGGATGGGCGGTGCGCGTGAGCGTGCAGCAGGCGGACTGGGCTGTGCATCGGCTGCGGCAGCTTGGTGCGCCGCCGTGCCGTGTGCTGCGGGAGGACTGACATGATCTATTTGGATAATGCTGCCACCACCTTGTATAAGCCGCGGGCGGTCGAGCAGGCGGTTCGCCGTGCGATGTACGGCGCGGCAGGCTACGCGCGAGGCGGCTACGCGGCAGCCAATCGAGCGGGAGAGCTGGTGTACGCCTGCCGGGAGCAGGCAGCGGCGCTGTTCGGCGTGGGCGAGCCGGAGCGCGTCATTTTTACGCTGAACGCCACGCATGCGCTGAATATTGCGATAAATGCGCTCGTAAAACCGGATTCCCGCGTCATTGTGAGCGGTTACGAGCACAATGCGGTCATGCGGCCGCTGACGGCTCGAAATATCGAGCCGACCGTGCTGGATACGCCGCTGTGGGACGGCGCGGCTATGGTTTCTGCGCTGAAACAGGCGCTGGAACACGGTGCCGACCTGATGATACTCAGCCACGTTTCCAACGTGTTCGGCAGCATTGCGCCGCTGGACGAAATCGCGGAATTGCTGACGGCGGCAGGCGTGCCGCTCATCCTGGATGCGTCGCAGTCGGCGGGCGTGGCGGAGATTGACGTAAAGCGCTATCCGTGTCTTGCGGCGGTGTGCATGCCCGGACACAAGGCGCTGTACGGACCGATGGGCACGGGCATTCTGCTGGTGCTCGACGACCGGATTGCTGCGAAGCCGCTGCTGACCGGAGGAACGGGCAGTCTGTCTGAGGAGCTGCGCCAGCCGGATTTTCTGCCGGATGCGCTCGAGAGCGGCACGCCGAATGTGCCCGGCATTGCGGGACTCGCGGCGGGCATCGCCTTTGTCCGGGCGGTTACGCCGGCACACATTGCCGGGCAGGAGAGACGGCTGGTGCATGAGCTTGCTCGTGCGCTCTCCCGCGAAAGCAAAATCGAGTGCTTTGCCGGAAAGGAGCAGACCGGCGTGCTGTCCTTCCGCGTTCCCGGCACGCCGAGTGAGGTGCTCGCGGATATGCTCTCGGACGAGGGCGTGTGCACCCGGGCGGGGCTGCACTGTGCGCCGCTCGCGCACCGGACGGCGGACACGGAGGACACCGGAACCGTGCGGCTGTCCCTGTCGTTCTACTCGACGGCGCGGCAGCTGGAGCAGGCCGCAGACAAAGTTTGCAGATTGGTAAAAAAACTGTGAACACGCTATACAGAAAGCCGGATTTGTGGTAGTATAAGTAAGGTAAAACATGGCTTTCTGTAAAGGTAACAGACTGCGGCTTGTCGAAAAGAAGTCTGTGCTTTACCGATTTGTTTTTTCTTCGCGCGTCAGCGCGCATAAAATAGAATTTGCTCAGCAAATTCATAAAAAACGGGAGCATGTATCTCGTTTTTTATACACTGAGAGGGAGAAAGTTTCCGAATGGGAACTTTCGGACGACTTTGGAACGGCCCACGGTCCGTTCCTGTTGTCGGCCAAACCGTGGTTTGGCGACAGCCAAAAAATGAGGAACAAGTTAGGATAGGTGACAAAATGGGAGCGCTGCAAAATATATTCTCACCGAATTTATCATGGCGGACCATGATAAGTTCTTTTTTCAGTGCGTTTGATCAATTCCGCACAATGACGCCGATCGACGTGGTGGATATCCTCGTCGTGGCGTATATCATTTACCGTGTTATGAAGCTGCTGAAGGATACCAGCGCCGCACGACTGGCCAAGGGTATTCTTATTCTGGTGCTTATCATGCTGTTCGCCAGCTTCCTGCATCTGACCATGATCTCGTGGCTGCTGCGCAACGCGCTCAGCGTCGGCGTATTCGCCGTTGTGGTCATTTTTCAGCCGGAGCTGCGCCGTCTGCTCGAGCAGATCGGCAAGGGCAACCTCAGCCGCATGCTGATTCCGGATACCGACCCGGATGTGGTAGAGAGCATGATCGTTGCAACCGTTTCCGCGTGCGCGGATATGTCCAGGACCAAGACCGGCGCGCTCATCGTGTTCGAGCGCAAGGAGCGTCTCGGTGAGATCATCGCCACCGGCACGAGAGTGGACGCGGCACCGTCTGCCGAGCTGATCAAGAACATTTTCTTCAAGAACAGCCCGCTGCATGACGGCGCCATGATCGTCCGTGCCGGACGGGTGTGCGCTGCAGGCTGTGTGCTGCCGCTTTCCGGCAATCAGGGTCTGTCGCGCGACCTCGGCACGCGCCACCGCGCGGCTGTCGGCATGAGCGAGACCGCGGACAGCGTGCTCGTCGTCGTCTCCGAGGAGACCGGCGCGATCTCTGTCGCCATCGGCGGCATGCTCAAGCGCCATCTGTCGCCCGAGATTCTGCAGAAGATGCTCGAGAGCGAGCTGCTCGGCGATGAACTCAGGAGCAAAAACGATAAAAGCCGTATTGCCGCCATCCGCGACAAGTGGAAGGGAGGCGCCGGCAAGTGAAGAAGAATTTTCTGAAAAAGCAGGATTTTCTGCTGAAGATCCTGTCGCTGGCGCTGTCTATCGTTCTGTGGGCAGTTGTTATGGATGTTGACAATCCGGAGCGTAACATGCGCTTTGACGATGTGCCGGTGCGTATCATCGGTGCGTCGCAGCTGAAAGCAGCGACCGGTCTGGAGCTCATCGAGGGCGAGGACACAACGGTCACCGTCAGTCTGCGCGGTCAGAGCAAGAGCGTCGGCGAGGTCCGCGTCAGCCAGATCACCGCAACGGTGGATATCTCGGGTCTGACCGAGGCGAATGAATACGATCTTCCGGTCACCGTGTCGGTCAGCAAGTCCGGCGTGGAGACCAACTATGTCAATCCCGGCAAGGTGCACGTCCGCGTGGACCGCGTGGAGAGTAAGGATGTTCCGGTCGAGGTCAATGTGACCGGCACACCGGACGACGGCTATCGCGCAGGCAAGCCGACCACGGCAACCAAGAAGGTCACCGTTTCCGGTCCGGCAACCGATCTGGCGCAGGTGTCCAAGGCGGTTGCAGTCGTGGATGTTACCGGCCGCAATTCCTCGCTGACCGACTACGAATGCAGGGTAACCCTGTATGATCAGGACGGTGCGGCGTTCACCTCGAACTATATCACCAGCCAGACCGAAAAGATCAAGGTTTCGGTTCCGATCTACCGCGTCAACAACATTCCGCTGACCGTCACCCTCAAGGACGGCGGCAGCCTGACGCAGAATCAGGTGCAGTGCGTCATCGATCCGGAGAATGTAGAGGTTATCGCAAGCGATCAGGCGGTGCTGAGCGATATCAAGGAGATCAACCTCGGTGAGATCGACCTCGGCAGCGTCCACACGGGCACGCCGATCTCCATGTCCATCAAGGATAAGCTGCCGAGCGGCGTTTCGCTCGTCAGCGGTCAGCCGGAAACGGCAAACGTCACCATCTCGGTGGACGGTGTTGCGACCCGCAAGGTTCAGGTCTCCAAGTTCGCGTGGAACGACACCGCGCAGGAGAATACGCCGTACACGGTCAACATCCTCACCAAGTCGGTCGAGATGGAGCTGCGCGGCAGTGAAAGCCAGCTGAAGAAGGTCGATGTGAATAACCTGTCCATCGGTCTGACCTACGATTCGGTATCGCTCGGCGTCGGCAGGCACACGGTCAAGGGCGTGGCTACGACCGTCGGTCTGCCGAGCGGCGTCACGCTCGTCGAGGAGGATATCGAGGTCGAGATTGAGATCACCGACGCGCATGTGTCGGATGAGACGATCACCTCGGATAAGACAGACAGCACAGACGATACGGACAGCACGGTCGCAGAGCCGACCGTGCACCGTACAAGGAAGGGCGGTGGCAGCCAGTGAGCCTGATGATAACCGGCATCCGTCTGCCGTTTGATCTGCCGGAACAGGCCGCCATTGCGGAGGCACGCCGGCTGACCGGTCTGACGGCAAACGACATACAAGCGGCGGTCTGCCGCGTCAGCATTGACGCGCGGCGCGGACAGATCAGCCGGGTATATTCGGTGCGTCTGGACGCGCCGTTCGACGAAAAGGCATTTGCGGAAAAACTGCAAATGCCCTTCGTGCGTTATAAACCCAATACGAAAATCGTCATTCCGCACGGCGAAAAGCGGCTCGAGCACCGTCCGGTGGTGGTCGGTCTCGGTCCTGCGGGACTGTTCGCCGCCTATGTGCTGGCAAAGCACGGCTACCGTCCGCTCGTGCTCGAGCGCGGCGGAGATCTGGACGAGCGCGACAAGGTCGTGGACACGTTCTGGAAGGGCGGTGCGCTCGATACCGACTGCAATATCCAGTTCGGCGAAGGCGGCGCCGGCGCTTACTCGGACGGCAAGCTGACCACGCGCATCGGTGATCCGCTGTGCGACAACGTGCTGGAAATCCTTGCCGCGCACGGTGCTCCGGCGGATATCGTCAAAAAGGCGAAGCCGCACGTCGGCACGGATATCCTCAAGAATGTAGTTCGTGAAATGCGCCGTGAGATCATCAAAAACGGCGGTGAAGTGCGCTTCCGCACGCCGCTGACCGGCGTTTCGGTCAAAAACGGTGCGCTCTGCGCCGTTCAGGCGGACGGGCAGGACATCGCCTGCGAGCGGGCGGTGCTGGCCATCGGTCACTCGGCGCGCGACACCTTTGCCGCGCTGCACGGAAACGGCGTGTACTTTGAGCCGAAGGCGTTCTCGGTGGGCGTGCGCATCGAGCACCTGCAGACCGAGATCGACCGCGCTCTGTACGGAAAGGTGGCGGGACATCCCATGCTGCCGCCTGCGGAGTACAATCTCTCGCGCAGAGCCGACGGACGCGCGTGCTATTCCTTCTGCATGTGCCCGGGCGGCGTGGTCGTTGCGGCACAGAGCGAGGAGAACACGGTCGTCACCAACGGCATGAGCTATCATGCGCGCGACGGCAAAAACGCCAACGCGGCGCTTGCCGTGTCGGTTGACCCGAAGGACTACGACGACGGCACGCCGTTCGGCGGCGTGGCGCTGCAGCGCCGGATCGAGCACGCGGCGTACGCGCAGACCGGCTCGTACCGCGCGCCGTGCCAGAAGGTCGGGGATTTTCTGAACGGCAAGCCGACCCGAAAACTCGGTGCGGTCAAGCCCAGCTATCCTATCGGCGTGGAGCTTGGAGAGGCGGCAGCCTGCCTGCCTGACTTCGCGCAGACCATGCTGCGGGACAGCCTGCCGTATTTCGGCCGGAAGATTCGCGGCTACGACACAGCGGACGCGCTGCTGACCGGTCCGGAAACGCGGACCTCGTCTCCGGTGCGCATGACGCGCGGCGAGGACCTGTTCGGACTCGGCTGCAGCGGCATCATTCCGTGCGGCGAAGGCGCCGGATACGCCGGAGGCATTATGTCTGCCGCCGTGGACGGAATCAGAGCGGCATTTCGGATTATGGAAGAGTTTGCAAATTGAGAATGGAAAATGGAGAATGAATGTGCTTTGTACATGACCATAATTTTCAATTCTCCATTCTCAATTTCCCATTACTGCAACTGGTTTTGAATAATAGAGAGGAAGATTTCAACGTGACCCAACAGGGAACCATCAAAAAGCTGCTGCCGAACGGTCTGGCAGAGGTCGAGGTAACGCGCCGCTCGGCGTGCGGCCACGACTGTGCCAAGTGCGGCGGCTGCGGCGGTCTGGAAACCCAGACGCTTTACGTTACCGCGCGCAATCACGCGCATGCGTCCGTCGGCGACCGCGTGCTGCTCGAGGGCGAGACCAAGCAGGTGCTCGGCTTTGCCGTGCTCGTGTATCTGCTGCCGCTCGTGCTGTTTTTTGTCGGCTACGGCGTCGGCGCAGGAATGAAACTTGGCGGCGGACTGTCCGCGCTCATCGGCGGCGTGCTGTTCGTCGGCGGCATTCTGGCGGCGATGTGGTACAGCCATAAGCTGAAGCTCAGAAACGAAGCACCGTTTGCCATTACCGAGCGGCTTTGATGTGGAATAGAGTCGGTGAAACCGCGGTTTCACGACAGGCAGTTTTAATTTTTTATGAATTTTCGCCAATTTTCTGTGTTCGCCCTTGTCAGATACGCAAAAGTTCGGTAAAATAGATTGAATACGAAAGTCCGTGCACACCGCACGGCGGGAAAGGGCTATGCGATGTTTGGCTTTATCCGTCCGGTGAAGGCCGAGCTGCGGGTGAAGGAGGCTGACCGTTTTCAGCAGGTTTACTGCGGCTTATGCCACGCGATCCGCGCAGAATACGGCAGATTTTACACCTTGTTTTTAAGCTACGATATGACGTTTTTTGCACTTGTTGCAGGAAGTGAGGAGGCGGAGACTGCTCCGCCGTGCAGAAAACGATGCGACGCTTCTCCGTTTCGGCGGAAAAGCTGTGCCGAGACAGACGATGCACTTCGTCTGGCGGCGGACGCGAGCATCCTGCTGACCTATCACAAGTTTCAGGATGATCTGGCGGACGAAAAGGGCGCGAAACGCGCGCTTGCGGCGCTGCTGTGCCGCCTCGGCCGCCGGGGCTACGAGAAGGCGCGCGCACGCATGCCCGAAGCGGACGAGGACATCCGGCAGGCACTCGAGGATCTGCGCTGTCTGGAGGCGGAACGCTGCCCGTCCATGGACCGTGCGGCGGATACGTCCTCGCGCATGACGGCTGCCGTTGTGCCGCGCACCGGAGACACCCGCGAGCGTATTCTGCACCAGATGTTCTACCAGATCGGCAGGTGGATCTACCTTGTCGATGCGGTGCAGGACATCCAAAAGGATATGGAAGAGAACAGCTATAATCCGGTCGTTCTGCGGTATGAACTGCAAACGCCGGACATCTCTGCGGTAAGGGAACCGCTCGAGCGCACGCTCGAACGCTCACTGGCGGATATCTGCATGGCGTTTGACCTGCTGAGTCCCCGGAGAGATGCGGACCTGATCCGCAATATCATTTTTCTTGGTATGCCGACCGTCACCCGACAGGTACTGAACGGCACCTACCAGACGAACGAAGGAAGGGGCAAACATGGATCCCTATAAAGTGCTCGGTGTAACACCGCAAACAAGTGATGATGACGTCAAGCGCGCGTACCGTGAACTGGCGCGCAAGTATCATCCGGATAACTATGTAAACAATCCGCTGGCAGATTTGGCCGAAACCCGCATGAAGGAGATCAACGAAGCGTACGACATGATCATGAACGAACGCAGGAATCCGGCGGGAGGCAGCAGCGGACAGCAGCAGAGCTATGGCGGCGCATACAACGGACAGCAGTACGGCAGCTATCAGCAGCGCACCTACACCGGTGCGAATGCCGCGCTGTACAGTCAGGTGCGGCAGGCCATCAATCAGGGCAACCTCGGCATGGCGGAGGCGCTGCTGCAGCGTGCCGCAGGACGGGATGCGGAGTGGTTCTATCTGACCGGCACGGTATACTACCGCAAGGGCTGGTACGATGAGGCCGCCCGCGCGTACACGCAGGCGTGTCAGATGGACCCGAACAACGCGGAGTACCAGCACGCGCTGCAGAACCTCCATCTGTCCGGCGGCTACGGCGGCTACCGGCCCATGCAGGAGACAAGCATGTGCGACTGCTGTGTGCAGACGCTCATCTGCAACTGCTGCCTGAACATGTGCTGCGGCGGAGGCGGCTGCTGATATGAGCACGCGCGAGATCGCCCGCGGCGGACTTCTGGCAGCGGCGGCCACGGCGTGGCTGTATTTCGGCGGCGTGATGCCGCAGATCGGACCGGCGGCCTGCCTGATAGCAGGTGCGGCCTCAGCGATACCGCTGCTGCGCCGCGCGAACGTAAAAACGGCTGTGCTGCTGTACCTCGTCACCTCGGTACTGGGACTGCTGCTGACACCGCGCAAGCTGATCGCGGCGGCCTATGTGCTGCTGTTCGGCCTGTACCCGATCGTGAAATATCTGATCGAGTGCCGTCTGCCGGTCTTCACGCAGCTGAGCGGCAAGCTGGCGTATTTTAACATTGTGCTGGTGCTCGCGGCCGTTCTGGTAAGCTGCGGTCTGTTTCCGCAGGTGCAGATGCCGGGTATTTTCCGGCTTGCCGGACTGTGGATCGCGGCAAATATCGGCTTTATTGTATATGATATCGGGTTGTCAAAGGTGATCGCGCTGCTGCGCCGCACCCTGCCGCCCGAATAAGAAGGGAAAGAGATATCTATGAAGAGTATGACCGGCTACGGACGTGCCAAGCAGGAGCTGCACGGCAGAACCATCACAGCAGAGCTGCGTGCGGTCAACCACCGTTATCTGGACTGCACGGTAAAGGCTCCGCGTCAGTACGGCTTTCTGGATGATGCCGTAAAAAAGGCCGCTGCGGCGCGTATTGCACGCGGCAAGGTTGAGGTTTACATCGGTGTGGAGACGCAGGAGGGCGGCGACATTGCGGTTACGGTGAACCATGCGGTCGCGGAGCACTATCTGACGGCGCTGCATGAGCTGGCCGACAGGTACGGTCTGCGCGACGACGTGAGCGTGATGAGTCTGGCGAAGCTGCCGGACGTACTCGGCTCCGAGCGCATCGAGCAGGACGCGGACGAGATGACCCGCGATGTGCTGTCCGTATTTGGCGAAGCCTGCGACAATTTCGACGAAATGCGTACCCGCGAGGGTGCTAAACTGGCTGAGGATGTGCGAAACCGTGCGTCCGAGATCGAGCGCATGGTCGGTGAGGTGGAGGTCCGCTCGCCGGAGCGCGTGCGCGAGTACCGCGAGAAGCTGCTCGCCCGCATGAAGGAGGTGCTGGCGGATACGTCCATCGACGAGACCCGCATCGTCACCGAGGCGGCCATCTACGCGGACAAGACCGCCGTGGACGAGGAGACCGTGCGTCTGCGCAGCCATCTGCAGCAGCTGGACGGCATGCTGAATGAGGTCAAGCCGGTCGGCCGCAAGCTGGATTTCCTTGTGCAGGAAATGAACCGTGAGACAAATACCATCGGCTCCAAGGCAAACGATGTGTCCATGGCGCAGATCGTGGTCAATATCAAGAGCGAAATTGAAAAAATCCGCGAACAGATTCAGAATATCGAGTAATTTACAGTATATCGAGGAGTGAGGTCAGCGATGAAGCTCATCAATATCGGATTTGGCAATATGGTCGCTTCGTCGCGGCTGATCGCCATTGTCAGCCCGGAATCCGCGCCGGTCAAGCGTACCGTGCAGGAGGCCCGCGACCGCGGCATGGTCGTGGACGGCACCTACGGCAGACGCACCCGCGCTGTACTCATCATGGACAGCGACCATGTGGTGCTCAGTGCGCTGCAGCCGGAGACCGTTGCGGCTCGTTTTGCGGGCGAGACCGAGGAAGGAGAACCAGAAGATGCGTAAGGGAACGTTGTATGTATTCACCGGACCGTCCGGTGCAGGCAAGGGCACAGTGCTGTCCAGGCTGCTGAGCGAGGACGAGAAGCTGTTCTTCTCGATCTCCGCGACGACCCGTGCGCCGCGTCCGGGCGAAAAGGACGGCGTACAGTATTATTTCCTCACGAAAGAGGACTTTGAGGCGAAGATCGCCGCTAATGCGTTCCTCGAGCACGCGAAGTACGTTGATAACTACTACGGCACGCTGGAGGCTCCGGTGAACGAAAAGCTGGAGGAAGGCTGCGATGTTATCCTCGAGATCGAGGTGCAGGGTGCGATGCAGGTGCATGAAAAGCGTCCGGATGCCGTGATGGTGTTCATTGCGCCGCCGTCGTTCGAGGAACTTGCGAACCGTCTGCGCGGACGCGGCACCGAGGACGAAGCCAAGGTGCAGAAGCGTCTGGAAACGGCGAAGGGCGAGCTTGCGCAGCAGGATAAATTCGATTACGTCGTCGTAAACGACACGGTGGAGCGTGCAGTAAACGAACTGCATGAAATCCTTAACAAGCGTCGATAAGCGACAGTATATAAACAGAAACTTTCATAAAATAAAACTATATCTGGTAAATAAGGAGAACTGATTACTATGCTGAACCCTTCTATGCAGGAACTGATGAAACGAGTAGGCAACCGCTATCTGTTGGTAAACCTGGCAGCACAGCGCGCCCGCGATATTGCCGATGAGTCGGAGGAAAAGGGCGAGCCGCTGCCGGACAAGGCTGTTAAGCTGGCGCTCGATGAGATCGCAGCCGGCAAGATCGTTTACCGTCCGGGTCCGCGTGTAGAGACTGCCATTCCGCAGAACAATGCCATTGCAGCCGCTATGGTTGATGTGGACGACACCCTTGATCTGGATGAGGACGAGGAGCACACCGACTCCGAGGCTGACGAGGACAAGGATGAGAATGCGGACGAGGTGCGCCGCCTGAACGAGTTTGACGACGGCTCTCTGAGCGACGGCGACATTCCGGAGGAGGACCTCTAAGCCATGCGTTTTGCAGGGAAAACGGTCGTTCTGTGCGTGACGGGCGGCATTGCAGCCTATAAAGCTGCCGATCTCACCAGCAAGCTGCACCAGAACGGCGCGACTGTCCATGTGCTGATGACCGAGTCCGCGACCCAGTTTATCGCGCCGATGACGTTTGAAACACTGTCCGGCAACCGCGCGGTCGTGGATACGTTCGACCGCAGCTTTCCGTGGGAGGTGGAGCACATTTCGCTTGCGAAGGCCGCTGACGTGTTTGTTATCGCACCGGCGACCGCCAACGTCATTGCCAAGGCGGCGCACGGTATCGCGGACGACATGGTGACGACCACGCTGCTTGCCACTAAGGCGCCGGTCGTTGTCGCTCCCGCGATGAACACCGGCATGTATGACAATCCGGTGACGCAGGAGAACCTCGCTGCGCTCCGAAAGCGCGGCTTCCACATCATCGAGCCGGACGCAGGTCACCTCGCCTGCGGCGACAGCGGACGCGGCAAGCTGCCGGACACGCCGACGCTCCTCTGGGGCATTGAAAAGGCGCTGACCGAGCAGGATCTGGCAGGCAGGCACGTTCTTGTCACCGCCGGTCCGACACAGGAGGCCATGGACCCGGTTCGGTTCCTGTCCAATCACTCCACCGGCAAAATGGGCTACGCGATCGCGGCCCGCGCGGCCATGCGCGGCGCGGACGCAACGCTTGTTTCCGGACCGACGGCACTCGATACGCCGCACGGCGTCACTCGTGTGGATATTGTTTCCGCGCGGGATATGTACGACGCGGTGACGAGCCGCGCACCCGAGCAGGATTTCATCATCAAGGCTGCTGCCGTCGGTGATTACCGTCCGGCGCAGACTGCGGATGAAAAGCTCAAGAAGGGTGACGGCGAGATGAATATCGAGCTGACCCGCAATCCGGATATCCTCGCCGCGCTCGGCAAGGACAAAAAGCCGGGACAGCTGCTGTGCGGCTTTGCGATGGAGACGCAGAACCTTCTCGATAACGCCGAGAGCAAGCTGCGCCGCAAGAACTGCGATATGCTTGTAGCGAATTCGCTGCGCGATAAGGGTGCGGGCTTCGGCACGGATACCAATGTGGCTACCTTGCTGTTCAAGGACGGACACAGAGAGACCCCGCCGATGATGAGTAAGGAAGATCTGGCGGACCTGATTCTTGACCGACTGCTCTCTATGAAATAATTAGTAGTTAGTAATTAGAAATTAGTAATTTTGCGAAGGCAGATGTTTTCGCAATTATCGTAGGGTGCGACGACCTCGGCGCACCGTATCTAACGATTGGCACAATCTTCACCGTAGGGGCGGTCATTGGCCGCCCACGCCCATTTAACGATAATGTGGGAGGTCACTGACCTCCCCTACGGGCTACATAATGCCAATGAATTTACATGCGGTGCGCCGAGTCGTCGCACCCTACAGTATAACGAAATCCACATCGTAAAATTGATAAGAAAGATGAGAAAGGTTGTGATTCTATGGCGGAAAAAATCTGTGCGGCCGCCGTGGATGCGGCAACCTATGCCATCGACAAGCTATATTCTTACCGTGTGCCGGACGAGCTGCGGGAACAGGTGCAGATCGGCACCCGCGTTCTCGTGCCGTTCGGCTTTGGCAATAAACGGGCGGAAGCGGTGGTGCTCGCCTTCCGCGAGGATGCGGGCGAGTTCAAACTCAAGCCCATCGTGGAGGTGCTGGACGAAACGCCGATTCTGACCGCCGAGCAGCTGAGACTCGCGGCGTGGATGCGGGAAAGATTGTACTGCACCTACTTCGACTGTGTACACGCGATGCTGCCCGCCGGATTGTGGTTCAAGCGCAACGAGACGTACACGCTCGCGCCGGACGCGGATTTGGCGGCTCTGCGGGAGTGGGACGGCGAAGCCGGTCAGGTGCTGGCGCTGTTTGAGCAGCCGGGACAGACGCTTTCGGTGAGCGAGATACGCGAACGGCTCGGCAAAGGCGCGGGACAGACACTGGACGCGCTGGCAGGCGAGGGAATCCTCATCTACCATAGCAATACGGCGCAGAAAACCGGTGATAAGACCGAAAAAATGCTCCGTCTGGACATGGAAGCAAGTGAAGCCATGTCGCATATCAGCCGCCGCAGTCCGGCGCGGATGGACGTGGTGTCGCTGCTGTCGGACGGCGGTGCGATGAGCCAGAAGGAAATCGTCTACATGACCGGCGTGAGCGACGCCGCGCTGCGCGACATGACGAAAAAGGGCATCCTCCGCGCGGAATACGAGGAAGTGCTGCGCGCACCGGACTTTTCCGAGGTGCCGCGCGCCGCGGCTCCGGTGCTTTCGGCGGCGCAGCAGCAGGCGTATGACGGCATGGCGGCGCTGATGGACGAAAACGCGCCTCGTGCGGCGCTGCTGTTCGGCGTGACCGGCAGCGGCAAGACGCAGGTGTACCTGCAGCTGATCGCGCACGCGCTCGAGCAGGGCAAAAGCGCCATTGTGCTCGTGCCCGAGATCGGACTGACACCGCAGCTTCTGCGGCAGTTTGCGGCTCGATTTGGCGAAGAAGTCGCGGTTCTGCACTCGGCGCTGTCCACCGGTGAGCGGTACGACAGCTTCAAGAAGATAAAAACCGGCAGAGCAAGGGTGGTCATCGGCACACGCTCGGCGGTGTTCGCGCCCGCGAAGAACCTCGGCGTTATCATCATCGACGAGGAGCAGGACGCGGCGTACCGCTCGGAGCAGTCGCCGCGCTACCATGCGCGGGATGTGGCAAAGTATCGCGCGGCACAGACGAACGCGCTGCTCGTGCTCGGCTCGGCAACGCCGTCGGTCGAGACGTATTACGGCGCAAAACAGGGAAAATACCCGGTTTTCACGCTCACCGAGCGGTTTCTCGGTGCCGGACTGCCCGAGGTCATCATCTCGGACATGCGCGGTCTGGCCCGCGAGGGACGGAGCGGCATCATCGGGCCTGACCTCGAGCGTGAACTGATCAGCACGCTCGAAAAGGGAAAGCAGGCCATCCTGTTCCTCAACCGGCGCGGCAACAGCCGCGTGATCGGCTGCGGCGTGTGCGGCTGGGTGCCCGAGTGCCCGTCCTGCTCGACCACCATGACCTACCATTCGGTGTCCGGCCGCGCGATGTGCCACTACTGCGGCGCATCCATCAAGATAACCGGCAAGTGCCCGGCCTGCGGCAGCACGAGCCTGTTCACCGAAACGCCCGGCACGCAGAAGCTGGAGGAGGAGCTGCATGAGCGGTTCCCGTCCGCGCGGGTGCTCCGCATGGACGCGGACACCATGACCGCCAAGGGCGCACACGAACGCCTGCTGAATCAATTCGGCAAAGGCGAAGCCGATATCCTTATCGGCACCCAGATGGTGACCAAGGGACTGGATTTTGAGAACGTCACGCTGGTCGGCGTGTTGGACGCGGACCAGAGCCTGTACGCGCAGGACTACCGCGCACATGAGCGCACGTTTTCGCTCATCACGCAGGTGGTCGGCCGCGCCGGACGGCGATTTGACACCGGCCGCGCCGTGATCCAGACGTACAGCCCGCTGCATCCGGTCATCCTGACCGCCGCGCGGCAGGACTACGAGGCGTTCTACGAGAGCGAAATGCAGACGCGCGAAGCGCTTCGGTGCCCGCCCGTGTGCGACATCACCATGATAACCGCCGTCGGTGAACTGGAGCAGCAGGTGCTCAGCAGTCTGCTCGCGCTCAAAACGCGCCTGCAGAGCCTGATGGAAGGGCAGTTTGCTGATGTGAAAGCGCCCGTGCTCGGCCCCGCCGCGGCGCAGATGGTCAAGGTGATGGGACGGTATCGCTACCACCTTACCATCCGTGCGAAGGACTGTGCAAGATGGCGCAGGCTCATCTCGGGCGTGCTGCGGGAGTTTATGCAGGACGGTAAAAACCGGGGCGTTACTGTGTTCGCGGATTCCAATAATGAAATGTAGCAGTACTTGAGACCCCGGCAAAGAAGGTTAATTCAATGAGCAAATTTGTAATTCGCAAGGCAACAGAAAACGATGCAGAATCGCTTTTGAAGATTTACGAGCCTTACATAACGAATACAACCATCACGTTTGAATATGATGTGCCGACGGCTGAGGCGTTTGCGGACCGTATCCGCGAAACGGCGGCTGCGTTTCCGTATCTCGTCTGCGAGTGTGACGGCGTTATCATGGGTTACGCCTACGCGCACCGCATTCGTGAGCGTGCGGCATACGACTGGGATGCAGAGCTGTCCATCTATCTGGCACAGGGCACCCACGGACACGGTGTGGGCACGACCGTGCTGGCGTGCCTGATCGACCTGCTCGAGCTGCAGGGGCTGCGCCACCTGTACAGCTGCGTGACCCTGCCGAACGAAAAGAGCATCCGCATGCAGCGCAGACTGGGCTTTGCGGACGCAGGCGTGTGGCACGACTCCGGCTGGAAGTTTGACGGCTGGCACGATGTGGCATGGCTGGAAAAGCATATCGGCAGCGGAAAACCGCAGCCGGTGACGCCGTTTCCGGCGCTCGATGAGAAAAATGTACAGGAATGTTTACAAAAATACATGGATAAGCTGAATCAAGTGGAGGAATAAAACAATGGCACTGAGAAAGATTTTGACCGAGGGCGACGAGCAGCTGCTCAAGCACAGCCGCAAGGTAGAGAAGTTTGACGACCGTCTGCACACGCTGATCGACGATATGCGTGAGACGCTGGAGAACTCCGGCGGCGTTGGTCTGGCAGCACCGCAGGTCGGCATTCTGCGCCGCGTTGTCGTGCTGCTGGATGTGAACAAGGAGCCGGAGGAGATGGTCGAGCTGGTAAACCCGGAAGTCATCGAGCAGAAAGGATCCGAGCGCGTTGTTGAGGGCTGCCTGTCCGTGCCGGGCGTTTACGGCTATGTTACCCGTCCGACCTGGGCGAAGATTCGCGCACAGGACCGTTTTGGCAACTGGTTCGAGCGCGAAGGCGAGGGCATTGTAGCGCAGTGCTTCTGCCACGAGACCGAGCATCTGGACGGCCATCTGTTCACCGAGAAGGTCGAGGAGTATATCGACCCGGAGGCAATGCAGGGTGGTGACGAGGAATAATGCGTATCGTATTCATGGGCACGCCGGACTTCGCCGTGCCGAGCCTGCAGGCGCTCATCGACGCCGGACATGACGTCTGCGCGGTGTACACGCAGCCGGATAAGCCGCAGGGACGCAAGCAGATTCTCACTGCACCGCCGGTGAAAACGCTCGCACTCGAGCATGATATTCCGGTTTTCCAGCCGAATACCCTCAAAAATGAGGACGAGCAGGCGCGTCTGCGCGAGCTGGCACCCGAGGTTATCATCGTGGTGGCCTATGGCAAGCTGCTGCCCAAGGCGGTGCTCGATATTCCGCCGCATGGCTGCATCAACGTGCATGGTTCGCTGCTGCCGCGCTGGCGCGGCGCCGCTCCGATCCAGTGGGCGGTCATCGCGGGCGATGAAATGGCAGGCGTTACCACCATGCAGATGGCGGAAGGTCTGGACACCGGCGATATGCTGCTCACCTATGAGACCAAGGTCGGTGAGAAGGAGACCGCAGGCGAACTTTTTGACCGTCTGGCACAGTCCGGTGCGGAACTTTTGACCCAAACGCTCGTCAAATTAGATGAGATCACGCCGCGCCCGCAGGACGATGCGCAGAGCTGCTACGCCCACATGCTGGATAAGCAGATGGCGGTGATCGACTGGAGCAAATCGGCGCACGAGATCGACTGTCTGATTCGCGGACTGAATCCGTGGCCGATCGCGCTGACCACGCTTTCCGGCGAAAGACTGAAGGTGTTTGCCGCCGAAAAGGCAGCCGGCAATGGCGAGCCGGGCACGGTGCTCGAAGCCGACCCGAAAAAGGGTCTGACCGTGGCGTGCGGAGAGGGCGCGCTGAGGCTGACCGAGATTCAGCTGGTCGGCGGCAAACGCATGAAGGCTACGGACTTTCTGCGTGGGCACGCAATCGAAGTCGGCACTAAGATAGGAAACGAATGAAAAAGCGTGGGGAGTGAAGAACGGAGAGGACGTAAGCTCCAATCTCCAATTCTCCGCTCCGGTATGGAGGTTTTCTTATGCCTTATCATGGTTACTACTACGGCATTGACATGTACTACATCGTACTGGTTCTGCCGTGCGTTTTATTTGCATTCTGGGCGCAGAACAAGGTAAACAGCACGTTTAACCGCTACTCGCGGGTGCAAAATCTGCGGGGACTGACCGGCGCACAGGCGGCGGAGGCTGTCCTGCGGTACAACGGCGTTTCCGGTGTGCGGATCGAGTACGTTTCCGGCAAGCTGACCGACCATTTTGACCCGAGAAGCAATGTCATTCGCTTATCGAGTGCGGTGTACTCGTCCACGTCGGTGGCGTCCATCGGCGTTGCCGCGCACGAGGCAGGGCACGCGGTGCAGTACGCCATCGGCTATACGCCGATCAAGCTGCGTGCGGCAATCATCCCGCTGACGCAGTTCGGCTCGATGGCGGCGATGCCGCTGCTGATCCTCGGTCTGATCCTTAACACGAGCACGCTCGTCACGATCGGCATTGTGGCATTCGGTCTTTCCACGCTGTTCCAGCTGGTGACCCTGCCGGTGGAGCTGGATGCATCCCGCCGCGCTTTGCAGACCATTCAGCAGAACGGCCTGCTGACCGCAGACGAGTACCCGATGGCGAAAAAGACGCTCACAGCGGCGGCGCTGACCTATGTTGCCGCGCTGGCGACCTCGCTGGCACAGCTGCTGCGTCTGGTGCTGATTTTTGGAGGAAGAGACCGCAATGATAGATAAACGCCCCAAAACACCGCGTGAGGTGGCGGCGTTCTCGCTGTTTTCCATGGCAGAGGAGGCCGCCTGGTCGGATGGTGCGCTGCACCACTATTTATCCCGCGCGGGACTGGACAGCCGCGATGCGGCGCTGGCCTCGCGGCTGACCTACGGTACGGTGCAGAACCAAATTTTACTGGACTGGTACCTGCGGCACTTCTCAAGCGTGCGGCTGAAAAAGATCGCGCCGCGCGTGCTGGCGTGCCTGCGGATGGGTCTGTATCAGCTGATTTTGATGGATAAGATTCCTGCGCATGCGGCGGTTGCCGAGACGGTCGCACTGGTCAAGCACTACTGCCATGCAAATGACCGCACGGTCGCCTTTGCCAATGCGGTGCTGAGAAATGCCGCAAATGCGGCTCAAAATGGCTCTTTGCCGCGCCTGAACTGCCCGGATAAGGAAAGCTACTACGCGCTGCAGTACAGCCACCCGGAGTGGCTCGTGCGTCTGCTTTCCGAGCAGTACGGCCAGAAGCTGACGCAGAAAATCTGTCAGGCGGATAACGCGGACGCGCCGATTTCGGTGCGCGTGAACACGATGAAATGCACGCCTGCCGAGGCTCAGGCAGAGTTGGAAGCCGCCGGACTGACCGTGCAGCCGCACGAGGCATTCCCGGAAATCCTGTTGTGCAGCGGCGGAGACGCAGCCGCGCTTCCGGCGTTTATCGAGGGCCGCGTGACCGTGCAGGACGCGGCAAGCGCACTCGCGGCGGCGGTCGCTGACCCGAAACCGGGCGACACCGCGCTCGACTGCTGCGCGGCGCCCGGCGGCAAGAGCTTTGCCATGGCTGAAAAAATGCAGGGGAAAGGCAGCGTCACCTCGTGCGATATTTACGAGCACAAGCTGAAGCGCATCCGCGACGGCGCAGCCCGCCTCGGACTGCCGAATATCCGCACCGAGCTGCAGGACGCATCGGTCTGCCGCGAGGAATGGAAGGACAGCGCGGACGTTGTGCTGTGCGACGTGCCCTGCTCGGGACTGGGCATTATCCGCAAGAAACCCGAAATCCGGTTCAAGAATCCGGACGAAATCCGGACTCTGCCGGAGATTCAGGCGAGAATCCTTGCAAACTGTGCACAGTATGTAAAGAAGGGCGGCACGCTCGTCTACTCGACCTGTACCATCCTGCAGCGGGAAAACGAGGACGTTGTCCGCGCGTTTCTCACCGAAAACCCGGAGTTTGAAGCGGTTTCGTGGACGCATCCGGTCTGCGGAGAGAGGGCAGACGGTATGGTGACGCTGCTGCCGCCCGTTCACAATACGGATGGGTTCTTTATTGCGAAAATGCACCGGAAGTGATACCGGAACCGCAGGGCGGGGCACCCCGCCCTACGGTATATTTGTTAAAGCACCGCCGCTTTAATTGCGCGGTGTTGCCTTAAACGGTTATAATAAATTGACAATCGGCGGAACATTCCGCCATATAAGAAACAAGAGAAGATTTGAAGGAGAGACACATGGTCGAAATCAAATCCCTTACAATAGATGAACTGAAAAGCGCTTTGAAGGAAATGGGCGAAAAGCCGTTCCGTGCGGGACAGATCTTCAAATGGCTTCACGAGGGTGTGGAGTCCTTTGAAGAGATGTCCAACTTATCCAAGGACTTACGGGCGCGTTTAGCGGAAAATTTCCTGCTGACCGTACCGGAAGTAGCCCGCAAGCAGGTGAGCCGCGTTGACGGCACGGTGAAATACTTATGGCGTCTGCGGGACGGCAACTGCGTGGAGTCCGTACTGATGCACTACGAGCACGGCGTGTCCGTCTGCGTTTCGACGCAGGTCGGCTGCCGGATGGGCTGCAAGTTCTGTGCGTCGGGACTCAACGGACGCACGCGCAGTCTGTCCGCAGGCGAGATTCTGGACGAAATCCTGTTCATGCAGAAGGACAGCGGCGAAAAGGTCTCCAACATTGTGCTGATGGGCACCGGCGAGCCGCTCGATAACTACGACAACGTGCTCAAGTTCCTGCATCTGGTGAGCTGTCCGGAGGGAATCAACATCGGACAGCGCCATATCTCCTTGTCAACCAGCGGAATTGCTGATAGAATAGAGATGTTAGCACGGGAAAAGCTGCAGATCACGCTGTCCGTATCGCTGCACGCGCCGGATGACGAAACACGCTCGTCCATCATGCCGGTGAACGATGCGTATCCGGTCGAGCGCCTGATGAGGGCGTGCCGGTACTATTTCGACACCACCGGACGGCGCATTTCCTATGAGTACATGATGGCGCGCGACAAGACCGACCGCCCGTGGCAGGCCGACCTGTTGGCGAAGCTGCTGAAAGGAAGACCGGCGCACGTCAACCTCATTCCGCTGAATGAGGTGGCGGAAAGTCCGCTGAAGCCGTCCAGGCCGGAAACCGTCCGCAGGTTCCAGCAGGCGCTCGAGAAGCGCGGCGTTACCGCGACCGTGCGGCGCAAGCTGGGTCCGGATATTGATGCGGCGTGCGGTCAGCTCCGTCAGCGGCAGCTGAAGGAGGACGGAAAGAGCAGTTCTCGTGATTAACTTGAATATTCTCACATATAAACACAATCGAAGGAGGTTGTGAAATGGAATATTTCGGCTTGACCGATAAGGGACGGGTGCGCCCGACCAATCAGGATATTTTTCAGATCGAAGCGCGGGAGGACAACCGGACCGCGCTCCTCGTCGTGTGCGACGGCATGGGCGGTGCAAATGCGGGCAACGTAGCCAGCCGCTTTGCCGCGCAGAGCTTTATCGAGTCCGCGGGTGACGCTTTAAGCGGCACGCTGGACGAAACGGCTCGGCAGAACCTGCTGACGCAGGCGCTCAAGCAGGCGAACGAGACGGTTTTCTCTCTGGCGGGCAGGCAGCCGGAGTTCCGCGGCATGGGCACGACCCTGGTTGCCGCGCTCATTCAGGGCGACTGCGCGACCGTTATCAACGTGGGCGACAGCCGCGCGTACCGCTTTGACGGCGAAGCCATGCACCAGATCAGCGAGGACCACTCCTATGTGGAGGAAATGCGCCGCCGCGGCAAGATCACCGAGGCGGATGCGCGCACCCATCCGCAGAAAAACCTCATCACCCGTGCGGTAGGCGTGGAGCCGTATGTCGAAGGCGACCTGTTTGAAGTGCGCCTGAACGAAAAGGACATGCTGCTGCTCTGCTCGGACGGTCTGACCGGCATGGCGGAGGACAGCCGGATCGCGGAGGTGCTGGCAAACGCGCCGACGCTCGAGTTGGCCGGTGACGCGCTGCTGCAGCTGGCGCTTGACGGCGGCGGCCGCGACAACATCACCGTTGCGCTGTTCACCCTCGGTAAAAAGCAGGGAGCGTGACGGACTATGGATAAATATATCGGCAGTATGCTCGGCGGACGCTATCAGATTGAAGAAATCGTCGGCGTCGGCGGCATGGCGGTCGTTTACCGGGCGCGGGATACCATTCTCGGGCGCGATGTGGCACTCAAGGTGCTCAAAAAAGAGTTCGCGGAGGACCCGGATATCCGCAAGCGGTTCTCCATTGAGTCGCGCGCCGTTGCCAAGCTGAGCCACCACAATATTGTTTCCGTGTTCGACGTCGGCAGCGAGGACGGCACGGATTATATCGTTATGGAGCTGATCGAGGGCATCACCCTCAAGCAGTATCTGCAGCGCAAGGGCCATCTGTCGTGGGAGGAGACCATTTTCTTCGCTGAGCAGGTTGCCCGCGCGCTCATGCACGCACACTCGCGCGGCATCATCCATCAGGACGTTAAGCCGCAGAATGTTATCATCCTGCGGGATGGCACGGCAAAGCTGACCGATTTCGGCATTGCCTCGTTCGCTGCCGCGCAGGAGACCCGCGTGGTGCAGGAGGCCATCGGCTCGGTGCACTATATCTCGCCGGAGCAGGCCAAGGGCAGCAAGATCGACTACCGCACCGATCTGTACTCGCTCGGCGTGATGATGTACGAAATGCTGACCGGCAAGCTGCCGTTTGAGGGCGAAACCGCGCTCCAGATCGTCATGCAGCACATCAATGAGGTGCCGATCATCCCGAGTGCGTTTGTGCCGGGCATCCCCAAGGGCATGGACGATATTGTCATGCACGCCATGAGTGCGCACATCAGCCGCCGGTACGAGTCCGCGGAAAAGATGTACGAGGACATGGAGGTGCTCCGGTCGGACCCGAACGCACGCTTCCACTATGTGGCAAGCGAGGACAACTCGGGCGAGACGCAGATCATCGGCGCGGACATTCAGCGTGCGGCGCGCCGCAGTGCGGCAGAGCATGAAGCCGCTTCCGTTGAGGGCGCAGCTGCGCCGCGCACCCGCACGCGCACGCGCACGCAGACCCGCACCCGCCCTGGTTTCCGCAGGAAGGAGCAGGATGAGCCGGATGGCTTTTTTGAAAAGCTGGCCGAGCGCCCCGGCATGGCGGTCGGCATGGCGGTCGGCGTGATTGCGGTGATCAGTCTGCTGCTGGTCGGCATTCTGATGATCACCGGCAGCAGCGACAAGTCGGAAAAGATTATCGTGCCCGACCTCATCGGGCGCAATATCGACGAAGTGATGGCCGACCCGGATATAACCGACAACTTCACGGTAAAGGAAGCAACCGAACGGCAGGAATCCGACCGTCCGGTCGGTGAGATACTCGAGCAGGACCCGGACGGCGACGGTAAGAAAAAGGCAACCAAGGGTACGATCATCACGGTAACGGTATCCTCGGGCGGCGAAAACGTCAAGGATACCTACAAGGTGATCGACTTTACCGGCAAGACGCTCGATTATGTGCAGGCGGCGCTGGCGTCGCACGATATCAAGTGCGAGGTCGTTGAGGAATACAGCGACGACGTGGAGGAAGGCAAGGTCATCCGCACCGACCCGGAGGCGGGTACCGAGCTGGAAAAGGGCGCGACGCTGACCGTCTATATCAGCAAGGGCAAGCAGAAGGACGATAACGAAAACGTCTCTGTGCCCGGTCTGCTCGGCATGACCGAGGATCAAGCACGCGCGGCGCTGGAGGCAAAGGGCCTGAAGATCGGCTCGGTAGACTCGGTGGACAGCTCTGCGGAAGCGGGTTCGGTCGTATGGCAGTCGCAGGATGCCGGTGCTGAGGTGACCAAGGGCAGCACGGTCAACATCCAGATCTCCAAGGGCAAGAGCACATCGAACAATAACTCGCCGGATAATAACAGCGGCGGCAATTCCGGCGGTCAGGACAACGGCGATGGCGACTACGACGATACGCCGAGCCTCGGCAGTGCGACCATTCCGGTTTCGCTGCCGGACAACACGGATACCGCGCATGTTATCATCTATGTGGACGGCGTGATCCAGTATGACGACACCTGCAGCACGAGCGGCGGCAGCACGTCCATCTCGGTGAGCGGCTCGGTGGGCGACCATGATGTTACGGTCAGCGTGGACGGTTCGACTACCTCGCAGACGTACACATTCAGTTAAGGCAACACCGCACAATTAAAGCGGCGGCTCCTTGTGCAGGCTCCGGTCGCA